>BNJV01001442.1_pt1 | contig 66358 bp, 75 predicted proteins | sample 8540591 | NCBI WGS metagenome assembly BNJV01 (sample SAMD00202457, study PRJDB9452) | human saliva metagenome | host: Homo sapiens
TCGTCCGTGACGGAGGCGGGCCCCTGATCCTGCAGGCCTTCGCCTGGGACATGGCCCCGGATGCCAGCCACTGGCGCTACCTCGCCGCCCGCGCCCAGGAGATCGCGGACCTGGGCGTGACAGCGATCTGGCTGCCGCCCGCCTACAAGGGCCACGAGGGCATCAACGACGTCGGCTACGGCGTCTACGACCCTGTACGACCTGGGCGAGTTCGACCAGAGGGGCTCCGTGCCCACGAAGTACGGGACGAAGGACGAGTACCTGGCCGCCATCGAGTGCCCTGCACGAGGCGGGCATCGCCGTGTGCGCCGACATCGTCCTCAACCATCGCATGGGCGCCGACGCGACCGAGACCGTGCGCGCCACTCCGATCAATCCCCAGAACCGCCACGAGGCCATCGGGGAGCCCGAGACGATCGAGGCGTGGACCCGCTTCACGTTCCCGGGGCGCGCGGGCGCGTACTCGGACTTCACGTGGGACTGGACGTGCTTCCACGGCATCGACTGGGATGAAGCCACGAAGCGCAACGGCCTGTGGCTCTTCGAAGGCAAACAGTGGAACGAGTCCGTCGACACCGAGTTCGGCAACTTCGACTACCTGATGGGCTGCGACGTGCACGTCACCGACCCCCGCGTCAGCGAGGAGCTGGACCGCTGGGGCAAGTGGTACGTCGAGACGACCGGCGTGGACGGGCTGCGCCTGGACGCCGTCAAGCACGTGGGCTCGGACTTCTACGCCCGCTGGCTTGAGGACCTGCGCGCCTCGACGGGGCGCCGCCTGCCCGCCGTCGGCGAGTACTGGAGCGGCGACGTGCGCGAACTCGAGAACTACCTGACGCGGGTCCCGAACGTCATGCTCTTCGATGTTCCCCTGCACTACCACCTGCACGATGCGTCGGTTTCGGACGGCAATGTGGACCTTGCTCGCCTGTGGGAGAACACGCTGACGGCCTCCCGCCCCGACAAGTCCGTCACCTTCGTCGAAAACCACGACACGCAGCCAGGCCAGTCCTTGGCCTCAACGGTCGCCCCTTGGTTCAAGGCGGCCGCCTACGCCCTCATCCTCTTCAACGAGGCCGGGGTTCCCTGCGTGTTCTGGGGTGACCTCCTGGGTTCCCCCGAGTCCGACGACCTGCCTGCCGTGCGCGAGCTGCCGATCCTCATGGAGTCTGCGGGCCCGCGCGGCTGTCGGCCCGCAGCACAATGCCTTCGACGATCCCGACGTGGTCGGCTTCGCCCGCGAAGGCAAGGATGAGATCCCCGGCTCCGGCTGCGCCGTCATCCTCTCCGATCGGATGGCCGCCGAGAAGACACTCTACGTGGGAACGCGCCACGCCGGCCAGGAGTGGGAGTGCATCATCGGCGGCCACCCGTCCGTGCGCGTCGCGGATGACGGGACCCTCACGGGCGTGGTCAGCGACGGCGGCCTCAGCGTCTACGTGCCCCGCCGCAGCGCGTAGGGCAGTGATCGTATAACGAACCCCGGCCTCGTCCGAAAAGACGAGGCCGGGGAACGTCTCTGTGCGAGCGTTACTCGCTCGAGCCACCCAGTGCGGGGATGCGCTCGATCTGCTCCTTGAAGAAGGACTCGGACGCGGAGATGAAGCGGTCGATGTTGATCGACACCTGCGCGTCAGTCATGCCGTAGCGAGACGAGACGAACTGCTCGGCGCACACGCGCTGCGTGCCGTCGTCCAGCGTCGCCACGTAGACCTTGGGCCACTTGGTGGCCGCGTTCCAGTCGTTGCACGCCTGGATGAGGCGCGGGCGCAGCTCCATCGACACGTCCTCGCGGATGCCGCCCCACATGCTCAGGTCCGCGCCATCGTCGATCACGGAGAACACGTAGTAGCCGTTCGTGAAGCCCGTGCGCAGGCGATTGTCCTCAACCTCGTACCTGTAGTCGTTGCGCTCGAAGAAGTCGATAAGTGCACGCATGTCGAGGGGACGTACGACTGTGCGACGCTCGAGGGCGCGCTTGCACTCCTCGATGACCTGCGGAGCGTCCTCGTGGGTGGGGTCCATCGCGAGGCACTGCTCCAGGTACGTCATGGCGCTTTCTTCCTCGTCCTGCCAGTACAGGGCGGTGCCGATGCGGTAGTACCACTGCGGGTCCGCCATGCCCTCGGCCTCAACGCTGCGCAGCAGCTCCACCGCGTGCTTGATGTGTTCCTGGAAGGAATCCATGTACGGGCTGGGCGTAGTTGATGTAGGCGCGCGCCAGCAGGCTCGTCAGCTCGTAGTCCATCGCGGCCGGGGGTTGTCCCTCGATGAGCGCGATGATCTTCTGGTGTTCCTTCTCCTCATGGAGAAGAGCGATCTGGTTGATGAGTGACTCGCGCGATTCCATGGAAGCTCCTTCGTATCGAGGCCGAATCTGACTACCAGGTCACAAGCATAACAGGGGACGCGGCGCGCCACAGCCCCGCTCAAGGCCCTCACTGTGTAGTGTTGGTGAGTTAGCTCCAGTGAGAGAAACGGGGAGAGCATGTCTGATGATCTGCGTGCGCGCATGAGCGAGTCCGATGCCGCCCACTGGGACGAAATCCAGCGGTGGAAGGACACGCAGATGCGCCCGATCCGCTCCCGAGTCATCTCGCAGCGCGTCCGCTCGGCGGCCCTTGCGCCTCTGGGCAAGGCGGTGTCCATCGCGCGCAAGGTGCCCGGCGGCGAAGCGCTGACTCGAACCGTGTCCTCCGCTGCCCTCGGCCTCGTCGAGCTGGCAGCATCCGCGTCCGAGGCCTCGGTGCGCCGCAAGCGCATCCTCAAGGCCTACCGTTCCGCGGGCTTTGACGTGCGGACCCTGCAGGACATCCGCTCGCTGGCGCTCGACGACGTCCTCGCCGTCAAGCCCCGCCTGAGCCTGGCCTACTCGACGACCGCGGCCGCCGAGGGAGCGGTGAGCGGCGTGTTCGCCTCCGGAGGCTCCGTTGCCGCAGTGCTCGGCATGGGCGTGGCCTCCGCCCCGGGAGTGGGGGTCACGGCCTCGGCGATCGCCGTTGATATCACGAGCTTCCTGGCGGCCGCGACCCGCCTCGTTGCGCACACGGCCGCCTACTACGGCTACGACTCGGAGGACCCCACGGAGAGGCTCTTCTCCACGATGGTGCTCTCGCAGGCGATCGACCCGACGGGCAGCGGTCACGATTTCGTCGTCGAAAAGCAGACGACGATGCTGGCCTTCAACAAGGTGATGCGTGACCTCGCCCGGCGCGGTTCCCTCGACGGCCTCGGCGGCAACGTGGTCGTGAGCGCGATGAACTCCCTCTTCAGCGCAATGGGCGTACGCCTGGCGTCCCGCAAGCTCGCGCAGATCGTCCCCGTCGCGGGCGTCGTCGTGAGCGCCGGGCTCAATGCCGCCCTGATGCGCACCATCGGCGAGACCGCCGATCACCTGTATCGCGAGCGCTTCCTCGCGGAACGCTATGGCCGCGTGGAGGCCGCCGACGGTGCCTCGACGGACCTGGTGAGGCCTGCCGATACCCAGGAGCTGAGCGCAGACGTCGCGCGCTACGTGGAGATCGCCGAGGCCGAGAGCCGCGCGTAGGAGAGTGGCAGTCCCGCTCGCTCTGTGGCGTGGGCCGCTTTTTCGCGGCCGTGTAGGCTTGGGGTATGGCGGAACGGTTGGAGGAAGACAGCAGCACGCGCGACGATATTCGTCAGCGCATGACCGACGACGACCGTGCGCAGTGGGATGCGATCCAGGAATGGAAGGCCGCTCAGGTCAACCCTCGCAGTCCTCGAGTCATCACCCAGCGCATCCGCTCGTACGTGCTCACCCCTGTGAAAAAAGTGGTTGGCCTCGCGGGCAAAATCCCCGGCGGGGCTGCGATTGCAGGCTGGATCTCATCGGCTGTCCTGGGGCTCGTCGAGAAGGCGACATCAGCCGCCGAATCCTCGGTTCGACGCGAACGAATTGTGAAGGCGTATCGCAGGGCCGGCAACGACGTGGAGTGTCTCGAGGACATCCGAAACCTGAACCTGGCAGAGATCCAATTGGTCAGGCCCCACCTAAAAGTGGGATATGCCACCGTTAGCGCGACGGAAGGAGCGGTGAGCAGCGTATTCGCGACGGGAGGGGCGGTCGCGGCCCATCCTCGGTCTGGGCATCGCTTCGGCACCCGGTATCGGCGTGATTGCGGGGGCGATCGGGCTCGATATCGCGACGTTCCTGGCCTCCTCTGCGCGCCTCGTGTCGCACACGGCTGCGTACTACGGGTATGACACGAAGGACCCAGCGGAAAAGCTGTTCTCCGCGATGGTTTTATCCCAGGCGATCGCCCCACGCAGCGCTGTTGGTGACCATGCCGTCGAGAAGGAGACCTCGATGCGTATGTTTAACAAGGTGGTGCGCAAGCTCACCAAACGCGGATCGATGGAGAGCGTCGGGAACAACGCGCTGACCGCGTCCGTGAACTCCTTGTTCGCGGCCCTCGGAGCGCGTCTCGTCGGCATGAAGATGGCGCAGATCCTGCCGATTATCGGCATCATCGTCGGCATGGCCCTCAACGCGTCCCTCATCCGCACCATCGGCGTGACAGCGGATAACCTCTACCGAGAGCGCCTCCTGTTGGAACGCTACGGGCAGGATGAGGCGGACGCTAAGGCCGAGGCACCGTCCGACGGGGCAGACGATCCGGACGATCTGGACGAGGAGCTCGCGCGCTACGTCGAGCTTGCTGAGGCCGAGAGTCGCCTGTAGGCGCCCCCCGGCGCTCGCTTAGCTGCGCGAGTTCCAGTTCTGCCAGTCGTTCCAGTCGTCCTCGTCCTGCGCGTCGACCGAAATCATCGGCGCGTGAGAGGACTCGATCGGCTCATCGATCTCGGGTTCGGGCGAGACGGCGGCCTCGTTGCGCTTCTTGCGGCGCTTGCCCCAGCCCCACAGCCTGCGGCGCTTCTTGTCGTCCTCCTGCTCGCGCGGGGCTTCCTTCTTCTGGGAGATTTCCGCGTTCCAGTCCTCCTGGAAGGGGCCGCAGCGGCCGGCGCCTGGAAGGGGGCAGGCATCTGCGGGGATGCGGGGGCCTGCGGCTGCTCGACGACCGAGGGCATGGCGGGTGCACTCTGCTCGAACGGAGTCGGCGTCATCGGGGAGCAGACACCTGAGGGGCCGGGCTCGGGCTGGCGCACCGGCGCGGCCGGTTCGGGCGTCCCCCATTCCGCGGGCCTCACTCGACGGACACGACGAATCTGCGCGGTCGGCATCTCCGCGTCATCAATGAACGACATCGACGAGGCCGGGGCAGGCTTCACGACCGGCTCCGGGCTCGGCGACGGGCTCAGGCTCGGCAACCGGTTCGGGTTCGACGACCGGTTCGGGTTCGACCACTACGACGGGTTCGACGATGGGCTCGGGCTTGGGTTCGACGACCGGCTCGGGTTCGACCACTACGACGGGTTCGGGTTCGACGACCGGCTCGGGTTCGGGTTCCACGATGGGTTCGGGTTCGACGAACGGTTCGGGTTCGACGACCGGTTCGGGTTCGACCACTACGACGGGTTCCGGGTTCGACGACCGGTTCGGGCTCGACCACCACGACGGGTTCGACGATGGGCTCGGGCTTGGGTTCGACGACCGGCTCGGGTTCGACCACTACGACGGGTTCGGGTTCGACGACCGGCTCGGGTTCGGGTTCGACGAACGGTTCGGGCTCGACGACGGGCTCGGGCTCAACCACCGCGACGGGCTCGGGCTCAACCACCGCGACGGGCTCGGGCTCAACCACCGCGACGGGCTCGGGCTCAACCACCGCGACGGGCTCGGGCTCAACCACCACGACCGGCTCGGGCTCAACCACCGCGACAGGCTCGGGCTCAACCACCGCGACAGGCTCGGGCTCAACCACCGCGACGGGCTCGGGCTCAACGATGGGTTCAGGCTCGACGATGGGTTCAGGCTCGACGACCGGCTCGGGCATCGGGATGTCGGCCTGGCGCACCTTCGGGATCAGCATTGTCTCGGGAGCATCGACGGCGCTGGCGGGAGGCAGCGGCACGGGCGGGACGGGAGGCTCGGGCATGGGAACCGGTGCCTGCTGTGCCGCAGGTGCTTCTTCGGGGGCCGGAATAGGCTGAGGAACATGCGCGTCGCGGACCGCCTGACGCTGCGAACGCCTGCTTGGGAACGCCGGCTGAGCGTCGGCCACCGGCTGAGCCTCCGAGGCCTGGCGCGAACGACGACGAAGCGAGGAATCAGGGGTGGACTCCGTGCGAGTTCCTTGCTGAGGTGTCGATGCTGCGGGCTGCGGCGCCGTCGCGACGGACGGGGACGCTTACGTGGGTGTTGGAGTGATGGCCGGGGTAGGCGCGAACGACGACGAAGCGAGGAATCAGGGGGCGTAATCGGGGTCGCGGTGCGCTGAGGAGCGTCAGCCATTGGGGTCTGGAGGGGGCCGCTGGACATGCCAGCGGTAGGCATCGGCTGACCGGCCATCGGCTGGGCAGGGCGCTCGGGGAAGACCGCAGGCCTGTGGTCCTTGCGTGAGCGTCGCCTCTTAGGATCCTGCGTGCTCGCAGCTGTGGGAGCGGCAGTGGGTTTCGGGTGCGACTTGTGCTCCCACGTGAAACCGGTGTCACGCGGCGTCGGCTGCGGGGATTCAACGAGGCCGAAGGACGCCCGGTGGAAGAAACGGCCGGGGTGGACGGTGCAGTCGGAGCAGGGGCGGGCGCATTCGGTGCCGGAGGGAGCGTAGGGCACCCCGCCCTCGTTCCCCGCGAGAAGGGAGGGACGGCGTACCTGAGTTGCCGGGGCGGCACCCTGCGTTCCGGATGTGGCCTTCTTTCCCACGCTTGGCCCGCACAACGTAGACGACAACGACGATGCCGATAACGAGAAGGATGAGGCCAACGATGAGGCCGACGAGAAGAGCAATCGGCGGATCGGAGGATTCGGGTGTGGCGGCAGTGTCCGCCGTCGGTGCTGCGCTCGGGCTCGCCGAGGCCGAGGCAGGCATCGGGGTCACGCCCCACGGATACTTCAAGGCATTCGTCGTCGCCGCGGCACCGGGATCTCCGCCGGGGGTGAGAGAGCCCTTCACGGTGATCATTTGGGGCACGGTGTCGGTCCACGAGGTGACGGAGAATGTGCGGCCTTCGTACGTCGTTGCAGACGTGGAAGCGCCCGCGGTGGAGGACTGCACCTCCCCCTCGACGCTCAGGGATAGAGACTTGAGCGTCAGGTCCGGGTGGAACAACTTGCGAGACTCGGTGAGCGTGCGCTCGGCGTGAGCGGTCATGACGAACTCGCCTGAATCCTCGAGGGAGAACTCAGACTCACTCTCAGCATTCGTATACATGAGCTGCATGTGGCACACGGTCGCGTCGTCGCGCGTCACGAACTCAACGTGCTGGTCCGACGATTTACCGGCGTAGGGCTGGCACGCCGACTCACTCATTGTCCGGGACGGATCAATGATGGTCAGCGTGTCGACGAGCTGGCCGTCCTTGGTCAGGACGAACGCTTCCGACAGTGTCGGCCCGTCGGCGGCGTAGGCTCCCGACGGTAGCGTCGACACGATGAGTAGTGCCCCGAGCGTGGCGCACAGGGCGCGAAAGAGTCGCATGCAGTCCTCCTGATATGAACCACTCGATTATCGTCCGTTCGTGGATACAAAGCAACGAGGGGGAGTGCATGCGAGATTACCTGACCGATCGTCAAATGAAAGAATGTCGAGTGACAAAGAAAAACACGCCTCGTTGACAAGGCTAGATCGGTGTCTATCCCGTAGGATGACAGGTATCTACCTGCAGTTAGGTTTTCGATAGTACATTGCTCATATGCCCATGTTGATGAAGGAGGTGGCCCGTGAAGTGTCGACCCTGCTACGCGCGATGATATTCCCGAAATGACGCGCATTATCACTGAGGGGTTCCTCGACTATCCGCTGCATATCATGCTCAAGCCCCTACCTCTACCAGCCGGACCGTTACCCACAATGCGTGGCCGCGATCAATCGGATGCTCGCCTCCTCCTATCAGTGGGTGCGTCACGCGCTTGTCGTGGAGCATGAGGGCGAGTTGTCGCAACGGCGCTCATGCATGATCGCAAGGTTGGTGTGGTGCGTAGCTTCGTCAGTGGAGGCTACGAGCTTTTCCGCTACGCCTCCCCACGCCTCGTGGCTGATTTTCTCGACGTCACCGACAGATCTGATCAGATCGCCATTGATAATGGCGATTTCGACTGGTATCTCGAGGTGCTCTCCGTTGATGCGAGCATGCGCGGCCGCAGCGTGGGGCGCTGGCTGGTCTCACAGGTCCTGCCGGATTTCGTGGCGAAGCGTGGCGGGCGCGCCTACGGCTTCGTGACCTCGACGGAAAAGAATGCGCGTTTCTATCTCAATGGTGGTTGTGAACTTCTCGACCGCGTCGATGTTCATATGCGTGAGGAGACCTGTCCGATCTGGGCTTTCCAGAGGCGTGCAGAGCTTCTCTAACGCAGGTGCGCAGTGGCGTTTTGTGCCGATTCTCGGCCCTGCGTGTTGATGAATGAGGCATTGCGTCTTTGTGCAGGTCGCAGCGCGTGATGCACGTCCCGCACTTCCGCTTGACTTCAAGGACTTGAGGTCTTTTAGGGTGAAGTCATGGTAGGGACTCGCTCCGGGCGCACGTACTCCATCAAGGAGGTAGCGGCGCTTGTTGGGCTGCCCGCGTCCACCCTGCGTTACTACGAAGACGTGAACGTTATTCCCGCGATCGCGCGTGACCCTTCGAGTGGTCATCGAATTTATCGGGAAGATGACCTCGAGCTGTTGACGTGGGTGTCGTGCCTGTCGGCGTCGGGCATGTCGATTGCTGATATGCGCGAGTATGTTCGCTCGGGCATCGGCGGTGAGCGCGATATTTCCGAGTTCATTACTTTGCTGGAGCAGCAGGATGAACGATTGCGGGAAGAAGCGCAGATTCTTGAGCTGCGTCGTGAGTTCTTGCGGACGAAGGTCTCGTACTGGCGTGCGGTCAAGGGTGGGGATGTCCAGGAAGCTGAGCGTCTGGATGCTGCGGCGCGTGCTCTCGCTGAGCGTCTGAAAGCCTGGTCGTAACACCTTCATAGTCCTAGTGGGGTGGGTTCATGCCTGCTCCGAATCCTGCCCCGCTAGGGGGCACGGGGCCGCGCATTCGATATGGGTGCGCGGCCCTTCACTGTGGCCGCTGCGGATTCCAGTAGGGGACTGCGCGTTGCAGGTGTGCCATCTCGTGCTCGACGAGAGGTGCCAGTTTCTCCCAGGAGAGGGAGTCCTCCCCGTGCCACGCTGCTTCCGCGACGACGAGGAGCCGGGGGAGGAGGTGGTAGAAGAGGAGGTCTGGGGTGGTGATGGTCGAGGACCACGCCACGGCCTCGACCCCTTTCAGTCGCTCCCCGTGCAACGCGTGGGTAAGGCGGTCAGACAGGGTGTGGGCCGGTTCGAGGGTGCTGTTGGTGCGCCCCGGGTGGCTGAGGGTGAGGGTGTCGGTGTCCGCCAGGACCCACGGCGCTCCAGAAGATTCGGCGGCCCGGCGTCCAGTGCCCCCGGGACGGTGGGCGAGGAGAATGGTTCCCGGTGGGAGGGTGTCGGATAGGGCCCTCGTGAGGGTAGTCCCAGGCGGCCGCGCGCCTGCCGTGAAAGTGGAGCGTGCGCAGCGCCCGGTCGATAAAAAGTCGCTCGATCGCTGCTCCGGAGGTCAGTCCTGCGCGCATGAGGGAGGGATCGGATTCCCATGGTGCCCAGTCGGTCGCTGCTCCCCCGATGTGGATGGTCGGGGAGGGGAAGAGGGAGCAGGCGTGATGGAATGCGGCTTCGACGAAGCTGAGAGAGGCGGCGCTGGGCCAGAGCGTCTGGTTGCTTCCGTGGGCAGCCTTATTGGCGAGGGCGGGGTTTCCCAGGTGGGGATATGCGCGGATCGCGGCTCCGGCGTGGGAGGGGATGGAAATTTCGGGGACGATGCGGATATCGCGCGCCGCTGCAAAGTTGACGAGGTGGCGAATGTTGGCGTCTGAGTAGAAACCTTGGGTCGAGTGAGCCGGTGTGAGGCGCCATGAACCTTTCCTGCCGGGGGCGCATTCGGTGTCGTACCAGTCGCTGGGCTGCTCGGGGGATGTTGCCGCCGATTGCGGTCAGCATGGGGTATCCGGGCACGCGCATGCGCCACCCGGCGTTGTCGGTGAGGTGCCAGTGCAAGACGTTGAAACGGTAGCGAGCCATGACGGTCAGGAGTAGTTCCATGGTTGGGAACCGGCCAGAATGTGCGCGCGGAATCGATAAGGAGGCCTCGCCACGAGCACGTGGGTGGTCTGGTCGTGTCGTGCGGAAGGCTGGGGGGAGTGGTCGCCATGGTGGCTCCTTGGACTTGGCTACAAAAAGTGTAACAAGCATCACTAATGTTCTGGAGTGTTTTCGTTCGTCAATCTGCGTAACTATTGAAAGTCTGCGACTATCTCCCTTCTGTTAGGTTTGCTGAACGGGTCTACAATGGTCACGCTGATGTGAATCTAGTCATGCTCAAAGAGGAGTGCTTCATGCTGTCGACCGACACCGTTTCCCTCAGTCCAAACCCCCTCGTGGCTGCCCTCGGAAAGCCGGCGAAGGAGTTTACGAAAGCCGACATCATCGGCTATATCGAGGACAACGGCATCAGGATGCTCAACCTGCGCTATATCGGAGGGGGATGGTCGCCTAAAGACGCTGAACTTCGCGATCCAGTCAAAGGCACACCTGGATCGTGTGCTGACGCTGGGGGAGCGCGTCGACGGCTCCTCGCTCTTCGCCTTCGTCGAGGCGACCTCCTCGGACCTGTACGTCGTGCCCCGCCTGGCCACGTCCTTCCTCAACCCCTTCTCGCACATTCCGACCCTGGATATCCTGTGCGGCTTCTACGACGTCGACGGCAAGCCCCTGGCCTCGGCGCCGCAGGAGATTCTGCGCAAGGCTCAGCGCGCCCTCAAGGAAGAGACAGGCTGCGAGCTGCAGGCCCTCGGCGAACTCGAATACTACCTCTTCTCCGACGAGGAGGACCTGTTCCCCGTCGAACCGCAGCGCGGCTACCACGAATCGGGCCCCTTCTCGAAGTGGGAGAGCGTGCGCACGGAAACCCTGCTGCACCTGGTGTCCATGGGCTGCGCGGTCAAGTACGCCCACTCGGAGGTCGGTAACTTCGTGTCCGGCGGCCGTCAGATGGTTCAACAGGAGATTGAATTCCTGCCCGTGGACGCCCTGGATGCCGCCGACCAGATGGTGCTCGCCAAGTGGGTGCTGCGCGAAGTCGCCCACTCCTACGGCATTCACGTCTCTTTCTCGCCGAAGATCGCGGTCGGTCAGGCCGGGTCGGGCATGCACTTCCACACCCGCCTCGTCAAGGACGGTGTCAACCAGTTCTCGACCGGATCGGGCCTGACGGAGACGGCCCTGAAGGTCATCGGCGGTTACCTGTCGCATGCCGCTTCCCTCACCGCGTTCGGCAACACGGTCCCCACGTCCTTCCTGCGCCTCGTGCCGCACCAGGAGGCACCCACGGCGATTTGCTGGGGCGACCGTAACCGTTCCGTCCTCGTGCGCGTGCCCCTGGGATGGCAGAACATCGACGACTCGATGTTCCGTGACGCGAACCCCGCCGAGCCTGCCATCGATGAGCTGCCGAACGACTCCCAAACGGTCGAGCTGCGCAGCCCCGACGGTTCCGCGGCCGTCCACCTGCTGCTGGCCGGTATCGCTGTCGCGGCACGCATCGGCCTGACCGAACCGGGCATGGCCGACTATGCGCGTGAGCGCAAGGTCGACGGCGACGCCTCGCAGACCCCCGACCTCGATCAGCTGCCCGGCTCCTGCTTCGAGGCCGCCGGCAGGCTTCTCACCCAGCGCGAGGACTACGAGGCGAAGGGCGTGTTCCCCGCGGGCCTCATCGATTCGTGGGCGTCTCACCTGGTCGCGCTCGGGGACGTGCACCTGCGCGACGACCTGGCCGACTCGCGTATTTCGGTGGAAGAACTCGTCGAACGCTACTTCCACATCGGCTAACGACACGTGCCCCGGCCTCGCAAAGAGGTCGGGGCACGTCGTTGTCGCAGACGAATGAGGTCACTCGGGCGGGGTGAAACGCTCCTCGTCCGAAGGCGGCTCGGCCCCGTTCGAGTCGGCCGCGCGGCGCGCGTAGGGGAGCGCGGAGGTCTTACGCGCATCCGCCTGAGCGCGGCGCGCATTCTTCAACGAGGCATCGCGGTCAAACTGAGCGTCTGCTGCTCGCCGTCGCGACGCGGCGCGACCCCGCACGAGCGCCCCGATGATCACCAGAGCCAACACCGACCCAGTCAGTGCGAGGACGGGCATCAGAGAACGCCCGAGCGAGCTCCCTCCTCGCTGCTCTGAGGAAGACGTGGGGGCCGCGGTCGAAGAAGGGGAAGCCGATGGCATCGGCGCGGAGGCATTCGGCGCAACCGAGCCCGACGCGCTCACGTTGCCCGTCACGCCGTGCCATACGACGGTGCTCGCATCGTTCTTCGTGGACGACGAAGGAGTGGAAATCTCACCGCCGTCAGAGGCCTCGACGACAACTGAATCGTGAGCGATGAGGGTCACCGACTCGATCGAGGCCGATGCCTCGGGCGAGGAAAAACCCTCCAGCAGTCGGGCCGACGTCGACTCGAAGTGGAAGACCCCGCCGTCGTCGACCGAGACGACCTCGGCGCCCGCATCCTCGAGGTTCCAGGTGAAACGGCATCCCATGACCCCGCCCGCATCCACCAGCAGGGAGGAAGTCGCCTGCGCGGCGGTGCCCATCGACTGACACTGCTCACCGATCAGTGCGTGATCCGTCGACAGGGTCACCTGATGGGTCGCGCTCACGCCCGGCGTCATCTCGTAGACCTCGACGAGGTGAATCTGCGTCGGCTTGTCCGCATACGCAGCAGCGCCGCCCGCCGTCAGGCGAGAGCCCCAACGGTGCCGAGCAGCGCTCGTGCGAGCCTCATTCGGCCTCGTCCTCAGCGCGCAGCCGCGGCACAGAGGTCTTCTCGGGGCGAATGCCCACCTTGTCGGCGTAAAACGCGCGGATGGCCTCCATGTCGGCGCGCACGTCACCCGTCGGCTGGTACGTCGGTCCCCAGCCAAACGTGCGGGTGTTGCGGTCGATGAAGCCCAGCTGGATCGGCACGCCCGCCTCCATCGCGATGCGATAGAAGCCGGACTTCCAGAAATCACGCGGCGATCGCGTGCCCTTCGGCGTGATGCACAGCGTGAACGAGTCTGCCTCGCGGATGCGCTGGGCAACCTGCTCGACCAGGCCGTGCGCGGCGCTGCGTTCCACGGGAACTGCGCCGATCTTCTTCACGAACCAACCCAGCACCGGGGCCTTGACGACGGAATCCTTCACCAGGAACGAGAACGTGCGTCCGGACTTCCACATGGAAATCGCCATGAAGACACCGTCCCAATTCGAGGTGTGCGGAGCGCCGATGACGATGACCTTGTCCGGGAGGGGCTGCGTGGACAGCTTCCACCGGGAAATGGACAGATACGCGGACGCGATCGCGGAAGTGATAGCCATGAGGGCCTTTCTGGTCGTAGCTGGAGCCAATCCTACCCGTGGGACGGTTAGTCCAGCGTCTCCACGGCAAGGGTCTGCGTCATGATGTGGGGGTGCCCCGGCCACAGCGTCAGCGCCCGCTCGCGCACCGCCGCGGTCTCCACGCACACGAAGTTCTGCCACTCGCCCTCGCCGATGTCGCTCATCGTGGCAGCGCCCTGTGACCAGGGATTCCACACGATCGTCGAGCCTGAGCCGTTCTTATCCACGATGATGCGCCGGCCCAGCTTCGGGTCGACGACCTGGACCTGCTGGGTGGAGGTGTAGACGCGGTCGGTCGGGCCGATGAAGGTGACGTCGCCGGTCTGGGTGGCGTAGCGCTCTCGGACCTTGTCGTAGTAGCGCTCGCCGTCCAGGCCCTCCACCGTCACGTCCTTCACGTCGCCGACGTGCAGATAGGTGTGCAGGGCGGCCTCGATGGCAAAGGGGTGGTCATCCTCGTTTGTGAGGGTGAGGGTCACGTTCAGCTCGGCCCCGGCGGCGATGTCCAGACGCGCGCAGAAGGAGTGCGGATAGAGGACAGAGGTCTCGCCCGTGTGGTGCAGCTCGAAGGAGAACGAGGCCGGGGCGTCGTTCGCGGGCTGGGTGCTTCCCAGCAGCGTCCAGGGGCTCGTGCGGGCAAAACCGTGGGCACCCGCTCCTTGGCCGGGCCTCGTCGGGGAATCGGTGGGGCTGCCGAACCAGGGCAAGCACAGAGGGATGCCGCCACGGATCGCCTTCGTGCCGTCCAGCACCGCGCGGGAGGAAAGCCACAGGACGTCCGGGTGACCCGTGGGACGCCACGACAACAGGTGTGCGCCGAAGGGGGTGACAAGGGCAGAGGCCGCGGAAACGTCTGCGCTGAGCGTGGCGATGTCAGTCATACAAGCCAGTTAACGCCATTGCTTGTGAACGAGCAAATAGACCGGCCGATGGCCCCTCATATCTCCGCTACGTGTCCACGACGTGGTGGAATTCGCAACACGAGGATCGCGTTGCCCCTTGTTTAGCCGATATTCTTGAAGACGTATGTGCGTGAAATCGGTTCGAGCCGGTCGTGTTTGCGGCGTCTTCGCCCCCTCACACGCATAAATCTGTATCCACATTTGAGGAGTCCACATATGTCCACGCGTCCCGACCTGCGAAATGTCGCCATCGTCGCACATGTCGATCATGGCAAGACCACGCTGGTTGACGCAATGCTCTGGCAGTCCGGAGCATTCTCCGAGCGCGACACGGTCGAGAAGACCGGCGAGCGCGTCATGGACTCCGGCGACCTCGAGCGCGAGAAGGGCATCACCATTCTCGCTAAGAACACCGCCGTCCACTATCGCGGCCCCGCGGCGCAGGCTCTCGGCCTGGAAAACGGCGTCACCATCAACGTCATCGACACCCCCGGCCACGCCGACTTCGGCGGCGAGGTCGAGCGAGGCCTGTCGATGGTCGACGGTGTCGTCCTCATGGTCGACGCCTCCGAGGGCCCGCTCCCGCAGACCCGCTTCGTGCTGCGCAAGGCCCTCCAGGCCCACCTGCCCGTCATCGTCGTCGTCAACAAGGTTGACCGCCCCGACTCGCGTATCGAGGAGGTCGTCTCCGAGACGACCGACCTGCTCCTGTCGCTGGGTGAGGACCTCATGAACGAGGGTATCGACATCGACGTGGACTCCCTCATGGACGTTCCGTCGTCTACGCCTCCGCCAAGGCCGGCAAGTGCTCGCTGGAAAACCCCGGTGACGGCCAGCTGCCCACCGAGAACCTCGAGCCCCTGTTCGAGACCATCCTGAACCGCATCCCCGGCCCCTCCTACGACGAGGACATGCCGCTGCAGGCCCATGTCACCAACCTGGATGCTTCGCCGTTCCTGGGCCGTCTCGCCCTGCTGCGCATCCACAACGGCACCCTGAAGAAGGGCGCCGACGTGGGCCTGGCGCGCCACGACGGCACCATCCAGCGCGTCCACATCTCCGAGCTGCTGGCCACCGAGGGCCTCGAGCGCGTGTCCACCGACTCCGCCGCCCCCGGTGACATCGTCGCCGTCGCCGGCATCGAGGACATCATGATCGGCGAGTCCCTCGTCGACCTCGAGGACCCGCGTCCCCTCCCGCTCATCACGGTCGACGACCCGGCCATCTCCATGACCATCGGCATCAACACCTCGCCGATGGCCGGCCGCGTCAAGGGTGCCAAGGTCACGGCCCGCCAGGTCAAGGACCGCCTCGACCGCGAGCTCATCGGCAACGTGTCCCTGAAGGTTCTGCCCACCGAGCGCCCCGACGCCTGGGAGGTCCAGGGCCGTGGCGAGCTCGCCCTGGCGATCCTGGTGGAGCAGATGCGCCGTGAGGGATTCGAGCTCACCGTCGGTAAGCCGCAGGTCGTCACCAAGGAGATCGACGGCGTCCTCAGCGAGCCCATGGAGCGCATGACGATCGACATCCCCGAGGAGTACCTCGGCGCCGTCACGCAGCTCATGGCCGCCCGCAAGGGCCGCATGGAGACCATGGCGAACCACGGTTCGGGCTGGATCCGCCTGGAGTTCGTGGTCCCGGCCCGTGGCCTCATCGGCTTCCGTACGCGCTTCCTCACCGAAACGCGCGGCACCGGCATCGCCTCGTCCATCTCCGAGGGCTACGCCCCCTGGCAGGGCACCATCGAGCAGCGCCTCACCGGCTCGCTCGTCTCCGACCGTGCCGGCCAGGCCACCCCGTACGCGATGACGAACCTGCAGGAGCGCGGCTCCTTCATCGTCGAGCCCTCCTCCGAGGTCTACGAGGGCCAGGTCGTGGGCGAAAACCCGCGCGGCGAGGACATGGACGTGAACATCTGCCGCGAGAAGAAGCAGACGAACACGCGCAGCGCGACCGCCGACGTGTACGAGTCGCTGACCCCCTCGCGCAAGCTGACCCTCGAGGAGTCCCTCGAGTTCGCGGCCAACGACGAGTGCGTCGAGGTCACGCCCGAGGCCGTGCGCGTGCGCAAGGTCGTCCTGGACGCCCAGGAGCGCTTCAAGATCGCCGCTCGCGAGCGCCGCGCCAACCGCTGATCCGCGCTTGCCACCCTCGCCCGTTAGATGGCGGGCGGGGGAGGGACGCGCTTGCCCGTCACCATCGTGCGGGCATCCACGCGAACCGGCCCACGCCTCGTCGCGACCGTGACGTGCGTGGGGGCCACCTCGAGCGCCTCTCCCAGGGCGTCGTGCAGTCCGTCTGCCAGGCGGTAGCGGATGACGATCCTCTCGCCGACCGCAAAGCTCATCCACGGCAGCTGGGGAATTGCGCCAGGCGCGCGTGTGGAAATTTCCTCGCGCGCCCCTTCGCCCTGCATCGGGCTGAATTGGCGTGTTTTCGCCGCTTGTGGCGGTGTGGGGGACGCGGGGTGACTGCGGGCTACTCATACGTGAATAATAGAATCAACGAGTCTTTAGAACTGACCAGGAGGAACGTCTCATGACCTACGTCATCGCGCAGCCCTGCGTGGACGTCAAGGATCGCGCATGCGTGGACGAGTGCCCCGTCGACTGCATCTACGAGGGCGCCCGTTCGCTCTACATCCACCCCGAGGAGTGCGTGGACTGCGGTGCGTGCGAGCCCGTGTGCCCGACTGAAGCCATCTTCTACGAGGATGACCTGCCCTCCGAGTGGTCCGACTACCTGCGCGCCAACGTCGACTTCTTCAACGACCTGGGCAGCCCCGGCGGCGCCCAGAAGACCGGCGTCCAGGACTTCGACGATCCGATGATCGCCGCGCTGCCGCCTCAGAATGAGGAATGGAAGGCCGAAAATCTCTGACAGTCGATAGGGTAGGGGCATGACAACGATCCTTCCCCGCCCTCTTGACCTGCCCGAATTCCCCTGGGATCAGCTGGCACCCGCCAAGGCGCGCGCCACTGAACATCCCGGGGGAATCTGCGATCTCAGCGTCGGAACCCCGGTCGACGACACCCCCGCGTTCATCCGAGAGGCCCTCACCGATGCCTCCAATGCGCACGGCTACCCGACGGTGATCGGCACCGTCGAGGTGCGCGACGCGATCCTGACGTGGGGTGCGCGCCGAGGCATGGTCGACGTCGGCATGAGCGGCGTGATCCCCACGATCGGCTCGAAGGAGGCCGTCGCCTGGATCCCCGCCCTGCTGGGCGTGCGCCCGGGCGACACGGTCCTCGTGCCCGAGGTCGCCTACCCGACCTACGACATTGGTGCCCGCCTGGCCGGCGCCACACCCGTCGCCGTGGATCCGACGAACCCCGATGCCTGGCCCGAGGCCGCCCTCGTCTACCTGAACTCGCCGGGCAACCCCGATGGGCACGTCATGAGCAAGGATGAGCTGCGCGCCGTCGTCGCCTGGGCGCGCGCCCACGGCGCCGTCGTCGTCTCCGACGAGTGCTACGCGGCCCTGCCCTGGTCTCAGCCCTACGTGAGCGAGGGAGTGCCCTCCCTGCTCGATGCGGACGTGTGTGGCGGCGACGCGAGGGGCCTCCTCGTCCTGTACTCGCTGTCCAAGCAGTCGAATCTCGCGGGCTACCGCGGCGCTCTCATCTACGGCGATCCCGCGCTGGTCGCCCCGATCGTGAACGTGCGCAAGCACTCCGGACTCATGGTGCCCGCCCCCGTCCAGCACGCGATGGCCGTCGCTCTCAACGACACTGAACACGTCGAGCGTCAGCGCAAGGTCTACGCCGTACGTCGCGCCCTCCTCCTCGAGGCGCTGACTGACGCCGGCCTCGACGTCGACCCCGACACGGCGGCCGGCCTGTACCTGTGGGTCTCGGACCCCGCCAATCCGAGCGACTCGTGGGCCCTCGTGAACCGCCTGGCCGAGCTCGGCATTCTCGTGGCCCCCGGCGACTTCTACGGGACGGCGGCCCACGGGCGCGTCCGCGTGGCCTGACCGCCACCGACGAGCGCATCGCGGCCGCAGCGCAGCGCATCCGGCAGGCCTGGTCCGCGCGCTAAGAGACGCGCCGACACGACGAGGCCGGGACGCTCAGCGCGCCCCGGCCTCGTAACGTCTACGCGATCAGTTCGACGCGTGCAGCGCGTCGTTGAGCTCGATGCCCACGACGCCCGCGCGGGCGATGGCCTCGATGCGGCCCGTCTGGGAGTTGCGGCGGAACAGGATGTTCGACGCGCCCGACAGCTCGCGCGCGGCAATCGTGCGAGGCTCGGCCTCGCCGGAAGAATCGATGAGCGTCACCTTCGCACCGGCGGTCACGTACAGGCCAGCCTCGACCACGCAGTCGTCGCCGAGCGCGATGCCCAGGCCCGAGTTCGCGCCCAGCAGGCAGCGCTCACCCAGGCGCACGCGCTGCTTGCCGCCGCCCGAGAGGGTGCCCATCGTCGAGGCGCCGCCGCCCACGTCCGATCCGTCGCCGATGACGACGCCCTGAGAGACGCGGCCCTCGACCATCGAGCGGCCCAGCGTGCCCGCGTTGAAGTTGACGAAGCCGGCGTGCATGACGGTCGTGCCCTCGGACAGGTAGGCACCCAGGCGCACGCGCGTGCCGTCGGCGATGCGAACGCCCGACGGCAGCACGTAGTTGACCATCGGCGGGAACTTGTCGACGCCCTGCACGGTGACGGGGTGGCCGTCGCGAGCTCGCAGGCGCAGGCGGGTGGCCTCGAAGTCGGCGACGGCACACGGGCCGGCATCCGTCCACACGACGTTGGGCACCACCGCGAAGATGCCGTCCAGGTTGATCGTGTTGGGCTCCACCAGGCGGTGGGAGAGCAGGTGCAGGCGCAGGTAGGCGTCCTCCGTCGAGGCGGGGGCTTCCTGCAGGTCAATCGTCGTGGTGACGACGACGGTGCGCACGCGGCGCGCGTCGTCGACGCGCTCCAGCACGGACAGCGAGGTCGTCAGCTCCTCGTCGGTCCCGGCCTCGCCCAGGTGCGGGGCGGGGTACCAGGTGTCGAGTGTCGTGCCGTCCAGAGTGATCGTTGCGAGGCCGATGCCCCATGCGGTGCTGTTGTCCATGCCCCTACAGTACGGCGCGACGGGCTGGTGATTGGCGCTGAAACTCAGCGGCGCGGCGCATCCCACAGGTCCGGCCAGAACACCCCGAGCTCGGTGGCCATGGAGCGCAGCAGCGGCAAAGAGATGCCGACGACCGAGTGATAATCGCCCGTCACGCCCTCGATAAAGGGGCCGCCCAGCCCGTCCACCGTGAAGGACCCTGCCACGTGCAGGGGTTCGCCGGTAGCGACGTACGCGTCGATCTCGGCATCCGAGATGTCCCCGAAGTGGACCAGGGTCGAGGCGGAGCGGGTCACGGCCGCGGTGATCGTGCGTTCGCCCCCCGTTCCATCGTTGGACGAGGCCGGGGCAAGGATCGCGGCCGAGTGGCCCGTCCAGAGGGTAGCGCTCGTGCGGCGCATGGCGCGGATGCGCTCGCGGGCCACGTCGGGAGTGTGGGGCTTGCCGAGCATCTGGCCGTCGATCTCGAGCATGGAGTCGCAGCCGACGACGAGGACGGCCTCGCCCTCGGGCAGTTCGGCGTTGGTGCCGGGCGTTCTCAGGGCCTCGCAGACGTCGGCGCACTTGGCTGCGGCGAGCGCCGCGACTTCGTCCGCCGGGGTGGTCGCACCTCCCGAGAATGCGCGCCCGCCGGGCAGTGCAGCGAGGACGGCGTCCTCGTCGACGGAGGAAACCTGGACGATCGGTGTGACGCCCGCTGCAATGAGCGTTGCACGGCGCGCGGGGGAAGCTGAGGCGAGAACAAGGCGCATACGGACATTGTGGACCATCGCGCGAGAAGCGTGCAGACAAACTGCAATTTGTTGCAACAGATTGGGTTTTCGCAGGTAAACGTGCAAAACCCTGGTGAAACTCATCAGACTACTACAATTGTCTACGTGCATGGTCGCAATCTAGATGTGACTTTGAAAAGTGATCTGATATACCGTTACCCGCTGATGTGTTGTTGAGTCAGCCCAAAAAGGAGGGATTTGCGATGGATGAGCGCGCGGCGTCGTCCCCTGCAACTCCTGATGACCTGACCGCAACAAGCTACGTTCCTCAGCTGCTCGGAGGTCATCTGACGTATTCGGCCCGCGATATCGCGGAGATGACGAATACGCCTATCGAACGCGTCTTTCGTTTCTGGATCGCCCTCGGCTTCCAGGCTCCCACCGCAGATGACAAGGTGTTCTCTCAGCGCGATCTGGAAGTTTTTAGTCGCTGGCACGACCTCGTCGAATCCGGTGGCATTGACACAGCTACCTCACGCTCTCTCCTGCGCGCCAACGCCCACCTGGCCGATCGCCTGGCCCTCTGGCAATACGAGGCGCTGGTCGAGGATTCAATGCGTCGTCTGATGCTGGACGACACGACGGCTCGCATGTATGTGCTGGACCATATGCGCGAGTACATTGACGTCTTCCAGGAGATGTTCACATACGCCTGGCGGCGCCAGCTCGAGGCAGCCCTGTCACGTTTCGACCGCGAGGTGTCTCAACGCGGGCACGAGGAACGGCATAACCGCTTCCCGCTGAACCGCTGCCTCGGCTTCGTCGACATGGTGTCCTACACGTCGTCCTCGACGATCCTTGGGGACGCCCTCGTGGGCCTCATTGAGCGCTTCGAGGAGGAGAGTCGTAACGCTGTCATCGAGGAGGGTGGTCGCGTCGTCAAGATGATCGGTGACGCTGTCCTCTACATCGCCGATGATCTGTCGACCGGTCTGCGCGTGGCCACAGCTCTCATCGAGAGGCTGAATGCCGATGATGAGATGCTTCCCGTGCGTGCGTCCTTCGTGCGCGGAGACGTTTTCTCGCGATCGGGTGACGTCTTCGGGCCCACCGTGAACCTTGCGTCTCGCCTCGTGGACATTGCCCCGGTGGGCAAGATCCTCACCGATCCGACCACGGCTGCTGCCATCGCGGCCGGCGAGGTTGGCGACGGGTATGAGCTCGAAGAGTTCCCGACCGCGGACTTGCGCGGTTTCGGTCCTGTGTCGCCGTACCTGCTCTCAAGCGTTGTCAAATAACGTTCATCTCGCAGTGTGAACGAGTGCCTGATCAGCCCGCACGACGGGTCAAGAAAGGTGCAAGTTTTTGGTTCGGAATTGCTAAGATGCAAGCGTGACTACAGTTCTCCTCGTTGAAGACGATCCGGCCATCTCCGAGCCCCTCGCCCGCGCACTGGGCAGGGAGGGCTACGACGTGCGCGCACACGCGACGGGCGCTGAAGCCCTTGCGGATGTTCGCGGCGTTGACCTGGTCGTCCTGGACCTCGGTCTACCCGATATGGACGGCCTGGATGTCGCCCGCGAGATCCGCTCCTCCGGCAACCGAGTCCCGATTCTGATCCTCACTGCGCGCACGGACGAAGTCGACATGGTCGTCGGCCTGGACGCGGGTGCAGACGACTATGTGACGAAGCCCTTCCGCCTCGCGGAGCTTCTCGCTCGTGTGCGGGCGCTCCTGCGTCGCCAGGCCGCCGAGCCTGCCGAGGGCGAGCTGCGCGCTCAGGACATCCGCATGGATGTCGCCGCGCATCGCGCCTTCGTGGGTGATGTCGAGCTGAGCCTGACCGCCAAGGAATTCGACCTGCTGCGCGTGCTCCTGCGCGAGGCCGGTTCCGTCGTTGCTCGCGACACCCTCATGCGCGAGGTGTGGGGTTCGGATCCGACCGGCTCCACGAAGACTCTTGACATGCACGTGTCGTGGCTGCGTCGCAAGCTCGGTGACGACGCGACCGATCCGCACTACATCACGACTGTGCGCGGGATGGGATTCCGCTTCGAGAACGCGCGCTGAGCGCGCCGCTGAGGGAGGCCCGCCATGCGCACTCGCGCGGTGAGGATGATCGTCTCCATCGTCGCCGTCGTGTGCGTGCTGATGGGCTTGCCTGGCGCGTTTTTCGCGTCGGCGTCCATCTGGTCGTCCGAACAGCGCAACCTCGACGTTCAGGCCCAGCTCGTCCTCCAAAACATCGAGCGCAGGCGCGCTGTGGGGGAGGGGAACGACCCCGCAACCCTGGCCTCGCTCGTGGCGGATCAGGCAAATAGTCGCGGCGACGAACTCGGCTACCGCATTAAGGTTCCCGAGGCCAACCTCGTCACCAACAGCAAGGTTTTCCCTGGACGGACCATAACCGCGCTGGCCTCGTCTCCGAGCGGCGTTTCCGTGCAGCTGGCGACGTCGGCGTCGAACGCTCTGAACCGCATCGCGTGGACGTGCGCGCTGTTCGGCGGGGGCATGGTTGCCTCCATGGCGATCGGCTGGTTGCTCGCGCGCTCACTGTCGCGTGAGCTGTCGGCCCCGCTCATCTACCTGGCCGCCCAGGCCGAGCAGATCGGCTCGGGCGGCGTGCGAGCGCGCGTGGAAAAGTCCGGCATTGAGGAGATCGACCTGGTCTCCGAAGAACTCGCGCGCACCGGCGAACGCATGGCGGGCCGTCTCGCGGCCGAGCGACAGGCTGCCGCCGACGCCTCCCACCAGCTGCGCACGCCGCTGACCGCCCTGTCCATGCGCCTGGAGGAAATCGAACTTATTTCCACTGAGGACGAGGTGCGCGCCGAAGCCCGCACCTGCCTCGAACAGGTGGAGCGCATGACCAACGTGGTCACGGAACTGCTCGACGTCTCCAAGCGTCAGAGCAGCCAGACCGAGGCCATTCACATTCTCGAGGTCTTCAACACGGCCCGCGAGGAGTGGGAGGACCAGTTCGAGGCGGCCGGGCGCTCCCTTGTCTTCCTCGACGAGGCCGAGCGTCCGATCCTGGCCGACGCCGGAAAGCTTGGGCAGGTCCTGGCAACCCTCATCGAGAACTCGCTGCGCTACGGCGGAGGGACCACGCGCGTGTGGGCGCACGCGGGTACGTCCAAGCGTGGCGTCGTCATTGAGGTGAGCGACGAAGGCGAAGGTATCGACGAGTCCCTGGCCCCCGACATCTTCGAAAAGGGCGTCTCTGGGCACGGCTCGACGGGCATCGGTCTGGCCCTGGCCCACGACCTCGCGCAGGCGATGGGCGGGCGCCTCGAGCTCAAGACGAACAAGCCACCGGTCTTCACCGTGTCGGTCGCCGCGATCCCCGCGTCCCTCGACCCCGATCGCGTCATGCCCGAAGGTCCCCTCATGTCCATGGGACGCCGTTCGCGGCGCTTCTAGCAGCGGAGTACATTGAAAGGCGTGGAACACGAGATGCTGACACCTCCCACCGTTGCCGTCATCGGCGGCGGACAGCTCGCGCGCATGATGCAGGAGAGCGCGGTCGCGCTCGGCATTAACCTTCGGGCCCTCGTCGAGGCCTCGGACGGGTCGACCGGTCAGGTGACCGTCGACAAAGCGGTAGGCGAGCCCTCCGACCTGGGCGCGGTCCGCGCGCTCATCGACGGCGCGGACGTCCTCACCTTCGAGCACGAGCATATTCCGGCCCCTACGATGGAGGAGGCGGCCCGCCTCGTCTCCGTTCAACCCCCGGCGAGCGCCCTCCTGTACGCGCAGGACAAGCTGGCCATGCGCGAGCGCCTCACCGATATGGGCATCCCGTGTCCCGCGTGGGCGCGCGTCGAGGACGAGGCTCAGCTGGAAGAATTCGGTGCCACGATCGGATGGCCCCTCATCGTTAAGACCCCGCGCGGCGGATACGACGGGCACGGCGTGGCAGTGGCCCACAGCCCCGCAGACGTAGCCTCCTGGTGGGGCAACGGCCCCCTGCTGGCCGAGGCCCTGGTTCCCTTCACCGGCGAGGTGGCGGCGCTCCTGGCGCGCACCCCCTCGGGTGAGATCGCCTCGTGGCCCGTCGCCTCCACCGTGCAGGTGGACGGCGTGTGCGCCGAGGTGACGGCCCCCAGCGGTTGGCATTCGGCCCGAGACTGCCGCCGAAGCGCGCCGCATCGGCGAGCGCATCGCCGACGAGCTGGGCGTCACCGGTGTCCTCGCCGTGGAAATGTTCGTCGTCGGCGAGGGCGCGGACGAACGCGTCCTCGTCAACGAGCTCGCCATGCGCCCCCACAACACGGGGCACTGGACCATCGACGGGGCCGTCACGAGCCAATTCGAGCAGCATCTGCGTGCCGTTCTCGACCTGCCGCTGGGCTCCACCCAGCTGCGCGCCCCGGGCACGTACGCGGTCATGGTCAACCTGCTCGGCTCCTCCCATGCTCAACCCGCGCGCGCCCTTGTGGACGCCTTCGCAGCCGGGGGAGCGGGCGCGAAAGTCCACCTCTACGGCAAGGAGGTGCGCCCGGGCCGCAAGCTCGGCCACGTCACGGTCGTCGACTCGGATCCCGCCCTCGCTCTTGAGCTGGCGCGGGCGGCCGTCAGCGCCCTGAAGGGCGAGGCCCCCACCGACTAACCCTCCCACCTGTCCGCGGCCGGGGGACTAGGTGCCCCGGCCTCGTCCCCTCCCGAAAGGACCGCGCATGACCACTGATCTCGATATCCAGCTGACCGCCACCGGCGAGGGCCCGCTCGTCGGCGTCGTCATGGGCTCCGACTCCGATTGGCCCACGATGGAAGCGGCCGTCGGTGCGCTCGCCGAATTCGGCATCGCCTGCGAGGTCGGCGTGGTCTCCGCCCACCGCATGCCCGAGGACATGGTTGCCTATGGCCGATCCGCCTCGCAGCGCGGCCTGCGCGTCATCATTGCCGGAGCCGGGGGAGCGGCCCACCTGCCCGGCATGCTCGCCGCCCTCACCGAACTGCCCGTCATCGGCGTGCCCGTGCCCCTCAAGCACCTCGACGGTGTCGACTCCCTGCACTCCATCGTCCAGATGCCCGCGGGCGTGCCCGTCGCGACCGTCTCGATCGCGGGCGCGCGCAACGCGGGTCTGCTCGCGGCGCGCATCCTCGGAGCCGGCGAAGGGGAGCGCGCCGAGACCCTGCGCGCCTCGATGCGCGACTTTCAGAAGGACCTTCGAGACGTGGCCAGCGCAAAGGGGGGCGGCCCTCGCCCAGCGCGTCTCCCAGGCGCGCTGAGGCCGCACAACACAAGCCCCGCGCGGGTAGCCGCGAGGGGGCGGCGCGTCGTATCCTGAAGCCATGAGCATTCTCGTTTGTGGCGGCGCCGGCTACATCGGCGCACACGTTGTCCGCCTCCTGCGTCAGCGCGGGGATCACGTCGTCGTCGTCGACGATCTGTCCACCTCCAACGCGGCCAGGGTCGGGGACACGCCCCTGGTTCGCCTCGATGTCGCTACCGATGAAGCCCGTTCCGTCCTCTCCAACCTCATGGTGGACGAGGACGTCACGGCCGTCATCCACTTCTCCGCCCGCAAGCAGGTCGGCGAGTCCGTCGCACGCCCCGCCTGGTACTACCAGCAGAACATCGGCGGCATGGCCAACGTGCTGGCCGCCATGGAGGACGCCGGCGTCGATCAGATGATCTTCTCCTCCTCAGCCGCCGTCTACGGCATCCCCACCGCCGAGGTCGTCACCGAGGACATGGCCGGACACCCCATCAACCCCTACGGCGAAACCAAGCTGATCGGCGAGTGGATGATGGCCGACTGCGAGCGCGCCTGGGACCTGAAGTGGATCGGCCTGCGCTACTTCAACGTCGCGGGCGCCGGCTGGCCCGACCTGGCCGACCCGGCCATCATGAACCTGATCCCCATGGTTCTCGACCGCATCGAGCGCGGCGAGAGCGCCAAGATCTTCGGCACCGATTACGACACCCCGGACGGCACCTGCGTGCGCGACTACATCCACGTCCTGGACCTGGCCGAGGCTCACATCGCGGCGCTCGACGTGCTCGCCGAGGGGCGCCAGCCCGACCACCACACCTACAATGTGGGCACCGGCCTGGGCACCTCCGTGCGCGAGATCATCGAAGGCCTGCGCCGTGTCATCGGCTGGAACTTCCCAGTCGAGGAGCTGGACCGCCGCGCGGGCGACCCGCCCAAGCTGATCGGCGACCCGCTGTCCATCGGCGTGGACCTGGGCTGGAAGGCCAACAACGGCCTCGATGAGATCCTCACCTCCGCGTGGGAAGGCTGGCAGGCGGGTCCGCGCCCAATCACCGTCCCCGGCTCCTGAGCACGTGCGCTCTGACTCAGCTCCGGCCTCGTTCCTGACAGCGGGAACGAGGCCGGAGCTTATCTGTCGCCTATTGGGGGCGGGTGGAGTACCTCAGACCCCGTCGACCTGATTGAGGTCGGCTGTGGTCAGTGTGCCCGCACGGAGCTTGGCGAAGAAGTCGTCCGCGGTCGTGTCGCGCAGGAGGACTGCGAAAGCCCCGGCGTTCGTCGTGAAATTCAGCGACTCGATCGGGGGCACGCCCATCATCTGATTCGACGAGGCGCCGCGCAGCGCCCACACGAGCGACGCGACCGTCATGACTGAGGAATCCTCGTCGATGGTGAAGGACTTCGAACCGGCGCGCTCCACGCGCAGGGTCTTCACGGGATTAATGAGGGTCGAGGGCGAGGCTGCCGAGGAAATGACCTTCGAAATCACCTGACGCTGACGCTTCGTGCGGCCGATGTCGCCCTCGGGGTCCTGGTAGCGCATACGCGAGAACTGCAGCGCGGTCGTGCCGTCCACCGTGTGGCAGCCGGCGGTCCACCTCAGGCCGGAATACTGGTCGTCCGCGTCGTTGTCGTAGCACAGCTCGACCCCGCCGACGGCGTCCACCATGTCGGGCACGGCACCCATGCCGATCTGCACGAAGTGATCGACCGTGAGGCCAGTCAGCTTCTCGACGGTCTCCACGAGCAGCTGCGGGCCGCCGTATGCGTACGAGGCGTTGATCTTGTCCCAGCCGACGCCCGGGATCTCCGCATAGGTGTCACGTGGGATCGACAGCGCGACCTTCTGCCCGTTCGGGGCGACGTTGACGAGCATGATCGAGTCGGCGCGTTCGGAGTCGTTGAAGCCATCCTGGACGGCACCGTCGGCGCGCGAGTCGGAACCCGCGAGCAGGTAGGTCGTGCCCGGAGTGTCGGCGGCCCCCGACAGGGCGCTCACGCGCCCCATGTTCGTGTTGGCATCCCACATGAGGAATCCGCCCCACGCGAGGACGAGGACCAGGAACAGGCACAGGGTCTTCAGGATTGGGTGGCGGCGCTTGCGTCGCCTCGGCTTCGTGGCAGGAGCCGTGGGAGCGACCGGCACGGGGGCCGGCGCGGGCGCGGGTACGCCTTGGGGCCGATTGATCGTCACCTGACGAGGCCCGTTGCCCGACGGGGCATACGTGCCCGCGCCCGACGAACGGCCGGAACCCGGCGCGTAGGACGGAGGGTTGGTGGCCGAGGCCGGCGGGAACGACGGCGGCTGCTGGGCCGGGGGGCGGCGCGGGAAAATCGACTGAGAGTCCCTCTGCGGCTGATCCAGCGTGCGGGGCATCAGCGGGCGAGCCGCCGCGGCCTCGTCGTCCGAGATCCTCCACATCTGCGGGGCCAGAGCCTCCGGAGGGGGAGTGGGCGCGCCACCGCGCACCTCCTCACCAACGACGTGGGCGTCATCGGATGCGGGACGGCGTCGCTTCGGGTCAGGCGTAAACGAGGGGGGAGTGCTCATTGGTCCTTCGGCGGGCAGGTAGCGGCTGTCTGCTTGGCAGCCTCCTCGTTCGCCGCGTTATTCGCGACGGACGCGGACTGCTCGGTGTTATCCGTGGTGGTCTCCTCCGAGCCGGGATCGGTCGTCGGAGCCTGCGTCGGAGTGGGCGTCGAAGGAGCCGTCGTCGCGGTCGGATCGGGCACCACCAGCTGCGCGCCGTTGCCGTCCGTGTAGGTCGTACCAACGGGCAAAGCCTGGTCGTTCTTCAGGGCGTTCCACACGTTGCGGGCCATCGGATCGGAGGGGATGCGGCGGTTCGGATCCCAGGAGGGTTCCTCGACCGGCATCGTCACGAACTGGATGTTGGAACGGTCGATGTTTTGCAGCACATTGATGAGGAGGGACGCGTCCGAGCTGGCGTTGCCCAGGTTGGGGGACACGTTCACGGAGGAAATCGCGGCCTGCAGGAAGCTGATGAGCGAGCCGGGGTCCGTCACGTAGTTCTTGTCCTGCAGCTCGCGCAGCATCGCGGAAATCAGCTGCTGCTGGCGGCCGATACGGGAGATGTCGGAGCCGTCGCCCTGACCTTACGCGAGCGCATGTAGGCCAGCGAGTGAGTGCCCGACAGCTTCCAGCAGCCCGCGTCGATGTAGAGCCCGGCAGAGTCGTCACGGATGTCCTCGGGGATGTTAAACCAGATGCCGCCGAGCGCATCGATCATGTTAACAAAGCCAGCAAAATCAACGACCATGAAGGCGTCGATGGACATGCCGGAGAGCTTTTCGACGGTCGAACGCACGCACGCGATGCCGGGGCCGATGTCTTCCGGTTCATCGCCACCGTTCGCGCCGTAGACCATCGCGTTATTGAACATGTCGTCCGTGGTCGGCTCGCTGGTGGTGCCATCGCGGTGCTTACACGCCGGGATGTCCACGAGGGTATCGCGGGGGATGGAAACGATCTGCACGCGGGAGCGGTCCGCGCTGACGTGAATCACCATCGTCGAGTCGTTGCGCAGGCCGGGTACGTCATCCGCGTCGCCCGCACCCAGCTCGCCGCTGGCGCCGTTACGCGAGTCGGTGCCGACCACGAGGATGTTGACGGCGCGGCCTTCGAAGGAGTCAGGGGTTGCCTTGTTCTGTTCGTCGCTCGCGTAGGTGTCGATGTTGACGACGCGGTTGGCGAACTGAGTGCTCAGCTTGGCGTAGACGAAGCCTGCGGAGGACACGACGAACAGGACCCCGGCCAGGAGCACGGCGAGCGCGCCGCGCAGGAGGCCGAAGCGTCCAAAGTTGACGGCCGAGTGCTGGATCGGTCGCAGATTCACGTTACTCATCATCTGTAACCATATCGTTATCTGGCGTGTTTGTCGGCGAAGCAGGGCTGTTAGCGGTGCGTTCCACTCCGCTCGTATCAGCGTGTGAGCTGGCCGTCTCGGTGCGGGCGTCCTCCGGATCGTCGGGTGGAAGGACGTGGGCGAGGGCGAGGGCCCGGGCCAGCGCGGCCATGCGTTCCTCGGCGCGGGCCTCACGTCGATAGCCGGTCACCATCTGCGCGATCAACGCAATGACGAGGCCGTAGACGATCAGGTTGACCCCTCGCTCAACGCCGATTGCACGGGCGGCCGTGTTGGCCAGCGAGGGCACGAGGATGGCCACGATAGCAGCGGCGACGACCGCTCCGATGCCGATGCGGCGCAACGCTAGGGACGAGGCCGAGGACACCGGGCGCACCAGCCACCACGCGGTGAGCGCGAGGGCGAGGAGCAGGAGGACGCGGATGGCGAGGTAGGCGCTCATCGTCCCCCCAACGCGAGGTCGACGACGATGTTGACGGAGTTGAGCAGAGGCTGGCCCTTCGCCCGCGAGTAGTCCGTGTAGGAAATCGTCACCGGGTGCTCGGCACCGGGTAGGCCGCAGGTGCCCAGCTGGGAGACGATCTGCGAGGCGTGGGCCATGCGCGCGTGGGTGAGATGCACGTGGGCGAGGGCGTCGGCGCGGATTACGCGCAGCCCGTTGTGCGTGTCCGTGAGATCCAAGCCCGTGCGCAGCCGGGCCACCCAAGCGCCCAGGCGCAGCATGGCGCGTTTGACCCTACCCGCCGAGGAGGGGGAACCCGACAGGAAACGAGAGCCGAGGACGAACGCGAGATTCTCCCGGCGTGCCCGCTCGACCATGGCGGCCGCCTCGGCGGGGTCGTGCTGGCCGTCGGCGTCGAAGGTGACCACGTATCGCGCCCCGCGGGCGAGGGCCGCATCGAATCCGGTTTGGAGGGCAGCGCCCTGCCCGAGGTTGAGCGGGTGTCTTGCGGTGAAGGCCCCCGCGGTGCGGGCGACGGCAGCGGTGTCGTCGCTCGAAGCATCATCAACGACGAGGACACGCGGGAAAAAGGTGCGGACTCCCGCGACGACGCCCCCGATGACGGACGCCTCGTTGTACGCGGGGATCACCACCCACGTGTCGGAGCCGATCTGCATTTGATTAGTGTCGCACATCGGGATGGGTGCGCGCCTATAGTGTGGGGTATCCGGAAGAGCACGCAGTGCCCCGATGCGCGCACGCGCGCACGCAGACAACGACAGGGAGACCCAGTGATCGAGCCCAGCGCCGACGTCGCCCCCAGCGCGATCGTCGCTCCCAGCGCGCGCGTCTGGCACCTCGCCCAGGTGCGCGAGGACGCGCGCATCGGGGATGAGACGATCGTCGGACGTGGCGCCTACATCGGCGAAGGCGTGAGAGTCGGAGCGCGCTGCAAGATCCAGAACTACGCGCTCGTCTACGAGCCCGCCTCCCTCGCTGACGGCGTATTTGTCGGCCCCGCGGCCGTCTTGACGAACGACCACGCTCCTCGCGCGATCAACGCCGACGGCACCCTGAAGAGCGCGAGCGACTGGGATCGCGTCGGCGTCACCGTTGAGCGTGGAGCAGCCATCGGCGCGCGCGCCGTGTGCGTGGCCCCCGTGCGCATCGGCGCGTGGGCATCGGTCGGCGCGGGTGCCGTCGTTACCCGCGACGTTGCCCCCTACGCGCTCGTCGTCGGCGTCCCCGCGCGCCGCGTCGGGTGGGTCGGCGAGGCCGGGGTGCCCCTCGTGGCCGCCGACGACACCGCCAGCGAGGCCGTGGAACGCACGTGGGTGTGTCCGGCCTCGGGACGCCGCTACGTCGAGCGAGACGGTGCCCTGTCGCCCGAGGAGACCCAGGCCTCGTCCCCACATGACGCCGAGATGCCCGACCAAACCCCTGAGGACCAGCAGTGACGCAGCCGTTCATCCCGCCCGCACGTCCGCTCATCGGCGAGGAGGAGATCGACGCGGTCGCAGCCGTCATGCGCACGGGCATGATCGCCCAGGGTCCCCAGGTCGCCGCCTTCGAAGAGGAGTTCTGCGCAGCCCTGGTGCCCGGCACCCAGGCAGCTGCGGTCAACTCGGGGACCTCGGCCCTGCACCTGGGCCTGCTCGCTGCCGGGATCGGGCCGGGCGACGAGGTCATCGTCCCCTCCTTCACCTTCGCGGCCACCGCGAATTCGGTTGCCATCACGGGCGCGACCCCCGTGTTCGCTGACATCGACCCGCTCACGTTCACGCTGTCGCCTGCCGCCGTCGAGGCTGCGATCACGCCGCGCACGCGGGCCATCATGCCCGTGCACCTCTACGGCCACCCCGCCCCCATGGACGCCCTCCAGGCGATCGCTGATGCACACGGACTGATGGTCTTCGAGGACGCCGCCCAGGCACACGGCGCGAGCCTGCACGGGCGCGCGGTCGGCTCCTTCGGAACCTTCGCGGCCTTCTCCTTCTACCCGACGAAAAACATGACCAGCGGCGAGGGCGGCATGGTGACCTCTGCCGACCCCGACGTCATCCGCGGCGTGAAACTCGCGCGCAACCAGGGCATGGAGACGCGCTACGCCAACGAAATCGTGGGCCTCAACAACCGTATGACCGACATCCACGCGGCCATCGGGCGCGTGCAACTCACCAAGGTCGGCGCGTGGACCCGCGCGCGCCAGGATAACGCCGCCTTCCTGGACGCTCACCTGCGCGGCGTCACCGTCCCGCACGTCGCGCCCGGTGCCACGCACGTCTACCACCAGTACACGATCCGCGTGGAGCAGGACCGCGACGGTTTTGCCGCCGCCCTGCGCGAGGAATACGGCGTCGGCTCGGGCGTCTACTACCCGATCCCGAACCACGAGCTGCCCTCCCTCGCCCGCTACGCCCCCGACGTGGAGCTGCGGGCCACGCGCGAGGCGGCCGACCAGGTCCTGTCCCTGCCGATCTACCCGTCCCTCACGCCCGGCGAGCTGGAACGAATCGCGCACGCTGTGAACGCGCTCGCGGAAGCGGGGGCCTGACATGAGTATTCGCCTCGGCATCCTCGGCATCGGCTCGATGGGCCGACACCACGTGCGCAACGCTCGTGCCACCGCGGGCGTGGAGCTCGTCGCCCTCGCCGATCCGGGCGGCGACCGCTTCGGCGTCGCCGGCGACCTGCCCGTCCTAGGCGGCGTCGAGGAACTCATCGAGGCCGGCATCGACGCCGCGATCATCGCCGCGCCCACCGCCCACCACGAGGCTGCGGCCCTGGTGCTCGCCGAGGCCGGGGTGCACACCCTCGTCGAAAAGCCCCTCGCCACGAGCGTGGAGGCGGGCCGCCGCATCCGCGACGCCTTCGCGGCCGCGGGCCTCGTCGGCGCCGTCGGCTACGTTGAGCGCTGCAACCCGGCGCTCATCGACATGCGTCGGCGGATCGCCCAGGGCCAGCTCGGCGAGATCGAGCAGATCGCGACGCGCCGCCAGTCGCCCTTCCCCGCCCGCATCAGCGACGTTGGCGTGGTCAAAGACTTGGCTACGCACGACGTGGACCTGGCTGCCTGGGTGGCGGGTGCCCCCTACGAGAGCATCTACGCGCGTACGTCCGCGCGCTCCGGGCGCCCCCACGAGGACATGATGGTCGCCTCGGGCGTCCTTGCAGGTGGCATCCTCGTCAACCACCTCGTCAACTGGCTGACCCCCTACAAGGACCGCACGACGATCGTGACGGGGGGAGCGCGGCGCGCTCGTCGCAGACACCGCGATGGGGGACCTGACCTTCTACGAGAACGGCCACGCGCCCCTGCAGTGGGACGCCATCGCAGCCTTCCGCGGGGTGAGCGAGGGGCAGGTCGTGCGCTACGCCCTCACCAAGCGCGAGCCCCTCGCCCTCGAACACGAGCGCTTCCGCGACGCGATCCTCGGCGTGGGTGCCGAGCACGTCACCATGGACGAGGCCCTCGACAACCTGCGCGTCGTCGAGGCCATCTTGTCCTCGGCAGCGTCCGGGCGCTCCGTCGATCTGTAGAGCGCGGCGCTAACGGGTCACGTCGGCGTAGGTTTCGCGCAGCTGATCCACGGATCCGCGCAGCGAGCGCTCGCGTGTCACCCACGCCCGGCACGCCGCCCCGCGATCCGCGCGCTCGTCCGCCGACCAGGCCAAGGCCTCGTCGATGGAACGGGCGAGGGACGCCGGTGAGCGCTCCTGTGTGAGGAGTGAAGCCCCCGGAGCGATCATCTCCGGCGTCCCGCCCGTGGAATAGGCGATGACGGGAACGCCGCACGCCTGCGCCTCGAGCAGCACGAGTCCGGCGGCCTCCCGTCGCCCCTGCGTCGGCTTCGTGGGCAGGACGAGGACGTGGGCGCGGCGCATCCAGTCGCGCACCCCCTCCCGATCCAGCCGTCCCGTGAACGTCACGTGTGCTGGAGCGCGAACGCGCAGGCTCGCCTCCAGCGGCCCGTCTCCGACGAGCACGAGGCGATGCGGGCGATGCCCCACGAGCGTGGCTGACGCCCGGGCCAGGTCGTCTACCCCCTTGAGCGGCTGAGCGCGCCCACGAACAGGACGACGGGTTCCTCGCGGGATTCTGCTGTGTTCGGGGCGGGCGTCCACCAGTCGGCATCCGCGCCCTGATAGTGCACGCTTAGGCGTGCCGGATCGGCACCCGCTTCCAATGCGACGTCCGCCAGGTACCGGGAGACAGCCAGCAGCCGGCTTGCAGCCTCGAAGGCGGCCGTGCGGTTGCGCGCATTCCACGCGGCCCCCGCGCCGCTCCCGAGCCTCGGGTAGGCATCCCCGCCGTGCAGCGTCACCACGAGGGGCGCTCCCGTCTCCCGCGCGGCACCAACGGCCGGCAGGGACCACGTCGCCTGATGCTGGTGAATAACGTCCGGGTGCCACGACGCGACCGCGCGGCGCATCTGGCCCAGGCCTCGCGCCTGCGCGGCCACCCGAACGGGGAGGGGGGCCGCCAAGAGCGCGGGGTGCGGCCTCGTCGATGGGGATCGCGTGGGCCGGATCGGCGATGCGCGCCGCGAGCGTGAAGACCCGCCAATCGAGCTCCGGCATCGCGAGGGCGTGTGAGAGCGCGAAGTAGGTCGGGGGAACCAGCAGGGTTCCCTTCGTCAGGGCGACCCTCACGAGTTCCACCCGAGGGCAGGCGCGGATCGGTGAGCGGGCATGCCACCATCCTAGGGGCAAGCCGCGCGCCCCAGGTGATTAAATGAGTCCATGACGAACGCACCTGCCCGCCCCGCCCGCTCGGGCGTCCTCGCGCAGGTGCTCACCCTCCTCGGCGGCACCCTCCTCGCCCAAGTCATCGCCTTCGTCGCCCAGATCGGCATCGCCCGCATTTACGCGGACACGGACCTGGGGTACCTGGGCATCTTCACGTCCGCCGCTACGCTTGGCGCCGCCGTCGCGGGTGCCCGCTTCGACCTCAGCATCGTCCTGCCCGCCCCCGGGGACGAGGCCTCGGCCCGTTCCCTGGCCCGCCTGGCCTCGCGCTGCGTGCTGGTCGCCTCCGCCCTGGCCACCCTGATTGCGGCCGCCGCATGGCCGTGGGTGAGCGCGCACTACGGAAGTGCGCTCGCGGGCTGGCTGCTCGCCGTCGGCGTGTCCGTCCTGTTTCTGGCGCAGGGGCAGGTGTGCTCCTACTGGCTGACCCGCTACCGGCGCTTCCAGGCGATCGCGAGTTCCTCCGTCGTGCGGGCCCTCGGGATCGCGGCGGCGCAGCTGGCGTGTGGTTTCCTGGCTGGCGGTGGCCTGGGTGCGGCGATTGGGGCGACGATCGCGGGCCAGGGGCTCGCCGTCGCCTACCTGTCGTGGCGTGCCCGCGACGCGCGCGAGCGCGAGGCTGAGGATCCGACCCTGCGCGAGGTGGCCTCGCGCTACCGCAAGATGGCCCTCGTGGGAGTACCCAACGTCGTCGTCGACGCGGTGCGCACGAGTGCGATCCCGATGCTCATCGCCACGTATTCCGTGGCCTCGCTCGGCCAATTCAACATGGCGTGGCTGGCCCTGCAGGCCCCGGTCGCCCTCATCGCCGGGGCGCTGTCGCAGGTGTACCTGCCGCGCCTGTCGGACACCCCTCCCGGTGAGATGACACGCGTCGTCGTGCGGGTCGGCGGCATTGCGTTGGCATGCTCGATCCCCGTGTTCGCCCTGCTCGCGTGGGTGAGCCCCGCGATCTTCCCCCTCGTGTTCGGGGCGCGCTGGGAGGCGGCCGGATACTTCGCGCGCTCCCTGGCTCCCTGGCTGGCCCTCACGGTCGCGACCTCGCCGCTCTCAAACGTGTTCGTCGCGACCTACCACCAGCGCCGCATGCTGGCCTTCGCGTGCGTGTACTGCGTAGCGCCGCTGATCTGGCTCGCGTGCAGCCCCTACGGCGTGGAGACTACGGTCGCCGTGCTGGGCGGCCTCATGGCTGCGCTGCTGGCGTGCATGCTCCTCATGGCTGTCCTGACGGCGCGCGCCTACGACCGCGGGGGCGCGCGGCCGGAGGCGGCGTAGACGTGGGCGACCGAAACGCCCGTCGGCCTCGTGACACGCCCGTGGGCCTCGTGAAACGCCCGTGGGCCTCGTGAAACCCTTGTGAAACAGGCGATGTCGTCGCCTCCTGACATACCCCTCCCCCAAAAGTCGCACGTAATTTCCATGTGGTCCATTTCTATGCAAGGTTAAAAACCTTGATATTCTGCTATTTTTAGGAATGCTAAGAAAAGTTAGTGAACCCAAATTACGTGCGAGATTTTGGGGGAACTATTGATGTGTCGCTCGCGCGGCCAGGGCCCGCTCGTAGGCCTCTCGCAGGCGCGAGGCCCCCTCCTCCCAGGTGGGGATCGCGGGAGCGGTGAAGGCGTCGATGTCCTCTCGCGTGATGGACTCCAACGCAGAAACGAGGTCACGCTCCGGATCCTCCAGCACCCACGTGTCGGCCTGATCGCCCAGGTACCGGCGGGCCTCGGACAGGGGAGAACACAGCGCCGGCACCCCAGCCGCGAAAGCCTCCATCATCTTGTTGGGCGTGGACATGCGGTGCGAGCGGCACCCGGACTCGATGAGGCACAGCGCCACGTCAGCCCCGCGCGTCATGGCCAGAACCTGGTCCGGTTCCACGGGAGGCAGGCGGTGGATGTTCGGGTGGGTCGCTGCGGCCCGCTCGACCTCGGGAAGAAGCGCGCCCGCTCCGACGAAGACCACGTGCGCGTTCGTTTCATGCTCAAAAGCGCGCAGAATCAACGGAATATTGCGCCCGGGCGCCAGGTAGCCCGAATGCAGGTACAGGAGCGCCGCCTCCGGGATCCCCAGCTGCGCGCGCAGGTCGATGACACCCTCCGCGCCCGTCGGGGCGTTCGTGACGACGACGGGTTCCACGCCCGGGTAGGCCTCGCGGTACCACTGCGCGATCGACTCGTTGACCACGGACACCACGTCCGCGCGGTGGATATAGCGGCGCTCAATGACGCGCTGGAGGCGCTGGCGCAGGCCCGCCGACCTACCGTCTCCGTCTCCAACTCGTGCGCGTTATACGCAAACACCGCGCCCGTGCGCCGCGCCAACGCGTGCGCCAGGGGCAGTAGGAAGATGTTCTGCGCGGAGACGGCCGCGACGCGCTGCCTCGCGAACCGCCGATACACCCGAGCACCCCACGCCACGACGACCCTCGGACCGCCTAGGGGTGCACCCAGGGACGCGCCCCGGATCCGCGTGAGGCGCACGGTGGGGGCCACGGCCTCGTCCGTGGGGAGCTCGCCCTGATCGATCCCGACGACGTGCGTGCGCGAGAAAAGCGGGGACAGCGAACGCGCGATCTTCACCAGGCGACCGGGCGAGGCCAGGTTCGACGGGTAGAGCAGGAGATTGAGCGCGCGATCCACGCCCCCATTGTAGGTGGGGCGGGGCACTACACTGGAGGGGAACAACGAGGCCGGAGACGGAAAGGGGAGCCGCATGCGCATCGCGGTCGTCGGCATGGGCAAGATCGGTTTGCCGCTGGCGGTGCACTACGCGCGCGGCGGGCATACCGTCGTCGGCGTGGACGTGAACCCCCGCGTGGTCGCCCTCATTAACGAGGGGGTCGAACCTTTCCCGGGTGAGGCGCACCTGGCCGAGTACCTGCCCTCGCTTGCCTCCTCCGGTTCCCTGCGCGTCACGGCCGAGTACGCCGAGGCGATCCCCGGCGCCGACGCGGTCGTCATGGTCGTGCCCCTCGTCGTCGATGACGAGAGCCGCCCCGACTTCCGCATCATGGACGCCGCCACTCGCTCCATGGCGGCCAACCTCACGCCCGGCACCCTCGTCTCCTACGAAACGACCCTGCCCGTGGGTACGACGCGCGGTCGATACAAGCCCCTCATCGAGGAGGTCTCCGGCCTGACCGAGGGTCGCGATTTCGACGTGGTGTTCTCGCCCGAGCGGGTCCTCACCGGCCGCGTCTTCGCCGACCTGGCCCGCTACCCGAAGCTCGTGGGGGGCCTGCGCGAATCCGGCGAGGCGCGCGGCGTTTCCTTCTACGAGGCCGTCCTCTCCTTCGATCAGCGCGACGACCTGCCGCGCCCCAACGGCGTGTGGCCCATGGGTGGGGCCGAGGCCGCCGAAATGGCCAAGCTCGCCGAGACCACCTACCGGGACGTCAACATCGGCCTGGCCAACCAGTTCGCGCGCTACGCGGACGCGGCCGGCATCGACGTCGCGCGCGTGATCGAGGCCTGCAATTCCCAGCCCTACTCGCACATTCATCGGCCCGGCATCGCGGTCGGCGGCCACTGCATCCCCGTCTACCCGCGCCTGTACCTGGCCGGCGACCCGGATGCGACCGTCGTGTCCGCAGCCCGCGCCGCCAACGCGGACATGCCCGCCTACGCGGTCTCGCGCGCCGCCTCCCTGTTGGGGTCTCTGGACGGCCTACGCGTCGCGGTCCTGGGCGCGGCCTACCGCGGTGGGGTCAAGGAAACCGCGTTCTCCGGCGTCTTCGGCGTCACCTGCGCTCTACGCGAGGCCGGGGCGCAGGTGAGCGTGCACGATCCGTTGTATTCCGATGATGAGCTGGCAGCCTTCGGGTGGGACGCGTACCACCTCGGCGAGCCGGTGGACGTCGCCATCGTCCAGGCCGACCACGCCGCCTACCGGGACCTGGCCCCCGCCGATCTGCCCGGCGTACGCCTCCTCGTCGACGGCCGCGCCATCACCTCGCCCGAGGCCTGGGCCGGCACGCCGCGCATCACGATCGGCGGGGGGAAGCGCCCTCGCATGCTAGTCACTCTGGCGACCCGCACCTTTACACCCGAACCGACGGCCGCCGCGCTGCGCCTCGGGGCACTCGCCCGCGCGCTCGCCGCAGGCGGCGACAGGGTCCGGGTCCTCACTTCGCGCCTGGCTCCCTCCGTCGCCCGCGATGCCCGTCAATCCGCAGACGGTGACGTCGATCCGGGGGAGGGGGGCAGCCTCATCAGCGTGCGCCGCGCCCCCGTCCTGCGCGACCGCACGGGAGCGGTGCGCGGATACGTCTCCTATATGTCTTTCGACGTCCCCCTTGTCGCCAGGCTGCTGGCCGGCCCCCGCCCGACGTCGTCGTCTCCGAGCCCCCGCCGACGACCGGAGCCGCCGTGCGCATCGCCTGCGCAGTGCGCCGCATTCCCTACGTCTACTACTGCGCCGACATCGTCTCGGACGCCGCCGCGCTCGCGGGCGTGCCCGGCCTCGTCGTGCGCACGGTCGCGGGGCTGGAGTCCTTTGCGCTGCGTGGAGCCCGGCGCGTCATCGCCGTCTCCGATGGGGTTGCGCGCCGCGCCCGTGACCTGGGGGCGCGGGACGTTACGGTCGTTCCCAACGGGGTGCGCGTGCCCGACGCCGTGGCCGCCGGCACCCCCGAGGGATTCCCCGCCTGCGACGGTCCCGTCTTCGTCTACGCGGGCACGGTCGCCCAGTGGCTGGCTCCCGAGATCTTCGTCGACGCCTTCGAGCGTGCGCGAGCGCGGCTCGGGGACGCGCGCCTCGTGTTCGTGGGGCAGGGGAGTGGATGGGATGCCCTCGCCGAGCGCTCGCGCGGCGTGGCCGGCGTCGAGATGATCCCTGCCGTCAGCGCTGAGGAGGCGGATCGGTGGATGGCGCGAGCCTCCGCAACTCTCGCCTCGCTGCGTCCGGGCGGATACGACTACGCCTACCCGACGAAGATCCTCGCCTCCCTCGCGCAGGGCACTCCCGTCATCTACGCGGGGCCCGGACAGGCCGCCCGCGACGTCGCGGAGGGTGGGCTTGGGGTGGCGTGCGGCCTCGACGTCGATGAGATTGCCGAGGCCATGGTGGCCCTCGCGTCGGGCAGCGCTCCCTGGGCGGGGCCCGAGGGGGTGCGAGCCTGGGTTCGCGAGCATCGATCGGTCGTATCCTCCTCGGCTGCGGCGGCAGCGGTGGTTCGAGCGGCGCTCGCGTAGGCCTCGAGAGGTCCCGGCCTCGTCTCACATGCAAAAAAGCTATCGTTTCTGTTTGTGCGAGTTTGTGCGTGTAACTATTTTCATGTTTACAGTTACAACATAAGTACCTACAATCACGTAAGTACCTACATTCACGACTGTCACATCAGCAACTTGAAGGATCACTATGCGCTTCTCGTGGAGGACCATCGTCGCCGGGCTCACCTTGGCCCTCGGCGCAGCCGCAGCGGCCCTCGTGCCGCCCGCGCACGCAGCAGGTATCACGATTGCCATCGACCCCGGGCACGGCGGCTCCGACCCCGGCGCGGTCGCAAACGGCCTGCGTGAAAAGGACTTGACCCTCGCGGTCTCGCTGGCACTGAAGGAAGAACTGGAAAGCTACGACGGCGTGCGCGTCGTCATGACCCGCACGACGGACACTCGTCCCTCGGAAAACACCAGCGCCGACCTGTCGAGCCGCGTCGACATGGCAGCTGCGGCGGATGCGGACGCCCTCGTCTCCATCCACTTCAACTCGGGCGCGCCCATCGCGAAGGGCGCGGAGGTCTGGTACCCGAACTCCTCCTCGTACAACTACGGCACCCACACGCAGGGACGTACCCTGTCCAACGCCATCCAGAAGCAGCTCACCAGCCTCGGGCTGGCTGACCGCGGCATCAAGACACGCGACAATCCCTACTACGACTACCCGGACGGCTCCACCGGCGACTACTACGCGATCATCCGCCAGGCCCGCGAAGAGAACATGACCGGCATCATCGTCGAGCATGCGTTCGTCACGTCGGCCTCGGACGCGGCCCTCCTGCACAACGAGAGCTTCGTGCGCTCCCTCGGCATCGCCGACGCGACCGGCATCGCGCAGGCTTACGGGCTGAGTAAGGGCGCCTGGCGCGCAGCCGGCGACTCCTGGAGCTTTATCTCCAACGGCACGGCCAAGACCGGCTGGTTCTCCACCGGCGGCCGCTGGTACTGGGCCGGCTCCGACGAACGTACCATCCGCGGATGGTCCACCATCAACGGACGCCGCTACTTCTTCGACGACTCCACCGCCATGGTGACGGGTTGGAAGCAGGAAGACGGCAAGTGGTACTACCTGCGTCCCGACGGTGACATGGCCACTGGTTGGGTGAAGGACGCCGGCTCCTGGTACTACATGAACGCTGACGGCGTCATGGTCACCGGCTGGCTCAAGGACAGCAACGACTGGTACTGGCTGCGTTCCAACGGCGCGGCAGCTATCGGTTGGGCCAACGTCGATGGCGCCTGGTACCTCTTCGAGGACGATGCGCGCATGCTCACCGGCTGGCAGCTGACTGAGGATGACAACCGCTGGTACTACATGCGACCCAGCGGACAGATGGTCACCGGCTGGCTCCTCGACGGCGGCAAGTGGTACTACCTGGACGGTGACGGCGCCATGGTGACCGGTTGGACCAAGGTGGGCGACACCTGGTACCACCTGAACTCCTCCGGCGCGATGACCACCGGCTGGCTCCTGGACGGCGCCTGGTACTGGCTGGACCCGAACTCGGGTGCCATGGCGACGGGCACGGTCATCGTTGAGGGACGTGCATCCGCCTTCGCTTCCTCCGGTGCGTGGCTCGGCTACGCGGATGGTAGCGACGCTCAGGCAGCCTCCCGATCGGCCTCGCGCGGCGCCTCCGTCACGAACGCGTCCGGTCAGCGCCTCATTATGAGCGCGCCCACCGCCTCGCGTTCGGAGATCATCGACGCGATGGAAGAGGCCTGGGATCAGGCCGGCTACAGCTACCCGAGCGCCCTGGCCGCCGGCGGTGCGCCGACGATCCGCGACTTTGCGTCCATCGTCTACGACGAGGCCGTGGCCGAGGGCGTGTCCCCCGAGCTGGTCTTCGTCCAGGCTATGAAGGAGACGGGTTGGCTGCGATTCGGCGGCGACGTGACCGTCAGCCAGTACAACTTCTCCGGCATCGGCGCGGTCGGCGGCGGCGCGAAGGGTGCCTCCTTCCCGGACGTGCGCACCGGCATCCGTGCCCAGGTCCAGCACCTGCGCGCATACGCGGACTCCTCGGTGACCACGGCATCGCTCGCGAACACGGTCGTCGACCCGCGCTTCACCTACGTGCGCAAGGGCGCGGCCCCCGTGGTCGAGTACCTGGGCATCCAGGAGAACCCCAACCGCACCGGCTGGGCCGCAGCCAAGAACTACGGTTACGACCTGGTGTCCATGATGAAGGCGTACTTCTGAGAGCTTTCCGTGACGAGGCCGGGGCCAGCTGCGCGATTCAGCGCGGCTGGCCCCGGCCTCGTTTATCTGCGGCGCGCACATATGTTGCGCTCAGGCGCGGTATCTGCGCGAACGACTACAATCTCAAACAGCGGTCTGTCCCCACGGCCTCGGGCCGCATGCGCCGGACAACTACGTGCCAATGACTTCGAATGGAGGTGCCCGGGCGATGAGCTCCTACAGCAAGACGTACGCGTCTGATCCTCAGCTTTGGGACGCGGGCCCGAGCTTCCTGCTGAAGTGTCAGTACGCGGATGGGACGCAGGCGGTGATTCTGTCCGGATGGCATCGCCGGGCCATGGAGTTCGAGAATCCGATCGTTTTGCCCCCGCTGGACGACGGTGAGGGCCACCGGTACCACCCCATCGACGCGCACACTCATCGCGAGGACCCGTGGAGCGGTATCGACAGGTATGAGCTCGAAGTGTCGCTCGACGGCGTGCATGACGGTGAGATCTCCTCCCTCCTTGACAAGCTCATGGCACCGGCCGTCGCTCACGCATTGATGGCATCGATGCCGGAGATGATTCAGCGGGTCTCGGCGAACAAAACGAACGTGCCCTTGCAGTCGATGACGACACGAGGATCACGTACGTCGATCTGCTGACCCAGAACCTGCCGGCCCGTTCCGGCGACACCTCCGAGCCGCTTCGTGCCCTCCATCGCTGGTGCCGGATCTTCGACATGGGTAACGGCACCGTCACGATCTATCAGCCGGTCTCGCCAGACCAGCTCGACAATCTTCGCTGGCCGCACAACGGCATATGGCTGAACCGTGGGCAGGGGTACTTCACCGAACCTTCGGACGTAGGCGACATCCTTGAGGCGTTCTCGATCCCAATCAAATACGAGCAATACAACCTCGAGAACTGGCGGATCGAGTTCGAATTCTGGGAGAACGAGCCCTTCCAGATCATGATCAGCGACGATTCTGAGGAGGCCACGCAGCGCCTCGGGCGGGCCCAGCGAGAAATCGGCGTGCTCTCCCAGTTCGTGACGACGGCGTTCCTGGTGTCCAGGAACCTCGAACGCCGTTCCAAGGTCAACGAACTCGTGACAGGGAACGAGGCCCTGCGCAGCCTCGCGACGCGCAAGGTCGTCGAACTCAAGGCGACGATCGAAGAATACCGACGGCTGCTCGAACGGGCGTCCGGCCTGCTCGCGAACACCGCTCAGTCCGTCCAGGCCGTCGCGAACCAGGAAAACGCCGAGGCCGCAGAACGAACGAACACGTTCCTCACCTTTGCGTCCGCGGTCTTTCGTCCCGACGCTTATCATTTCTTTCTTCTCGATGTCCATCATCGGCCTCAACCAGGGCGAAACTCTTCCCTCGCTCTGGTTCGTCCTCGCCCTGTGCCTGGCGAGCGTGGTCGTCGCGATCGGCGTTCTCGTTGTCTTGAGGCGTCAGCTGAGGAAGAGCCGACACAAGGCCCCAAGGAGGCGATGACGATGTTCTCCACCATCACGTCAGGCGAGATCCGGCAAGCGCTGGAGCAGGTGTCGCGCCAGTACCTGGCGGGCAATCTCTCTCGGCCGCAGGCGGTCGCTCACTACGACACGAGCGATCTCGAAATCGGGATCACGTCCTATTCCGACGACGCGTGCGAGCAGCCGCACTTTCATACGCAGGCCACCGAGTACCAGTACATGCTGTCCGGGTGGACGCAGTACCTGGATACGGACACTGGCGAGGAGCATGAGTTCCGTGCGGGCGACTTCTACGTCATTGAACCCGGAACGACCTACGCGCAGCGCTCGAAGCGGGGGACGCGGATCCTCTTCATCAAGGTTCCCTCCACGAACGACAAGAACGTTGTCACCCCCGGCCCGGATGTCGAGGCCTGGCTGGCCTCGGCCCTGACGACGACACGCGTGGACTACTCCCACGCTCCCGATGCGCCGGCCGCCAACTCGATCGTCCCCGCCGCAGCGGTCGCCATCGAGCGTGAGGGCCACATCCTGATGCTCCAGCGCCGAGATAGCGGGAATTGGACGCTCCCGGGCGGCACCCTCGAAATCGGCGAAAGCCTCGCCGAGTGCGCGGTCCGCGAGCTCAAGGAGGAGACCGGCCTCGACGTGCAGGTGACTGGGATCGTCGGCACCTACACGGACCCGGACGTGCGCATCGCATACTCCGACGGGGAAGTACGCCAGGAGTTCACCGTCGTGTTTCACGGGGTGTCCGAGGGCCACGAGGTGTCTCTCGACTCTGAATCCACGGGTTTCCAGTGGGTGCGCAAGGACAAGGTCCTCGATTTGCGCCTCGCGGATTCTCAGCGTCGCAGGCTCGAGGATCTCCTGCGGTATCTGGCCGACGGCACGCAAAGGATCGCATGATGAACGACTCGACGCCGGCAATCGGCATGGATGAGAACCGGCTGCGCCACTGCCGCGGCGTGGGGATGAAGGCCTCCGAGCTGGGGCGGACCCTGTTTGGCTGGTCGGACGACAAGTGCCGCGAGATGTTCGTGATGGGCTACCTGCACGATGTCGGCTATCAATTCGCTCATGAACAGTCCGAGCACGAGGAACTCGGAGGTGCGCTGCTGCGCTCCCTGGGGTTCACGTACTGGGCGGAGATCTTCCATCACGGCGATCCCGACAGCGACTACCAGTCGGATGAGCTCCTGGTGCTTAACCTGGCGGACATGTTGACATCGAAGGATGGCAGCGCCACGACGATCCCTGCGCGCCTGACGGACATCGCGAGTCGCTACGGCGTCGAATCAACGCAGTACGTGGCGGCGAAGAAGCTCGCAGACGTGCTCGTCGCGCAGGTGCGGGAGATCGACGGTTCGCAGGACGTCCTGAGCCAGCTGCACTGATCGCGCGTTCGGGGAGAACCGGCTGCGCGCCTCAACAGTCTTCTGCCGCGCTCCCCATTTGGATAGGTTGTGCGCATCTGGATAGGTTGTGCGCATCTGGATAGGTTGTGCGCATCTGGATAGGTTAATAAGCTATCCGGATGTTCGTAACCTATCCGGATGTTTGTAACCTATCCGGATACGCCGCTCCATTCGCAAACGTCGCCCTGAGGGCACGCGCGGGCAGCCCCGGCTACGTGGGCAGGATCCGTAGCCTTACACGCACGCAGGGTGTACGCGGACATAGCAGCGGCCCTGAGCACCTGTCGGTGCCCGGGGCCCGCCTGCAATGTGTGGAGGTCAGCTCCGCAGGGAAGCGACGTAGGAGTCGATACGCTGCGAGGAATCCTCGGGGGTGAAGCCCGTGGCCTTGATCTTCGTCAGGTCCAGGACGGAGGACAGGGGGCGCGGAGCCACCTCGCGGCCCGCGAAATACTCCTGCGTCGTCACCTCGGTGACGTCTTCCGGATCGCGGCCGCACAGCTCGAACACGCGCTTGGCGACCTGCGCCCAGCTCATGACCGGCCCCTCGCCAGACAGGTTGTAGGTGCCGAACGGTGCCTCGCTGGTCAGCAGGTGAATAATGCCGCGCGCAAGGTCGGAGGTGAAGGTCAGGCGACCCACCTGGTCGGACACAACCGAGGGGGAGGTGCCCTGATCCGCCAGGGACGCCATGGTCTTCAGGAAGTTCTTGCCATCGCCCACGACCCAGGAGGTGCGCACGATGTAGTGCTTCGGCGTCGAGGCGACAGCGGCATCGCCGCCCGCCTTCGACTGGCCGTACGCGCCCAGGGGCGAGGGGGCCTCGTCCTCGACGTGCACGTCCTGCGTGCCATCGAAGACGTACTCCGTCGAGATGTGGACCATCGTCACGCCGTGAGCCGTGGCCTCGCGGGCCAGGACCGCCGGGCCCGTCGAGTTCGCCTGCCAGGTCGCGCGGCGGCCCTCGGGCGTCTCAGCGCCATCGACGTTCGTCCACGCGGCCGCGTTGATCACCACGTCGATGTCGTCCCACGGCAGAGCGGCCACCTGCTCGGCATCGGAAATCGACACCTCGGGCAGGTCCACGCCCGTCACCGTGAAGCCGGCCTCGGGCAGTGCACGCATGAGCTCGCGACCCAGCTGGCCGTTCGCGCCCGTCACAAGCGCGCGGCGACCCGCCGGGACCGGTGCGGGGAACGGAGTCACGTCCGCCATGCGCGGGTGGGCCTTGTCCTTGTCGGACAGGATGGCGCGTTCGAGCGGGATCGGCCAATCCACGGCGGCCGTCTCGTCGGCCAGGTTCAAGAAGGTGTAGCGCGCGTCCGGCGACCAGTGGTCGTTGACCAGGTACGTGTAGGCCGTGTTCGGCTCCAGGGTCTGGTAGGAGTTACCCACGCCCTTGGGGACGAACACCGCCACGCCCGGGTCGATGATCGTCGTGTAGACGGTGCCGAAGGAAGGACCCTCTCGCAGGTCCACCCACGCGCCAAACACGCGGCCGGTCGCGACCGACACGAACTTGTCCCACGGCTCCGCGTGAATGCCTCGCGTCACACCGACCTCGTCGTTGAACGAGATGTTGTTCTGCACGGGGCCGAAATCCGGCAGGCCCAGCGCGACCATCTTCTCGCGCTGCCAATTCTCCTTGAACCAGCCTCGGTTATCGCCGTGAACAGTCAGATCAATGCGCAAAAAGCCGGGGATCGGCGTGGTCGTAATCCCCAGGGGCTTAGCGGTGGGCGCCATGGTTCTTCCTTACGTGCGTGGTTTGTGCGGACGCAACATTCCATGTAAATACTATCCGATCTGCACCCCCGCGGTGGTGTGCGCCGCCCCATGGGCGCGCGCGGGGGCAAAGTTGTGGAAAAATACTGTTCTATAGGGATAATTGTCAACGACGCGCGACCCACACGAGGACGCGCCGGGAACCGGAGGCAACATGAAAGGCATCATCCTGGCGGGCGGCTCGGGCACCCGTCTGAACCCGATTACGCTGGGGACATCGAAGCAGCTCGTCCCCGTCTACGACAAGCCGATGATCTATTACCCGCTGTCGACCCTCATGCTGGCGGGCATTAACGAGGTCCTCGTCATCACAACCCCTCACGACGCTCCGTCGTTCCACCGCCTGCTCGGCGATGGCAGCCGGCTCGGCGTCAACATCTCCTACGCCGTCCAGCATGAGCCCAACGGCCTCGCGCAGGCCTTCGTGCTCGGCGCTGACCACGTGGGCAACGACAGCGCCGCCCTGGTCTTGGGCGACAACATCTTCTACGGCCCCGGCATGGGTGCGCAGCTGCGTCGCCACGTTGACCCCGACGGTGGTGCCGTCTTCGCCTACCACGTGTCCAACCCGCGTGAGTACGGTGTCGTGGAATTCGACGAGGAGTTCAACGCGCTGTCGATCGAGGAGAAGCCCGAGCACCCCAAGTCGAACTACGCGGTGCCCGGCCTGTACTTCTACGACAACGACGTGGTTGAGATTGCCCGCAACCTCAAGCCGAGCGCGCGTGGCGAATACGAGATCACCGACGTGAACCGCTCCTACCTCGAGGCCGGCAAGCTCAAGGTTGAGGTCCTCCCGCGCGGCACCGCGTGGCTCGACACCGGCACGTTCGACTCCCTCGCGGACGCCACCGCATTCGTGCGCACGGTCGAGGCCCGCCAGGGCATGAAGATCGGTGCCCCCGAAGAGGTCGCGTGGCGCATGGGCTTCATTGACGACGAGGGCCTGCGCCAGCGCGCCGAGCCCCTGGTCAAGTCCGGTTACGGCGCGTACCTGCTCGAGCTGCTTGAGCGAGAGGGGTGCTGAGTGAGCCGTCCCAGCGTTCAGTCCCGCCTGCTCATCGTTATCCCTGCGTGGAACGAGGAGGAGGTGCTCGGTGATGTCCTCGAGATGGTGAAGGTTGAGAAGCCTTCCTTCGCGGATATCCTCGTGGTTTCCGACGGGTCGACGGACGCGACCGCCGACATCGCGCGCGCCGCGGGCGTGGCCGTCCTCGACCTGCCGCTGAACCTGGGGGTCGGTGGCGCGATGCGCGCCGGCTTCCAGTATGCGCGGCGCATGGGCTACGAGTATGCGTGCCAGCTCGACGCGGACGGCCAGCACGATCCGCGCGAGATCGACACGCTCATCGAGACGGCCTCGAGCGAGCATGCGGACGTCGTTATCGGCTCGCGTTTCGCGGGCAAGGGGGGATTACCACGCGCGGGGCCCGCGCAAGTGGGCGATGGATCTTTTTTCGGCCATCCTCTCTCGCGTGTGTGGCACCCACTTGAGCGATACGACCAGCGGTTTCAAGCTCTACGGCCCCCGTGCGCTCTCGCTGTTCGCGCGCAACTACCCGGCCGAGTACCTGGGTGACACGATCGGTGCGCTCGTCATCGCGGCGCGCTCACACCTGGTCGTGCGCGAGGTCGGTGTGCAGATGCACCCGCGCGCGGGCGGTGAGCCTTCCCACAATCCGATCAAATCGGCGCTCTTCCTGGTGCGCGCGACGATGGCCCTCGCGGTCTCCCTGTCGCGCCCCGGCGAGAATGTCGCCCAGGCGCCGGAGGAGAACGCATGAGCCCCACGTACGTGCTTGGACTGGTGTTCGCGATCATCATCCTGGTGATGGTGTTCGTCAAGATGCGTAACTCGGGCCTGAAGGAACGCTACGGCCTGTGGTGGTATTGCATCGCCTTGTTTACGGCACTGCTGTCCATCTTCCCGCCGATCCTGAAGTGGAGCGCGATGCAGCTGGGCGTCGTTGTCCCGCTGAACCTCGGGTTCTTCCTGGCGGGTGTGGTGCTGCTGCTCCTGTCGCTGCGTTTCTCGGTGGACCTGTCGCGTTCGGATGAGGATCGCCGTCGCCTGACTGAGGAGGCCGCGATCCTGCGCCTGCAGGTGGAGGATCTGCGCCGTCGCGTCGACGCCCTTGAAGCGTCTCGCCCGGGGGATGATCAGTCTCGCTGAGGCGCGCGCCTTCACGACAATCAACGAGGCCGGGGCCCGTCAGGTGCAAACCTGACGGGCCCCGGTTCGTCATGTGGGAGCGCCCCTGGGCGGCCGGTCTGTGAGGCGGCGCGGCGCGGTTAGCGCAGCAGCGTGCCGTCGGGGCCGAGGCTGAGGCGCTCGGTGGGGGCGGCGGGGTCGACCTCGCCCTCGGCGAGCTTGCGCTTGAGCGCGGAGGCAGGGCGCGACACGGGGACGGTGGGCTCGTCGGAGTCGTCGTCGCTGTCCGCGGCGCTCGGTGTGGGTTCCGAGGCCTCGATCGGTGAGGCGCCAGGCGACACAATGGGGGTCAGGGAGATGCGCGCCCCCATCGCGGATGCGTGCGAGGGCAGCAGAGGCTCGCCGTCGATGTCTTTGGCCAGGTCGTCGAGCATCGTGCGGGCTTCGTCGACGATGGAGGAGTCTTCGGCGTGCAGGCCGTGCACGAGCCAGCGCACGAGCGCGATCTCGCTCATGAGCTGGGCGCGCGTGAAGACGTGCAGGTCGGTGGCGCGGCGCTCGTGGCCGTAGGTTTCGCGGAAGCGGTCGAGGAACGCGTCGGATGCGGTGGCCTGCACCCAGGCGATGTCGAGGGCGGGGTCGCCGACGTGCGCGCTGGTCCAGCCTCCGATGGCGAGGAGCGAGCCGCGCTTGACGGACAGGCAGCGCTCCTGGATGTCGCCGTGGATGGGTGCGGAGGGGAATCTCCACAGGGATACGTCCTCGAGGGCGGCCTCCCAGCGACTCCACAGGGCGGCTGGGATGGCGACCTCGCGGGCGGCCTCGTCGAGGAGGGCGAGGTTGCGGTCGCGGCACTCGATGGCCGTGTAGTGGGCAGGCCGATCGAGGAGAAGACGGTCTCGGGGAGGTTGTGCAGGGCTGCGAGGGCGCGTCCGAGGGACGCGGGCAGCAGCGGATCGGTGTCGAGGTCCTCGTCCGTGGGGGCGGTGCCGCCCGGGTCGCGGTGGACGTAGACGGTGCCCCCGCCGCTGGTCTTCACCTGGCCTGCGAGGCGGGGCACGTCGAAGGGGATGTAGTCGTGGTCGTGTGCCTGGCCGAGCCGGTCCAGGATGCCGGAGGTCGCTTCGAGTGCGGGTCCGGAGACCTCCTCGTGGGGGCAGGTGACGATCCAGCGGTGTCCGGCGGCGTCTTCGATGCCGGTCACGGTGGAGAGCTCGTCGCTGTAGGTGGGCGGGCGCAGGGCTGTGACGCGCATGCCGGGGACGGCTGCGGTGGCCAGGGCTGCCAGTTCGAGGGGGCTCTTGCGGGATGTCATTGCCTTAACGTATCGCGGCTGGGGCCGGTGCGCGCCTCCCCCGCGCGGGCGTCAGGAGGATTGGATGGATGTGGGTTTGCTCCTTTCCGAAAAACTCTGTTACTTTCGACACATTGGCTTGGTCTGTAGCAAGGAGGCGCAGCGATGGAAGCCACGACGCGCACGCTCGCCGCACGGGTGCGTGAGGACTTAGCCGCGGGCGGAGTTGACGCGGCCCGAGACCCTCGGTCTGTGCGTTTGCTCATTCACCGCGCCATCGACCGCTTTGCGTCCGACCTGCTGCCCGCGGCCCGCGCGCAAGTCGAAGCGGATCTCATGGACGACATCTGCGGTCTCGGTCCGCTTCAGTCGCTCATGGATGATCCCTCGGTTGAGGAGATCTGGATCAACGCGGCCTCGCGCGTGTTCGTGGCCCGCTCGGGTGTTGCCGAGCTGACGAGCCTGATCCTCACCGACGAGGACGTGCGCGCCCTCGTCGAGCGCATGCTCCACCACTCCGGGCGCAGGCTCGACCTGTCCAGCCCCTTCGTCGATGCGATGCTCGCGGGAGGGGAGCGCCTCCACGTCGTCATTCCGCCCGTCACGGGATCGTCGTGGAGCGTCAACATCCGCAAGCACATCCAGCGTGCCCGCACCCTGGATGACCTGGTCGCGGTTGACATGCTCGTCCCTCCGATGAGGGATTTTTTGGCGGCCGCCGTCTCCGTGGGACTTTCCGTCCTCGTCTCGGGCGGCACGCAGGCGGGGAAGACGACGCTGCTGCGCGCGCTCGCGGGGGAGCTGCCTAGGTCGCGCCGCGTCATCTCCTGCGAGGAAGTCTTCGAGCTGGGCCTGGCCAACTGGGACCACGTCGCGATGCAGACGCGACCGGCCGGCGCGGAGGGGACGGGCGAGATTACGCTGCGCGACCTCGTGCGCGAATCGCTGCGTATGCGCCCCGAGTACCTGATCGTCGGAGAGGTTCGAGGCCCGGAAGCCCTCGACCTTCTGGTGGCCCTCAACGCGGGCGTGCCTGGCATGGCGACCGTGCACGCGAACTCGGCTCGCGAGGCCCTCGACAAGCTGTCGATCCTGCCGCTCCTGGCGGGCGAGAATGTGACGACGGGATTCGTGACCCCGACCCTGGCCTCGTCCATCGACCTCGTGTGCCACGTCGAGCGGGGCGCGGACGGGCAGCGCCACGTCGCCGAGATCATGGCGGTCCCGGGGCGCGTCGAAGGAAACCGAATCGAGACTGCCACCATCTTCCGCTTCGATGGGTGCCGGTGCGTCCGAGGCACCGGCGGCCTGGACCTGCACGATCGTTTTGCCGCCGCCGGCTTTGATCTCGCGTCCCTCCTGGATTGGGGGCAGGCGTGATCGCGATCGTGTGTGGGCTCGTGTTCGGGATCGGCCTCGTCGTGGCCGTGTCCCCCTGGTTCGCGCCGCCTCCGGCGTGGCGGCCGTGGGGGCCGTGGAAGCGCCTGCGCGAGGACGTGTCCCGTGCCCGCATCCCCGGCCTGACCGCCCTGCGCCTCGTCGCGCTGAGCCTCGCCATCGGAAGCCTCGTCGCGCTCGTCATCCTGGCTGTCACGGGAGCCTGGCCCGTCGCCCTCATCGTCTCCGTCGGCGTCGCGTTCCTGCCTACGCGTGGGTTGTCTCCCGTCTCGGCGCGCACGCAAAGACCGTGAGGGCCGCATGGCCCGAGGTTATCGACGCCATGGTGTCCGGGGTGCGCGCGGGCACGGCGCTGCCCCAGGTGCTCTGCGACCTTGCCGAGGAGGGACCCGTCCCCGTGCGTTTCGCCTTCGACGCGTTCTCGCGGGATTACAGCGCTAACGGCCGTTTCGAGCTCGCTCTGGACGCGATGAAAGAGACGGTCGCCGACCCCGTCGCCGACCGCATCGTCGAGGCGCTGCGCATTGCTCGATCCGTGGGCGGGGCGGACCTGACCCGCCTGCTTCAAGATCTCGCCTCGCTGCTGCGCGAGGATGCGCGCGTGCGCGGAGAACTCGAGGCGCGTCAATCCTGGACTGTAGGCGCCGCCCGCCTCGGCCTCGCGGCCCCCTGGGTCGTCCTGCTCCTCCTGTCGGGAGGCGGGGCCAGCGCACACGTGTGGAACTCGCCGGGCGGTATCGCCGTCCTGTGCTCGGGAGCCGGCGTCTGCGTCATCGCCTACCTGATCATGAAGGCCATGGGGCGCCTGAGCACCGACCCGAGAAACCTTGGGGGCGTGCGATGAACCCGTGGATCCCGCGAGCCCTCGACCTGGCCGTCGCCCTCGTTGCCGGCGCGGGCCTCGTCCTCATCCTGGCCGCCGCCCTCGCGCGCCGCCCCTCCTTCGTTGACCGCGTCGCGCAGGGGCGTGTGCAGGAGCGCCCGCCCTCCGCGCTCGCCGCGTGGGTGCGCCGCGTGAGCGCATCGGCTCTGGATTCCCTCGGATCCACCAGCGAATCAGTGGCCCGCAGGCTTGACCTGGCCGGCATGAACCCGGACGTGTCCGTCTTTCGGCTGCGCCAGGCGGCCTCGGGGGTTGCAGGCCTCGTCGCCGCATGCGCCCTCGTTGCCGCGCGCCACGCCTCCTCCCTGCGCGCCTCCCTCATCCCACTGTGTGCGTGCGCGCTCGTCGGTACTCTCCTCGGGGTCGCCGGCATGGACCGCTTCCTCACCGTGCGTGCCCGCGCCAGGCAGCGCGCGATCGACGCCGCCGTGCCCGACTGCTCCGAACTCCTCGCGCTCGCGGTGGCCGCCGGCGAGTCGATCCCCGCCGCCATCGAGCGCGTCGCCGGGTGCGCGGGAGGCCCCCTCGGCGCAGAGCTGTCCCTCACTGCCGGGCACATCCGCAACGGCACGCCCTCCGTGCGCGCTCTCGCCGACCTCGTCGAGCGCACCGAATCCCCGGCTCTCACGCGCCTGAGCCGCACTCTCACCACGGCGATCGAGCGCGGCTCGCCCCTGGCCTCGGTCCTGCACGACCAGGCCCGGGACCAGCGCGAACGATCCCTCGCAGCCCTCATGGAGGAGGGTGGGCGCCGCGAAATCGCGATGCTCCTGCCCGTCGTCTTCCTCATCCTGCCCGTCACCGTCATGTTCGCCCTCTACCCGGGGCTTATTGCCCTGGATTTCACCCCGTGAAGGAAGGAAACAGTCATGAAGAAACTCTTTTTCAGGAAGGCTCCCCTCGGGGAGCGCGGCGACGTGCCCGGGTGGGTCCTCATCACCCTGATGACGGCCGCGCTCGTTGTCCTCATCTGGGGCGTCGCCTCGGAGCGTCTCGTGGAGATCTTTAACCGTGCGATGGACTCGATTGCGGGCATCTGAGGAGGGATCCGAGGTCGTCTCGACGGTCCTCGTCCAGGGCCTCGTCGTCCTCGTCATCCTCCTGCTCGTTCAGCTGGCCTTCGCTTCGCACGTGCGCACGATGAGCGTGAGCGCGGCGTCCGAGGGCGCGCGCCGTGGCGGTCTGCTCGGAGGAGACGAGGACGAGGCGCGGGCCCGCACGAGCGAACTCCTCGACTCTCTCGTGGGGGCAGCGAAGGACCGCGAGATCGCCGTGGAACGTGAGAGCGACGCGGGCGTCGACGTCCTCACCGTCACCGTGCGCACGCGCCTGCCCCTCGTGGGCGGGCTCGGGCCGAGGTGGCTGACCGTGCGTGGGCGCGCCCTGGTGGAGGGGCCGTGAACGAGCGGGGAGACGCCAGCGTCGAATTCCTCGGGATCCTTGTCGTCGTCGTGATCCCGGTGCTCTACATCGTGCTCGCGATCGGCCAGGTGAGCGCCGGCGCCATGGCGGTGGATGCGGGGGCCCGCGAGGCCGCGCGCATCCTCGCCGAGGACCCGGAACGAACGGCCGACGCTTCCCATGCCGTGACCCTCATCGTCGAGGATTTCGGTGTGAACGCGCAGCCCGAGGTGGCCGCGACGTGCGATAACTGCCAGGTGGGGGAGGGGGCTGTTGATGTGCGCGTGTCCGTGCAGGTCCCGCTGCCCTTCATGCCCTCCTGGCTCGGCGACGTCGGCGTGGGCGTTTCCTCGAGTGCCCGCGCGCCCGTGCGTGAGGTGGTCGCCCGTGATTGAGGGTGAGGAGGGGCGCGTCGGGATCCTCATGTGCGCGGGATGCGCCTTCGTGTGCCTGCTGCTCGTCGTGTCGATCGCGCTCACCGAGGTTGCGATGCAGGACCGCCGCCTCGTGTCCTGCGCCGACGCCCTGGCCAGCGCCGGGGTGTCGGGAGCCTCCGCGTCCACGGTCTTCGCGGGTGGAAACTTCGGGGTTGACGAGGAGTCGGCGAGCTCTCGCGTCGACGGTGCGCTCGCGGGGCTGTCGGACTCGACGTGCCGGGTCGGGGATGGGGTGAGCGTCTCCTGGGTCAGCGTGAGCAGCGGGGAGGTGGAGGTGGGTGTGAGAGCGCATCCGAGGGTCTCCCTCCTGCCCCCGGTGCTGCGTAACGCGGTGGTTCCCGAGCTCGTGAGGACCTCGAGTGCACGCCTGCGTGGGGTTCAGGGGGCACCTTAAAGTGACGTCCGAGACGGTCACATTGTGGGACGGCGAGGGAGCGGTGAGTAAACGAAACGTAAACTTTAGGCCATGAGCAGCTTTGATACATCTCGTCTTTCCCCGCGCTGGCCTCCGTTTTTCGAATCCGTTCAGCGCCGTGATCCCGCCCAGGCCGAGTTCCACCAGGCCGTGTACGAGGTCCTCCTGACCATCGCCCCCTCGCCGAGCGTCACCCCGAGTACGCCGACCTGGCAATCATCGACCGCATCGTCGAACCCGAGCGCCAGCTCCAGTTCCGCGTCCCGTGGGCCGATGACAAGGGCAACATCCACGTGAACCGCGGCTTCCGCGTTCAGTTCAACTCCGCTCTCGGCCCCTACAAGGGCGGCCTGCGCTTCCACCCCTCCGTGAACCTGTCGATCATCAAGTTCCTCGGCTTCGAGCAGATCTTCAAGAACGCGCTGACCGGCCTGCCCATGGGTGGCGCCAAGGGCGGCGCGGACTTCGACCCCAAGGGCAAGTCCGACGCCGAGGTCATGCGCTTCTGCCAGTCCTTCATGACTGAACTCTCCCGCCACATCGGCCCCGATACCGACGTTCCCGCCGGCGACATCGGCGTGGGCGGCCGCGAGATCGGCTACATGTTCGGCCAGTACAAGCGCCTGAAGAACCGCTTCGACGCGGGTGTCCTGACCGGCAAGGGCCTGACGTGGGGCGGTTCGTTTGCGCGTACCGAGGCCACCGGTTACGGCTTGGTCTACTTCGCTGCCGAGATGCTCGCCGCGAAGGGCACGAGCTTCGACGGCAAGCGCGTCGTCGTCTCCGGTTCGGGTAACGTCGCGATCTACGCGACCGAGAAGGCTCAGCAGCTGGGCGCGACCGTCGTTGCCGTCTCCGATTCCTCCGGCTACGTCGTGGACGAGGCCGGCATCGATGTCGCGCTGCTCAAGGACGTCAAGGAGGTGCGTCGTGGACGCGTCTCCGACTACGCGGCCGAGCGCCCCGGTGCCGTGTTCGTTGCCGACGGCTCCATCTGGGACGTCCCCTGTGACGTCGCCTGCCCTGTGCGACTCAGAATGAGCTGCCCCTGTCTGGCGTCCAGGCCCTCATCAAGAACGGCGTCCAGCTGGTCGCCGAGGGCGCGAACATGCCCACCACCCCCGAAGCGATCGAGGCCCTGCAGGCTGCGGGCGTCGCCTACGCCCCCGGCAAGGCCTCCAACGCGGGCGGCGTGGCCACCTCCGGCCTCGAGATGCAGCAGAACTCCGGGCGCACCCAGTGGGCCTTCGAGGAGACTGACGCGAAGCTCCACCAGATCATGGTCGACATCCACGCGAACGCCGTCGCCACCGCCGAGGAATACGGCGTCGCGGGCGACTACGTGGCCGGCGCGAACCTGGCGGGCTTCCGCAAGGTGGCCGACGCGATGGTCGCGATGGGTCTCATCTGATCCGCTATCTGTTCGGTGCCCCGGCGTCCTGTGGCGTCGGGGCACCGTCGTATCTGTGGCCGATAGGGGAGTAAGCCCCGCCACCGTCGCCCCTTAGCGTTCCTCGTTGGGCCTGCGATCGGCTACCCTGGGTGCGTGGCCATTGAATTTTCTGAAGAGATCCCGTCCCTGCGCACCACGATGGAGAACATCCTCGCGGTCGTGCAGCCGGACAAGCTGCGCGAGCAGATCGCCGAGCTGAACGAGAAGGCGGCCGCGCCCGACCTGTGGGACGACCCGAGCGCCGCCCAGGCTGTCACGAGTGCGCTCAGCCACCGCCAGAGCGAGCTCGACCGCGTCACTCAGATGAGTGAGCGCATCGACGACCTGGAGGCCATGGTGGACATGGCCGCCGAGGACCCGGATGAGGGCGCTGACATCCTCGCCGAGGCCGAGGCCGACCTGGAGAAGCTGCGCAAGGACCTGGGCGACCTGGAGATCCGCACGCTGCTGGACGGCGAGTACGACGAGCGCAATGCCGTCATCACGATCCGAAGCGGCGCGGGCGGCGTGGACGCCGCAGACTTCGCCGAGATCCTCCTGCGCATGTACCTGCGCTGGGCGGAGCGTCACGGTTATCCGACGAAGGTCATGGACACCTCCTACGCGGAAGAGGCCGGCCTGAAGTCGGCGACCTTCGAGGTTCAGGCGCCCTACGCCTACGGCACGCTGAGCGTCGAGGCCGGCACCCACCGCCTCGTGCGCATCAGCCCCTTCGACAACCAGGGCCGCCGCCAGACGTCCTTCGCGGCTGTCGAGGTCATCCCCCTCATTGAGACGACGGACCACATCGAGATTCCCCGAGTCCGAGCTGAAGGTGGACGTCTTCCGCTCCTCGGGCCCCGGCGGCCAGTCCGTGAACACGACCGACTCGGCCGTGCGCATGACCCACATCCCCACGGGCATCGTCGTGTCCATGCAGGATGAGAAGTCCCAGATCCAGAACCGCGCGGCAGCCCTGCGAGTCCTGCAGTCCCGCCTCCTCGTGCTGCGTCACGAGGAAGAGCAGGCGAAGAAGAAGGAGCTCGCCGGCGATGTCAAGGCGTCGTGGGGCGACCAGATGCGCTCCTACGTCCTTCAGCCGTATCAGATGGTCAAGGACCTGCGCACCGAGTACGAGTCCGGCAACCCTCAGTCCGTCTTCGATGGCGACATCGACGGCTTCATCAACGCCGGCATCCGTTGGCGCAAGAACGAGCAGAAGGCCGCTCAGGACTGAGCCTCCCCTTCGCGCAACCCGGCCCCGGCCTCGTCGATTCATGAACGAGGCCGGGGTCGCGCGTATGTCCAAGCCCTCCCAGGTGGAGGGCTGAGCACCACACCGGCGGTTTTCCGCGTGTCGCAGCCGGGCTCGTGACCCGATCGTTACCCTAATCTGACAGGGACTATTGACCCCGATCGGACGGTCCCATGATTCGTTTTGAAGATGTCACCATGGTGTACACGCCAGGTGCCCAGCCCGCGCTGGACCACGTCTCGCTGGAGGTGGAACGCGAAGAATTCGTGTTCCTCGTCGGCAAGTCGGGTTCCGGCAAGTCCACGTTCCTGCAGCTCGTCATGCGCGAAATGAAGGCGACCAGCGGCAAGGTGTGGGTGCTCGGCAAAGGACGTGTCCAAGCTGTCCACGTGGGCGGTTCCGAAGCTGCGCCGCCAGATCGGCACGGTCTTCCAGGACTTCCGACTGCTGCCCTCCAAGACCGTGTACGAGAACGTCGCCCTGGCCATGCAGGTCATCGGCAAGCCTCGCCACGCGATCGAGACGGCCGTCCCGGACGCCCTCGAGCTGGTGGGCCTGTCCGGCAAGGAATCGCGCCTGCCGCACGAGCTGTCCGGTGGTGAGGAGCAGCGTGTCGCTATCGCGCGAGCCATGGTGAACCGCCCCGAGCTGCTGCTCGCGGACGAGCCCACCGGCAACCTTGACCCGGAGACGTCGCTGGGCATCATGCGTCTCCTTGACCGAATCAACCGCACGGGCACGACCGTCGTCATGGCTACCCACGACGCGGACATCGTGAACCAGATGCGCAAGCGCGTCATCGAGCTCGCCAACGGCGACGTCGTGCGCGACCAGAACCGCGGCGTCTACGGGGCCGGGAGGTAAGACCAGTGAAACTTCGTTTTATTCTGTCCGAGGTCGGTAAGGGCCTGTCGCGTAACCGCGCGATGAGCGTCGCCGTCATCCTCGTGACCTTCGTGTCCCTCCTGTTCGTGGGTATCGCGGGCCTGACCCAGATGCAGGTGTCCAAGATGAAGTCGGAGTGGTACGACAAGATCGAGGTCACGATCTACATGTGCGCCATCAACGACGCGGCCGCGAACTGCAACGCGACCGAGGCGAGCGACGCGCAGATCGACGCGGTGCGGCAGAAGCTGGCGTCCGCCGAGATGACCCCGTACGTGGCTCACGTGTACGAGGAGACGAAGGAAGAGGCGTACGAGAACTTCCAGCGTCTCAACGGCAACAACGCCCTGACCCAGTGGACCACGCCGGACATGCTCCAGTTTGCGTTCCGCATCAAGCTGGTTAACCCCGAGCAGTACTCGGTGGTCAAGGAGGAGTTCTCCGGGACCGCAGGTGTGTCCGAGGTACGCGACCAGCGTGAGGTCGTCGAGCCCCTGTTCCGCGTGCTGGGTGCCGCCCGCACGGCGGCCCTGGGCCTCGGCGCGATCATGGTCGTTGCCGCGATCCTGCTGATCTCGACGACGATTCGCCTGAGCGCCATGAGCCGTGAGCAGGAAACCCAGATCATGCGTTACGTGGGTGCCTCGAACCTGTTCATTCAGGCACCCTTCATGATCGAGGGCGCGCTCGCCGCGCTGGTGGGTGCCGCCTTCGCGATTGGCACTCTGTTCGCGGGCGTGCACTTCATCGTTCAGGGGTGGATGGCCCCCGCATTTAAATGGACGAACTTTATCGGCATGGGCGAGGTCGCGATCATGACGCCGATCCTCGTCCTGGCGGCGGTGGCGCTGGCGGTTATTGCATCGGCGTTCTCGCTCGCGAAGTACACGAAGGCGTGAGTCACATGTCCCCCTCCTCGCATCGTCCCGGTCGTCGCGCACTGCGCGCCGGTGCGCTGGCCCTCGCGATCGCCTCGTTTGCGGCGATGAGCCAGGCCCTGCCCGCGCGCGCGGACGATGAGCGCGACGCCGCCGCGAACGCGGCCGCCGAGGCCGAGGCGACGGTCAACGCCCTCCAGTCGCAGCTGGAGGGCATCGACGCGTCGCTCGCCCAGGTGTTCATCGACCTGCAGTCGCTCAACGCACAGATTCCGGTGGCCCAGGCCGCCTACGATGCCGCGACCGCGACCTACGACCAGAAGTCCCGCGAACACGCGACGATCATGGGTGAGCTGAGCGCCGCTCAGGGCGAGCAGAGCCGCATCGGTCAGTCGCTCAACCAGGCGACCACGCAGGCCGACGACGCGCAGAGAGCGATCGCCGACCTCGTGCGTCGTAAGTACCGCGAGGGCAACGTCGACCCGGTCGCCGTCGCCTTGACTGCGGGCGGCACAGAGTCGATCACCGACCGTGCGGCGGCCGCCGATATGGCGCTGCGGACGGAGAACCAGACGATGACGGCGGCGCTGGACGTGTCCTCGTCCCAGCGCACCCAGGCCACGCGCCAGGACGCCATCACGGAGCGTATCGCCGACCTCGAGGCGAAGGCCGCGCAGGCCGAGGCCGAGGCCGAGGCTGCGAAGAGTGAGGCTGATGCCAAGCTCACCGAGCTCAACAACCTGAAGACGCAGGCGCAGGCGAAGCAGGCTGAGTGGGACGCGCAGAAGGGCCAGGTTCAGGCCTCGCTCGACCAGGCGGAAGCGGACTATCAGGCGCGCAGCGCGGAGCTGGCTGCCATTGATGCGGCGAACCGTGCGTCGGGTGCCTCCTACGTGTCGGCCTCGGGCTTCCGTAGTCCGCTGGATATCCCGATCGTTGTGACGAGTCCGTTTGGTATGCGTTACCACCCGGTGCTGGGCGTCATGAAGGGCCACTCGGGTACCGACATGGCTGCCGACTGTGGCACGATCATCCGTGCCGTGGCATCGGGCTATGTCAATGCGGTGTCCTCGGACTACTCGGCGGGCAACTATGTGGATATCAACCACGGCCTCGTCGGCGGTAACTCCGTCATCACCGAGTACCTGCACATGCAGGCGCAGTACGTGTCCCCGGGCCAGTACGTGAACGCGGGCGACGCGCTGGGCGAGGTCGGCTCGACAGGCTATGCGACGGGCTGCCACCTGCATTTTGGTGTTCTTCAGAACGGAAGTTATGTTGAACCGATGGATTATTTGTAATCCGCGTTAGGATGGACCCTCGTAGCGATTTCGCTGCGGGGGTCTTTCCGCATGAGTGCGGACAACGAGTCTGGAAGGAGGCAGCATGCCCAAGGAATGGAAGAAGCCCAAGCCCACGGAGGGGCAGCGCGCCAAGGCTGCCTCCGACGCGAAGAAGACGATCGCCCGTAACAAGAAGGCGCGCCACGACTACACGATCGAGGACACGTGGGAGGCCGGCCTGGCCCTCATGGGCACCGAGGTGAAGGCGCTGCGCATGGGGCGCGCGTCCCTCGTCGACGCCTGGGTCGAGATCAACGGGGGAGAGGCGTGGCTGTACGGCGCCAACATCCCCCTGTACTCGCAGGGCTCGTGGACGAACCACGCGCCCTACGCGCAAGCGCAAGCTGCTGCTGCACCGCGCGGAAATCGACCGCATGCAGGACCGCGTGGCCGCGAAGGGCTACACGATCGTGCCCCTGGAGCTGTACTTCATCGGAGGCCGCGTCAAGGTCGAAATCGCCCTGGCTAAGGGCAAGCAGGAATGGGATAAGCGTCAGGCCCTGCGTGAAAAACAGGATCAGCGCGAGGCCGAGCGCGCGATGCGCCGCTACGTGAAGCAGGCCCGCCGATAGGGGAAAGAAGGCGACCCAGTGCGAGGTTCCGTCAGGATTTTTCGTCGTGATCTTCTGAGGCTGGTGCGTGTGCCGGCCGCGTGGATTGTCATCATCGGTATGGCGTTCGTGCCCGCGCTCTACGCGTGGTTCAACATCGCGGGATTCTGGGATCCGTACTCGCAGACCTCCCACATCCGCGTCGCCGTCGCGAACGAGGACGAGGGCGCGACCAAGGATCAGATCGGCACCGTGAACGTCGGCGCGATGCTCGAGACTCAGCTGAAGGAGAACGATCAGCTGGGCTGGCACTTCGTGAGCGCCGACGAGGCGCGCGCCGAGGTCGAGCGCGGAGACTCCTACGCGGCATTTCGTGATTCCAGCGTCGTTTTTCGCGCGACCTGACGGGCATCGTTGATGGCACGTATGTCAAGCCGAATATCCAGTATTACGTCAACGAGAAGAACAACGCGGTGGCCCCCAAGATCACGGGGGCGGGCGCGACGGCTCTCGACCGCCGGATCAACTCCGCGTTCGTCTCGACGGTGGCCAAGGTGCTGTCGGAGAAGGCGTCCGAGGCCGGGGTCAGTATCGCGAACAACGCTGACCAGAAGCGTTTCGGACGTGTCCGCGTCGGTGTCCGAGGCCTCGGCGAAGCTTGGGAACGCCTCGCAGACCCTGGATGGCATGGGGGACAAGATTGACGCGGCGAAGGCCTCGGTTGCCTCGGCGCGCTCGACCCTGAGCGATCTGGACGCGGCCGCCTCGGAGCTGTCGACGTCCCTGGACCAGGCGGACCAGCTGGTGAGTGACTCGCGCACCTTGCTGGCGTCCTTCTCGAGCCAGATGGGCGGGGCCCTTGACGGCCTGTCTTCGAATGCGGCGAGCGCCTTGGCGGGCGTGTCCGCGAACGCGGGAACCCTCGACGGTGCCGTGCAGGGGTGCGTCCGGGCGCGTGGGTGGCCTGCTCACCGAGGGAACGTCGATCAACGACTCGGTGGGGGACGTGCTCGCGGAGCTGAATGCTCTCGGGATCGGAAATCTGCCCGCGGCGGGCACAGCACTGAGCGACCTGACGAACCAGAACGCCGCGCTGTCGACGGCCCTGGGCTCCCTGACGACCCTCAACTCCGACCTGTCGGCCACGTCCACGTCGATTGCGGATGCGCTGACGAAAGCCTCTGACGCGTCCGCGGCCGTGTCGAGCGCGGTCATGAATGCGCGCAGCGGAGTGTCCTCTCAGCTGCCCGCGATCTCCTCGGCGCTCGACGACTTCTCGAGTGCCTCCTCATCGATGCGCGGCTCTCTGGACACGCTGCGCAGTCAGCGCGACCAGGTGTCTGGCCTGCTCGACCAGCTCGATTCCCTCCTGGACGGGGCGAAGACGGCGACCCAGACGAGCGCCACGAATGTCGCCGCCATTAAGACCGACCTCGATTCGGTGGCGACGGACATTTCGTCGCTGTCCTCCTCGAATACGCTGCGTGACCTCGCGGACTCCCTGGGGGTCAACGCCGAATCGATCGCCTCTTTCATGGCCTCGCCGACGAAGATCGAGACGAAGGCCGTGTATCCCCGTGGCGGCCTACGGCTCGGCGATGGCTCCGCTGTTCACGAACCTGGCCCTGTGGATCGGTGCGTTTTTCGCTCGTCCTCCTCTTTCAAGCTCGACGTGGATGAAGATGGCATCGGTCCCGACCTCGTCGGCCGCCAAGTACATGGGCCGGTGGATGCTGCTCGCCTTCTTCGGGGTCATCCAGGGCGCTCGTCGTGTCGACCGGTGTCCTTGTCATCGGCGTGCAGACGGTGTCCCGACTGGGTTTCGTGGGGACGTCGATGGTGATCTCGATGGTGTTCGTGTCGATCGTCTACATGCTCTCGACGTGCTTCCAGCACATCGGCAAGGGCCTGTGCGTCATCATCATGGTCGTGCAGATTCCCGGCTCGGCAGGCTTGTATCCGGTCGAGATGCTGCCTTCCTTCTTCCGGTTCCTGCATCCGCTGTTCCCCTTCACGTATGGCATTAATGCGCTGCGTGAGATCGTCGGGGGATTTCTACGGGCACACCTACCTCTCCTGCCTGGCGGTTCTCGGTGCCGAGGCGCTGGTCGCCTTCGCGATTGGCCTGGCGCTGCGCCCGTTCTTGGTGAACCTGAACGCGATGATCACGCGCGACCTGGCGTCTTCTGGTCTCTTCCTGTCCGAGGCGACGCGCGTTCCCTCGAATCGCTACCGCCTCACCCAGATCGTGGCGGCCCTGGCGGACCACGAGGGCTTCCAGCGCTCGGTGAGTTCGCGTGCCGCGCGCTTCGAGCGCCGATACCCGAGGATCCGCCGCGTGGCGATCGTCCTCGGCATCATCGTGCCCGTGGCGCTAGCTGTCCTGTCGGTCGCGAACGTCGCGGAGGTGCCGATCGTGCTGGGCGCGTGGATCGTGTGGGTCCTCCTCGTCATCACTTTCCTGATTGGCCTGCAGTACCTGCGCGAGGCCTTGGCGCGTCAGCAGCTCCTCGGCGCTATGGATGAGGGGGACGTGCGCTCGCTGCTCACCCGCCGCGTCCAGGGCGCGCGCTCGCGCATCGCGCTGGGGGCGGCCGCCGTGGGCGCGTCGATCTCGTCGGCGCTGGCCTCCTCCCTCGGTGAGCGCGGGGGCAAGGACACGGACGAGGCCGACCCCGACCTCGTCGATGAAGAAGCCGCGGGCGACGCGTCGGAGGCGGCGAAGGGAGAACAGCAGTGAAGACCATCTGGGCCATCTACCGCGCCGACCTGCGTCGCGCGCATCGTTCCCTGATCGCCAGCGTCGTCGTCTTCGGCCTGGTCGTCATCCCGTCGCTGTTCACGTGGTTCAACGTGGCGGCGTCGTGGGACCCGTTCGGGAACACGAAGAGCCTGCGCATCGCGATCGCGAACACGGACGCGGGCTACAAGTCGGACCTGGTGCCGCTGCGCATCAACATCGGCGATTCCGTGGTGTCCGCGCTGCGCAAGAACGACAGCTTCGACTGGGTCATCGCCTCCGAGGATGCGGCCAGTCGAGGGACGCGCTCGGGCGAGTACTACGCGGCCATCGTCATTCCCGTCGGACTTTCTCGCGCGAGATGCTGACCTTCTTCGACGGGGAGCATCCTCCGCGCCGATGACGTACTACGTCAACGAGAAAGAAGAACGGTATTTCGCCGAAGATCGCCGGGCCAGGGCGCCGAGGCCGTGAGCGCCCAGGTGAATCAGATCTTTCGTTCAGACTCTGTCCGAGGTCGCCCTCGATACGGCGACGTCGGTTGGGGGACGCGCTGTCGTCGCCCGACCGCCGTCAACACGGTGACGGCGCTCGATAACCGCGTGCAGACCGTCGCCTCGCGCCTGCGCACGGCGGCGGACAGCGCGGACGCCTACGCGTCGCTCGTGGGCTCCTCGGTGACGCTCATCGACTCGACGGCCACGCTCGTGGACGGGCTGGGGCAACGCGAAGGGGCCCGCGCAGGGTCCGCGGTCTCGAGCGCTCAGGCAGGGAGCGGACGGGCTCGGGGATCCGCGGCGTCGGCGGCGGTCTCGTCGGTGTCCGACGCGATCTCCTCCTCCCAGTCCTCGCTGTCCGCCCCTGTCAACGGCCGTTGAGAACGTGTATGCGAACGGATCCACGAGCGCGTCGGACGCGGCCTCGACGCTGCGTTCGCAGGCATCCGTGCTGGACACGCAGGCGGCCAGCTTCGCGTCGATCAAGTCGACGCTCGAGGGGTGCCGGGCTCGCCCGTCTCCCCAGTCCTCGCTGGACCGCCTGCAGGCGGCCTCCGACCGGCTGACCGAGGTTGCGAACGGGCTGCGCGCCGCCGCGTCCGAGCTGGACTCAAGGTCGCGAATGCCGAAGCTGGGCACGCGACGGTGAACGGCTTGATCGCCCAGGCGCGCTCAGCGGTCGATGGGCTGTCCTCCGACTACGAGAACAACCTGCGTCCTCAGCTTGAATCGCTGGCCGCCACCCTGGCCTCGGCCCAGTCGTCCCTGAGCGCCGCGCGCACGTCACTGGAGGGCGCGACGTCCACTGCCTCGAACGGCAGCGGGAGCGCGCGCGAGGGGCTGACCCAGCTGCGCGACAACCTGACCGGCGCGGCCACGAGCCTGCGCGAGGCGGCGGGTAAGCTCGACTCCCTGCATTCCTCGATCAGCGAGGCGCTCGCCGGGGAGACCTGACGACGCTCGGGACGATCATCGGGAATAATCCCGAGGCCCTGGCTGCGGCCATCGCGGCCCCCGTGGGCGTCGAGAAGACCCCCGTCTACCCGGTGGCGAACTTCGGCTCCCAGATGGCGCCGCTCTACACGATCCTGGCCCTGTGGGTCGGGTCCGTGCTCATGATCGTGTCGATTCGCTCGGACGTTACGGACTCCAACGTTGCTGAAGGCCTGCCCGAGGGTGACTCGCTGCGCGTCACCCTCACCGCGAAGCCCGTCGGCCTCGCCGCCGGCTACCTGGGCCGCTACCTGATTTTTCGGGACGATCGCGCTCGCCCAGGCGACCGTGGTGGGGTTGGGGGACCTGTACTTCCTGAAGGTCCAACACGCTCACCCGCTGCAGTTCATGGCAACGCTGTGGCTGACGGCCGTCGTGTTCTCCTTCCCTGCTGTACACGTTTATTGCGACGTTCGGGAACGCGGGCAAGGCCCCTGGGCGTGCTCTTCCTGGTCCTGCAGATTTCGGGCGCCGGGGAACGTTCCCGCTGGCGATCCTGCCGTCCTTCTTCTCGTCTGTCTCTCCGTTCCTGCCGGCCACGCACGCGATCAGGGCGCTGCGCGCGTCGATCGCCGGATACTCGGGGCACGAGTACGCGGACGCCATGTGGTTCCTCGCTTCCTTCATCCTGTTCGCCGCGTTCCTGGGGCTGGCGCTGCGCCCGCTGCTGGTGCGCAAAATAACCGCCGCATGGCGGAAAAGTTGGAGGCGACGAAGCTGCTCTGATGCTTCGGTTTTTCCCTTGACGGCGTTGTGTGCGGCGGCGTAAACTGATGTGTCCGACGGTCTGCGGCAACGCGGGCGTCGGGTGAGTTGAAAAACTCAAGAGGGGATGATCGGTTTCGACAGTGGTCGTCGATCGAAGTGAAGCGAGCCGAGAATGTACGCTCAACTCGTAAACGATGCGTGCAAACCAATAGGTGCCGAACAGAATCGCACCGACTACGTTCTCGCTGCCTGATATCGCAGCCTGAACCTTTAGTCCGTCAGCCCGGGAGCTGCTTCCGGCCCGGTGTCTGGCGTCGTCTAGGGAGCCACTGGGAGTCGCCCATGTTGGTGGGGCGCTCCGACACTTAATCAACTGAGCCTATCTGGCGGTGAGTCTACGCAATGCTGGGGGCTGAGAAATAAAACCGTAGACTGCGCTCGGAGAAGAATTCGGGGCCGGCCATTGGACGGGGGTTCGATTCCCCCATCTCCAC
>BNJV01002361.1_pt1 | contig 66245 bp, 60 predicted proteins | sample 8540591 | NCBI WGS metagenome assembly BNJV01 (sample SAMD00202457, study PRJDB9452) | human saliva metagenome | host: Homo sapiens
ACACATCCTTGCGCTAGTATCACCCCTCCTCGCACCGACGCGAGCTAGGCACAGGAGGTTTCGATGTTACTGCTATGGTCAGTGACCAGTGCTTTCGTCCAGCTTGGCTTGATCCTCGTGCCTCGCTCGTATGGTGGGCGCTCACCGCGCGCCACTCGGTCGGTTTTGCCTCCTGGATCGGCCTGCGTAGGCCGACCTGGAGCGGAAGAAGATCGCTTCTTGGCTTAGCCATCCTCGCGTGGGTGGCGATTGGGGTGGCGTCAACCGCGCTGCTGCAGTCCCTGTCAGGCGAGGTCCCCGCCGCGCGTTTCGCCGGGAAAGGTGTCGTCGGCATCATCCCGGTGCTGCTCTACGCGGTCGTGCAGACCTCCCTTGCCGAAGAGATATTCTTCCGTGGCTTCCTCGGTAAGCGAGTCATGGCCAGGTGGGGTTTCGCCTTCGGCAACTGCGCTCAGGCCATCACCTTCGGCATCCTGCACGTCGCGGTGTTCGCATCCTTCGCGGCCCCTGTCCCTCTGCTCCTCATCGGCATCCTGACGGGGGCCAACGGGTGGCTTGCGGGGTGGCTCAACGAGAAGATCGCTGGGGGATCGATTCTGCCCGGCTGGGCACTGCACGCGAGTGCGAACCTGCTCGTGGGGTTCGCAGCGGCATTCAACCTCATGGGGTAAGCATTGCCCCGGCCAGCGGATTTTGAACTGCCTCCCGTTTCTTGGACATCGGAATTGAAGTCCAGGGAATGGGAGGCTTTTCATGTCTGTGGATCTGCGGTTGAGGCATGATCGTTTGCTTCGGGAGCAGGCGGTGGAGATGTTTGAGAGGGGGGTTGGCTATGGTTTGACCGCCAAGAGGCTGGGTGTGCCTGCTGAGGCCGTGCGACACTGGCAGAAGACGTACCGCGCAATTGGGAAGGATGGGCTTCTTGCCATGGGAGTGAAGCAGGCCAGATACGACTATGAGACCAAGGTCGCCGCAGCGAGCGCCGTGGTTGATGGTGGGATGAGTAAACCTGAGGCGATGGTGCGTTTTGGTATTGCGAGTGCGACACCGCTGAAGAATTGGTGCAGGTTGTACCGTGAGGGCGGCGCCCAGGCGCTCAGCCTAAGCCTAAGGGCAGGCCAAAGGGGTCGGTGCGGGCGGTGCCACCAACGCGTGAGGAGGAACTCGCCGCGCGCGTGCGCAAGCTTGAGGCGCAGGTGGCGTACCTAAAAAAATCGATTGCCCTGAAGGCGCAGAGGCGCTCCCAAACCGGGACAAAGCCCTAGTGGTCGCCGAGCTTTCAGGGCGTGGACACGCGGTGTGTGATCTCCTCGAGGCTGCTGGCCTTGCCAGGTCGAGCTACTACTACGCGCTGGCTCACCCCAAGGGCGTGACCCGGGCGCAGCTACGTCCCAAGGTCGCCCAGATCTTTTCGCGAACCCCCAACGGGTGCGGTCACAGGCAGGTCGCCATGTGCCTACGTGCTGAGGCAGGAGAGCGCATCGCCGACAAGACGGTCTTGAAGATGATGCGCGAGATGGGGCTGCGCTGCGGCATACGCCGCGAGAGGGCCTACCACAGGTACAACTCCTACAAGGGGCCCGTGGGGCAAAGCTTCGCCAACATCATCGGCCGCGACTTCACAGCGACCGGCCCCTGGCAGAAAATGGGTACCGACGTCACCGAGTTCACGCTCTCCTTCGGTAAGGCCTACCTCGCTCCGGTCTACGACTTTGCCAGCAAAGAGATCGTCGCCCACTCCATCTCAATGTGCCCCAACCTCGCCCAGCAACAAGAGATGCTCCAGCTACTCATGGACGCCAAACCAGCAGGGGTCGAGCCGATCTTGCACTCAGACATGGGATGGCAGTACCAGCACGAAACCTACATCAGCACGCTTGCCGAGAACGGTTTCATCCAGAGCATGTCACGCAAAGGCAACTGCATCGACAACGGCGCCACCGAGCAGATCTTCGGTCACATCAAGGACGAATTCTTCCGCGGCCAAGACTGGCAGACCTTCGAGAGCTTCAAAGCCGACCTCGACGCCTACATCACGCACTGGAACACAACACGACGCCAAGTAAAGCTCAAGGGCCTGACCCCGGCAGAATACCGAGATCAGGCCCTACAGGAAGCCGCATAACGGCTACCATTAAACGCGTCCAAGTTTCGGGGCGCAGTTCATTTGCTCACGCTGGCCGGGGCTTCGCTATATCTGCATGGGACAGCCAAGGGGGCCCATCAGTCCCGCTCGATCGAGAAGCACACGTCCTTGCGCTGAGCGCATGACCCGATGAGCGCCAGTCGGCGGTGGGATAGGATATCGATATCCGACCCACCGTCGACTCGTTGTGTGAGGAGCGCAGATGACCGCTGAGGGACCCCGCTTTGGGGCGACGCCGCAAAACCCCGACCTGCTGCGGTGGATCGGCATTCAGGTCCTGCTGCTCGTCATCGCCTGGGTGATCGGCATGGTCGTGCGACGCCTGCTGGCCTCGCGCATGACGATGTCCACGGCCTCGGCGACTCTCACCGGCCTGGGTGGCCTGTGGGGCGGCCTGCTGGTCGCAGGCTGGATCTTCTCATCCTCCGATATGTGGCGCCCCGCGATGATCGGCGTGGCCGCGGTGGTGGCCCTTGTCGTGGTCATCATCGTCTCCCTGATCGTCGCGTACCTGCACCCGCGCCCCGGCCTCGAACCCATCGTCGAGGTCGCCAAGCGCGGCGAATCCGACTCCCTCGAATTCAAGTCGAGCGCCCGCTGGAACATGCGCGCCGGCAAGCGCGACGACGCCATGGAAACCGTCATCGCCAAGACCGTCGCCGCGTTCATGAACTCCGGCGGCGGCACCCTCATCATCGGCGTCGATGACGACGGTCGCCTCATCGGGCTGGGCCCCGACTACGCGACCCTGAAGACCCCGGACGCCGACCGCTTCGAGCTGTGGATCCGCGACCTGTGGGGTCAGCGCCTGGGCACCAACGCGGCCGCACTGCCCTCCTCGACTTCGCCGAGGCCTCGGACCCCCAGGAGGGCTACGAGCGCCAGGAGGTATGCCGGGTGACGATCCCGCCGTCTACGCGCCCCGTGTATCTGAAGGGTCCCAAGGGTAAGGGTGAGGCCGAGCTGTGGGTGCGTGTCGGCAACTCGACGCGGCACCTCGAGGTCGCCGACGCCGTGCAGTACGTGGCGATGCGCTGGCCCGAAACCGTGCGCGTCTCGCCGCTGACCCGCATCCGCCTGTTCCTCACCATGACCCGACACCGCGAGACCCCCACCCGCCTGCCGCGCGTCGTCGAGCGGACGCTCACCGAACGCATCTTCAGCGAGCGGGCACGCAATGGCAGCCTGGGGGCTGGCGAGGAATAGCCGGCCCTCGGGCTAGACTGGCCCCAGGGACTCAGACAGGAGTGGTGGCTGTGAGGCTGCGCAAGACCCTGCCCGCGGACATCGAGCAGATCATCGCATCCGGGCACGTCGAGGCCGTGGCGCTCGCGGTCGAGCGCTGCGAGGTCGGCGCGTACCTGCGGGGCTCCGCCTATGAGTCGCGGCTCATGCATTTCCCGGCCTCCTAGGAGATCACGGACTTCCTGCTCGCGCGGGGCGAGGATATCAACTCACGTGATCGGTATGAACGCACCCCGATCCACGCGCGCGTTCGGTCGCGATGCCTCGATCAGATCCCCGCTGCTGGTCGCTCGCGGAGGCGACGTCAACGCGCGGGACACGTCCGATCAGACGGCGTTGTTCGGCGTCGTCGAGTGTTTTCCCGTTGCCGACGTGTCGCGGATGATTTCGTGGGGCGCGGACCCGCTGGTGACCGCCGATTCGCGAGTCTATGGCAAGGCGACGCTCGTTGAGAACGCGGTGTCCTGGCACAACTTCCTGGACACACCACGCGCGCTCGCGGTGATTCGGTTGCTTCTGTCCGTTGGGGCACCTGTCGGTGAGCGTGTGCCCATCGCGCTGCGGGCCATGGACCGGACGCGCTGCACGTTCATCACGCACGGTCTACCGGAGACGGTGTCTCAAACGGCATTCGACGAGGCCTCGGCTGCTTTGTCGGAGCTGTGCGCCCTGTTTGGGGTGGAGCAGCGCGAGGCGAAGCCTGCGCCTGTTGTGGGGGAACAGCTGGAGCTGGATCCGTCCGTGTCTGCTCGGCGCCAGCACGGGGAATTATGGGATCTTCCCGTGCCCGACAGTGGCCAGTGTCAGACGCTGCAGGGCGAGGTCATTCGCATCGCCGGGCGGGTCGGTTACGAGGTCTACGATAACGGCGGCATCAATTGGGATCGTTCTTTTGGGGCGCTGCTGGACCAGTATCTCAGTGTCGTGCGTTCGGGCCTGCCGATGCCGCCCGACTCTGTGGCTCGCGCCGAGGCCGCCCTCGCCTCCCTGAAGGGCCGCTCCATGTCCCACCAGGCAGTCGACGACATCACGGAGCTGGCCGTGGAATGGGTGCGCCTGAACCCGGTCCTGGTGGAGTCGGATCTGCCCGACGTGGGGCGGTGAGCGGGGCTAGGTGTAAAGCTCTCGGCGGTACACTGGGCGAATGAGCAATGTCGCGCCGTCCAAGTGTCGTTGTTGGGATCGCACGTTCTTGCGATGGTTTGTGTTCGTGGTTGCGATCGTTACAATTGCTGGTTCTCTTGCTCGCTTCTGCTTTTCTTTGAACGCGCAGCTGTCCGGGCAAGGGACGTTGCAGATCATCGCTCTAGTTTCGGGTCGCTGTTCCTATCACTGATTATGTCGTCTATGGGGATGATCAGCTCGAAGCGGGCGTTATGGGAGCAATGTGCTGTTCTGGCTGTGCTACTGGCGATTGTTTCCTGCTCGCTGGCTTTCGTGTATGACTGTATTGGGCTTGGAAAGCCCCTTGCCACCTTCTACGGCGGCGGCGGAGCTGGCGTGGTGTCAGCGTATGAGGCGATTCTCGTCTTGGCGATCTGTTTGATTTCCCTGATCACTCAGATGATGCTCGTTCACTACGATTCCTTGCAACGCGAGGTCACTCTCATTGTTGGTGGAAGCCTCGCTGTCGTGGGCATCCTGCTGCCGAAGATGCTTGAGTCGTACGAGGTTCTGCAAGCCTACTGCGCTGCTGCTGAGTGTGATGCCGAATATCGTCTGGGTATTGCCTGGTACGAGGTCGCGCTTGCTTTCTCTGCTTCTCTCGCGGCCTTGTTTGTTGCTGGCGTGCTGACGCCAGTGTGGAGGCCTCGGCTCTATCAGCTGTTTGATCCTGATAGCCCCTGTGAGATTTGTTCGCCGCTTCCTGCACATGACCTTATCGATGTGCCGTCCTCGGAGCGCGGCGATGCACGAGGCGAAGCCGAAGGCCATGGAAGTCCTGTGGTGCTCGATGAAAGCAAAGTGCGCTCGGCGCCTTCGGCGGTGGGAGTTGCTGAGCCTCGCAGCAGTGCGTCTCGCCAGCTTGCATCCGCTGCGGTGACTGGCGTTGTGGCGGGTGTGTGCTTCTCGGTCGCGAGTCGTCTCTTTAGTCGCCGCTGAGCTGCGTTGCCTTGGCTTTCGACTGGAGAGTTGTGGCATAACTCCACACCGATACTTGTTGCTAAGTGGTGTTACACCACTTAGCGGGGTATTACACCAGCTCGGAGGTGGTGTAATGCTCGCTAACTGGTGTAATGCTCCCTAAGTGGTACAGCGCTGCACGGCCTGGGCCTGTTGGGTGCCGGCGTGGCCGGCACCAGCGAGGCAACCCGCGCGCAAGCTTGTTACCGATGAGGTGCTACACCCGATCGGGAAGATTCAACCCCTTCTGATCGGGTTGAATGCTCCCGATCAGGTTGAATGCTACCGAATGGGTGCGCGGTTGCCCGGTCTGGTTCGGTCGAAGGCTTATTGAGGGGGCTAGGGGCCGCACATTGCCGCACGTGGGCTTGTTGCTAAGTGGTGTTACACCACTTAGAGGGGTATTACACCAGCTCGGAGGTGGTGTAATGCTCGCTAACTGGTGTAATGCTCCCTAAATGGTGCAGTGCCTCTCGTTCGGAGCCGGGGTGAGCATGTTGAGGCCGTGTGGCGGCGTCCGATGCAGACGGTTGGGGTCTGTCGGGAGGAATTGCCCGTGGTCGGGCTTGATGTCGATGAGGTGGTGCACCCGATCCGTAGGCATTACACCCCTTCTGATCGGGTGCATCGCGACGGAACGGGTGCAGCGCTGCGTGATCTGGGCCTGTAGAACGCGGATAGGGGATGTAGCCCCCGCCAGATCCGCGATGAAGCTTGTTGTTGATGACGCACCACATCCCCAACGGAACCAGTATCGCCAGGCAAGGTGACTGTGTAGCGTGCTGGTTGTCCAGCCGCAGGTGTGAGCGCCGCGTGAAGCAAGTCCGGCCATGTAGCACGTGAATTCCAGCGTGGAACCAACGCAATCGAACCGTGCGACCCCCGCCAACTTCATGAGGCCGCGTATTCCTGGAAGCCCGCTGAGAGAATGCCAAACGATAGACAGGGACAGCGGTGTGCAACTGGTTTACGCTGAAAGCAGATACCAGAAAGGAGTCGCTGATGCCAGCAAAACCCCAGATCATTGCCGATCCTCAGACCAACCGTGGGACCGCCTTCACCCTCGACGAGCGCAAGCGCTTCGGGCTGATGGGTCGTCTTCCCGCAGCTGTCGAAACGCTTGAACAACAGGCCGCACGCGCCTACAAGCAGGTGTGTCGACTCGACGACGACCTCGACAAGTACATCTACCTCGAACAGCTGCACGACCGCAATGAGACGCTCTACTACAAGGTCATCATCGACCACATCGCCGAACTCCTACCCGTCATCTACGATCCGACGATCGGCGAGGCCATCAAGAAATGGTCCGCAGACTACCGCCGCTCGCGTGCCATCTACCTGTCCGTCGATCGAGTCGAGGATGTGCGGCCCACGTTTGAAGGCCTCGGCCTCGGCCCCGATGACGTCGATCTCCTGGTCGTCTCCGACGCCGAACAGATCCTCGGCATCGGCGACTGGGGTGTGAACGGCACCGACATCTCCGTCGGCAAGCTCGCCGTCTACACAGCCGCAGCCGGTATTGACCCCTCGCGCGTCATCGCGGTCAACCTCGATGTCGGCACCGACAACGAGGAGCTGCTCAACGACCCCGATTACCTCGGCAACCGCCATGGTCGCGTGCGCGGAGAACGTTACGACGCCCTCGTCAATGAGTACTTGAGCGTCACATCCGAGCTGTACCCGCGCGCACTCCTGCACTTCGAAGACTTCGGCGCTTCGAACGCGCGCCGCATCCTCGTCAACAACCGGGATAAGTACCGCATCTTCAACGACGACATGCAGGGCACCGGAGCGATCGTCATCTCCGCTGTCATTGCGGGCATGAAGACCAACGGCACGACCTTCGCGGACCAGCGCCTCCTTGTTTACGGCGCGGGCACCGCGGGAACTGGCATGGCAGACCAGATCCATGCGGGCATGGTGCGCGCGGGACTGACCCCCGAGCAGGCGAAGGACCGCATCTGGCTGATCGACCGCGCCGGACTGGTGACCGATGACATGGAAGGGCTGCCCGATTACCAGGCGGCCTACGCGCGCAACGCCTCCGAGGTCGCCGACTGGGAGCGCAAGGACGGTGCGATCGGCCTGCTGGAGACCGTTCGCCGCGTCCGCCCGACGATCCTGATCGGAACGTCGACGGATCACGGCGCCTTCACGCAGGATGTCATCGAGTCTTTGAGCGGGGGTGCGAGCGACCCATCGTCCTGCCCCTGTCGAATCCGACGGAGAAGATTGAGGCTATGCCGCAGGACGTCATCGCCTGGTCTAAGGGGCGTGCGCTGGTGGCCACGGGCATCCCGATCCTGCCCTTCGACTACGAGGGGACGACCTTCCACATCGGGCAGGGGAACAACTCGTTGCTGTACCCGGGCCTGGGGCTTGGAACGATCGTGTCCGGTGCCCCTCGCGTGACCGATGCGATGATTCTGGCCGCCGCCGAGGCCGTGGCCAGTCAGGTGACGTCGCACGAGCTGGGTGCGTCCCTCCCTGCCGCCGGTGGACCACTTGCGTGCGTCGTCGGCGACTGTCGCGGTTGCCGTCGTCCGTCAGGCTATCGCAGATGGCCAGTGCGACATGGATCCGGGTGACGTCGTCGAGGCCGTTCGCCGCGCCATGTGGCAGCCGGTCTACCTGGACCTGGAGAGCTGAATTGTGAGGCAGGCCGCGCCGGTTGCCGAGGGGCAGCCGACGCGGCTTCTTGCGAGACGGAACGTTTTTCGCGGTTGAGCTTGTTGTGGGAGGCGGTGCACCCGATCCGTAGGCATTGCACCCCTTCTGATCGGGTGCATCGCGACGTAACGGGTGTATCGCGACGTAACGGGTGCAGGACTGCGTGGCCTGGTTCGGCCGGAGGCTTGTTGATAGGGCTAGGGGCGTACATTGCCGCGCGTGGGCTTGTTGCTCAGTGGTGTTACACCACTGAGCGGGGTGTTACACCAGCTCGGAGGTGGTGTAATGCTCCTTAACTGGTGCGGCGCTGCGCGGCCCGGGCCTGCCGGACGCTTGTTGGAGCTACTACGGAGCAGCTCTTACCGCGATGGGGCTTGTTGGCCAGTGGCATTGCACTACTTGGCGCAGCATTGCACTGCTTAGTAGCTAGTGCAATGCCCTCCTATCTAGTGCATTGCTTCTGTATCTGGTGCAGCGCTGCGCGATTTAGGCATGTTGGACGCCGGCATGTACACAGTGTCAGCGAGGCAAGCCGCGCGCAAGCTTGTTACCGATGAGGTGTTGCACCCGATTGGGAAGATTCAACCCGATCAGAACGGGTTGAATCTTCCCTAACGGGTTGAATGTTCCCGATCAGGTTGAATACTGCGCCCGTATGTGCGGATGGAACAGTGTGGTCAGTTGCCGGGCTACGTGTCGCCGCTATCAGTGACATCGGCGCTCGTACAACGCTGCTTTCATGCTGCTTCGCCTCACCCCCGCCTCAAACAGGGGAGGGGCCCAAGCCTTGCGGCTCGGACCCCTCCTCATGTCGTATCAACGTGACGCTATCGCCTCACTCGCCGCCCTTGCGGCGGCGGATGCGCTTGCGGGCGCGGGGTGTGCGCTCGGAAGAAGAACCAGCATCACCGGAACCCGCATGCTGCGAGTGCTCGCCGCGGCCACGGCCACGCGTGCCGCGGTCGGAGCGGCCGCCCCTGCCGGCGTTCAGCGTGCGATCGCCGTCCTGGGAGCCGCGACGCGACCCGCGCGAATGCGACGCGTCGGAGGAAACAGCTGAACCACCACGCGACGAACGACCGCGGCCACCACGCGAGCCACCACGCGAGCCACCGGAACCGGAACGCGAACCGCCGGAACGGCCGCCACGGCCTCGTCCCTCGGAGCGGGGGGACGAGCCACCCAGGTCTTCGAGGACCTCGGCGTCCAGGCCCGCGCGCGTGCGCTTGGCGCGCGGCAGGCGACCGGTCGTGCCCTCCGGAATGTCCAGGTCGGTGAACAGGTGGGGGGAGGTGTGGTAGGTCTCGAGCGGATCCGGCACACCCAGGCCCAGGGCCTTGGAGATGAGCGACCAGCGCGGTGTATCGTCCCAGTCGACGAAGGTGACGGCCGTACCAGAATGCCCAGCGCGGCCCGTGCGGCCGATGCGGTGGATGTAGATCTTCTCGTCTTCGGGGCACTGGTAGTTGATGACGTGGGTGACGTCGTCGACGTCGATGCCTCGCGCGGCGACGTCGGTGGCGACCAGGACGTCGACCTTGCCGTTACGGAAGGCTCGCAGTGCCTGCTCGCGGGCTCCCTGGCCCAGGTCGCCGTGCAGGGAGCCGACGGCGAAGCCGCGGGCGGTCAGGTCCTCGCCCAGTCGGGCGGCGGTGCGCTTGGTGCGGCAGAAGATGACGGTGCGGCCGCGACCCTCCGCCTGGAGGATGCGGGCGACGACCTCGACCTTGTTCATGGCGTGAACGCGGTAGATGACCTGCTTGACCGTGTTGACGGTCTGGTTCTGGTCGTCGGGGTCCTGCGCGCGAATGTGGGTCGGCTGGGCCATGAAGCGGCGGGCGAGAGCGACGACGGGGCCGGGCATGGTCGCGGAGAACAGCATGGTGTGGCGGTTCTCGGGGACGCGGCTCAGCAGCGTCTCGACGTCGGGCAGGAAGCCCAGGTCGAGCATTTCGTCGGCCTCGTCGAGGACGACGGTCTCCACGCCGGACAGGTGCAGGTGGCCCTTGCGCAGCAGGTCGATGAGACGGCCGGGCGTGCCCACGACGATGTCGGCGCCACGCTCGAGGGCCTCGATCTGGGGCTCGAAGGCGACGCCGCCGTAGATTTCGACGATGCGGGTCGACAGGTACTTGGCGGCCTCGCGCAGGTCCTGGGCGACCTGCTTGGTGAGTTCGCGGGTCGGCAGGATGATGAGTGCCTGCGGCTGGTTCGCTGAGCAGGTCCTCGTAGCCCCTCTTCGTCGGGCGCGATGACGTCCTCGAGGACGGGGATGCCGAAGCCGAGGGTCTTGCCGGTGCCGGTCTTGGCCTGGCCGATGATGTCGTGGCGGTCCAGCGCGGGGCCAAGCGTCAGGGCCTGGATGGGGAAGGGGTGCGTGATGCCCTTGTCTTCGAGTGCGTCGACGATCGGGTCGGTGACGCCGAAGTCAGCGAAGGATTTCTTGTCGAGGTCTTCGCCGCCCTTGCCGGTGATGTCCGGGGTGGCCTCTTCGACCTCGGGGGCTGCGGGCTTGATGTTGCCCAGGCGGACGACGCCTGCGGAGTATTCGACGGACGAGGCCGGGGTGGCCTTTTCGGTGGCATCAACGTCGGTGGTGGGCACAGTTGCCTCAGTGCTCGTGTTGGTCACGATCTACCTTGTCTCCCGGGCTTTTCCGGGGTTGGGGTCGGTGCCGATCGCGCATTATCTGGCGCGGGGAAACTCGTCCGCGCGTACGTGTTATGTCTTAAGAATGCGACCGGTCTTCCGGTGGTCACCTTTCAGTGTAATGGTGTGGGAGGAGTTCGCGGGGGAAGGGCTGGTCACAGAGACGGGCAGCAATCTGGCAGAACAGAGCCTCATGCGGCGGGCCGTGGCGCTTGTCAGGCACTATGCTGGAGTCATGGCACACGAGTTTGATTCCGTCCCCGCCGCCGACGCCGAAGTCCTTGGTATTCTCGCCTATTCGTCGCTCGCGTTTATGACGCGCCTCGCGAAGGACGGCGAGCAGGCCCCCACGTTCGAGGCCCACGTGGAGCATGCGCGCATGGCGGCGCGCTGCTTCAAGCTCTACCAGCAGCTGGAGGTGTGGAGTGAGCACCGCGGCTTTGATCTGCTGGCGGCTGGTGATGCGTTCTCGGGCGCGTACGACGACCTGGATGCGCGCACGCGTCCCACCACGTTCGCGGAGCGGGCCGTCAAGACGTTCATTACCCGCGGCATGCTGGGTGACATGCTGATCCGCGTCTCGCAGGTGCACGGCCTGTTCGAGGGCATCGAGGACGTGTGGCCTTTCGAGCAGGGGCACTGGGTGCGCGCGCACTTGGGCCCGCAGATTGAGGCTGACGAGCAGCTGTCGGCGCGCCTGTCCCTGTGGGGTCGCCGTGTGGCGGGTGAGGCCCTCGGTCTCGTGCGTGCGACGCTGTTCACCTACCCGTCGCTGGCGGTATCCCCTGAGAACGTCGATGAGATCACGGAGTACGTGATCAAGCGTCACGGGGAGCGTATGAAGGACATTCACCTGAAGGCCTGAGGCCACAGGGTATAGACGAGGCCGGGGTTCCTCGGGCGGTATGGTGTCCGCTCGGGTTCCCCGGCCTCGTTTGTCGCGCGCGTTTTAGTGGATCGCGAAGCCGACGCGACGCTCGGTCTTGGCGGCGACCTGCACGTATGCGAGGGCGTGGGCGGGCACGAGGGTGCGCTGGCCCTTGGTGTCGGTGAGGTCGAGGACGCCGTGGGCGGAGGCAAGGGCCTCGTTGACCTTGGCCATGAGCTCGTTTTCGCTCATGTCGACGTCCAAGCCGAGCTGGCGCGTGTTGTCGCGGATGCCGATGAAGATCTCCATGGTGACTCCTTGCTGGTAAATATCGTCATGGCCATCATATGTGCCGCAGATGTGGGTGGGGTCTGCGAGTATTGCGTTATGAGCGAAATTCAGGTCAGGTTGCGCAGCCGCAGCGCCGATTGGTGGCGTCTGCCGGAGCTGAACGCGAACCAGCGCGCGGTCGTGGACGCGGCGCGCTCGGGTGACGTGATTGCGCGCGGCGCGCCGTCGTCGGGCCGCTCGACGTGTGCCCTGGCGGTGTTTGAGCAGGCGGCCTCTCAGGGCCGCTCAGCGCTGATTCTCGCTCCTGATCGCACGCACGCCGACGTGCTGACCCCGCGTGCGCAGGCGCTCGGCCCGGGATTCGGTGCGCCCGGTGCGTACCCCTGCCTCTTTCGCCTATCAGGTGGTGGCCACGTGGCGTACCCAGCGCGACGTGCCGTTGGAGGGCGTGGAGCTGGTGACGGGCGCCGCTCAGGATCAGATGCTCGCCGAGGCCCTGGAGTCGGTGGAGGCCCCATGGCCGCAGGATATTGGCCCGCAGATGCGCGCGATGCCCGCGTTCCGCGCGGAGCTGCGTAACCTGGTGGCCCGCGCGGGCGAGGCCGGGATGGGTGCGTCTGAATTGTCCGGGGCCGGGGCCCAGTTTGGCCGTCCGGAGTGGCAGGGCGCGGGCGCGATTGTCGCGGCGCTGGAGGAGGGGCCCGAGCGCTCCCCGGAGTATCCGCGCACCCTGCGTGTGGACCTGTCGCGCATCCAGTCGCTTGCGGCCGACCTGATCGATGCGTGGGAGCAGGACGCGCCCTCGCGCGGCGTGCAGGCGCCCTGCCCGGTGCCCGACGTTGTGATCGTCGATGACCTGCAGGATTGCACACCTTCGACGCTGAGGCTGATGGAGGCCTGCCGCGATGCTGGTGCCCGCATCGTCGCCTTCTCGGATTCCGACGTGGCCGTGGCCGGGTATCGCGGCGGTGAGCCGCACCTGGACCGCAGGCTCGCTAGTGCTCTTGGCGTTGAGATCGCTGAGCTGGGCCAGGTCTACGACACGTCGCGCGCCGTGCGCAAGTTGGCTCGTCAGGCCTGTGCGCGCATCGCCCAGTCCGGATCGCCGGCTCGACGTGAGGCCGGCGTCGCGGACGACGCCCCGGATGGACGGCTCGTCACTCACCTGGGTGCCACGCCCTCGCAGATGGGGGCCCTCATCGCGCGCGCCCTCAGGTCTCACCACCTGCACGACGGCATCGAGTTTTCGGATCAGGTCGTCATCGTGCGTAGCTCGTCGATGGTTGCCGAAACCAGCCGCTACCTGGAGCGTGGTGGCGTGCCCGTCGCGGGCGGCGGCCGGGCCTTCGACTTCGCGACCCAGCCGACGACGCGCCTGCTCCTGGACCTGGTGACCATGCCGACGGGACAGAGCGACACGGACGTGGCCGTGCGCCGCGAGCTCGCCGAGCGCCTCCTGCCCTCGCCTCTCGTGCGCGCCGATGCCCTCGCCGTCCACCGTCTGCTGCGCCGACTGAACGCCGCGCGCGCTCAGGCCGCCGAGGAAGCGGGCGACGAGGCCCCGGTGATCCCGCTGACGGCTGCCGACCTCGTGAGTGACCCGCAGACGTGGAGGCCTGCCCTCGAACAGGCCCAGCAGGCGGGGGGCAAGCGCTCCCGCGCAGCCGCACTGCTCGCCCGGCCCCTCGAGACCGCCGCACGCCTGTGGGAGCTGGGGATGAGCGGCAGTGCGCGCCCCCAGGAACGCCTGTGGTCCCTGTGGGAGGCGTCCGGGGTGGCAGGCGAGTGGCGCTCGCGGGCCATCGCGTCGGATGAGTCGTCGGGCTGGTACGACGATCAGCTGGACGCCGTCGTGGCGCTCCTGCGCGTCGCGGACGTGTGGGAGCAGCGCAACCCCGCCGGCTCCGCCGTGGGCTTCGCGTCCGAGCTGCTGGCCGGTTCGGTCCCCATCGACACGATTTCGCGCGTGGGTGTGCGCCCGGGTGGCGTCGAGGTCCTCACCCCCGCGCAGGCGATGGGCCGCCACTGGCAGGTGGTCGTTCTCGCGGGCCTGCAGGACGGGGCGTGGCCAAACCTGCGCCTGCGTGATCGGATCCTGCGCGCTGACCTGCTCGCGGACGTGGGCGCGGGCCGCGTCGCCGTGGGCGAGGATGGGCGCGAGGAACTCATCGACTCGACGCGGGCCGCGCGGCGCGCGGTGCTGGACGACGAGTATCGACTCTTCGTCGCGGCCGTGACGCGCTCGCGCAGCATCGTGCACGCCGGCGCGGTGCGCTCGGAGGACGCTGCACCCTCGGTGTTGTTCGACCTGGTGGCGCGCCTGGCAGGCACGCATCGAGAGAATGACATTGTGCCGGTGGATCCGGTCGAGGCGCCGCTGTCGCTGTCTGGACACATTGCGGATCTGCGTGCGCGCGCGGCCAACCCGGACGATCCGGTAGACGCGCAGCTCGCCGCCACCTTGTTGGCCCCTGATGGCACGTGAACACGTGCTCTCCGCGCAGCCGCAGCGGTGGCTGGGCGCGGGTGGCACGCCGACCAGCGCGCAGGACTACCGTGGGCAGATCGTCTTGTCGCCGTCGCAATTCGAACGCGCGCTGGCGTGCCCGCTGCGCTGGTTCCTCACCACGATCGGAGCCGATGCGCCGTCGAACGCGGCCGCCAGCCTCGGCACGCTCGTCCACGCGGTCGCTGAGGAGTATCCGCACGGGACCCCCGAGGAGATGACCGCGGCGCTGGAGGCTCGCATCGAGGAGCTGGGCTACAACCTGGATACGTGGGCGGGGCGCGTCGCCGACCGGCACGCGCGCGACATCGTGAACAACCTGGCGGCCTACGTCGTCGGCGTTCCCGGTGACGTCACGGTGGAACAGACGGTGTCGGTCGAGGTCGAGGGCGTCACCATCCGAGGCCGGATGGACCGACTTGAGCAGGTGGACGAGGGCGTGCGCGTGACTGACCTGAAGACGGGTAAGGGCGGTTACACGAAGGCCAGCGTCACAGAGAACCCGCAGCTGGCCGCCTACCAGATGGCCCTCCTCGCCTCGGGCGAAAAGGTCGCGGGGGCACGCATCGCGCTGCTGGGCGGTTCCAAGCCGCAGATCTTCGATCAGCCGGCGCTCGAGGGTGAGGAACTGGAGCGGTGGCGCGAGTGGGTGCGCGAGGTGGCACTCAGTGCTCGTGGCCCGTACTTCGAGGCGAGGCCCTCTGCGGAGGCCTGCAGGTACTGCTCCTTCGATCGGTTGTGCCCGGCTCGCGAGCGCGGCCGCAAGGTGGTGGAGTGACGTGGGAAAGGACAGCGCAATGGCCCTGAGCGCCCTGCAGATTCAGGCAATCGTCGACGCGACGAAGACGCCGACGCCCGAGCAGGTGCGCGTCATCGAGGCCCCGCGTCGCCCGCTCCTCGTCGTGGCGGGAGCGGGGTCGGGTAAGACCGAGACCATGTCGATGCGAGTGCTCTGGCTCCTCGCCAATCACCCGGACTTGAGCCCGTCGTCGATTCTGGGCCTCACCTTCACACGCAAGGCGGCAGGCGAGCTGGGGAGCGCCTGCGTGAACGCATCCGGCTGCTCTCGCGCGAGATGCCGCAGCTTCGCGAGCGCCTCGACGAGGACCCCGTATCCCTCACCTACAACTCCTTCGCCGAACGCATCGTGTCCGAGCACGGGATGCGTATCGGCATCGACCCCGACTTCTCGATGCTCTCCGAGGCCGGGGCCCTCGACCTCATGCTGCAGATCGTCGAGGCGTGGCCCACCGACCTTGACGAGGACCTCACGCCCCTGGGCGCGGTCGGCCAGATCCTGCACCTGGCCGGGGAGATCGCCGAGCATGGGTACACGGTGGAGAGCGCCCGCGAGGCCCTCGTGGAGTTTGGGCGCGAGCTTGAACAGGTGGGCGAGACGAACGACGACGCGCGGCGCCTGCTGCGCGCGAACCGTCGCCGCATCGCCTTCTTCGACCCGATCGAGGAGTATCACAAGCGCAAGCGGGACATGGGCGTGCTGGATTTTTCCGACCAGCTCGTCCTGGCCACGCGCATCGTGCGTGAGGCCCCGGCGGTTCGCAAGTCTCTGCGCGAGGAGTTCCGCGCGGTCCTCCTCGACGAGTTCCAGGACACGTCCGTGATCCAGATGGACCTGCTGTCCATGCTGTTTGGGGACCACGCTGTCACCGCGGTGGGCGACCCGAATCAGGCTATTTACGGCTGGAGGGGGGCCTCGGCCTCGTCCCTGGAGTCCTTCTTGGATCGATTCCAGACGGGGGAGGTACAGGAGAGCCAGACGCTCACCCTGTCCACGGCCTGGCGCAACGACCAGGTGATCCTGGACGCGGCGAATCGCGTGGCGGCACCCCTGCGGGAGGTCGCCTCATACCAGGAGGGCAAGCAGCACCTCAAGGCCCAGTCGCCCGTCCTGGTCGCGCGAGACGGAGCTGGACCCGGGCACGTTGACGTCGCCTACACCCCCGACTACGAGGCTGCGTTGGGGACCGTCGTCGACTTCGTGCGCGGCGTGCGCTCCCAGGCGAGCCAGGGTGGCAAGCGGCGCACGGTCGCGGTGCTGTGCAGGCGACGCAAGGACTTCGTGTACGTGGACGCGGCCCTGCGTGACGCTGGAATCCCGACCGAGATTGTGGGGCTCGGCGGTCTGCTCGACCAGCCCGCCGTGCAGGACGTGCGCGCCGCGCTGGAGCTGGCCTATGACGTCGAGGCATCCCCGTGGCTGGCGCGCCTGTTGGCCGGCATCGACCTGGGGGCCACCGACCTGATGGCGCTGGGCGATTGGTCGCGTGTCCTGGCCCGCTCGGAGGGGACGAACCCGCACCAGGCGGTCCTTCTGGATGCGGTGGACTCTCCGCCGGAGCCGGTGTGGGCGGCCGAGGGACGGCCCGCGATCAGCGAGGAGGCGGTGCGCCGCGTGCGGCTGCTGGGCGAGCGCCTGCGGCAGGTGCGCGAGGGCGTGGGACGTTCGGTCACCGAGCAGGTCGAGCGGGCGATTCTCATCATGGGCACGTTGGATGACGTGATCGCTGATCCGCTGTCGATGGGTGGGCGCGCCGCGCTCGATGAGTTCATCGCGGTGACGGCGGCCTACGAGAAGGACACGCCGGGGGCCTCCCTCGGTTCGTTCCTGGCCTACCTGCGCATGGCCGACGAGCGCGAGGACGGGCTCGAGGCGCCCCTGGGTGAGCCGGACCCGCGCGCCGTGCAAATCATGACGGTCCACGCCTCGAAGGGGCTCGAGTGGGATTGCGTCGTCGTCTTCGGGTTGAGTGATGGAGTCTTCCCGTCGCACGACAAGCGCAAGACGGTGTCGTGGCTGGATGAGCCGCCGATCGCTACCGCGTGGCTGACGGATGCCAGCGCCTTGCCGCACCCGCTGCGCGGGGATCGCGCGGACCTGCCTCCGTTCCTCTTGGACGTGGAGGGGGAGTCCAAGCCTTCCGCCGCGTATTCGAAGTGGGTGAAGGGACACTACGGGCGCGCCCTGGGCGTGCACGCGGAGCGTGAGGAGCGCCGCCTGGCGTACGTGGCGATGACGCGTGCTCGGAGCGTCCAGCTCCTCGTGGGCTCGTGGATCTATCGGACAGGGTTCGACCTCGCGCCAGCCCTCCCGCTACCTGATGGAGGCACGCGCACAGCTGTTCGGTGATGCGCCGGATCTGGTCGACGACTCTCTCGTGCGCGTGGGGGACCGCGGCGTGTGGGCCAGGGAGATTGGCGCAGCCTGGGGTGGAATCGGTCTCCGGGGCCGGTGTGTGCCTGATCGCGCCGGAGCCCGGCGACGAGGACATCGTCGAGAACGAGGCCGCCGTGGCGTCGGTGTCGTTCCCGCAGGAGGCTGGTCCCTCTCGCCAGAGGGGCCGCTGCGGCTGCGCGAGCCGTTGAGGCGCAGATTCGCGTCCCTGGCGCAGGATCAGGACGTGTACGAGGCCTTGGCGCAGCTGGGAGATAACCCGCGGTGCGCGATACGGTTGCGCTCATCGAGGAGTATCACCTCGGACTGGAGACGCCGGTCGTGGACCCTGTGGGCTGAGCGCGTGCCCGCGACGTCCGTGTCGGCCCTCCTGCAGGACGCGGACGAGTTCGCGCGTGACATGCGTCGTCCGATGCCGGCTCGTCCCAGCTCCTTCTCCGCGCTGGGCACGGTGTTTCACGCGTGGGTGGAGCGCGAGCTGCACCTCGCGAGCGCGGATCCGGCCTCGGAGATCGCCGCGGGCCCCGGCGTGAGCACGGGGGAGGATGCGGCGTTGGCAGGCGGCGACGACGGAGCTGACGAGGCTCTGCTGACGGATGGTGAGCGCGAGCGCCTGGAGCGGCTGCGCGTCAACTTCCGCGCCTTTGTTGCGGGCGAGCTGGCGGATTACCGGGCCGTCGCGATCGAGGAGGCATTCTCGGTCGAGGTGGGCGGAGTGTCCGTCCAGGGCCGTATCGACGCCGTGTTCGAGCGAGTGCGCGGCAATGGGCCCCGCTTCCTGGTCGTCGACTGGAAGAGCGGGCGCCCGGTGAGCGCGACGACCAAGCCTGACAAGGTCGCGTACTTCGTCACCCAGCTGCGTCTGTACCGGCGCGCGTGGGCGGCCCGCATGGGCGTGGATGCGTCCGAGGTGGGCGCAATGGTTGCCTTCCTGGCGGGTCCCTCGCACCACACGCTCGAGAGCCTGGAAGCCATGCTGGGGGCGGGCGCGTCGTCCCTGGAAGAGGCGCTACGGGATGTTCTCGACGATTGAAATCCCTATTTAATCGAAGCTGAGGGGTGACAGGCGGACAAGGGTTTGTCAAAAACGCTTGAAAAGCCTGTCGCCCGTGCACCGTCAGCGCTTCACAGGAGAGTCGGGCTTAATCGCAAGATGTGATGAATTTATAAATGTAGCTTGTGTGTCTCGTTCAGAGGATGGTACAGTTGTCCTGTCAATTTCAATGATGAGAGACGGCACTTTCGGAAACGTTCCCGGGCCCGCGTTACAGAGAGGCAATGCGACCACTGGAACCCCCCGGTGCCCCTGACAAGGAAGGAGCGCATCGTGCGCCCCACTATCTCCAAGTTCCTCGCACTCGGTGCGACCGCCTCGGCCTTCGCCCTGCTCGCAGGCGCGTGCGGTTCGGGAGGCACGTCGTCCAGCGGTGGCTCTGGCGCGGACCAGGTGCACCAGATGTACACCTGGGTCTCCACGGACAACGACCGCGCCCAGTGGCAGTCCTTCGTCGACGCGGCCAAGGAGAAGGATCCCAACTTCACCCTGACCTTCGACGGCCCGGCCTTCAACGACTACTGGACCAAGGTGAAAACCCGCATGGTCGCCTCGGACGCGCCCTGCATCCTCACCACGCAGGCCGCCCGCGCGCAGGAGCTGTCCGGCCTGCTTGAGCCTCTCGACTCCTACATGGAAGCCGCCGGCATCAAGGCCTCCGACTACAACGCTGCGATGATGCAGGGCATGACGGTCGATGGTAAGGTTCTGGCCCTGCCCTACGACGCCGAGCCCGACGTCCCTGTACTACAACCGTGAGATGTTCGAGAAGGCCGGCCTGGAGGCTCCCTCGACCTCCTACACGACCGAGCAATTCCTCAAGGATGCCAAGGCTCTGACGGGGGATGGCAAGTACGGCGTCGCCGTCAAGCCGCTCCTCCTGGGCAACGCCCCCGGCGACTTCGGTATCGCGTTTGGCGGCCAGGTCTCCAAGGACGGCAAGAACACCCTGACGGATCCCAAGTTCGTTGAGGGCGTCCAGTTCGCCTTCGACCTGGTTCACAAGGAGCAGGTCGCGGTTGCCCCGAACGCCGCCGACAACGACGGCCCGGCGCAGACCGCCTTCACCTCCGGCACCGCCGCGATGATCGTGGACGGCCCGTGGATGTACGGTTCCTTCGAGAAGGAGCTGGGCGATAAGCTCGGCGTCGCGGTCCTGCCGACCCCCACCGGCCAGCCTCGTGCGGTCATCCAGGGTTCCGGCTTCGGTATCTCGAAGTCCTGCCCGGACAAGCAGGCTGCGTTCAATGTTCTCAAGGAGCTCGTGACCCCCGAGGTCATCGGCACCGTTGCTGACAAGCAGGGCACCGTTCCCTCCGTCGAGTCCGCGATGGACAAGTGGGCGGCCAACAAGCCCGAGGACAGCGCCGAGGCCGTGCGCGTCCTCCTCGAGAACGGCACCCCGCTCGTGACCACGTCGACGTGGAACCAGATCAACACGTCCTTCCAGCAGTACTCGCCTGAGGGCTTCCGCGGCACCAAGACCGCTGAGGACATCCTCACCGATCTGCAGAACTCCGCTGGCTGATCCCAGCTCACCATGAACGAGGCCGGGGAACCACTCGGTTCCCCGGCCTCGTTTCGTGGGTTTCTTCCCGTTAACGCTAACGGTGGTGTGAGCGGGACTGTGAAATCCACTGACACTCGATGAAAGGTGTGCATAGCTCATGAGCGTTGACACTGTGAAACCCGGCCGCGAGGCGCCCTCGGGCGCGGCGAGCGCGGCGGGCGCGGGGGAGGCGAAGGCCTCCAAGCGCGGCAAGGACTCCGCGCGCGCTGAGGGTCGGCGGGGTGATGGCCTGCGCGCCCTCGTATACCTGTCGCCCGGAATGACGGGCTTCCTTCTCTTCATCGTCCTGCCCCTGATCGCGTCCCTTGTGATCTCCTTCTTCGACTGGTCGATCTTCGGAGGTGGCCGCTTTATCGGAGTGGAAAACTACCGGCGCATGCTCAGCGGCGAGGACCCGGCGTTTTGGACGGTCATGCGCAACACCGTCGTGTTCGCCGCCTGCTACACGGCGCTGAACCTGGTGATTTCGATCGGCTTGAGCTACTGGCTCCAGCGCGTGCCCGAGTGGCTCAGCCGCGTCCTGCGCGTCATCTTCTTTATCCCGGTCGTCACCCCGATGGTCGGTAACGCGCTGATCTGGAGGCTCCTGCTCTCCGACAACGGCGTGGTCAACTCGGCTCTGGCCGTCTTCGGGATCGAGCACATCCCCTTCCTGAACAGCCCGACTCTCGCGATGGTCTCGCTGCTCATGATGAGCCTGTGGCAGGGCCTGGGCTACAACATCGTCGTCCTGACGGCCGGCCTCAACGGCCTGAACACCTCGGTGCTCGAGGCCGCGACGATCGACGGCTGCAACGGCGTCCAGCGCTTCTTCAAGGTCGTTTTCCCGATGATTTCCCCGACCGTCTTCTTCTGCACGGTCATGACGGTCATCGGTGCCTTCAAAGTCTTCGCTCAGCCCTACTTCCTGACGCTGGGCGGCCCGGGCGAGGCGACCAACACGATCGTGCTGGCCCTGTACCGCAACGGTTTCTCTTTCGACAAGCTCGGCTACGCGTCCGCGATGGCGTGGGTGCTGTTCGTGATTGTTATGACGGTGACGGCCCTGCAGTTCGCTGGCCAGAAGAAGTGGGTGAATTACGATGCATAACAAGAAGCGTCTTTCCACGATCATTTCGGTTATCCTGCTCGGGATCATCGCGGTCGGTTTCCTCTTCCCCTTCGTGTGGATGGTCGCGACGTCCTTCAAACCGACCAATGAGGTCTTCACGTTCACTCCGGTGGGCAGTGAGGTCGCGTGGGAGAACTACCCCTCGGCTCTGCGTTCGATTCCCTTCGGCCGCGTCGTCCTCAACTCGTTTATCGTCTCGCTGGCAGGCGCAGCCCTCGTGGTCGTCGTGTCGGTGCTGTCCGCCTATGCGTTCGCTCGTCTGCGCTTCAAGGGCCGCGATCACCTGTTCATGGTGTTCCTGGGTACGCTCGTTCTGCCCCAGGAAGTCCTCGTGATCCCGCTGTACATCGGCATGCAGCGCATGGGCCTGGTGAACTCCTACTTCGCCCTCATCGTGCCCTTTGCGTTCGGTGCGTTCGGTGCCTTCCTGATCCGTCAGTTCCTCATGTCCCTGCCCCTCGAGTTCGAGGAGGCGGCGCGCATTGACGGCTGCAGCGACTGGAAGATCCTGACGAAGATCCTGCTGCCCCTGCTCAAGGCTCCGATCACGGTGGTTGGCGTGTTCGCGTTCATCGACTACTGGTCCGCGTTCCTGTGGCCCCTCATCGTGGTCAACGATTCGACGCTGGCGACGATCCCGCTGGGCCTGCAGATGTTCTCGGGTGAGCGCGGCACCGACTGGGGCCCGCTGATGGCCGCGGTGACGATGACGACGATCCCGTCGATCCTGCTGGTCGTTTTCCTGCAGAAGCAGCTGGAAAAGGGCGTCACCCTGGGTGCCTTCGGAGGACGGTGATGAGCATGAGCGAAACGATGACCGATGTCGAGCGCTGGAGTGCGCTGTCCCGCCCGACTCCGCAGTGGTTCGAGGACGCCCCTCTGGGTATCTTCGTCCACTGGGGCCCCTACTCGGTCCCCGCGTGGGCCGAGGACCACGGCGAGCTGGGCGTCGAGGAGGACTGGTCGGCCTGGTTCACCCATAACTCCTACGCGGAGTGGTACTTCAACACGATTCGTATTCCGGGCTCCCCGGCCGCGCTGCGGCACAAGGACCTGTATGGGTCGGCCTCGTACGATGCGTTCCTGGACGCGTGGGACCTCGACGCGTGGGATCCGGCTGAATGGATGCGCATCTTCCACCGTGCCGGTGCCGGTTATGCGGTGCTCACGACCAAGCATCACGATGGCGTGACTCTGTGGGATGCCCCTGAGACGGGCACGCGCAACACCGTGCGCCGAGGCCCGCGCACCGACCTCGTGGCGGGCTTCGCGGATGCCGCGCGCGACGAGGGCCTGCGGGTTGGCCTGTACTACTCGGGCGGCCTGGACTGGCACTACCGCCCCCACCGTCCGATCCTTTCCGAGGACGACTGCAAAGACCTGTGTCGCCCGAAGGACGCGGACTACGCGCGCTATTGCTTCGTGCACGTGCGCGACCTGATCGACCGTTACCAGCCCGACGTCATCTGGAATGACATCGACTGGCCGGACGAGGGCAAAAACTTCGGCTCCTACGGCCTGGGCACGCTCTTTGAGTACTTCTACGCGGCGAGCCCCGAGGGCGTGACGAACGACCGCTACGGCGGTGTCCACGCGGACTACCTGACGAGCGAATACCAGCACATGGGCGACTCGGAGACCAGTGGCAAGCCGTGGGAGAACTGCCGAGGTGTCGGCCTGTCCTTCGGCTACAACCGTGCCGAGGGCGAGCACCAGTACCTCAGCGGCGCGGCCGCCGTCCGCCACCTGGTGGACGTGGTCTCGCGCGGCGGTCGTCTGCTGCTCAACGTGGGTCCGAAGGCCGATGGCACGATTCCGCGCGAGCAGCGCGAGTGCCTCGAGGGCCTGGGCGCGTGGAATGACCTGTACGGATCGGAGCTGCGCGGTGTGCGAGCGCTGTCGGCCAAGGACCTCGAGGCCGTCACCGCGCAGTCCTCGCAGGACGAGGCCTGGGTTCGCCTTCTTGTTCACGAGGACCACGTCGCCGTGGTGGCGGATGCATCCGTCACGCGCGTGTCGGGTCTGCCGCAGGGATTCGACTATGCGCGTGCCACGATTTTGACGCCGGGCGCGGCGTGCGCCGGGGATGGGCAGGGTCTGACCCTGCAGGCGGGCGAGCAGCCTCCGAGCGATGCTCGCGGCGATGCTCTGCCGCTGGTCATCACCGCCCCACGGGCGTGATACGAGGTTGTCGGCGCGAGCCGACAGGCTCGCGCCGACAACTTTTTTATACGAGCAGCGGCACCGTCGCCATGATCGTCGTCGCGATGACGAGGAGCAGGAGGATTGCGCCGATTGCGCGGCGCATCTGCGCCTGCGTGCTCACCGCCAGCAGGAGCGCCCCAGCCCCACGCCGGCGAGCACCGATGGAACGAGGTGTCTCAGGACCGCCGTATTCGCGTCGCGCCGGTACGCCCACAGGGCGATCGTGTCGCCGATGAGGAGGAGGGCGAGCATGACGCCCGTCGACTCTTTCGCGGGTAGGGCCAGGGCGAAGAGCGCGGCAGCGACCGACGCAAGCCCTGGCACGGCGGTTTTCGCCAGCCCGGTGAGGGCGGCGGCCGCGATAAGAGCGACCCAGGTGAGGGCGCTCAGCGTCGACAGATCCACGGGGTCTCCTTGTGTTGCAGGTCAGGACACGACACAGCGCAGGAGTATGATCGCGAGTCATCGTGACAGGCTCGAGTGCGATGCGCTCGCGGCGCGTGAGATCGATGGGGGTGGAAGCGAACGAGTCGCTTCCACCCCCAGATGATTCGCGCGGGGAAGTTGAGGAACCGCGCGAAGCTGCTCACTGACCCAGCAGCGTGCCCTTCGCGTAGTCACGCGCGATGTGCGCGTACTCGAGCGGAGGAGCGATCTTCGGATCCTGCTCGGCCTCAACCAGGATCCAGCCCTTGTAGCCGTGCTCAACGAGGAACGCGTAGGGCTCGGTGAAATCGATGGTGCCGTCGCCGGGGACCGTGAACATGCCGGCGAGGAAGGAATCGAGGAAGGAGCGCTTGGCCGCTCGGGATTCTTCCATCTTGGCGGGGCGCACGTCCTTGAAGTGCACGTGCTTGATGCGGTCGATCGAAGCGCGCAGCAGGCCCATGACGTCGCCATCGCCCACGAACGCGTGGCCGGTGTCGAAGAGCAGGGAGACCTTGTCCGGATCGGTCAGTTCGAGCAGGCGCAGCGTCTCATCCTTGGTCTGGACGACGGTGCCCAGGTGGTGGTGGTAGACCAGGTCAAGGCCGTACTCGTGGGCGATTTCGCCGAGCTTGTTCAGGCCCTCGGCCAGGACCGGCCACTCCTCGTCCTTGAGGACGGGCTTGTTCTCGAAGATGCAGATGTCGCGGACGCCCTGCACCGAGCCGGTCTGCTCGGAGACGACGACGCGGGTCGCGCCCAGGAACTGCAGGTACTCGCAGGTGGCGCGGAAGTCGGGTTCGATGGCCTCGACGCCGTCGCGGACGATGAAGCTGGAGAACCACTGGGCGACAATTGTCAGGCCTGCGGCGTCGGCCTTTTCCTTGGTCTCTTCCTTCGAGGGGTACCAGCCGGCGACCTCGGTGCCAGCGAAGCCGGCCTCGGCCAGGTCGTCGAACATGACGTCGATGGTGTTCCATTCGCCGACCTCGGGAATGTCGTCGTTACGCCATGCGATGGGGTGCATGCCCCAGGTGATGCCATTGGGGTCGTTGATCGCGGTTGCGGGATCGTAGACGTGAGTCATTGCAGCTCTCCTATGAGTCGCGGTGTTGCATTGGCCAGTGTGCCGGTGCGTGTAATTCTAACAGAGAATGACAATTTGTTCAGACAAACTAAGGGTGAGAGGAGGGCGGGGGCACCGTAGCGCCCCCGCCCCATCGATCAGGAGAAGCGCTCCTCCATCTCCTGCTCGATTTCCTCCAGCGACTTGCCCGAGGTCTCAGGCATCACGCGGAAGAGGACGACGGCGACTACGAGGTTGACGACGCCGTAGACGGTGTAGGTGAGGCCGCCGCCCAGGCCCTCGATCATGACCGGGAAGGTCCAGCCGACGATGGCGTTGACGATCCACAGGCAGAAGATGGCGGTGCCGTTCATGACGCCACGGACCTTGTTCGGGAAGATCTCACCCATCATGGTCCACACGATCGTGCCGTTCGAGGACTGGACGATCAGCATGAACACGGCCATGAGGCCGAGGATGACGTAGGCGGCCCACGCCGGGGGCGTCTGCTGAGCGTTCATGTAGGGGGCGATCATAAACTGGAAGACCGCGGCGATCGCGAGAAGGCAGATGCCCACGCCGATGACGTCGGCGATGAGGATCTGGCGGCGACGGAACTTCAGAATCAGCCGGATGCCGAGGGCGGCACCAATCACGGACATGACTCCGTTAGCAACCTGGGCGACAATCGCGGAGGAGGTGTCCATGCCCGCGTACTGCAGAACCTTGGGAGCGTAGTACATGACCGTGTTGACACCCGTCAGCTGGTTGGTCGTACCGAGGAAGATGCCGACGATCATGAGCTTGCGCAGCCACGGGGTGCGCCACACGTGGCCGAAGCCCTTGTGCTCGCTGGAGGTCTCGGCCTGGTGGACAGACACGATGTCCTGGAGCTCGTCCACGATGGGGCCGTCGACGGCCTCGTTGCGCACGCGCTTAAGGGCACCGATCGCCTCGTAGAGACGGTCCTTGGTCACGTACCAGCGCGAGGACTCGGGCATCAGGCGGATGCCGATCCACAGGGCGATGGCGGGGATGGAGCACAGGACGATCATGTAGCGCCACGTGTCACCGTTACCCGCGGTGACGGTCAGCTGCGCGAGGAACTCGTGGTATTCGGCGGTGCCCAGAGTACCGCCGCGGGAGGCCTGCATGAGGGCCAGGGTGTCAAAGTTGATCGTCTTGCCGATGTACTCGGCGGGGAGCAGACCGGAGGGGTCGGCGGTGACGGTCAGCTCGGGGCCGCCGCGCAGCGTGGCGATGAGCGCGTTGATCGAGAAGGCCAGGAGCTGACCGGTGACGATCATGAGCTGGTCGACGGCGACGACGGCGCCGCGGATGCGCTTGGGGGCGGTCTCAGCGAGGTAGACCGGAACCGTGGCGGAGGCACCGCCAACGGCGAAGCCGAGGATCGCACGGAAGATGTACATCACCCACACGTTGGGGAGAGCGCGTTGCCGACGGCACCGAAGAAGAACAGGATCGCCAGGAGCGTGATGTTGTGGCGACGGCCCCAGCGGTCGGACATGATGCCGCCGAACAGGGCGCCGAATGCTGCGCCGAGGAGGAGGATGCCGGAGATGCCGCCCTCTTCCAGCGCGGTCAGGCCGAGGCCGTGAGCGCCAAACGGCATGTACATGTAGGGCAGTGCACCGGAGATAACGCCCGTGTCGTAACCGAAGAGCAGGGAGCCGAGGGTGGCGACGGCGGCGATGGCAAAAACACCACGGCGGGGCCCGGAGGCAGGGCGTCTTCTCAACCGCGTCATGCAGCTGAGCAGGCGTCACCGTCGCGAGCGACAGGTTCTTGCTGGACATGGATTTCCTTCAGTACGTAGTTAGAACAGAATAATTATTGATCGAAGGTGGTGGTGGGGCCGAGACACGGGGAACAGCGTGCCAGGCACCGTCCGCTGCGGAGGCCACCACTGCCTCGTCGACTTCCGCGGCGCACCATGCGTCCGCGGCTGAGGGGGCGAGCTGCGTGGAGGTGGCGATCGAGGAGAGGAACTGCTGGGCCTCAATCACCTTCATGTCGTCAAAGCCCATCGAGGTGCCGATGGCGGGCTGGAAGTGAGCCCACTGACCCCATGTCGGGTTTGCCAGGGTGCCGACGGCACCGTTGTCGAAGCGCACCAGAGCTGCGACATAGTCTTCGTTTTTGACCGGTCCGACCTCGTCGCCGATCTCGAAGCCGGAGTGGCCCACACCCATCTTCGTGGGAATCGGGCGCTCCTTGATGAATGTGTCGGTGATGGCGCTGACCGAGTCGATGCGCGTACGACGTACTGGGCCAGGTCCGCCCCGTGGCTCATCAGGTCCGACACCATGACGATGAGTGAATAGCCGCGCGCTGACGCCGCAACGCGCAGATGGCTGGAAAGCTCATCGAAATACGGGTTGGTCAGGTACGGAAGAATGAGGACGAGGCGCTTCGAATGTCCACCGGCCAACTCGGACGCCGCGGAATGCGGGTAGTAGCCGAGTTTTTCAGCTGTTTCGAGGAGACGGGCGCGCGTTGAGGGACTCATGCGACCGCCGCCGGACAGCGCCTGAGAGACGAGGCCTCGGGAGACACCCGCTGCTTTGGCGACGTCGGACTGCGTCACGGGACGCTCGCGTGTGGCCATGGGCACCTCCTCTACTTGCACACTATACGAAAGTCCCGGCGGGGAGGGAACCCCGCCGGGACTGTCGAGACGCTATCAGGCCAGCGACACGGGCTTGCCGGTCTTCGCCGACTCCGTGGCGGCCTCAGCCAGGCGCAGAGCCTCGATCGCATCGTCGATGGACGGCGTGGGCTTGGTGCCCGTGACGACCGCGTCGATGAACGCGGTCAGCTCAATGCGGTAGGCGTCCGCGTAGCGCTGCAGGAAGAAGTCCAGGTACGGCTCGGCCGCATCCGTGACCTCGGCGTTGGACAGGCGCACGGTCGTGGCGCGGATGTTGTCCGCGTTGAGGGTACCCGTCGAACCCTGGGCCTCCAGGCGCTGGTCGTAGCCGGCCGAGCACTTGCGGTTGTTGACGATGGTCGCGACGACGCCGGCGGCGTTCTTCAGGGTGACCACTGCGGCATCGAAGTCGCCGGCTTCCCTGATCTCCTCGTTGAAGTTCTGGCCGAAGGCGTGCACCTCGACGATGTCGCCCAGGAAGAAACGGGCCATGTCGAAGTCGTGGATGGTCATGTCGCGGAAGATGCCGCCGGAGACCTTCACGTACTCAGCCGGGGGCGCGGAGGGGTCACGCGAGATGATGAGCAGGTTCTCCAGATCGCCGATCTTTCCATTTTCGAGCTGAGCGTGAACTGCGGCGAAGGAAGGGTCGAAGCGGCGGTTGAAGCCGAACATGACGGGGACGGACACGGCACCCAGCTCGTCGCGGGCGGCCTCGACGTCCTTCATGTCCAGGGCGATCGGCTTCTCGCACAGCACGGCCTTGCTGGCCTTGGCAGCGGCGAGCAGGTGGGGGATGTGCAGCGGCGTGGGCGAGCCGATGACGACGGCGTCGACACCTTCGTCGGTGAAGACGGAATCCACGTCGGTCGTGTGGCGCGTGCCGTAGACCTCGGCCAGCTTGCTCGCGGCGTCACCGAAAGGGTCGGCAACGAGGCGAGGGTGGCGCCGGGGTGGGCGGCAATGGTCTTGGCATGGACGTGGCCGATGCGGCCGGCACCGATAACGGCAATGTTGAGCATCTTTGCTTCTTTCTAGGTGAGAGGGGAGTGCCGGAGAGTAGAAAAATCGTGACCGGTGGTGGCCCCACGCGCATCGTGTGGGGCCACCGAGTGGATCACGGAGCGGGCATAATGACGTCGCGCACCAGGGCGTCGAGGTCGGCGTCTGCCTGCAGGAAGCCGCGCAGGGTCTTCACGGTGGCGCCGAAGGTGTCGAACTCCTCTGGGGTCATGCCGTCGGGCTCGTAGGCGCGGACGAACTCGGGGATCGAGAGCAGCGTCTTCATGATGTCCTCGCGCACCGGGATGTCCATGCGCTCTTCCATCTTGTAGTCCGAGTCGTTGATGCGCTTGGCCCACTTGAACGGCGGGGAGACCACGACGTCGCCGCCGACGAACTCGGACCAGTGCATGACGTTACGGAACGCGGCGGAGAGCATGCGGGCGCGCAGGCCGCGCTTCTGGAACTCCTGGTAGGCGCGCTTGAAGGCGGCAATGCCCGCCCACTCGAGGTGACCCGGATCCAGGAACATCCCGTCGCGCTCGGCGACCTCCTTGATCCAGTCGTCGAGGCGGCCCACCATGAGGGTGACGACCGGGCCCATCTGGGAGGTGTCCTTGCCCTCGGCCTCGCGGCGCTTGAGGCCACGCTCGATGGCCTCGCCCGTGGTGACGGCCTGCGCGACGGAGAAGGAGACCGTCACGTTGACGGAGACGCCGCGGTAGGTGGCCTCCTCGATGGCCTCGATGCCCACCGAGGTGGCGGGGATCTTCACGATGATGTTCTTGGCGAGGTTGTGGAACTCCTCAGCCTGGTCGGCCAGAGCCTTGGCGGAGCGAGCCAGGCGCGGATCCGTCTGCATCGACAGGCGACCGTTGCGACCGTTCTCGGCCTCGAAGATGGGTTCGAGGAGCTTGGCGGCCTCGAGGGACAGTTCACGCACGACCTGCCAGCCGATCTCGGACTCGGTGGCGTTGGGCATCTCCTTGGCGAGCTCCGCAATGCGGGGCAGCCACACGTCGCGACGCTGGTTGATGCAGGTGTAGGCGATGGTCGGGTTGCAGGTAGCACCAACGCCGCCGAAGGAGATGGACTGCGCCAGCTCGCCCGGATCCGAGGAATCGTTCCACAGAGCGGTGGGGGTGTGACGCGCGGCGTCCAGAAGGGGGCCGGGGGTGTACTCGATGGACATGGCGGGAAGCACTCCTTTGTGATTGCTTTCGACTTTCTCCGTCGAACGCAAGTCTACGGCGAGCGCTTTTGCCTGTCAACAGTTTGTTAGGACAAAGTGTCAATACCTGATCACTGAGCGAAAAGGCTGGCCTCGAAGGAGTATCGCGATGCACGGTAGATGTGGTTGCCGTACTCCACGATGCGCCCCGAGGGTCGTACGTCGTGCGCTGTGTCGTCAGCAGGGCGGCACCGCGGTGCTCGGACAGGAGCTTGGCTTCCTTCGTTGTCGCGCTGCGGGCGCCGATCACCCTGGCGGGCCGAGGCCAGGGGTGACCCCGCGCTCGCGCATGAGGTCGTAGAGGGAGGCGGACTCGAGCTCCTGCATGGTCGGCGCGATGTCCGTCGGGATGAAGTTGGTGAGCACGGCGATCGGCTCGTCGTTGGCAAAGCGCGTGCGCTCGATGTGGGCGATGAGGGTTCCCTCGGCGATCTTGAGGATGTCGGCTTCCTGAGCGTTGGCCGGGCGCGCCTCGTAACGTTGAATCGTCGTGTGGACCTTGTGTCCGGCGTTGACGAGGTCGCGCATGAGGGAGGTGAGCTCCATGGGGCGGTGGACGTGACGCGGGGACACGATCGTGCCGACGCCGCGGCGGCGCGTCAGGAGGCCTCGGTCGACCAGGCGCTGGAGGGCCTGTCGCGCCGTGGGGCGGGAGACGTGTAGTCGCGCAGCCATCGACAGTTCGTCCTCCAGGCGTGTGTCCGCGGGCAGCGCGCCGGAGTTGATGAGCTGTGCGATGGGCTCCGAAATTTGGAAGTATAGCGGCACGGGGGAGGAGCGATCCAGCGTGATGTCCGGAATGTAGGGGTGTTCTCCGGGGTGGGCGATGCTTTGGGCATGTCAAACCTTCGTGTGCGGCGCGACGGCTGTGTTAATTAAATACGGTTACATGGTATCAGCGTTGATGTCAGGAGCAAGACTGACGCGCTGCTACATATTGTACGGACAAAAGTTTGACGATTGCCTGTTGATAGTGCATTCTTGGAGAGAAAGGTCTGCGGGCCACCCCTAATGGAGAGGAAGGAGACGCCATGTCTCTCGAGCGCCGCTATGTCGACATTCTGACAATGGGTCGTTCCGGCATTGACATTTATCCTCTCCAAGTTGGCGCCCACCTCGAAGACGTCGAGACCTTCGGAAAGTTTCTCGGCGGTAGCCCGACGAACGTCGCCGTCGCCGCCGCGCGCCTCGGGCATCGCTCCGGCGTCATCACCGGCGTGGGGATGACCCCTTCGGCCGTTTCGTGACCCGGGAACTGGAACGCCTGGGCGTCTCCTCCGACCACGTCGTCACCGTGCGCGACTTCCACACCCCCGTGACCTTCGCCGAGCTTTTCCCGCCGGACTCCTTCCCGCTCTACTTCTACCGTGAGCCCAGCGCGCCGGACCTGGAGCTGAGGGAGGATCAGGTGGATTGGGACGCCGTTGAACGAGCCGGAATCTTCTGGTTCACCGTGACCGGCCTGTCGCGCGACTCCTCCTTCGGCCTGCACCTGCGCGCCCTCGATCACCGCGACCGCTCCAATGGCGTGACGATCCTCGACCTCGACTACCGCTCCAATCTGTGGAGTGGCATGGTCCAGGCGCGTTCGCGCGTCGCAGCCGTCCTGTCCCGCGTGGACGTCGCCGTCGGTAACCGCCAGGAATGCGAGATGGCCGTTGGCGTCTCCGACCCCGAAGGCGCAGCTGACGCCCTCCTCGAACGGGGCGTCAAGCTCGCGATCGTCAAGCAGGGCCCCAAGGGAACTCTCGCCAAGACCGCCGACGAGCGCGTGTGGGTCGACGCCTGGGATGTGGACGTCGTCAACGGACTCGGTGCGGGGGACGCCTTCGGAGGCGCGCTCATCCACGGCCTCGTCGAAGGGTGGGACCTCGAGCGCACGATCCGTTACGCCTCGGCCGCGGGAGCCTACGTGTGTTTGCATATCGAATGCTCGACAGCGATGCCTACCCTCGAGCAGCTGCACACCTTCGTCGAAACGGGGGTCCTCCCGTAACCCACCCGACTCGCCCCAGCCTCGTCCCCCTTTTCAACCAGCCGCACCGATGCCCAACTTTCAGGAGACTACGATGACTCTTCCCGACATTTACGTTCCCGCCGGCTCCTCCGGCCACGGCAATTTCACCGTCGATATTGACCCCCAGCGTGCCGGTTGGGCCTTCTCGGGTCTGCGCGTCCTCGTTCTCGAGGCCGGTGCCTCCCAGGTCGTCGAGACCGGCGAGGCCGAGCTCCTCGTCCTGCCCCTCGCCGGGGGCGCGACCGTCGAGGTCGACGGGCAGATCTACGAGCTGGAGGGTCGCCGCGGCGTCTTCTCCGGCGTCACCGACTACCTGTACGTGGGGCGCGGCAAGAGCCTGACCATCACCTCCGCTGGCGGGGGCCGCTTCGCCTTCCCCTCCGCGATCGCCACCCGCGACATCGACGTCGCCTACTACCCCAAGAGCCAGGTCCGCGTCGACCTGCGCGGCGCCGGCGACTGCTCGCGCCAGGTCAACAACTACTCCCTCGCCGTCGAGGGTGTCACCACCTCCCACCTGCTGGCCTGCGAGGTCATCACCCCCGGCGGTAACTGGTCCTCCTACCCGGCCCACAAGCACGAGCAGGACTCCGAGGACGAGCGCGAGCTCGAAGAGATCTACTACTTCGAGATCGAAGACGGCCCCGAGGGATCCAAGGGCTTTGGCCTGCACCGCACCTACGGCAGCCCCGGCCGCCCGATCGACCTGTGCTGCGAGGTTCACGACGGCGACGTCGCCCTCGTGCCCCACGGCTACCACGGCCCCTGCGTCGCGGCCCCCGGCTACGACATGTACTACCTGAACGTCATGGCCGGCCCGAACGAGGACCTCGTGTGGCTCGCCCCCGACGATCCGGCGCACCACTGGATCCGTGCGACCTGGGAAAACCAGGAAGTGGACCCCCGTCTGCCCATGAACAAGTAAGAAAGCCCCGAAAGGAGTACCCATGAGCAAAGAAGCCTACAAGGGAACCGTGCGCCTGACGGTCGCACAGGCAATCATCCGTTTCCTGTCCAATCAGTACACCGAGCGCGACGGTGTTGAGCACCGCCTCATCGCGGGTGCCTTCGGCATCTTCGGCCACGGTAACGTTGCCGGCATTGGTCAGGCCCTGCTGCAGAACGAGATCGCGCCCGCCGAGGGCGAGAACCCGATGCCCTACATCATGCCCCGCAACGAGCAGGGTGCGATCCATGCCGCCGCGGCATTCGCCAAGACGACAAACCGCCTGCAGACCTGGATGACGACCGCGTCGATCGGCCCCGGCTCGCTCAACATGGTGACCGGTGCTGCGACGGCGACAACCAACCGCCTGCCCGTCCTCATCTTCCCCTCCGACCAGTTCGCGACCCGCATCCCGGACCCGGTCCTCCAGCAGCTCGAGGATCCGACCTCGCTCGACGTGACCGTCAACGACGCGTTCCGTCCCGTGTCGCGATTCTTCGACCGCATCAACCGTCCCGAGCAGCTGATTCCCTCGCTCCTGAATGGCATGCGCGTCCTGACCGATCCGGCTGAGACCGGTGCCGTGACGATCGCTCTGCCCCAGGATGTTCAGGCTGAGGCCTACGACTGGCCGATCGAGTTCTTCGCCAAGCGCGTGTGGCACGTGCGCCGTCCCCCAGCCGAGCGCGCCGCCCTCGAGCGCGCGGTCGCCAAGATCCGCGCCGCCAAGCGCCCCTCATCATCGCCGGCGGCGGCACCATCTACTCCGAGGCCTCCGAGGAGCTGCGCGCATTCGCGGCCGCGACAGGCATCCCGGTCGCCGACACGCAGGCCGGTAAGGGTGCCATCAACTGCGATCACCCCTGCTCCGTGGGCGGCGTCGGCTCCACCGGCGGCGACTCGGGCAACCACCTCGCCGACAAGGCCGACCTGATCATCGGCGTGGGCACGCGCTACTCCGACTTCACCACGGCCTCGAAGACGCAGTTCAAGAACCCCGACGTCTCCCTTCGTCAACATCAACATCACGCCCTTCGACGCCGCCAAGCAGAGCGCCGAGATGGTCGTGGCCGACGCCCGCGAGGCGCTCGTTGCCCTGACCGAGGAGCTGGCCGACTACCGTGTCGACGATTCCTACACCGCTGAGATCGCCGCCGAGCGCGAGGCGTGGGCCGCCAAGGTCGAGCAGTGCTACCACGTGGGCAACGCCCCGCTGCCCGCGCAGACCGAGGTCTTCGGCGCACTCAACGAGCTCATGGGCGATGAGGACGTGGTCATCAACGCCGCCGGCTCGATGCCCGGCGACCTGCAGGCCCTGTGGCAGGCGAAGACCCCCGTCCAGTACCACGTCGAGTACGCTTTCTCCTGCATGGGCTACGAGGTCCCGGCCGCCATGGGCGTCAAGCTGGCGCGTCCGCAGTCCGAGGTCGTCTCGATCGTCGGCGACGGCACTTACCAGATGCTTCCGATGGAGCTGGCAACGGTCGCCCAGGAGGGCATCAAGGTCATCTACGTCCTGCTGCAGAACTATGGCTTCGCGTCGATCGGTGCCCTGTCAGAGTCGCGCGGCTCCCAGCGCTTCGGCACGAAGTACCGTCAGCGTGGGACTGGCTCTCACCTGGAGGACACGGACACGATCGCTGGCGTGGACATCGCGGCGAACGCCCGTTCCTGGGGCATCGACGTGATCGAGGTCCACACGATCGATGAGTTCAAGGAGGCCTACAAGGCCGCCGTCGCCTCGGATCGTGCGACCATGATCCACATCGAGACCGACCTGATGGGCCCCAACCCGCCCGGATCCTCCTGGTGGGATGTGGCGATCTCGGAGGTGTCCGTGCTTGAGTCGACGCAGCGAGCGTACGAGGACTACCAGAACGATCGCAAGCCGCAGCGCCACTACCCTGTGAGGTTGTGAGGCTGTGTGGGCGGCCCCGGAATGGTCTGGGGCCGCCCCCGTTGCGTATGCCTTCGGTATGTCAGTAGTCCTGGCGTGAAACGCCTCGTGAAATGCCTCGTGAAACGGCGCGTTGGCTGGAGTGGGGAGTTGGCGATGGGGAGTGTGTCCAATAGACGGGACAAATCTGGCTCCGTAATCCCTATTAGTGTGGATGTCGCGACATTGGTCCTGTGCGCATGCTACCATTTGTCCTAACAAAGATGTTTCGCCATTCGTGGATGAATGGGAAGAAAGGTAAAACCAATGACAATCAACCTGTGGGTCAACGGTGAAGAGTACGTCGCTCACTCCGAGAAGACCATCGGCGTCGAAAACCCCGCCACGGGCAAGGTCGTTGACCAGCTCGCCTTCGCCGACAAGCATTGCCTCGACCGTGTCGTCGAGATCGCCCGCAACGCGCAGAAGGAATGGGGTCGCACCGCCCTGGCCAAGCGCGTGGACATCATGTTCAAGTTCCGCCAGCTCGTCATCGAGCACCAGGATGAGATCGCCGACGCCATCGTGCGCGAGGGCGGCAAGACCCACGGCGATGCTCTCGGCGAGATCGCCCGCGGCCGCGAGACCGTCGACTTCGCCTGTGGCATCAACGCCGCCCTCAAGGGCGAGTCCACCGACCAGGCCTCGACCGGCGTGGATGTGCACACCCTGCGCCAGCCTGTCGGCGTCGTCGCCGGCATCTGCCCCTTCAACTTCCCGGCCATGGTCCCCATGTGGATGCACCCGGTCGCCCTGGCCACCGGTAACGCCTTCATCCTCAAGGTTGCCTCGGTCGTCCCCAGCGCCTCGCTGATCATCGCCCGCCTCTACAAGGAGGCCGGCCTGCCCGACGGCCTGTTCAACGTCATCGCCGGCGACCGCCACCTGGTCACCGACATTCTCACCCACCCCGGCATTGATGCCATCTCCTTCGTCGGCTCCACCCCGGTCGCCCACATCGTGCAGGACACGGGCGTGGCCCACGGCAAGCGCGTTCAGGCCCTGGGTGGCGCGAACAACCACGCGATCGTCATGCCCGACGCGGATATCGAGTTTGCCGCGCAGCATATCAGCGCCGGTGCCTTCGGTGCGGCCGGCCAGCGCTGCATGGCCCTGCCTGTGATTGTCGCCGTCGGAGGTGTTGAGGAGAAGCTGGTTCCCGCGATCAAGGCTCGCGCCGAGAAGATCGTCGTCGGCCCCGGCACCGACCCGGCCTCCGAGATGGGTCCGGTCATCACCCGTTCCTCCCAGGAGCGCATTACCAAGTGGATCGACGAGGCCGAGGTGAAGGGTGCGAACATTGTGCTTGACGGCCGCGGCTACCGCCCCGAGGGCGAGGAGTATACGGACGGTTTCTGGCTGGCCCCCACGATCATCGACAATGTGGACCGCGACCTGAGCGTCTACTGCGAAGAGGTCTTCGGTCCTGTCCTGGTCGTCGTGCACGCCGACACCTACGAGGAAGCCATTGAGATCGTCAACTCCTCCGAGTTCGGCAACGGCTCCGCGATCTTCACCTCCGACGGTGACACCGCCCGCCACTTCGTCGTCGACGTCGAGGCCGGCATGGTCGGCGTCAACGTGCCGATCCCGGTTCCTGTCGCCTACTACTCTTTCGGCGGCTGGAAGGAGTCGCTGCTGGGCGACACTCACATCCATGGCCCCGAGGGCGTGCGCTTCTACACGAAGGCCAAGGTTGTCACGACCCGCTGGCCCAAGCGTGGCGAGAAGGTTGGCTACGTCGGGATGAACTTCCCGACGAACGCCTGGTCTGACAACTCCGCAGTGGAGGTGGGCGCAGGCGCCACCTCATTTATATTTTGTGCTTAGGCTGGTGTTGTTGACACTTCGAGCGGGTGTGTGCCTGCGGAGGTGAGGTGCTTGTTATGGGAACGTCGTCGTTTACGCCGGAGTATCGTCGTGATGTTGCGTCGCTAGGTGAGGAGACGGTGGTCGTCGTGTGGAGGAGCTGAGGGTGAGTGCTGTTGGTCCCGGCCTGCTGCCCAGGTGACATGCAGTGGGGGTAGCGCCATTAGACCGACACGCCGGCGACACGCCGGCAGTGAGCTCTAATGCTGCAAAACCCCCATTGTCATCCGATTGGATGAGCGCGGACCTGCGGGCTTGAGGTTGCTGCGACGCCGGTGGGTGGCGGCAGGATCAGGTGGTAGTGGCCGCCGACTGGAGAGGTGGCGCAGACCTGCAGGGTGAAGGTGGCTGCGGTGCCGCTGGGCGGTGGCAGGGCCAGGTGGTAGTAGCCGTCCCGACTGGAGGGTGGCGCGAGGCCTGCTGGGGTGAAGGTGGCTGCGGTGCCGGTGGGCGGTGGCAGGGGCCAGGGCGGGCCTCGAGATCGAGCACTCCGAGCGGAGCTCGCGTGTGGCGATCTCGCGGGCGGGCCGCCGCCCACCGGCACACAGAGCAGCCACGGGCGACGATCGTCAACGCTTAGTGCGCCACGGCCTCGTCGATGACGGAGGCGACCTCGCGGGCCACGGACTGCCACGTGAAGTGCTCGCGCACGCGTGCGCCCACAGCCGCCGCGCAGGACGCGCGACGCACCGGGTCGGTGACAGCCTCGCGCAGGGCGGGGACGAGCGCGTCCGTGAGCTCGGCGGACGTGCGGCCGTCCACGATCCATCCGAGCGCGGGGGAGGTGATGACCTCCTCGGTGCCGCCGCGAGGCGTCGCCACGATCGCGCAATCGCCCAGGGCTGCCTCGAGGATCGAGGTGGGCAGGGCCCCTCGGGGTACATGGATGGGTAGACGAACACGTCTGAGCGGCGGTACAGGCTCATGACGGCGGGGAAATCCAGCTTCCCCAAGAACGACACCGCTGGATCCGACCCGTAGCGTTCGTGCAGCTCGTCCTCGATGGGACCGGATCCGGCGACGGCCAGGCGCAGCGGGTACGTCCGGCAGTTCGGCACGCAGACGTGCGAAGGCGTCCAGCAGTGCGATGATGCCCGCTTTTTCAGCGATGAGGCGCCCCGCGTAGGAAATGACGACCTCGGAGTCCTCGCGGCCTCGCGGCCACTCGCGCTCGTAGCGGTCGTCCGCCACGGCCGTGTCCTCCGGCGTCACCGCGTTGTACCACACGCCCGAGGCCTCGATCCCGAAGTGGCGTAGCCACTTGTTGCAGTTGCGCGACACTCCGTAGTAGGAGGTCACGTGCTTCTTGACGAAGTGCGTGAGGCCGTGTTCGTAGATGCCGCCGAAGAAGTCCAGCACCGGGTTGCCCACGCTCATGTGTGCGGTGCCGTGCTCGATGAGTGCGACGGGGCGGCCCAGGCGATGCGCGAGGCGCGCGCCGAGCAGGCTGGTCAGGTGGAAGCGCGTGTTGACGATGTAGAAGTCCGCGTTCTCGGCCTCAACCGCCGCCATCGTCTCCTTGAAGCGCTCGTCGCGCTTGAAGAAGGGGTAGCGCTGCTTGAAGAGGCCCTTGGTCGGCAGTCGGTAGATGCGCAGGCCGTCCCGGTCTTCGAAACGAGGCAGGGACTCGTCGTGCAAGGACGTGACGATGAACAGGTCGTAGCCCAGGGCACGCAGCTGCTCGCTCAGGCGATCCTGGTAGCGCTCGATCCCGCCCAGGTAGGGCAGGAAGAACTCCATGAAGATGCCGACCTTGACGGGGCAGTGGGGGCGATCAGTCATTGACGGTCTCCGTTTCGATGGACGGGCGAGAGGTGGGCATGAGCATGAAGACGACGAAGAGGATCGCGAGCAGGCCCATGGTGGCGGCATAGGCGAGGGAGGCGCCCATCATGGCGAAGGACGTCGTGAGCATCGGCGCGATCAGGTAAGCGGTCCCGCCGGCCACCGCGTAGGCGACCAGGACTGCGCGCAGTCGGCGCATGGTCGCGAGCGCGTAGTAGAGGATGACGCCGGCGGCGTTGAGGGCGCCCGCCAGGACGAGAACCATCAGCTCGCCGACGTAGCCCGACACGTCCGTGCCGAACACGAGGGTGAGGAGAGGCGCGCCGATCACGTAGGTGACAGCTGCGACGACGACGAACGCTGCAGCGGTCGTCACCAGACCCTGGCGCACGATTGACAGGAACTCCCCGCGTTTGCCCTCCGCCCACCGCAGGGCCATGCGGGTGAGTAGGGGGCGGAACACGAACAGCGACAGCATATTGATCGCGACCGCCGGCATGTAGATGATCGCGAAGACACCCAGCTCCTCGTCTCCGAGGCTCGCGTGGATCGCGAAGCGCGGAGCGTTGGCCAGGTACTGGTTGAGGAACGCGGCGATGAACAGGGGCAGGCATTCCCACAGGATCCCCCCGATGCCTCGTCAGATTGAACGAGGGCAGCGGTGAGAACAGGCCGCGCGCGGGCAGGGCCGTGAGCCACCACGAGCACCACGCAGGTGACCGCGAAGGTGATGATCGTGGACACGAGGAGGTCCTGGGTGACCCAGTAGAGGCCCCGACCACAGGAACGTCGTCGTGAAAATGCGGGCGAAAGCAGGCCTTGCCGGCGATGTCGAGGCGCCCGGAGCGCTGAAACTCCGAGTAGTACACGTCCTCGAAGGCATCGAAAATGCGCAGGAGCGCCATTGCGGCGATGACCGTGAAGGCGGGGTAGGGATCCTTCGTCGATGCGTTCCACGAGTGGTAGCAGCGATGAGACTCACCATCGACCAGGCAGGTCAGCAGCCGCGTCGACAGGTAGGTTCCAAAAGTCGAAGCGTGCGACGCACGTCCGTCACGTGGAAGGTGCGCACCTCGTACAGGCCCACCGTCTGGTACTGCTGGCCGATCGCCAGCGCGAGGGTGAACAGGCCGTACTGGGCGCGCGCAAAGGAATCCGTGGCGCCCGAGCGCATGATCGCCACGCCCATGATGACCACGGCGAGGCTCGACATGAGGGAGGCGGCCGTGTTCCACAGGTAGTCGCGCCTCAGCTGGCCGCGCGACTCGAGGGCCTCCTCGGTGGCCTCGACCTGCGTGTCGCCGGCGGTCTGCGCGTCGGGAAGGGACGAGGCCGTGGTGTCCTTCTCGCTCACGCGCCGGCCTCCTCGGTGGCCTCGGGTCCTCGGATCATTCGGCCCGAAAACGATGTGGAAGGGCTCGTGGGTCACCCGATCTTGAGGATCCGGAATGCGCATGTAATCCCCGTAGCCGCGCGTGAGCACGACGTCGTAGGCGGCCGGGATGCGCACCGTGATGTCCTCGAAGGGAACGGAGCGAGCCGGGAAGAGCTCGGCCTCGGTAGGCGCTCCAGCGACGCGGATCGCGCGTCGAAAAATCGCCGAACAGGATCGATCCGTCGGCTGCTTTCTGCGGGTTCTCGCGGCCCTTGAGGGCGGCACGCAGCCAGCGTCTGTACAGCGAGGCCTCGTTGACGCGCAGCGCCCGCATGCCCCAGTGGGCGCGGAAGCGGCCGGGGTCATCCGCGATCTCATCCAGGACGAACAGGTCCACGCCGATCGGCATGCGGAAGGAGCAGTCCTTCGCGGCCTTCGAGACGAACTCCGAGCCCTTTCAAGCCCAGCACCCCGAAGCTGATCGGGTAGTTGGGGTGAGTGGCGGGGAGACGATAAAGAACTCGTCCCCGAGGAGGGCCGGGGCCTCGGCGATGAAACGCTCGTAATCTGCCCGCGGCATGCACACTTCCCCGTCGTCGTCCCACGGGATGAAGCCCTGGTGGCGCACAGCTCCGATCGCCGTGCCGCCGTAGGCGACGTAGCGCAGGTCGAGGAGGGCGCACACGCGATCGGTCTCGGCGAGGCACCGCTTGGTGGCGCGCTGAATGGCTGCCAGGGTTGCGGGGTCTGCGGCGCTCATGTGTCTCCGATCGTCAGGGGGCTGAGCCTAGAGGACTCGGCGTAGGGGCCAAAGTCGATGACCGCTGCCTCGTGGTTGTAGCGCTTCTCCGGGGAGGCAGCTGCATGTAGTCGCCGTATCCACGCGTCAACAGTGCCTCCACGTCGTGAGGGATCGACGCCTCGATCGTCTCGAAAGGAACGCGGCGCGTCGGCACAAACTCGTCGCGGTGCACGATCCAATTCCACGGGTCACGCATCGTGAAATCGGCGTAGGTACCCGTCTGCTCGCCCTCCGCCGCCCGCGCGGCCTTCTCCCCACCGGGCGTACAGGCCGCGCGGGGATATCTACGCGGCACGCAGCGCCAGATTCGCCGTGCGCGTCACCGCGTGCACGAGCGAGCGCTTCCACGCCACCATGCCGGGCAAGCTCGGGGTCGGAATACCCGACAGGAAGAGGAGGCGTCCCCACCACCAGGTGCGGCGGCACATCGAACGGAAACGCTTCTCATCCTCGGGCACAGTGTCCAATGGGAAAATGTCCAAGAAGATTGGCGGCGTGTAATCGGGGTTGACTTCGCCCTGGGGAACGAAACACGGTCCCCTCAGGCCAAGCTTGGAGAACAACAGGTGATAGCGCGGCGTGCTGGCCTGGTTGTCGATCCGGAAACCCTCCGACAGGAGGCCGGGGTGCCTCGCGCAGGGAAAAAGCTCGTAGTCCTCGCGGACCATGCAGACGTCGATGTCGTCGTCCCACGGAATAAAAACCACCGTGACGCACGGCGCCGATCGCGCTGCCGCCGTAGAGCGCGTAGGTCACGCCGATCTCCTCGCCACGCGGTCGAACTCCGACAGGATGTGGGTCAGCAGCATATGGACCTTGCGCAGGGTCGCTGGGGGCGTCGTCATAAGTCCTCCGGGTGCGGAAAGCTGGTGGGCGCATGCGCGCCCACCAGCCATTATCTCACGCCTTGTTGTCGCTGACGCGACCCGCGCGCCTGGGAAGTAGATCACCCCACGAGGGAGTCGCCGCCAGGACGGTGCCCACCAGGATGACGACGCAGCAGACGACCTGCGTGGCCGTGGGTACCGTGCCCTGCAACACCAGGGCGAAGATAATCGCCCACGCCGAGTAGGAGATATTCAGGGCCATGCCTCGCGACGCGCCGATGGCCGACAGGGCCTTGTAGTAGAACAGGTACGAGGCCGTGCCTGCCAGACCCGCCAGGGCCACGACGCCCGCGGACAGGTTCGCCAGGGAGTGCAGGGTGAAGCCGAAGACGCCGGCGATGGGGGCGACGATGAACAGGTAGACCACCGCCGAGGTCGTCTCGCGGATCTGCAGCGCCACCTCGTCATCCACGGCCTCGTCGCGCATACCCCACGTGAGGATGACGGCCTCGGAGCCCCAGCCCATGACGCAGGCCAGCGCGCCAGCCACGCCGAGGATCGCGTTGCCGCCCTCGACCGGCTCGGAGGTCGCCGACCAGCCCGGTCGCGACGATCGCGCCGAGCGCGACCAGTAGGGGCCACGATCTGACGCGGAAAGCCATGCGCTCCTTGAGGAGGGCGAAGGCGAGCAGCGTGCCCAGCGCCGGGTAGAACGTTGAGATGATCGCCGTCAGTCCGGGGCCGATGTTGTCGATGGCGATCAGGTAGCCGCTCATGCCGATCGGGCCGCCCAGCAGGGCCGCCGCGATGACCGACTTGCCCGGCCGCGTGCGCAGCGCCTTCACGGTGTCCCTCAGGCGACCGCGAAGAGCCATGTAGACCACCAGGATCACGGCGCATGCCACGTCGTGTAGGACAGCGCCGGCGAGGGCCGACTGCCCGTAATCCGCGAAGGGGAACATCGCCAGAGCGATCGCCAGGACAACCGTGTCGAGGCCCCACAGGGCGCCCGAGAAGATACCGTAGCGCTTGCCTCCGTGCTGAGTTTTCATGCCAGTTCACCTTCCTTGGAATCCTCAGTGCCCGAGGCCGAGATGGCCTCGTAGGAAGCGAGCAGGGAATCCAGTCGTGCGTGTTGCGTGCGAGTAGTAGATGTAGAGCCATTCGCCCACATCATCCCCCTCAGCTTCCTTGACCAGTGCCCACAGGTACCAGCACCAGCCCGCGAACACCTCGTAGGCGAAGAAGTGGCGCTCCTCGGCCTCGCTGGGGGCGTGACCCAGGTAATACTCCATGGCGGCGGCGGCGCGCTCGCGGGTCATCTCCGCCGTGCACACGGTCATCGTTCCGAAGTCGGCGGCCATGTCCGACATCCCCGCATACTCCCAGTCGATGAGGCTGATGTTGCCATCGTTATCCACCAGGAAGTTCGGGGGGAAGAAGTCGTTGTGCGAGGGGACGACCTCGAACCCGTCCGCGTCCGCGAAAGCCTTGAGGCGCAGGACCTTGTCGCGCAGCTCAAAGTAGCCGGGGACATCAATCGGGCCGAAGGTCTTCAGGAGGCCCTCGTAGCGCAAGCCTTCGGTGACGAAATCGAAGGAGCGGTCCAGGACGCGACCGGACGTGTGCAGCGCACGGTCCATCTCCATGGCCGCTTTCAGTTCCTCAGGGCGGGTTACGTCCAGGTTGCGCACGTCGCGCACGAAGCGCGAAATCTTCCAGCCCGCCTCGGGGTCACCCGTGAGGAAGGTGTCGTCGATGCCGAGTTCGGCGGCTAGGCGCAAGCCAGCGAACTCAGCGCTGCGGTCCACGATCTTCTCTGTGCCGATCCCCGGATGGCGGTAGACGTACTCGTCGTCGCCCACCGCGAAGTGGCACGACAGGTTCGTGATGCCTTGCTTGAGCGGGTAGAAGTCACAGATGTCGGACTTCGCGCAGCCCAGCGTGTCGACGATGTGGTCGAAGACCTCAGAGTCCACGTTCTCCATGAACAGGGGATCGAAGTTGCGCAGCTCGTCGACCGAGTCGAACTCGTGGATGACGCCGTCAGGGTAGCGCCGGATCACCATGTCGAAGGACTTGATGTGATCCAGGTAGATGGACTCCCAGAGCTTCGACACCGTCTCGGGCAGGTGGTAGACCTGCTCGAGGATCTCGCGGAACTTCGCGGAGAAGACGCGGTCGAAGTAGACGTGGCCGAGCATGACCCACGCGTCCTTGCCGCCCACTGTCGCGCCCGTGATGCGGTCGCCCGGACCCGTCTTGATGCACCACTCGTCGGTGGGGCCCTCGACGTAGTTTGCCGAGTAGTAGGACTTGCACGTAGGGCTCGAAGGGGTTGGACGTGAGTAGTCGTCCGAGGAGCACACGTAGGGTGTTGTCCAGGCGGTCCTTGACGAGCCAGAGTGAGCCGTTGTTGTTGCGCGTGGCATATTCGCGGTTGACGACGATGTCGACGTCGTACTTGTCGGCCAGGTAGAAGAAGTATTCCTTCTTATAGCCCACGACCAGCGTGATGTTCGTGATGCCGGCTTCGTGGAGCTGGCGGATCTGACGCTCGACGAGGATCTCGCCGCGCACCTTGAGCGTTCCCTTGGGGCGCTCGTAGCTGATGGGCGCGAAGCGCGAGGGACAGACCCGCGGCCATGATGACGGCACCCGTAACGCGGTAGGGCTCCAGGGCCTCGCGGCCCGCGTCGGTGATCGTCCGGTCGTTAATGTATCCCGCCGCCTCGCATTCGCGGGTGGCGGTGTTGACGCGCCCCAGGCTCATGCCGGTGGCCTCCGACAGCGCCCGCTGCGTGAGGGGAGCGCCAGCCTTGGCCAGGGCGGTCAGAATGTTGAATTGGGGCTCGCTGAGCGTGCCGACGTTTGTCGAGGGCATGCAATCACCTTTCGTTCGCAGGTCTCTTATTCTGCTGCGTGTTCGATCATAGCATCAAAGTATAATTATGTGAACGCGGTGGCTGTGAGTTTTAGTGATCCTCGATACGCTCCCGGATCGCAGATTGATTCCACAGATAGAGCATCAGTGCGATGGCGACGCAAGCGCAAAGCGAGGCGACGACCCACACCGCCATCGGGCCGATCGGGGCCCCCGGCCACCACCACTCGTATCCCGCGCTCAAGTTGCGTGTGGACAGATCAATCGGGTACTTCTGCGGGTTCCAGCCGAACGCGTAGCGCTCAATGATGAGGTAGAGAGCGCGGGCGTACGTCAGGGCCCAAAGCGTTGCGGCAACGCCCACGCACAGGCGTCCGAAAACCCCGGAAGGGGGACGCAACGGCATGGCGCCAGTGCCCCGACGGTGATGATCGGAGCGAGCGGGGCTGGGCGCCAGAAGCATTAACAAAAACACAGCGAAGAGCGGCAACATATAGCGGGGCTGATAGATCTCCACGTTTGAGAAACGGCCCTGCACGCCGATCGTGACAGGAACACCGACGATCGCACCGAGGACGACCAACGCTGACAGTGCCCGACGCCGCGACAGATGCGCCAGGGCCCAACAGATGAGCACAATAACAATCGCCAGTGCTGTTCGCCTCACCCCGCCCTGGTAAGTCACGTCATTCCACCCCGGCCCCACGCGGTATCCGACAAAACCCCTTCAAATAGTCTGGGATACCCCGCCAAATTCTGCAGGAGAATCGCGCGGCGCCCGACAGTGGCGGCACTCGCCTCAACCGGCACCAGCTTCGACGACACATTCGTGCGAAGCATGATCACAACGCCGACTACAGAGGCGATTGAGGCCACCACGGCCTCGGGAATGATGCGCCTGCTCAGTGGCACCGCGAAGGCCAGAGCGACCGTGACGACGAAAAGGAAGAAGGCGCTGTCGCCGCGTGACGTGCACGCCAAAAACCGCGCCAGCCAGGGCGCAGGCAATCAGACCAGCCCGGCGCGGCCCCGCTGACCGCGTGGCCGCCAGCAGGCCGGCGGCAAACGCACACGTACCCGTCATCGCCCACGACGACGGGTTCATGCCGGCGACGAAGTAGAAAGCCCATCGGCAGCCACGCGATCGTCAGCGCGACGCTGATCGCGCTTCGTAGCTCCGAGTCGGCCAAGGCAATAATCGCGCCGAGCAGTCCGATCGCCAAGAGTGTATTGAAAACCCGCAATGCCAACACCGCCCGATTCGTCGAATGCTGGACGAACAGGTGCGCAAACTGGTAGTAGCCCCACGGGTAGTTGCCGTCATCCCACCGCAGGGTCGGCGCCGTCAGATCGTCCGAGTACGCAAAGGTACAGCGCGCCGAATTATCGTGGTCAAAGGCGTAGCAGGTGACGTTTTCTTTCGCCAGAGTCTGGGGCACGATAACGGCCTTTTGTCCGTTCTTTGTGCCGATCTGGCAACCTGTTTCGTCCACGGGAGGTGGACACCACATCGCGCCAAGATGGTAATCCTCGTCGGGTGAGGCGCCCACGGGGGAGGCGACAACCCACGCGAGCGCGGATGTGATCACCGCGACGATGAGGATGAGAACCGCAAGAAGGGAAGGGGAGCGGCCGGGTTCGCCCCGGCCACGCCGAGGAGCCTTTGGACGCGACGAGGCCGACTCCGCCTTCTCGGGTTCCACCTCGTTGGCACGCTCCACACGCACAGCGTTCATCTGTACTTCCTCCTTCTTTTCAGGAACGCGCAGCAGCGCGGAATGCGTCGATGTGGACGGAGGCGGCGCGGGCCCACGTGAACTCGTTGGCGCGCGGGATCGCCGCGGCTCCCAACGCCTCGCGGCGAGGGGGGTCATCCAGCAGCTCCACCAGGGCACAGGGCGATCAGATCGGGGTCGATGTCGCAGTAGGCGACGGCGTCGCCGCCGACCTCCGGAAGAGACGTCAGGCGGGTCGTCAGCGTCGCGGCACCGCAGCTCATGGCCTCTAGGACCGGCAGGCCGAAGCCCTCGGCGATCGAGGGGTAGGCCAGGATAAGACAGCCCGAGAGGAAACCGGGCAGGTCCTCAAGCGGCAGGTAGCCGGGGCGCAGCACCGTCAGGTGCTCGGGCACCGAGGCCAGGGCCGGGTCGATGTCCTCGTCCCACCCCTTGCCACCGGCCAGCACGAGGGCCGGCGGATTCGGGCGGTCAGAGACGGCCTTGACCCAGCCGCGCACCAGGTTCGGCACGTTCTTGCGGGGCTCCAGCGTACCTAGGAAGCCAATGTAGTCGCGGCCCTCCAGGCCCAGCGAGGCTTTGACGCGCTCGCGCTCGGCGTCCGAGACCGGGTGGAAGATCGAGCGGTCCACGCCGTGATAGGCCACGTAGAACTGCGAGGGATCGCCGCCCGCGTACTTGATGGTCTCGTCGCGCGTGGCCAGCGAGGGAACCACGAGGGCGTCCGCGCGGCGAATCGCGCGGCGAATCGCCGTCGTGAAGAAGCGCTGCTTGAGGCGCGAGTGGGCCTGCGGGTGCGAGAAGAACGTCGCGTCGTGCAGCGTGATGACGACGGGTACGCCCGGGAACTGCGGGGAGGTGTAGTGCGGGGAGTGCAGGACGTCGGGGCGGACCTTGCGGATCAGCTTGGGCAGGCCCGTCTGCTCCCCACGCCATGCGCGCGGGACGGGACTCGAAGCGCCGCGAAATCGGGATGATGCGGGCCGAAGGGCAGACGCGCGCGAAAGTGCTCGGCGTCGCGCTCCTGGACCGCCATCGTCAAGGTCCACGCCCTGCTCGACCAGCTCCGGGCACCAGGTCGTCCACGTAGCGGCCGACGCCGCCCAGGTCTGCAGGGGATTGCGGTGCCGTCCATCAGGACGCGGATCGGATGCGAGTGAGAAACGAAGTGGGCCACGATCATCCCCATTGGGTCGGAGCAACAACTATTCCCCTATCGTATGCCATTTTGCGCTTGCGGATACTTTTTGTTGCCCGCCCCGCGCTCCCGTGAATCTACCCTGGACGCATGAGCGTCAATGTTGGAATGGTCGTCGAGCAAATGTGGCAGCCGGTGCCCCGGGGGTCCGGCCGGTACATCGTCGAGGTCGCCGCCCGCCTGGCAGACGTTGGGCGTGCGCGCTGTCGGCATCAACGGCGCGGACGCAGCGCCAGCGAACCCGCGCCGAGCGAGGTGGGCCTGACGATCCCCGTCCGTCCTGCGCCCGCTGCCCTCGCCGCGCCCTCTACGCCGCGTGGGACCGGCTCGGCACTCCCCAGCGTCGACCGCCTGCTGGCACGGCGTCGTCGGGGACGCCGACGTCGTGCACGCGACCGTGGGCGATCCCGCCGACCTCCGTCCCCTGGCGGTTACCGTCCACGACGTCGCCTTCCTGCGCGATCCCGACCACTTCACGGCCCACGGCTCCGCCTACTTTCACCGCGCCCTCGAGATCACGAGAAGCGAGCCGACGCCATCATCGTGCCCTCGCAGGCCACCGCCGATGACTGCATCGAAGCGGGCCTGGATGCCTCCCGCATCACCGTCATCCCGCACGGCCTGAGGCCACGCCCGTCACCGATGCGCAGGTGGAGGGTTCCGGTCCGCCACGGCCTGGCGCGCCCACGTCCTAGTGGGTCGGCACCGCGAGCCCCGCAGAACCTAGCCCACCCTGCTGGCCGCCTACGAGCAGCTGCGCGGCACCGACCTCGACCTCGTCCTCGTCGGACCCCGCCGGATGGGGAAGCGACCGACCGACGCGCCCGCTGCCGCCCGAACGCGTCCACGTCCTCGGACGCCTCGACGACGCCGACCTGGCCGCGCCTACGCAGGGCGCCCGCGTCTTCACCTTCCCTCGCTGTGGGAAGGCTTCGGCCTGCCCGTCCTCGAGGCCATGGCGCACGGAACACCCGTCGTGACCAGCGCGGATACCTGCATGGCGGAGAGTTACTGGCACGACGCCGGCCTCCTCGTCCCCGCCACCGACGCGCTCGGCGCTCGCGCAGGCCCTCACGCAAGCCGCCGCCGGGAGCAGCACGACCGCCTCGCCGCCGCCGGCATCGAGGCGCCCGCGACTTCACGTGGGAGGCCTCCGCCGCCGCACACGCCGCCGTCTACGCGTCCCTGGCGGGTGCGCGATGAGGGCGCGCAGCTGCAGGGTCATCCTCGTCAACTGGAAGAATGCCGCTCACCCTGCGCGCCGCGCACTCGGTCGCGCCGCAGATGAGGGCAGAGGACCACCTCGTCATCGTCGACAACGGGATCCGACGACGACTCGCTGACCGTCCTGCGCGAGGGCCTGGGCGAGCTGCGCGGCGTCGCCGATCCCGCGCGCGTGTCCCTCGTGAACGCCGGGAACGAACGACGGCTTCGGCGCCGGCGTCGCTCGGCAGGAGCAGCCGGCCTGAGCGAAGATGCCGTTGTCCTGCTCAACAACGACGCGACCGTGCGCGACGGCTTCCTCGACGCGCTCCTGGCTCCCCTGGGCGAGGCCGTGGGCGCCACGACCGCGCTCATCCTCCTGACGGGCACCTGGCGTCCCTCCACGCCCTCGGACACGGGTTCCTCGTCGCCCGCGACGGCAGCCGCTGGACGCGCGTCGCCGACGGTGAGAGCGGCGGCCAGGTCCTCATCAACTCGACCGGCAACGAGGTCGATCACGGCCGGCAACGGCTACGACCGTTCGTGGCTGGACCCCGCCGAACTCCCCGCTGCCGCACGGGTCTTCGGCCTGTGCGGCGGGCGCCTGCGCCATCGACGCCGCCGCGTGGCGAGCCGTCGGGGAGTGCGCACCGACCTGTTCATGTACTACGAGGACACGGACCTGTCCTACAAGCTGCGCGAGGCCGGGTACGAGGTGCGCTTTCGTCAGCCGGGGCCGTCGTCGTCACGAGCACGCCGCCTCCTCGGGCACGTCCTCGCCCATGTTCCTGCGGGTCAACGCCCGCAACCGCATCATCGTCGCGCCCAGCACGCCCCGTGGGGTGTCGTCGCGCGAGCCATCGCCCGCTCGATTGCGCGGGCGGTGCGCTCGGGCGGCGGGGACCGGTCGCGCGCGGAGTCCTCCAGGGGCTCCTCGCCCTGCCTCGCGCGCTGCGCCACCGCACCGCCTCGCGTTCCTAGCGCTATCGACCCGGGAAACGAGGCGGGGCCGGTAGGGTGCGTCACGGCACACAACGCGGGGCGGAGCTGCGTAGCGCCTACGCCTTGATAGAACTGGCTGACATGGTGAGAGACTGTCCTCGTTACCGAGCCGGTGGCTAGCATTGGCCGCCACATTGTTCATGCCCTGCTGGAGCGCGGCCTCGACGTCAGTGTCGTCGACTTCCGCCTCGACGGTGTCGACGAGCGTGCGCGTCGCATCGACACGCAGATTTTTCAGCGGCGACGCTGACATTTACGACCAGCTCGGACGCCCGGACGTGGTCCTGCACCTCGCGTGGCGTGACGGCTTCGTGCACAACTCGCCGGCCCACATCGAGGATCACCTGCCCACTACCGCTTCATCGAGAATCTCCTCGAGGGCGGCTGCACACCTGGCCGTCATGGGTTCCATGCACGGGTCGGCTACTGGGAAGGCGCCCATCGACGAAAACTCCGCGTGCAACCCCGCCTCGCTGTACGGCATCTCCAAGAACGCGCTGCGACAGATCACGACGCTGCTGACCGACAAGCATGGCGCGACCATGCAGTGGCTGCGCGGCTACTACATCGTCGGCGACGACGCGCACGGCTCCTCGATCTTCTCCAAGCTCCTGGCCGCCGCCCAGGAAGGCAAGAAGACCTTCCCCTTCACCACGGGCAAGAACCTCTACGACTTCATCTCCATCCAGGAGCTGGCACTACCAGATTGCCGCCGCGGTCTCCCAGGACGAGGGTCAACGGCATCATCAATATCTGCAGCGGTGAGGCCCGTGAGCCTCGCCGACCGCGTCGAGGCCTACATCCGCGAGAACGACCTGGACATCACCCTCGAGTACGGGGCGTTCCCGGATCGTCCCTTACGATTCGCCCGGCGTGTGGGGAGATGCCACGAAGATCCGCCAGATCCTGGCCACCGTCGACGGTACGGGGAGTAAAGGCCGTGAAGCGCGCCGGTATTTTCCTGTTCTATGATCCTCAGGGCCTCGTTGACGACTACATCGTGGAGTGCCTGACCTCGCTGCGCGAGTACCTCGACGAGATCCTCGTCGTCTCCAACTCACCTCTGGACGACACCGCTCGGGAGCGCCTCCTCACGGGTGCCACCGAGGTCTTCGAGCGCGAAAACACCGGCTTCGATGTGGGCGGATACCGCGACGGCATCGCCCGCTTCGGCTGGGACCGCCTCGGCCAGATCGACGAGCTGATCCTCTTTCAACTACACCTTCTTCGCGCCCGTCAACCCGTGGAAGAACCTCTTCGACCGCGTGGACGCCGCCGGAGCGGTGGACTTCTGGGGCATCACCGAGCACGACGAGGTGCGCCCCACCCCTTCCTGGCAGCCACCCGCATGCCGCGCCACATCCAGTCCCACTGGATTGCCGTGCGCAACCCGCTGCTCAGCTCCCCGGACTTCCGCAAGTACTGGGACGAGATGCCGCCGATTCGTTCCTACAACGACTCGATCCAGTGGCACGAGTCGCGCTTCACGAGTACTTCGGCAACCTCGGCTACACGCACGTCGTGGCCTACCCGCGAGAGGACTACCCTCGCGCAACCCCGTCTTCGACAACGCGTCGATGCTGCTCGCGGACGGCTGCCCGATTCTCAAGCGCCGCAACCTCTTCCACGACCCGCTCTACCTGGACCGCCACGCGATCATCGGCGCGGACATGCTGGAGCTGGCGGAAAAAGGCCGGCTACGACACCGACCTGATCCTCACGAACCTCGCGCGCACCTCGCGTCCGCGTGACCTCGTGACCAACGCGGGCCTGACGACCGTCATCTCTCCACGCGCCGACCAGGCCACCCTGGATGCCGCCGCCTCCCTGAAGGTCCTCGCGGTCGCCCATTTTCTACGCCGATATGGCCGACGAGATCCTCGACCGCCTGAGCGTCCTGCCGGAGGGCTACCACCTGGTGGCCACGACCTCGAACGAGGAGAACAAGGCCCTCATCGAGGCGCGCGCCCAGGAACGAGGCGTGGACGCCGACGTGCGCGTCGTGTCCTCAACCGCGGGCGCGACATCGGCGCGTTCCTGGTGGACTGTGGCGACGTGCTGACCTGCGGCGAGTACGACATCGTCGTGAAGATCCACTCAAGAAGTCCGTCCAGGACGACTACAACGCCGCCCAGCTCTTCAAGCAGCACCTCTACGACAACCCTGCTGGCCTCCTCCGATCACGTGGCCGGCATCCTCGCGGAGTTCGCTGCCCACCCGGGCCTGGGCATGGCGATCGCGCCCATGCCGCACATGGGCTACCCGACGATGGGCCACGCGTGGTTCGCGAACCGAGGCCCCGCCCGCGAGTTCGCGAAGAAGGTCGGCATCACCGTCCCTTCGACGACCACCAGCCGCTGGCCCCTACGGCTCCATGTTTATCGCGCGCCCGGAGGCACTGTCTCTGTTGACCGGCGCGGGTCTCGTCCCCGAGGACTTCCCCGAGGAAGGCGGCTACAAGGACGGCTCCCTGGCGCACGTCATCGAGCGGCTCCTGGCCTACGCGGTCCTGTCGCGCGGCTACTACGTGCGCCCCGTCATGACCCCGAAGTGGGCGGGCGTGTACTACGGCTACCTCGAGTACAAGCTGGCCGCGACCTCGTCGATGATGCCCGCCTTCGCGATCGACCAGGTGCCCTTCCTCAAGGCGCGCATGGGCGCGGTCCCGAACCCTGCTGGGTGCCGTCAAGACCAACATCATGGTGCGTACCCCGGGACTGGGCAACGCTCTCAAGCCGGCGTACCGCGCGGCCGCGGCGCCTTCCACAGATCCGATCCGCGAAGGGGCGAGCGATGAGCCTAGCCTCCACGATTCGGGCTGCGGCCCCACACACCTCAGTCCGTCGCGCGCAGGCATTCAACCGTTCCAACTCGATCGGGTTTTGCGCTGGCTGATGGCCTTCATGGTCATCTTCTCCCACATGATCCGATCGCCGGATTCTACGGCGGCGAGGACCTGGAAAGTACAGATCTCTAAGGAGCAGTCCATCGGTGGTGTGTCGCCGTCATGAAGTTCTTTTTCTCCAGGATTCCTCATCCGCGCTCGCGCATGGGGCGCCTCGACGATCTGGCGCTACGTAACGCGTGCATATTTTCCCCGCCTTCTGGGCGGCCCTGCTCACGGTCGGCATTTCTCGCGCCGATTGCCTACTGGCACCTTCGCATCTCGGCACACCCGGCCACCAAGGTCACCGCTCACGTACTTCGTGAACAACATGGCTGAACCTCAGCCAGCAACATTGCCGGAATGGGTGAGAGCTCTGCCGTACTTCATCTGCGGCGCGCGCGACTGGAACGGCTCGGCCTGGACACTCATCTACGAGGTTCAGGCCTACATCCTGGTAGCGATCCTCGGCCTGTTCGGGGCTCGCGAACCGTAAGGTGGGCGCGCTTTCGCGCTCGTCCTCATCGCCCTCAACGCCCTGCAATGGATGGGTGCGGGCCAGGTTGCCAGCGTCAACTACCTGCTGCGGCCCCTACATGCTGATGTTCATGGGCCCCTTCGCCTTCGGCATGCTGTTCACGCTCTACGGCGACAAGATCCCATGGACTCGCTCGCCTGGCGTGGGTGTGGCCTCATCTTCGGCGTGCTTTCCTACGCGTCGGGCGGCTGGAACGCATCGTCGGCCAGTACGGCTTCCTGTACTTCCTCATGTACCCTGCAGCGATTCGCCTGCCCTGCAGAACTGGGAGAAGCACGGCGACCTGTCCTACGGCATCTACATCTACACTGGCGATCATGGCCTTCGCCGCATACTTCCACCTGCAGGATCGCTGGATCGCCTTCTACCACGTGACGGTCGTCGTGACCACGTGCACATCATAGCCTACCTGTCGTGGCACCTCGTGAGAAGCCCGCGATGAGCCAGAAGAACTTCTTGCCCGGATGGATGGACAAGCTCATCAGGCACTTCGTCCCACGTACGAGCAGTGGCCCTGCCGCATCGTCGCCGGCCTGTCCTCGACGGGATCGCGACAGTCATGGAGGCCGAAGAAGCGGCCGCGCGCACGAGAGGAGACCAAGTGAGCGGAAGAAGGACTCGGCCCAGTTCAAGGAATCCGAGTCCGGTCTGCGCGACGTTTCCTTCGACGAGGCGTCCCCGCGAGCTCGTGGAGCACCGCCTCACCGTGCCCTCACCATTCTCCTTGCGGGCGCGTGCGCGGCGACGGGCGTGGGCGTGGTGCAAAACCACCACCCCTCTCCTCCAGCCAGCGCGGCACCATCGCGGGCTCGTCCTTCGCGCGCACCACGCCCAGTCCCTGCCCGAGGTCTGCGCGCCACCCGCTGCGCCGTGGGCCCGTGGACGCCCAGCGTCGCCGGTACGGCAGGATACCTGCCGATGCCGCCCAGGCCTCGTTCGATCACTCCATGACCGGCGTGACCACCTACGTTCAGGGTCGCGATGGCTGCCTGTTCCTCTCCGACGTCTTCAGCTCGAACTTCTCGCGGGCAGTGGGCCGCGCGCGCCCCACTCCCCGGCAGGGTGAGCGCGTGGGACCGCTACATGAGCGGCATCGAGGCCGCCGCGAGTGAACAGGGCGCGACCGCGCTGTTCATGCCCGCCCCGGCTACGTGGGACGTCTATCCGACAAGCTGCCCCAGTGGGCCGACCCGCTGATGGGCGACCTCCCTGGATCTCATGCGTTCGGCGCTGCCCACTCACGCGTGGGTGGACGTGCGTGAGGGACTGCGCGAGGCCCGCGAGAGCGAGCGCCGCTGTACTCGGCGGTCAGACCCCACTGGTCGCCCCAGCGCCGCTCGCGGGCCTGGAACCAGACGCTGTCGTGCCTGGCCGCCGTCAACCCGCAGCTCGAGGATCTGCCTCCCTGACGCCGTCTGGCGTGAGTGGCGTGGACGCCCCCAGCGAATACGAGGCCCTGGGCGCCCCGCACAGACGGGCCCATGGGCGGTCCCCACCTACGACCAGGACCCCGGCAACGTCCACCTGCTGCAGCTGGAATCCCGTGACGAGCTGGCCGACACCGCCGCGCGCCTGGCCGAGGTGACGGCCGCCCCGAGTGTCCCTGGCCCAGACCCCGTTGACTTCCTCAATGACCGGCCCTCACCTACAACCCGGAATGGACGCGGCACCGCGCCTCATCGTGCGTGACTCCCAGGGCAGCAACCTGGGACCCGACGTGCCGCGACCTTCAGTACACGATCCAGGTCGGCCACGCCCTCGACTCCGAGCAGCCGACGGACGTCGCCGCCCTCCTCGAGCCTACAAGCCCAGCGTCGTGATCGTGGAGTTCACGCAGCGCTACCTCGCGCTCACGCCGGCCGTCGGCAAGTAGAATAGATTTCCTGACCACGACAGAAGCGATGGGAGTAGCCGTGTCTGAGACGAAACGGGTCATCGACCTGACGGTGCGCATGGCGCAGCGCTCGATCTCCTCGGAGTTCAGGGCACCGCGCTCGGCCGCCTGTGGTCCTTCATCAACCCGATCGCGACGATCGCCGTGTACGCGCTGATTTTTGGTGTCGTCTTCCGCGGCGAGGCCGACAAGGGCGTGAACTCGGGCCTGTCCTCCTTCGCGCTGTGGATCGGCGTGGGCGTCATCGCCTGGAACTTTCATGTCGAGCGGCATCCAGCGAGGCATGGACTCCTCGTAGGCAACTCCGGCCTGCTCACCAAGGTCTACTTCCCGCGTCAGGTCCTCATCATACTCGTCGGTGCTGGCGCTGGCCTACGACTTCGCATTCGAGCTGGGCGTCATCATCGTCATCATGTGCATCGCCGGAGGCCCAGGCGTGCTGCTCAGCGATCCCTGCGGTCATCGTCATTACCCTGCTCGCGATGCTGTTCGTGATCGGCATGGGCCTCATCCCTGTCGGTCGCGTCGGTCTACTTCCGCGACATCCGCACCTGTGGCAGATCTTCAACCAGATCTGGATGTACGCCTCGGCGTCGTCTTCTCCCTGTCGATGCTCAACAAGGTCCAGACCGACCTGGCGGCCAAGGGGATGGACCTGGGCGAGAGCCCCTCCCGATCGTCACGATCTTCCGCCTCAACCCCGCCGAGCTCTTCCTCGAGGGCCTACCGCTCGACGCTGTACGGCTTCGCGATGCCGTCCTGGCAGGTCTGGCTCGGCTGCGCCGCCTGGGCCTTCGGTGTCTTCGGCCTCGGCTCGCTGATCTTCCGCCGCTTCGGCACGAATCGTGGAGGAACTCTGATGACGAACGCGATTTCGGTGGAGGGCGGTCCAAGCGCTTCCGCATCTACAAGAACCGTAACCAGTCCCTCAAGGGCGCTTTCCTGCAGCGCTCGCGCGCCCAGTTCGAGGGAGTTCTGGGCCCTCGACGATGTCTCCTTCGAGATCCCGCAGGGCAAGACCTTCGGCCTGCTCGGACACAACGGTTCGGGCAAGTCGACGCTGCTCAAATGTATCGCGAAGATCCTCACCCCGGACAAGGGCTCGATCTCCTCGACGGGTCGCATGGCCGCCATGCTCGAGGTCGGCTCCGGCTTCCACCCCCGAGCTGTCGGGGCGCGAGAACATCTACCTCAACGGCGCGATCCTGGGCATGAGCAAGAAGGAGATCGACTCAAGCTGGACGCGATCATCGACTTCTCCGGCGTTGAGCGCTTCATCGACCAGCCCGTCAAGAACTACTCCTCGGGCATGTACGTGCGCCTGGGCTTCTCCGTGTCGATCCACGTCGAGCCGGACATCCTCCTCGTCGACGAGGTCCTGGCCGTGGGCGACATGGAATTCCAGAACAAGTGCATGGACAAGTTCGCTCAACTCAAGGATGAGGGGCGCACGGTCGTCGTCGTGTCCCACGGCCTCGAGCAGATGCGCACCTTCTGCGACCAGGCCGCCTGGCTGGACCACGGCACGCTTGTCGACGTGGGCGGGGCCGCCGAGGTCATCGACACCTACTCCGACGTCGCTCACCACGCCGTCGAGGTCGAGGGCGGTGGCACGCGCTTCGGCAGCGGTGAGGCCATGATCGAGCGCATTGAGCTGCTCTCCGCGTCCGGTCAGCCCACGTCCCTCGTCTACCCGGGCGATCCGGTTCGCCTGCGCCTGCACTACCGCGCGAACGAGCGCGTCGAGTCCCCGGTCTTCGGTGCCTCCATCGACACCCGCGAGGGGTGTTTCGTGTGGGGCCTGCACGGCATGGACGCGTGCTACGTGCCCGACCTCGATCGAGCCGGGCACCGGCCACCTCGACATCGACATTCCGCGTCTGACCTTCAACCCGGGCTGCCTACACGATCTCCGCGGCCATCCAGAACCAGGACATGACCAGCGTCATCGACGCCCTGCAAAAGGCGCGCCGCTTTCGACGTCCTGCCCGGCCTGGGCATGGAGTCCGGCGGCCTCGTGAACCTGGGGGCCACCTTCACTCACCTGGAGCCCGAACGCCCGATGCGTGACGTGCCCCGACGCGGCGCCGCCGACTACGAACACCTCGCGCGCATACAGGCCCAGCAGGCCGACGAGCTCGAGAACGAGGACTGACTGACGCATCGTTCGATGCCCGTGGCCCAGCGGTGGACGTCCGCCGGGCCTCGGCTTTTTGTCAAGTTGCCGACTCAAACACGCCCGCGCAGTATGGCGGGCATCCTACACTTATGGGAGAACTGTTCTCCAGCGACAAGGCACTGTCATGGCATCGACACCCACGCTCGCCCGTCGCGCGCACACGCGCGCCCTCACCGCAGCCCCTGGCCCTCGCGCTCATCGCCCTGCCCGCGCAGGCACGCGCCGACGCTGGGGATGAGTCCGCACCGCAGTCCGCAGCGCAAAGGCTCTACCGCGGCCCAGTCCGCCCTCGCAGGCCACACCGTCGGCCTCTCCCAGCCCCGGGAGGCCACGGACGCGCCCGAGCCCGCCGCCCCCGCAGCGAGCGATGAGGATCGGGTGGCCCAGGCCTCGTCGGAGAGCGACGAACCCTCCGACGATGGGCGCTCCCGATGAGACCGGACGGGGCACGTGGATGCGTGACTCGGTCGGCTGGTGGTGGCGGCGAGCCGACGGCACGTACCCGCACTCGCAGTGGGTGGGGATCGGGGGCAGCCCGCTACTACTTCTACGACAGCGGATACATGGCCACCGGCTGGCTGCGCGACGGTGCAGACTGGTTCTTCCTGGCTCCCTCCGGAGCGCTCGTCGGCGGCTGGCTGAAAGACGGTGGCCAGTGGTACTACCTCGACCCCGCCAGCGGCGTCATGCGCACCGGCATGACCGGCGTGGATGGCACGTGGTACTACCTGGATCTGTCCGGGTGCGATGCGCACCGGCTGGGCGCACCTGGACGACGGGTGGCACTACTTCGCGTCCAGCGGCGCCCAGACGGGAGGCTGGCTGAAAGACGGTGGCCAGTGGTACTACCTCGACCCCGCCAGCGGCGTCATGCGCACCGGCATGACCGGCGTGGATGGCACGTGGTACTACCTGGATTCGTCGGGTGCGATGCGCACCGGGCTGGGCGCACCTGGACGACGGGTGGCACTACTTCGCGTCCAGCGGCGCCCAGATGGAGCGGCTGGCTGAAACGACGGGGGCTCAGTGGTACTACCTCGACCCCGACACCGGCATCATGCGCACCGAGCCCCTGGAGCTGAACGGTCGCCGCTACGAGTTCGACGCCTCGGGCGCGTGGCGCGGTTACGAGGCTCCGGCCGGCTACCTGCAGCCCACCGACCACATCACGGGCCTCGGGAACGCGACCAACACGCTCACCTGGGGCATGAACGGCACCAAAGGTGCGCATCGCCCAGGTGCGCCTCGGCCTGTGGCACTCCAACAAGCTCGCCTCCGTCGACGCTCCCTTCGTGGCCGCCGTCAAGAACTTCCAGCAGCGCGCAGGCCTGCCCGTCACCGGCGTCGTCGACGAGGCCACCTGGGATGCCATGGATACTGGCTACCCGTGGACCGTCGACCAGTACCAGGCCACGCCCCTGCCCCTGACGGCCACGCGCAGCGAGCGCGTTGAGGCCATGATCGGGTACGCGTGGAACCAGACAGGCTCGCTCCCACACGTGGGGCGGCGCGGGCCCCTACGACCAGGGATTCGACTGCTCAGGCCTGGTCCTCCAATCCCTCTACGCCGCCGGCCTCGATCCTCAGCCCATCGACGTCATCAAGCACGCATGGCCCTCCTACCGTACGTCGCAGGAACTCTACGCCTACCCGCGCTTCCAGCACGTGCCCTCGCCCAGCGCCAGCGCGGTGACCTCATCTTCTACACGACGAGCGGCACCGTCACGCACGTCGCCATCTACCTGGGCGACGACATGATCGTCCACACCGACTGGATGGGGCGTCCCCGCCCGCATGCAGCACATCACCGCGGGATACGGGTGGGACCGCATGACGCCAGACGTCGTGCGCCCGCTGCCCTGGGCCAGAGACGCAAAGCGGGCCGGCCGCGGAGTGCTCCGCGAGCCGGCCCGAGCTGTCTAGAGACAGGTGTTCCCTCAGCGCCCCAGCAGGCGACGCAGGATGCGCTTGGGCAGGGACACCGTGCGGCGCGGCGACCGCTGCAGGGCGAATCCGGCATCGAGCTGCTCGTGCAGGGCACTGCCACCTCCCGCGCAGCTCGTGCACCTGCTCGTGCAGGGCCGTCATCGTGTTCAGCAAGTTCACGTGCACAAGATTCAGCGAGGAGTGGACGCCCGAATCCACGCGCGCCAGCTCCTCGCGCATCCGGCGGTAGATACTCCGCCGACAGCAGAGCCCTGGCCCAGGTGCGAGGGATGAAGATCCTCCGTCGCGCAGCATGGCACGCAGGTAGCGGTCGCGGATATGCAGGTTGTCCCACTTGTGCAGGTACGCGTCCGTGACGACAGAGTTACCCAGGGACGCATCCATCGTGTCACGGTGGTGCCAGTAGGCCAGCGGCTCCCCGTCGATGAACCCAACCGGGAGGCAGCCAGCAGCCGAGGTTGAAGTCCCAGTCTGCCTGCGTCTGCAGGGGATCCGTCCCAGTGGCCGACCCGGTCGGCGACCTCGCCCGCCGAATCAGCTGAGAGATCGGCGGCGTGTAGTTCTCCACCATCATGTCCACGAGGGACAGGCCATGAGTTATCCGTCGACAGGACCTCGCGCTCGATCTCGATGCAGGTGCCGTCGGCGCGCACGCGCTCGCGGACGATCTCACAGCGGGTGGCGACGCCGCCCGCCTCGGGGTGCTCGTCAGGGTAGGCGACCGTCTTCTTCAGGAAGTGCGGGTGCCAGGAGTCGTCATCGTCGTGGACCGCGTAGTAGCGGTTGTGCGACACCGCCAGGCCAGACTCGAGCGCGGCCTCGCGGCCGTTGGAGACCTCGTTCGTGACGATCGTGATCTTCGAACGAACGGCGCGCTTCTGCTTCTTCACGACCTCGCGGACCTCGGCCTCGTCGCCCGGCGTCGTTGACGATGACGACCTCGTAGTCGTCGAAGCTCTGCGAAGCGATCGATGCGAGGGCACGGGTGAGCATCGCCGGGCGGTTACGCGTGCGCACGACGATGGTGACTGTTGGGGCTCATTATGCCATCATCCTTCGTAGGGGTAGGAGCGGCGAGGACGCGTCGATGTCAGGAGTATCGGTGTCGCACACCTGCGCATCGGCGGTGGAGGCACCAGGGTGGGAATCGCAGGCGAGGCGAGGGCGCGTGCACGCCAGGTGCACCCGCACGTCAACGCCGTCACGTAGCCCAACGAGGCGATGAACCACAGCACCATCGGGGTCAACGGCATGTCGGCCCACCACCAATCGACGCCCAGACTCAGGTTGCCTTTCGCGATCCAACCAAGCCCATTGATGTTTTCGAGGCCATAGAGCGTAGCGGGCGATCGTCGTGTGCATGGCGACTGCTTCAGCAACGCTGAGGAAGAGCACGAACATTGTCAGCTGGCTCTTTCGATACAGTGGCATTCTTGTGGTGTGAGGTGAGCCAGATAATCAGCCCACGTGCCCAAGAGCGGAAGCGCGTAGCGTGGATGGTGAGCGCCGATGTTAGGGAATTCAGGAGGCGTCGCGATCAGCAGCGGGATGCCCGCCATCGCGCCAAAAGACGACGAAAGCAGCCAGTGCCTTGCGCAGGTTCATGGTGCGTGCGCCGTAGAAGAGGACTGCGCCCATGACGAGGGAGGCGACGATCGTCGTGTAGCCGGGCAAGGGCGTGTCACGCCAGCCGGGACCGCCGGACATACCAAAAAGCCGGCGAAATAGTCGGGCAAAGCGCGGATATTACGGATCGCGACCTCGAGGCGTTGGTATCGGGTCACCGAGGGATCCGTTTGGGTGAGGTGGTGCGACTGTCCGGTCGCAAACATGCACAAGATACCAATGATGCTCAGCGCCGTAGCCGTGCCGATCTCGGGCGAGGCGTTTGCGTGTCGCCGCGAGGATCAGGATGCCCAGGGAGACAACGAAAAACGTAGAAGGCGGCATCGCCGCGCGATCCGTAGCACAGCAAGGCGGGAAAACCATCAGACCCAGGAGGGTCCAGCGGCGCACCCACTCGCGTGCAGGGTTGAGAACAGAGCGGCTCCGTAGCAGAACACGCCCGTCAGCGCCCACGAGGTGGGGTTGTTGGAGGCGATGAAATAGAAGCCCATCGAGGTCCACGCCGCGACCGCTGATAGGCCGATGAGGGCCCGCAGGTCCGGTCGCGTGAAGGCGAGGATGGCACCCAGGAGGATGAGGAGGATAGCGACGTTGACGGGCGCATCACCCATACTGAATGCTCGACGTTGTGCCCGGCGAAAAGGTGGTGGAACTGGTAGAAGCCGTAGGGATACTGGCCGTCGTTGTACCGGTACGAAGGGTAGGTATCGTCGTCCGAGTACCTGTAGCCGCATACGTGCGAGGCGGCGGGATTAAAAAGCCTCGCACTGGGAGTAAGCCGTGGGCACGGGAGGGCATGACGTACAGGTCCCCGTCGATCGTGGTCGTTTCGCAGCCAGAGGATTCGATGGGGCGAGGACACCAGGTGGATACGAGGTGGTAGTCATCGTCGGGGAGGAACCGGGGAGGATGCGAAAACCCATCCCATACCCAGCGCGAGTATGCCGACGACGAGAAGGATGAGTGCGAGCGGCCTTGCCTGCAGTGGAGGCGAATCGCGTCGTCAATCGAAGTCGAAATTATCGGCGTGTGCACGTGACGCGGAGGACCAATCTGAGGTGGGACGGATGAGTGGGACGGATAGGTCTAATTTTACACGACAGGCGCACGAAAAGTAAGCGCGTCACACCGTAGGAAAGTTAGAACACGACGGGCCAGTGGGGCATGCAGGTCGTCAGCGTCCCGTGGGCGCTCGTGGCCTCGGCGAGGGCTTGCGTGTGGGCGGGATTCACCTCGGGCTTTTCGCCGCGCTTGAGGGCCTCCTCGGCCTCCTGCTGATCGGCGAGCTCGGGGATCTCGCCCGGGTCGAGGGGCCGCGTTGCGCTCGACGTAGACCGCGAGGGCGGCGAGGGCCTGCTTGAGTCTCGTCCGTAGCCGCCTGGGTGAGGCGGTCGGAGTAGTCGTTCTTGAAGGAGGCCGCGAGGCCTCACGCGTGGTGACGCTCGTCTGCGTTGGTTTCCCCGAGCGCTTGGCCGCCAGCAAGCTGTAGGCCTGGCCGGTCTCGGAGCCGTTGAGCGCCTCGGTGAAGATCTCGTCCATGGCCGCGCCAGCCGGGGAGGCGCGTGCAGGGTCGGGCATCGCCGAACCCGACGGCTGGCCGGGCTCTCCGGGAAACGGAGGCCGCGGGCATCGACTGTGCGCTCTGGGTGTCCTCGGGCATGGAGCACGAGGCCGTGGCAAGAGCACAGAAGAGCAAGCATCGCGAGCGAGGACGAGACGAGTCACGAGGGTCCGTTTCTGTAGGGGATACGTCCATCCTATCAGCGTCGCACGGCCCCTCAACGGTCCTCCAGCGTGGCGAATAGTGACGTATCCGACGGGGGAAGTGGGGTCGTGGCGAGAATGCGTGAGAACTACGGCATAATAGGGGCAGGGAATCGGGTGAGTAGCACCCTCGGACGCCTGCGGGCGCGCAGGGAAGACCTCATGAAAGATCGTTGGCGACCGGCGGTGCCGCTTCATTGGAGCGAATTTCGTTCTACGCTGCTGGAGGACCACCGGACGTCGACGTCGTCGTCCTGGACAAGTTCACCTACGCGGGCAGCCGTGCCTCCCTGACCGATATGCCCGCCGGGCTCGCCGCTCGCCTGGGCGTCGTCGAGGGCGACATCGCGGACGCCGACCTCGTGGATGGCGTCGTCGCGGCGCCGACGCGGTCGTGCACTTCGCCGCCGAGTCGCACAGCGACAACTCCCTTCTCGACCCCTCGCCCTTCATCCAGACCAACCTGGTGGGCACCTTCACCCTGCTGCATGGGCCGTGCGCCCGCCACAAGGTGCGCTTCCACCACATCTCCACGGACGAGGGTCTGCGGCGACCTCGAGCTGGACGATCCGCGAAGTTCACCCCCACCCCCCTACAGCCCTTCCTCGCCCTACTCCTCGTCCAAAGGCGGGCTCCGGACCTGCTGGTGCGCGCGTGGGTGCGGTCCTTCGGCGTGGAGGCCACGATCTCGACACTGCCGAACAACTACGGCCCGTACCAGCACATCGAGAGTTCATCCCCCGCGTGATCACGAACCGCCTGCGCGTGCGCCCCGCCTATACGGCGGCAGCCTGAACGTGCGCGACTGGATCCCACGTGCGCGACCACGCACGGCCGTGTGGGACATCCTCATGAAGGGGCGCATCGGCGAGACCTACCTGATCGGCGCGGACGGTAGACGAACAGACGCGACGACGTCGTCGCCATCCTCAGCGAGCTGATGGGCTACGCCGACGACTTCGATCACGTGAGCGACCGTCGGGCCGCGGGCCTGCGCTACCGCGATCGACAACTCAAGCTGGTCACCGAGCTCGGCTGGGGAGCCGCAGCTTCACGAACTTCCGCGACGGCCTGGCTGGCACGATCGCCTGGTACACCGAGAAACGAGGCGTGGTGGGCTCCTGAAGGGAAGCCGTCGAGGCGAAGTGCGCCGCCGAAGGACACTGAGTCCGCCGGATCGCGTGACCGGGGACGGGCCGTGCCTCGCCCCGAGTCACCGTCATATGGCCACCTACAACCGGGATGGCCGAGGCGGGGCGTGGCTCGACGAACAGGTGGACTCCGTGCTCGCGGGTGGGCGTGGAGGTCCGCCTCGTCGTGTCCGACGACGCGTCGAGCGACGGAACGCGCGCGCACCTTCAGGCGCGTGCCGCGAGCCGACCCTCGGATCACGGTTCTGCCCCAGCGTGACGGTACGGCGTCACGGGCAACTTCCTGCACCTCTTCACGAGGCACGCCCCCGACGGCTCCTACGTCGCCTTTGACCGACCAGGATGACGTGTGGCGACGGATAAGCTGAGTTCCCAGCTGGCCCGCCATGGCGATCGCGGGGCCGACGTCGTGTCTTCGAATGTCACGTCAGCTTCCAGTGGCTGCCCGGCGGGAGTGGTGGGGAGCGTCGCCTCATTCGCAAGTCGCAGCCCCAGCGTGCCTGGGACTTCCTCTTCGAGGCTGCGGGGCCCGGCTCCACCTACGTCTTCGGCGAAGGCCGCCCATGAGGCCCTCGTCGGCGTGCTGGGGGCCTCGACTGCTGGCGAGATCGGCGTGCACGACTGAGCCATGTGTGCGCTGGCCGCTCAATCGGCCTCACGTGGGTGATCTGGTGAAAGTCGACTGCTCGAATATCAGTCAGCATGGCGGCAACGTGCAGGGCGCAAACTCCGGATCCGGGGCGCGCGACGCCCGCATGGCCAAGCTGCGCAACGAAAAGCTCTATCGCAGCCAGTTCATTCTGCTGCCGCACCGCAGAAGGTCGGCACGTTCGACGGGCACGCCGCGCGCGCTCAGCTGCGCGCCATCTGCGCGAGCTCGAGGGCGAGGCGTCGCCTTGAGAACTGCGCTTCGCCCTGCGCTGGACGCAGATCCCGCCGCGACCGCGTGGAGGGCCTCAAGCTCGCGGGTGCGCGCGCGTCCTGGGCGTGTGGTGAGCCTTCTACCTCTGGTAGGTCACGAGGCCTCCGTCAGCGTCCTCCGTGGGTGAAAGGTGTGAGAGCTTGTCCCGGCGGGGACGGCGTGCGGATCGATGACGACGACGGGGCGTCCCTGCATCCACTGATCCAGCACCTGGCTCGCGCCCGTGCGCACGTCCCTGGCGGCGCGACGCGGCGACCCTGGACCGGTGCCGACGGGCGGGTCGCAGCCAGTGCCTCGTCGCGGGCCTGGAGGAGCAGCGTGTCGACGACGAGGGCGTCCGGCTGCGTGGCGATTTCCGCGAGGGCTGTCCGGGTGCCCCGTCCGGGGTCCATCATGCGAGACGACAGGTACGCGGCGGTTGTGCCAACACGTGGGCCCCCGGCGTCCAATGCGTCGGATAGCTTCGGAATCGCCGAGTATTGGTGACGAAAAGGTCTCTCCGAGGGGCGTCGTGTGTCGAGTGCCTCCCATCCCATCGCGCGCGCTGCGATCTGCCGGAGAGTGTCCTGCCAGGGTTTGAAGAGTCGTGGAGATGCGAGTTGGTGTCGCTTCGCCGGTGCCGAACAGGTCGGCCGCAAGTTCGTTGTCGGAGTGAGTTCGCTTATCTTCGCTAACCACCGGCTGACCACGGGTCCTCCCAGTTCAACCCGCTCCTGGCCGTATTATGGGTGAGTGCTGGACCTGACCATCCGTTAATCGTTGTGATACACTGGGTGAGCCTGCTCATAGTTTCTAAGGACCTGTGTTCATGGTTTCAGGTATATCGAAGGTCCCAGACGACCCGCGTACTTAGTAACTGTGGGTCCTTGAAATTGGGCACTGTTTTACCGTTGGGTCAGTGTTGCGGAAAGGTCTCAATATCGCGAAAACAGCTTGACTTTCGACAACGACACGCGTGTAATTCTCGTATTGATTGATTCGTTATAAGGAGCTCCCGCAATGTGGAACATCTTCACGGTGGACGCTGGAGGAGAATGGTCCGAGGACGCCGACGCGGCGCAGCTATGCCCGCAGTGACGGCCTTGCCGTGGCAACAGCGTACTCTGTGTGCGCGAGACGGATCGAAGACATTTTCCCTGAAAAGGGTGGCTCTCCACTCGCAGGAGGCTAAGGCTGTTTGTCGGTCCTGCCCAGGTGCGAAGGAAATGCCTGGAAAATACGCAGCTGGCTGAGCAGAGCGCTTTGGCACTTTGCGGCATGTGCGAGCGCAGGAAGGCTGGCGCCTGCGCCGTAGCTGGCGTCCGACGCAGCGCTCCATCGGTGCGATCCTCGTCACAAGGGAGGCGCCGCTCACAGTCCGTTTTGCGGGCCACCGAGAATCAATCGGTGGCCCCGCATTCGACCCGACCTCATCATCGACGTCGCAGGACGCCACGTCGTCTTTCCCCGCTGGATGGAGTTCCCCGACGGTGCCGAGCCTCGTGCGTGTCGGCCGCGCCCGCAACCTCGGTGACGCGATCCGTCGCGCTCGGGCGCAGGGTGCCTTTCGCCTCGGGCAGTGGTGGTGGATCCTACACGGGACAGCGCCCCGGACAGTGCCTCGACGAGCTCATTCAGGCGCGCCGTCGGCAAGACCATCGGAGCTGTCGGCGTCAAGCAGATGAGCTGGGACGGCAGCCGCCTCGGAACTCGGTCTTTGCCACGGCCAGCGCCCGCCGACTCGAGCGCA
>BNJV01000932.1_pt1 | contig 66235 bp, 79 predicted proteins | sample 8540591 | NCBI WGS metagenome assembly BNJV01 (sample SAMD00202457, study PRJDB9452) | human saliva metagenome | host: Homo sapiens
CATATACCTGCGCAGAGAAAAGAGGCATCGCGAAATATATGCGCAGGCGCGCGCAGCAGCGCGCGCAGCGCGCATGCGCAAGAAAGGCAGAGAAAGAGCAGGCGCGCAGGCAGGCGCGCAGGCGCAGCAGGCAGCAGCGGCGCGCGCATACATTAACGCGTTGCCATGCCAAGCACCACATATGCTATATATATACATATATATTGCCATTAACTACACATACACATGCCACATACACCGCTAACGCTGCTGCGCCACAATATATACATATGCGCGCACCTGATCTCACAGTAGGACCGTCACCAGGGTCAGCCCCTGCGCGCGCAGCCCCGGAGGATCTCGGCCAGGGACTCACGGCTGGCACGGTCGATGCCGGGCCAGGGGCCTCATCGAGGATGAGCAGCTCTGGGGAGCGCACCAGGGCCTCAGGCGATGAGGACGCGCCAGCCTGCCCGCCGGAGAAGACCTGGACGTGGTCCGCGGCCCGGTGGGCTAGGCTGACGGCGTCGAGTGCGGCCATGGCCTTGCATTTGGCGCTCCGCCCCGGTCGGCCCAGGGCCTGCGCGGTCCCAGGAGCCCGGATCGCACCACCTCCAGGGCGGTGGCCGGGACACCGGAGCCGGCACCGATCCGCTGGGGACGCAGCCGACGCGCTCCCAGGGGACCCTGCGGCGGCGCGAGGTGGGGGCGCCCAGGACCTCGATGCTGCCGCCGGACAGGGCACCAGCCCCAGAACGGCCTTTTGACGAGGGTGGACTTGCCTGAGCCGTTGGCGCCCAGGATCGCCACGGACTCGCCGCCGCCCACGGCCAGGGCTCACGTCGTCCAGGATGAGGGAGGAGCCCAGGACGACGCTGAGCTCGCGGATCCCTGATGGCGAGCGTGGACGACGCCGCCCTGCGGGTGAGCCGGACGCGCGTCACGACGCTGATGATGGTGAGAGATGATGAGGTCATGCCGCTTTCGATCATGCCAATCTGAGTGGACGTCATCTGCTCGATCCCGGGCTCGGTGGCCCCGGCCCCGAGGCTACTGGCACACCATGGCGGACTTGGAGCCGCTCCAGGTTGCTGGTCATGGCGTCGGTGTAGTCGCCCCTGCTCGGGCTTGGACTCCAGGGGACTGAGGACGCTCTGTCTCGCATCGGTCTCCGTGGCGATCGCCTTGGCGGGGCGTCGAGACCAGCTCCTCGGTGAGATCGTCCTCACCCCGTCTTCTCGACCACCGACTTGATGTTGGCCATCTCAGCGGGGCTGGGGCTCAGCATCGGGTCGATGCGGAGATGGAGGCCTGGGTCAGGCCGTAGCGCTCAGCCGCGTAGCCGAAAGGCGGCGGTGGTGATGAAGGTCTTGTGCTGGCAGGTGGACAGGGCCCTGCTTGTACTGGTTGTCAGCGGCCGGTCAGCGCCGTCTTGAGCTTGTCCAGGTTCTGCTTCATGGTCGTTGGCGTTGGCTGGTCGATCTGGGTGAAGGAGGCCTCGAGGGCCTCGGCCACCTTGATCATGCGGTCCGGGTCGAGCCAGAAGTGCGGGTCGAGGTCACTGTCGTGCCCCTCCTCGCCCTCGGTGTGACCGTGCTCATCGTGACCGTGCTCATCGTGCCCGTGCTCGTCGTGGCCGGCCTCGCTGGCCTGCGCGGTGGCGGCGGCACTCGCCGTGGCCGAGGCGCCGTCGGTGGCCTCCTCGCCGTGCTCGTGCTCCTCCTCAGACCCCCTCGTGGTGGACGAGGTTGGCCGGCTTGCTGAGGTCCACCACGGTGGGCCCGGAGCCGACCTCCTTGACGGCCTTGTCCAGGGAGGGCTGGAAGCCGGGGACGTAGGCGATGAGGTCGGCCTTGCCCAGCTCGGCGGTCGCCTTGCCGGAGAGCTCGAAGTCGTGCGGCTCGACGTTGGCCGGGGTCACGGTGGAGACCTTGACGAGCTTGCCGCCAATGGCCTCGGCCAGGTACTGGATCGGGTAGAAGGACTGATGACCGATCAGGGTCTTGCCGGGAGCGACGTGCGGTGCCGAGGGCACTTGACGAGCTCTCGCTCTTCAGGGCGCTGCACGCGCTCATACCGGCGGCCAGGATCAGGGTGGCTCCGAGCGCCACGATGCGACGGAGGTGGTGGGAACGAGCCTGTGAAACACTCATGCGAATCATTCTCATACTCTGATGGCTGCGCGTCAAACTCGAGGATTCGCGTGTGCGCTGCTGAGAGCCGGTTTGAACAGTAGTCAGAAGGGCCGCTCGAGCGCTTGTGCGCATCGCGGTGCGACGGGCCCCTCACCAGCTGTCGGCGGCTGTCCGCCTAGACTGTTCCCCACTCGTCCCCACCAACCAGGCGGGACCACGACCACTCCTGAAGGAGCATCCGTTGGCATCCACCCCTTCACGCCTTGACGCCGTCATCAACCTCGCCAAGCGTCGCGGGTTCGTCTTCCCCTGCGGCGAGATCTACGGCGGAACCCGCTCGGCCTGGGACTACGGACCGCTGGGCGTCGAGCTCAAGGAGAACATCAGGCGCCAGTGGTGGCAGTACATGGTGCGCTCACGCGACGACGTCGTCGGGCTGACTCCTCGGTCATCCCTGCCGCGCAGGTGTGGGTCGCCTCCGGGCACGTCGGCGCCTTCACCGACCCGCTCTGTGGAGTGCCCCTGTCACCCGTCACAAGAGGTACCCTGCGCCGACCAGCTCGTCGAGGACTACGCGGCCCGCAAGGGCCTCGAGGACCCCTCGACGCGTCACCCCTGGGACATGGTCCCTGGACCCTGTCAGCTGCAGCCAGCTGGGCGCTGGACTCGAGCCGCGCAGCCTCTCCGGCCTGCTCAAGACCTACCTGGGGCCGGTCGACGACGAGTCCGGCCTGCACTACCTGCGCCCCGAGACCGCCCAGGGCATCTTCATCAACTTCACCAACGTCGCGAGCGCGGCCCGCAGAAGCCGCCTTTCGGCATCGGCCAGGTGGGCAAGTCCTTCCCGCAACGAGATCACGCCGGGCAACTTCATCTCTGCACCCGCGAGTTCGAGCAGATGGAGCTGGAGTTCTTCTGCGAGCCGGGCACCGACGAGGAGTGGCACCAGTACTGGATCGACTCACCGCAAAGGCCTGGTACACCGACCTGGGTATCAGTGAGGACAACCTGCGCCTCTACGAGCACCCCGCCGAGAAGCTCTCCCACTACTCCAAGCGCACCGTGGACCTGGAGTACCGCTTCGGCTTCGCCGGCTCGGAGTGGGGCGGGCTCGAGGGCATCGCCAACCGCACCGACTTCGACCTGTCCACCCACGCCGAGCACTCCGGCAAGGACACTGTCCTACTTCGACTCAGACCCGTTCCGAGCGCTGGACCCCTTACGTCATCGAGCCATCGGCCGGCCTGACCCTGCCTCGCTCATGGCATTTCCTCGTGGAGGCCTACACCGAGGACGAGGCCCCCAACACCAAGGGCGGGGTGGACAAGCGCATCGTGCTCAGGCTCGACCCGCGCATCGCCCCGGTCAAGGCGGCCGTCCTGCCGCTGAGCCGCAAGGAGGAGCTGACGGGTCCTGCCAAAGGAGCTGGCAGCCCGCCCTGCGCCGCTCCTGGAACGTGGAGTACGACGACGCCGGCGCGGTCGGTCGTCGCTACCGCCGCCAGGACGAGGGTGGGCACGCCCTTCGCCTGACCTACGACTTCGACTCGCCTGAGGACGGGGCGTCACCGTGCGCGAGCGCGACACGATGACCCAGGAGCGCATCCCGCTCGAGGGTGTCGAGCGCTACCTGGCTGAGCGCCTCGTCGGCTGCTGAGCCGCGCCGAGCAGGCCGGCAGCGCCACTGACCCGACTACCATCCGGATCCCGCCCCTGTGTCCCCTGGCTCACGTCAGGGACACGGGCGGGTATGATGGGACGGTGAGCACCAACTCGACCTCCCCTGAGCAACGAGTCTCTTTCCGCTGAGGACCTTCCCCAGCCGTCGGTAGGGACCTGCTGGCCCTCACGGCGGCCACAGCCACTCCCACCCGGGCCCCTGACCTGAGGCGGGGGAGGTCCGCCGGGTGCGGATCGTGCTCGGTGTCATCGTCGGTGCCCTGGTCCTGGCCACCGTCGTCGGGCTGTTCGTGCCTGGCCGGGCAAGAGCTCACCATCGGCTCACGCTCCTTCACCGCCGAGGGCGGCCTCAGTGGGCAAGGCCACCATCACCTCCACGGACCTGTCCGGCAGGAGACTCGTGAGCGCCCTGACTGGAGGTCAACGGCGTCAAGCCGGAGGAGTTCTCCAAGAGCCACGTGTGCGCCCCGCATCACCGAGGGCGAGGGCAAGGGCCTGGTCATGCCGGTCCAGCTGGTGGGTGAGCCCCTGCAAGCTCGCCCTACGCCGGTGACCGGCTCGTCGTCCTCTACCTCGCCCCAGGCCATCCCGTCCGGCTCCCCTACTCCTTCATCGACTACCAGCGTCAGCTCCCGGTCGGTGCCCTGGCGGTCGTCTACCTCGTGCTCGTCGTCGCCGTGGCCGGGCGCAAGGGCGTCCTGAGCGTCCTGGGTCTGCTGGTGGCCACCGGTGTGCTCGCCTTCTTCATGATCCCGGCACTCCTGTCAGGCTCCCACCCGCTGGCGGTGACGCTGGTCGGATCGATGGCGATGATGCTGGCCGCCGTCTACGTGGCCCACGGCGTGTCCATCCGCACCACGACGGCCCTGCTGGGAACGGTGGCCGGCATCGTGCTGACCGTGCTGCTCGCCCTGTGGGGGACCGACGCCGCCCACCTGACCGGTGACGTCGACGAGACCGCCCGCCTGCTGGCCTCGCGCACGCACATCGATCTGCAGACGCTGCTGACCTGCGGCATGGTCATCGCCGGGCTCGGCGTCCTCAACGACGTCACCATCACCCAGGCCTCCTCGGTGTGGGAGCTGCACGCCGCCAACCCGCTGCTGTCGCGCACGCGCCTGTTCACCGGCGGGATGAGGATCGGCCGGGACCACATCGCCTCGACCGTCTACACCCTGGCCTTCGCCTACGCCGGTACGGCACTGCCCACTCATCCCGGCCGCCTCCCTCATGGACCGGGCCGTGCTGGACACCATGCCTCGGGGAGATCGCTGAGGAGATCGTGCACCTCATCTCCTCCATCGGCCTGGTCCTGGCGATCCCGGCGACCACGGCGATCGCGGCGGCCCTGTGCCGTGTCACCCCGGTCCTCGACGAATAGTTGACGACGGTCTGCAGGACCCGGTGAGACCGCTCCGTCAGCCTCCGGAGACGTCGGACTCGGCCTGGCTGAGCATCTCGCGGTGGGCCTCGTCCAGGGCGGGAGAGTCCAGCCAGCCGTCGGGCAGACGGGGGGTCTTCGACTGCCGGCCCGTCCCTGGGGCCCTCGACGACGTCACCGGGGTAGTCGACGACGTCTGGCAGGCGCGAGCGCATCCGCTCCAGGCCCGGCGTCGAGCCCATCGAGGCTCCGATCCCTCATGAGGTCGGCACGCGCCGCGCCGCCGACCGGGTAGCCCTTGAGGTACCAGCCCACGTGCTTGCGCAGGTCACGCACTCCCCGGTCCTCGCCCATCTCCTCAGCCAGCATGCGCCCGTGGCGGCGGATCACCTCGATGACGGCGTCCAGGTCCGGGCGGGTGCGTGTCGGCGAGCCGTGCATGGCCGCCACGATGTCGGCGAACAGCCAGGGCGGCCCTGGCAGCCGCGGCCCACGACGACGCCGTCGCAGCCGGTGGTCTCCATCATGCGCACCGCGTCGTCGCCGAGCCAGATGTCCCCTGCTGCCGAGCACCGGTAGGACGGTGGACTCCCTTGAGGCGGGCGATCCTCCCAGCGGGCCTGACCCGAGTAGTGCTGGCGTGCGCTGCGGGCGTGCAGGGCCACCGCCGCGATCCCGGCGTTCTCGGCGGCCCGGGCGGCGTCGAGGAAGGTCTCGTGCCCTCATCGATGCCCAGGCGCATCTTCATGGTCACCGGCACCTGTCGAACCCTGCCCGGCGGCGCGGGCAGCGGCCTCACTGGCGCGCACCGCCTCGGTGAGGATCGCCGCCAGCAGATCGCGCTTCCACGGCAGCGCCGCACCGCCTCCCTTGCGGGTCACCTTGGGAAACCGGGCAGCCGAAGTTGAGGTCGATGTGGTCGGACAGGGTCCTCCTCCACCAGGATCCGCACCGCGGCCCCCACCGTGGCCGGGTCAACCCCTGCAGAGCTGAATGGAACGAACCCTCTCGGCCGGGTCGGTGCGCACCATCGCCAGGGTGCGCTCTGCTGCGCTCCACCAGGGCGCGGTGGTGACCATCTCCGTGACGTGCAGGACTCGCCGGGGCTAGCAGACCGCCGCCGGGGCGGACACCGGACCGGGGCAGGAGGGCGTCAGTGCCTCCGGCAGGACGGCCTCGGCCATCTCCCGGCACAGGCGGCGGAAGGAGGCGTTGGTGACCCGGCCATGGGGGGCGAGCTCGACGGGGTGGGCACCACCAGCGGCCCGATGCGCAGCGGTGTGGGCGCGGCCCGATGCGCAGGCGTCGGGCAGGCGGGGGAGGTCTCACTCATCGTCACCCCTGACATGCTGACACACGGCGAGTACCAGGGCGGCGACCGGCCCCGTCCTTCGGCCCGGAACCGACACAGGTATAGACCACTGTGAAGGAAGTAACAGGGCTGGATCGAGGTCAGTGCATGACGAACTGCTGATGACGAGTGCTTGCGCGCGTTACCTTGTGTGCTTGTGCTGATGAACGAAGAGACCGAGCCGTCGATATCACGTTCCGTCGTCGTGACCGGAGCCTCCCGGGGAATCGGGGAGGCGGTTGTGAAGGCGTTTCTCGCACAGGGCGACCGGGTGGCGGGTATCTCCCGCCCGGTGAGGCCCCTGACGGCGCCCTGGGCCTGGCTGCCGATGTCACCGACCCCGACGCCCTGGCCCAGGCCCTTAGCGCCGCCACCGAGGAGCACGGCCCCATCGAGGTCCTCGTGGCCTCGGCCGGCATCAACCGGGAGTCCTTGGCCGCCCGCACCTCCTCCCAGATGTGGGACGAGGTCATCTCAGCGGACCTGACCGGCACCTTCAATACAGTACGCGCCGTGACGCCAGCCATGATGCGGGCCCGTACGGGGCGCATCATCCTGGTCTCCTCGGCCATCGCCGCACGTGGAGGCGTGGGCCTGTCGGTCTACGGCGCCGCCAAGGGCGGCGTGGAGGGGCTGACCCGCTCCCTGGCCCGCGAGCTCGCACCGCGCGGCATCACCGTCAACGCCGTGGCCCCCGGATTCGTCACCACGGCGATGACCGCCTCCCTGCCCGACCACATCCGCACCGCCTACCTCGAGCAGATTCCCTTGGGCGCTTCGCCGACGTCGCCGACATCGCCGGCCCCGCCGTCTTCCTCGCCTCACCCGCGGCGGCCTACGTCACCGGCGCCATCCTCGGCGTCGACGGCGGCATGGGCATGGGGCGCTAGGCGCACAGCAGGCCGCGAGACGTTGTCGGGGCCGTATCCGGGGGCCGCCGTGGTGCCGTAGGGTAGAGCCGTGACAACGGATCCCATGCGCCGGCTCGTGCTCGTCCGACACTCCAAGGGCCCCTCACGACGCCGTCACCGACCTGAACGTCCTCTGACCCCCAAGGGCACCGCCCTCGCAGGCCTGCTGGCCAAGGAGCTGCGCAAGCGCCTGGAGACCACCGACCTGCTCCTGGTCTCCCCGGCGGCCCGGGCCCGCGAGACCGCCCGCCCCATCCGCGACCGCCTCGAGCCCACTGACACCCTCGTGCGCGAGGAGATCTCATAACCTGGGCCCCAACGGCATCCCTCGGGGTTCTGGCCGAGGAGGGCGCAGACGCTGAGGACGGTCGTCGTCGTCGGCCACGAGCCCACGATCTCCGTGCTCGCCCACATCCTCCACGACACCGATGACGACCTGGCCTCCCAGATCTCCTTCGGGGTGCCCACGGCAACCGCCGTCATCATCGATATCCCCGGCGCCTGGGCGGACCTTGAGCCCAAGAGCGCCCGTATCCGGGAGATCTTCACCGCCCGCAAGCGCGACTGAGGCTGGACGTCCCTGAAGCAGTCGCCGGTCAGCCCCTCGATCAGCTGCAGGACGGCACGCAGGTCACGCACATGGATAGCCGCATCAGCCTGCTCAACAACCACCGGCTTGGCGCAGAACGCCACCCCCAGCCCCGCGGCCTCCAGCATCCCCAGGTCGCTGGCCCCTGTCCCCGACCGCGATGGTGCGCTCCATGGGCACACCCGTCCTGCTGGGCCCAGGTGCGCAGGCAGTGGACCTTCTCCTGACGGTCCACGATGCGCCCCAGCACCCGACCGGTGAGGCAGCCGCCCGCCACCTCCAGGCGGTTGGCCGCCACGTGGTCGATACCCAGCCGCTCGGCCAGGGGCACCACGACCTCCTCGAAGCCGCCCGAGACGACCCCACGCGGCAGCCACGCGCATGCAGCGCCTCAATGAGCCTCGGCAGCCCCTCGGTGGGGCGCACCTCGGCGAGGACCTCGGCGAAGACCTCCTGGGAGACCCCGGCCAGCGTCGCCACCCGCTCGCGCAGGGAGGCTGCGAAGTCCAGCTCCCCGCGCATCGCCCGGGCCGTGACCTCGGCAACCAGCTCACGGGTTCCGGCGCGCTGGGCGATGAGCTCGATGACCTCCTGCTCGATGAGGGTGGAGTCCACGTCCATGACCAGAAGGCCTGGGCCCCCAGTCATCAGGGCACCATCGGTCAGAGCCCCGCTGAGGCCCGCGGAGCCGCCGGCACGGTGTCGAGAGGTGTCGCTCATGGCGCCATGCTAGTGGGCGAACCGGCGGGCGGGTAGCAGCGCCGCCGCCCGGCGACTCGGGCGACGGCGCGCACATGGAAGGCGGTAGGCCCCTCGGTCAGCGGGTGACGAGCTGCCCCTTGGCCACCACCGTGATACCGGACTCTGTCACGGTGAAGCCCCGCTCGCGGTCGTGCTCGGGGTCGATCCCCACCATGGCCCCCTCCTCGACCCGGACGTACTTGTCCAGGATCGCGCGGTTGACCACGGTGTTGCGGGCTCACCTCAGCGCCGTCCATGAGGACGGACTCTCGCACCGAGGACCAGGAGTTGACACGCACACCGGGGGACAGGACCGAGGAGATCACCTCACCACCGGAGACGATGACACCCGGTGAGACGATCGAGTCGACCGCGTGCCCCAGGCGCTCGTGGTGACCGTAGACGAACTTGGCCGGGGGCATCGCGGCCTGGTAACCGGCGAACAACGGCCAGCGGTCGTTGTACAGGTTGAACACGGGGGTCACCGAGATGAGGTCCTGGTGCGCCTCGAAGAAGGCGTCCACGGTACCCACGTCGCGCCAGTAGTCGCGGTCGCGCTCGGAGGAGCCCGGGACGTCGTTGTCCTGAAGTCGTAGACGCGGCCGCACCCCTGGTTGACGAACCAGGGCACGATGCTGCCGCCCATGTCGTGCTTGGAGGACTCGTCGCCTGCGTCGACCGTCACGGCCTCCAGGAGCGCGTCGGCGTTCATGATGTAGTTGCCCATCGAGGCCAGGACCTCATCAGGGGAGTCCGGCAGGCCCGGGGTGTCCTTGGGCTTCTCCACGAAGGCCTTGATCCTGCCGCGGTCGGTCGGGTCGGTCTCGATGACGCCGAACTGGTCCGCCAATGACCGGGGCTGACGGATGCCTGCGACGGTGCAGGGCAGCCCGGAGGCGATGTGATGGTCCAGCATCTGGGAGAAGTCCATGCGGTAGATGTTGTCCGCACCGGTGATGACCACGTAGTCCGGCCGCTCGTCGTCGAGCAGGTTGAGGGACTGGTAGATCGCGTCGGCGCTCCCCAGGAACCAGTGCTTGCCCACGCGCTGCTGGGCCGGAACAGGCGCGATGTAGTTGCCCAGCATGTCGGACATGCGCCACGTCTTGGAGATGTGACGGTCCAGTGAGTGGGACTTGTACTGGGTGAGCACCACGACCTTGAGGAAGCCGGAGTTGATCATGTTGGACAGGGAGAAGTCGATGAGCCGGTAGATCCCGCCGAAGGGCACGGCCGGCTTGGCGCGATCGACGGTCAGGGGCATGAGGCGCTTGCCCTCGCCACCAGCGAGGACGATTGCGAGAACACGAGGTTGAGCCATGTGGCCCACCTTACGTTGCTTGAGAGGCTTAGGGGGCCAAACAGATCACAATGTGGGCCGTTCCCGGGGCGACTCCCGAGTCGACCCGGACCTTCGATCTAGACGCACCCCCGCTCAGGACGCCGACGGGCCCGTACACGTGAGTCGGTGGAAACCACCGACGTCGAACGGTCCCACTGCGAGGCGCGTGCGTATACCGTCGGGGGTGGCGCCCGACCCACCGCGGGTGCCCGTCCTGCGCCGCCGACGGCGCGGTCAGACCATCCAGCAGACAGAGGAGACGCACACCCATGAGGGTCGACCTGCTGACCAAGGAGTACCCACCCTTCATCTACGGCGGCGCCGGGGTCCACGTCAACGAGCTCGCCAGGGTCCTGCGCCCTCTGGCCGACGTTCGCGTCCACGCCTCGGCGGCCCCGCGAGCCCGGCACCGAGGGCGCTGACGACGGCGTCACCGGTTACCCCGAGATCGCTGAGCTCGACGGCGCCAACGCCGCTCTGCGCACCTTCGGCGTCGACCTGGAGATGGCCCAGGGCACCAAGGGAACCGACCTCGTCCACTCCCACACCTGGTACACCAACCTCGCCGGCCACCTGTCCGGCCTGCTCCACGGCGTCCCCCACGTCATCAGCGCCCACTCCCTGGAGCCCCTGCGCCCCTGGAAGGCCGAGCAGCTCGGCGGCGGCTACGCCCCTGTCCTCCTGGGCGGAGAAGACCGCCCTACGAGGCCGCCTCCGGGATCATCGCGGTCTCCAACGGCATGCGCGAGGACATCCTGCGCTCCCTACCCGGCCGTCGACCCCGAACGCGTCAAGGTCGTCCACAACGGCATCGACCTCGAGGCCTGGAAGCACCCGCAGGGCGAGGACGCCGACGCCGCGGCCGCAGCCACCCTCAAGCGCCTCGGCATCGACCCCGACCGCCCCACCGTCGTGTTCGTCGGACGCATCACCCGTCAGAAGGGCCTGCCGCACCTACTGCGCGCCTGCGAGCAGCTGCCCGCGGACGTCCAGGTCATCCTGTGCGCCGGCGCCCCCGACACCCCCGAGATCAAGGCCGAGGTCGAGGGTCTCGTGGCCCGCCTGCGGGAGAAGCGCACCGGCGTGGTCTGGATCGAGGAGATGCTGCCGCGCCCCGAGCTCATCGCCGTCCTGGCCGCCTCCGACGTCTTCGTGTGCCCCTCGGTCTACGAGCCACTGGGCATCGTCAACCTCGAGGCCATGGCCGTGGGTCTGCCGGTCGTCGGATCGGCCACCGGCGGCATCCCCGATGTCATCGTCGACGGCGAGACCGGCCTTCTGGTCCCCATCGAGCAGGTCCAGGACGGCACCGGCACCCCCATCGACCCGGCCCGCTTCGAGGCCGACCTGGCCGAGCGCCTCACCACCCTGGTCACCGACACCGAGGCCGCCAGGACCATGGGGCAGGCCGCCCGACGCCGCGTCGAGGAGCACTTCGCCTGGGAGGCCATCGCTCAGCGCACCATGGACGTCTACAACTGGGTCCTGGCCCAGGGCTGAACAGGACGGTTCTCGTCCGGCCATGCCACCGAGTGGTACGGCCCCTCTACCGGGCCCACCACTCGGTGGCCGCAGCGGCCCCGTGACGCGCCACAGCCAGCAGCGGACGCAGGACGCCGGCTCGCCGCTGCGCCTGAAGGGCGGTCGTAGCCGCACCGTCGTCGTCCAGGGCCAGCTCGCACATCCCCGCCAGGCGCAAGGAGCGCTCCAACAGCTCCCGATCACGGCGCGCCAGCCACGGCGGGACGAGGCGCGGATCCACCACCGCGGTGAGCAGGTCATTGAGGGCGTCGGCCATCTCCGGGCGCTCGCGGGCCAGGTCGAGCTCGATGAGCGCCTCGATGGCCTCCTCGGTGGCGGTGTGCACCTGCCTGCGAGCGTGCGCCGCATCCAGCGGAGGCAGCGGGGACCATGAGGCTCGGCGTGCCAGGTCACCGAGGTGCCTGAGTCCCGGCACCAGCAGCACCTGACCGGGTGCGCCCTCCAGGACGACGCCCTCCTCGATGTCGGGGATGATCCCCCAGGTGCCGGTACCGCCGGCCGGTGAGGGCAGGACCGCGCTCACCCGGCTCAGTGGGCGGGCGGTGGTGAGCCACTGCTCCAGGCCGACGCGCCCCGAACCGCTGGGGGCGCCGGCGATACCGTCGACGATGCTGTCGATGACGTCATGGGCGCCGTCGACGCCCTCAACGAGCGACAGGCCGCGGGAGGAGGGCGAGGGCGCCCACAGGGCCAGCATGATGCTGACAGGCGGGTTGAGGGGATCCATGGGGATCAACCATAGTGAATGGTGGCGGGGCGAGCCCCGGATGGGGACCGGGCACCATCGGGCTGGCGGCTCTCGTCCCGCATCTGCCCTGTGTCATCCCGGTGTCACGATAGGATCGGCTCATGACCAGTGTCCTGCACCTCGACGACGTCTCGCTGCACCGCGGCAGCCACCAGATCCTCAGCCACGTCAGCTGGACCGTGGAGGAGGGCCAGCACTGGGTGCTGCTGGGATCCAACGGCGCGGGCAAGACCACGATCGCCAGGATCGCCTCGGCCAGGCTCTTCCCGTCCTCCGGCACGGTGGACATCCTCTCCGAGAGGCTCGGGCGCGTGGACGTCTCCGAGCTGCACCCCCGTATCGGCCTGTTGTCCTCGGCCCTGGCCGCCGACGTCCAGGACGGCGAGAAGGTGCTCGGCGTGGTCCTGTCGGCCTCCTACGGGCGCATCGGGCGCTGGCGCGAGGAGTACGACGACTTTGACCTTGAGCGCGCTCACGCCCTGCTGGGTGCCCTGGAGGCCGGGCACCTGGTCGACCGGCTGTGGGGAACGCTGTCATCGGGGGAGCGCAAGCGCGTCGAGCTGGCTCGCGCTCTCATGCCGGACCCGGAGATGCTCTTCCTCGACGAGCCCGCCTCGGGCCTGGACCTGGCCGGCCGTGAACAGCTCCTGGCGGCGCTCACCGAGATCATCTCCTCGCCCGACTCACCCTCCATGGTCCTGGTGACCCACCACCTGGAGGAGATTCCGGAGGGCTTCACCCACGCACTCACGCTGCGTGAGGGGAAGGTCGTGGGCCCGGTCCGCTGGAGCAGGTCCTCACCGTGGACACGATCAGCACGACCTTCGGCATGCCGCTGGAGGTCACCTACGACCGCGGTCGCTACGCCGCCAGGGGCCGACCCGTCGGCCACGGCAGGCGCGTCGCCGCGGCCAGGGGCTGACCGGTTCCGGGTGCGGATGTCCGCTCCGGACCACGTCGTCCCCGTCCGGCACGGGACCACTTACTCACCAACCGCGTTCATCAGGAGGTTCTCATGGAATGGCTGATCTGGGTCGGAGGGGCTCTGCTCCTCATCGTCATCGAGACGGTGACGGCCGACCTCACCTTCCTCATGATTGCCGGTGGTGCGCTGGGGGGAGGGCTGACATCCTTCCTCGGTGGGCCTGTGTGGGCGCAGGTACTGGTCTTCGCCTGCGTCTCCACCCTGCTGCTCTTCGCCGTGCGCCCCTGGGCCAAGCGGCGTCTGGCAGCCGCCACCCCACAGATGAAGACCAACGTCGACGCCCTCATCGGCAGGTCGGCCACCACCATCACCGCGGTGGATGACGGCGGCGGCCGAGTCCGTCTGGGCGGTGAGGAGTGGAGCGCCCGTCTGGCTCCCGCCGCCCAGGGTGGCGTCACCCGCCTGGAGGCCGGGGTGAGCGTGACCGTGACACAGATCGACGGGGCCGTGGCCGTGGTCGCCCCTGGCGACGACCTCCGCCGCTGCGCCCGCGCCCTGACGTTCCCCGCACCGGCCCATCAACCGTTCTGACCACCCGTTCAACCCCGCAGGAGAAAACTCGTGCCCATCGTCTCCATCATCTTGCTTCTCGTGGCCGTATTGGTCATCGTTGCCATCTTCCGGTCGGTGCGGATCGTTAAGCAGAGCACCGCGATCATCGTTGAGCGCCTGGGGCGCTTCCAGGCGGCCTATGGCGCTGGAATGCACTTCCTGGTGCCCCTTCATCGACCGGGTACGCAACATCATGGACCTGCGCGAGCAGGTCGTCTCCTTCCCGCCCCAGCCGGTCATCACCTCCGACAACCTCGTCGTGAGCATCGACTCGGTGGTCTACTACCAGATCACCGACCCCATGCGTGCCACCTACGAGATCTCCAACTACCTGCAGGCCATTGAGCAGCTGACGGTCACCACGCTGCGCAACGTCGTCGGCTCCATGGACCTGGAGCAGACGTTGACCAGCCGTGACCAGATCAACGGCCAGCTGCGCGGTGTCCTGGACCAGGCCACCGGCCGGTGGGGAATCCGCGTCAACAGCGTGGAGCTGAAGTCCATCGACCCGCCCGCCTCCATCCAGGGCTCCATGGAGCAGCAGATGCGCGCCGAGCGTGACCGCCGCGCCGCGATCCTGACCGCCGAGGGCGTCAAGCAGTCCCAGATCCTCACTGCCGAGGGTGACAAGCAGTCCGCCATCCTGCGCGCCGAGGGGCAGGCGCAGTCCGCGATCCTCAAGGCCCAGGGTGAGTCGCGCGCCATCCTCCAGGTCTTCGAAGCCATCCACCGCGGAAACGCCGACTCCAAGCTGCTGGCCTACCAGTACCTCCAGACCCTGCCCAAGATCGCCAACGGCTCCTCCTCCAAGATGTGGATCGTGCCCACTGAGTTCACGGCGGCGCTCGACGGCATCGCCGGCGCCCTCGGCGGTGGCAAGGATGGCGGCCCCAGCGGCGGCTCGGACGACTCCGACGACGATACCCGTCCCGGCGTCGACCTCTCAGGCAGCGAGCTCGACCTGGGCATCGCCTCGGACCTGGCCAGCATCAGCCTCCAAGCCCCTGAGGAGGCCCTCGCCCAGGCCCGGGGCGAGGTCGAGTCGGCCTCCCAGGAGGCCAGTGAGGAGCCCGCTCCCAAGGCAGGCGTTCCCCGGAAGGCTCCCGCGGATGAGACCGACGGCGGGGCCACGGTGACCGTCCCGACCTCCGACGGCCTGGAGGGTGCTCACGCCGCGCGCGGCAGTCACGTGGCCGATCCCGAGGAGGAGGATCAGCAGCCGGATTCCGTGCCCCCGCGCGGCGGTTACGGCATCCAGGCACAGCCTGGGCACGGCGCGCCCCAGGGACTCTACGGAGCCTGACCGGCTGTCTTGAGGCCCGTTGGGAACCGGAGAGGTCCCAGGGGCACTTGCTGCGGCGGGAGGAATGGGCGATCCACGATGATCGGCCTATTCTTCCCGCCGTACTGCTGCGCTGAGCGGGGAAAACCAAGAAGGTGACGAACGATGATTATTGAGCTGGACGACGGGGCCGACGAGCGCCTGGCGGACTACACCAGGCTGACGGATGTGGCGCTGCGCCGTCGGTTGGAGACGCAGCGGGGCCTGTACATGGCCGAGTCCTCCAAGGTCATCACACGCGCCGTGGCCGCCGGGCACGCCCCGCGCTCCTTCCTCATGGCTCCGCGCCACCTGGCTGAGATGCGCCCGGTCATCGCCTCAGCGGCCGGCTGCGGGGGCAACGACGACGGCGGTGAGGTACCCGTGTTCGTCGCCCCCGAGGAGGTCCTGGAGTCCATCACGGGTTTCCACCTGCACCGCGGGGCGCTGGCCGCCATGAACCGCCCCGAGCTCATCGGTGTTCCCGAGCTGCTGTCGGCCGCCCGCGGGGGAGCGGGGGCCAGGAGGGTCGCGATCCTGGAGGACCTGGTGGACCACACGAACGTGGGGGCCGCCTTCCGCAGCGCTGCCGCCCTGGGGATCGACGCCGTCCTGGTCACTCCGCGCTGCGCGGATCCCCTTTACCGGCGCAGTGTGCGCGTCTCCATGGGCACCGTCTTCCAGGTCCCCTGGACCCGGATCGAGCGCTGGCCCGCCATGGACGAGCTCCATGGGCAGGGCTTCACCGTGGCCGTCCTGGCGCTGTCGGACACCTCAGTGGCGCTGGACGAGTTCGCGGCGTCAACGGCTTGCACCGGTGCGGACTCCAGGGTCGCCGTCGTCCTGGGCACGGAGGGCGATGGGCTGTCCCACCGGACGATCGCCGCGGCCGACGAGGTGGTGCGCATCCCCATGGCCGGGGGAGTGGACTCCCTCAACGTGGCGGCGGCCGCCGCCGTGGCCTTCTGGGCGCTGCGTCTGCCCTGACCCGGACCGCAGTCCGGTGCCGCCGGCGTGCGCCGGACGAGCAGCACGTGAGCAACATGGTGGGGCCGGATCCGTCAGCATACGGATCCGGCCCCACCGTTGTGTCAGCGGCCGATCAGGTCGACGGCGTCATATGAGCTCAGGCCTCGGGCGCGGTGACCTTGATGAGGGCCTCACCGGCTCAACTGAATCACCACCGACGACCTCGACCGAGGCGAAGGAGGCGGTGTTGGTGACGAGTACCGGAGTGGTCAGCGGGTAGCCGGCCTGCTCGATGACGGAGCGGTCCACGCGGACGAGCTCCTGACCCTCGCTGACGCGATCGCCCTGGGAGACCTTGACGTCGAAGCCCTGGCCCTCCAGGTTGACGGTGTCCAGACCCACGTGGATGAGGATCTCCACGCCGTTGTCCAGGGTGATGCCGAAGGCGTGCCCCGAGGACGGGGCCACGACGACGGTGCCGTCGGCCGGAGCCGTGACGACGATGTCGCCCTGGGGCTCCAGGCCTCACGCCCCTGACCGACGGCGCCCGAGGAGAACACCGGGTCGGGGACCTTGTCCAGGTCCATGGTCGTGGCCTTGAGCGGTGAGGCGATCTCAGTGACCGCGCCGGGAACGAGCGCCGGCTTGGGCGTGGGGGCCTTCGCAGTCCGGTCGCCCTCCTCAGCGGGAGCAGCAGCCGCAGCGGCGCCGTCGTCGGCCTGCTTCTTCTCAGTAGGCTCCGCTTCAGTGGAGGCAATCGTCTCACCGGCAGCGGCCGCAGCCGCACGGGCCTCGGCCCCTCCTCCCTGGTGCGGTAGTCCGTGAGAATGATGAGAGCCATCGAGGTGGCGAAGGCCGCGGTGATGGCGATGCCGTACAGTGCCATTGGGGTGAAGACCGGGATGCTCAGCAGCGAGCTGAACACGAAGGTCGAGGCCTTGATGCCGCCGCCGATACCGGTGATGAGACCGCCCACGAGACAGCCGGCCAGCAGACGCGGGTAGATGCGCTTGAAGCGCAGGTGGATACCGTAGAGGCTCGGCTCGGAGATGCCACCGAAGAGGCCGGCGGCCAGGGCGCCGGAGGCCGTCTGACGCATGACCTTGTCCTTGTCACGAATGGCCAGGACCAGCACACCGGCGGTGGCGCCGAAGCATGCGAAGTTCCACGAGCCCATGGGGCCCTGGATGAAGTCGTAGCCCAGCGTACTGATGTTGGCCAGCATGATGGCGTTGAGGGGCCAGTGCAGACCCAGCGGCACCAGGAACGGATAGAGCAGTGGGATGACGATCGCGAAGACGATCGGGGCGCTCGTGTTGAGCCATGCCAGTCCGGATCCCAGGCCTGTACCGACCCAGATACCTACTGGACCGATGATGAAGGCCGTCACCGGCATCATGATGATGAAGGAGAAGAACGGAACAAACACCATCTGCACGTTGGAGGGAATGAGCTTGGCCAGACCCTTGTAGACCAGGGCCAGGACGGCGACCATCATGAGGGGAACGAAGACCTGGCCGCTGTAGTCGTTGAGCTGCATGGGAACGCCCGCGACATGTGCGACGCACAGGTCCTTGTTCAACGTGGCGTTGTGGGTGCAGGTCGATCCGATCGCCTTGCTGAGGTCAACGAATTGAGGCGTCATCAGCGCTGCCATGACCGAGGCACCGACCCAGGGGTCGATGTTGAGCTTCTTGGCGGCGTTGTAGGCCACCATGATGGGCAGGAAGTGGAACACCGACTTGTACATGGCTTCCGCGAAGACCTGTGCGGCGGGCTTGTCCTCGGCCGTCAGGTTCGGATCACTGGCATTGATGACGCCGAACGCATCCAGTACCGCAAGACCGGCGATGATGAGCGACGCGCCCAGCAGCACCGGCAGCAGGGGACGGAAGGAGTCGGACAGGTACTCGAAGAAGGCGTCGACGTAGGCGTTCTTGCCGCGGGCCTTGGCGCGGGCGGCGGCCTTGACGTCGGCGTCGGACTGATCCGAGCCGGATGATCCTCCCCGGCTCTTCATGGCCGGCAGGTTGTTGATCTCGTCGTACACGCTCTGCACGGCACCACCGATGACGATCTGGTAGCGGTCCCCGGACTGGGGGACGGCGCCCATGACGCCCGGAATGGTCTCGACGGCCGCCTTGTCGATGCCGGAGGCGTCCTTGAGCTCGAAGCGCAGTCGGGTGGCGCAGTGGGTGAAATGGATGATGTTCTCGGCGCCGCCCACGGCGTCGAGGATTGCCTCAGGGGTTGAGGTCGTGGTTGCCATTCGGGCCCTTTCCTACTGAGCGAGGGTGACGAGGACGGTGGATGCACCCCGGTGCGCTCCGAGTCCCTGATGGGCTCGCTCTCGGTGGTGGGGATCTGACACCTCGTGCGCCACGCGGGCGCAAAGAAGGTGGTTGAGGAAGAGGGTACTGTCTCACGGCTCAGAACAAAAAGGGAACAGTCCGTCCGGATGGTGCCCGTACCCCTGCTCGAGATGGCCGACGGCCACGGAATCTGCCCGATCCCGGTATCCACTGGCACCCTGTTTGCGCAGGTGAGGCTCTTTGTGCGCACAGGCACTGCAGACCAGTGGGTGCGTCGGCGGAGTGGTTTTTGCACGCTTGAGGCGCACTGACCCCGCCTCACGCGAAGGAGCTCAACATGAGCGCGCAGACCTCCCTGGCTGCACAGCCGGTACCGCCGGTCCTAACCGAACATCCCGATTCGCCCACCCACCACGACTCCGCCTCCCGTTCCGGCCTCGACCGGCTCGCCCGATTCGCCGCGCCTTTACGGTCCACCGGGGTGGACGGTGCGCATCGGCCTGTGGCGCCTGATTGAGCCCTGGCTCGATGCCCCGCGCTGCCTGCCGGGGAGACGCCACTGCGCCTGGATGCCCTGGGCGCCCCGGTGAGCGACTACGTGCCCTTCCGTGGGATGGACGCCGCCACGGCGGCCGACCTGCTCCTGCGACTGCCGGCTGCGGCACTGAGCGACCGCCAGAACCTCGCCCCGACCCTCAAGACGATGCTGACTGCCTGCGCCGGAGCGGACGGGCAGGTGCGCCTGTCCGGATACGGCATCGGCCCCTCAGCGCGAGGACGAGCGTCTGAGCGCCGAGGCCCTGTGGGTCGCCGACGCCGACCTGCAGGGCTACGAGGTCCTCGCCGAGCACAGCCGGGCCTGTCAGTGCTCCGCGCTGTGGGAGAGGGTCAAGGAGCGTTACGAGCTCGACGCCAGGTGCATTCCTGACGACATCGTGCGCACCCGGCCCGAGTGGGCCGGCGGCGGGGTCGGCTGGTGGATGTGGTGGGACTGATAGGTCCGTTGCGGCGGGCAGGACCAGCAGGCCCGTACGATGGCGCGCGTGATCAATGTCCAGGACCTCACCATGCGTATCGGTGCCCGCCAGCTCGTCGCTCACGCCGGCTTCCGGGTCGACAAGGGGATGCGCATCGGCCTCGTGGGCCGCAACGGCGCAGGCAAGACCACCATGACCAAGCTGCTCGCCGCCGCTTCCGTGGCCCAGGGCGCAGGCCGCGCCGTCAACGACGCCGATGAGCGCCACGGCCTGGAGGCCGTCGAGCACGAGGGCACGATCACCTGCACGAGCTCGGTGGGCTACCTGCCCCAGGACACCAAGGTCGGAGACCTCAGTGAGATCGCCCGGGACCGGATCCTCTCGGCCTGCGGCATCGACGCGCTCCCTGGCCCGCATCCGCAAGGCCGAGGAGCGCATCGCCGTCACCGAGGGGAGGCCCAGGCCAAGGCCCTGGACCGCTATACGCGCCTGGACCACGAGTTCACCATGGCCGGCGGATACGCCGCCGCCTCGGAGGCCGCTCGCATCAGCGCCGCCCTGGGCCTGCCCGACCGCGTCCTCGACCAGCCCATCGGCACGCTCTCAGGCGGCCAGCGCCGTCGGGTCGAGCTCTCCCGGGTCCTGTTCCAGCAGCCCGACACGCTCCCTGCTCGACGAGCCCACCAACCACCCTCGACCACGACTCGATCCTGTGGCTACGAGACCACCTGCGCACCTACGCCGGGGGCTTCATCGTCATCAGTCACGACGTCGAGCTCCTGCGTGACACCGTCAACCAGGTCATGTACCTCGACGCCGGCCGCGGGGTCCTCGACGTCTACCACCTGGGTTGGGACGCCTACCTCAAGCAGCGTGCCGACGACGAGCACCGGCGCCGTCGAGAGCGCGCCAACGCGGAGAAGAAGGCCGCCGCCCTGCGGGCCCAGGGGAGAAGATGCGGGCCAAGGCCACCACGGCCGTGGCCGCCCAGCAGATGCTCAAGCGGGCCGAGCGCCTCATGGCCGATCTGGAGGACGAGGCCGCCGTGGAGAAGGTCGCCCACCTGCGCTTCCCCGATCCGGCCCCCTGCGGCAAGACCCCGCTGCGCGCCGCCGGACTGTCCAAGGCCTACGGCTCCCTGGAGGTCTTCGCCGGCGTGGACCTGGCCATTGACCGCGGCAGCCGGGTCGTGGTCCTGGGCCTCAACGGCGCCGGCAAGACCACGCTCCTGCGCCTGCTCGGCGGGGTGGAGGAGCCCGACTCCGGCGAGGTCATCCCCGGCCACGGCCTCAAGATCGGCTACTACGCCCAGGAGCACGAGACCATCGACACCGCGGGGACCGTCGTGGAGAACCTGCGCCGCGCCGCCCCCGGCATGGACGACACCCAGGTGCGCAGCGTCCTGGGATCCTTCCTCTTCTCGGGCTCGGACGCCGACAAGCCCGCCCGGGTCCTCTCCGGAGGGGAGAAGACCCGCCTGGCCCTGGCCATGCTCGTGGTCTCCAGCGCCAACGTCCTCCTGCTCGACGAGCCCACGAACAACCTCGACCCCGCCAGCCGCGAGGAGATCCTCGGGGCGCTGGGCACCTTCGCCGGTGCCGTCGTCCTGGTCACCCACGATGAGGGCGCTGTCGAGGCCCTGAACCCCGACCGGGTCCTCCTGCTGCCCGACGGCGACGAGGACCTGTGGGGGCCGGAGTACCTCGAGCTGGTGGCCCTGGCCTGAGGATGTGATCGTCTCCCTCCCGCCCCAGAGGCGACGCCGTCGGACACAGTGAGTCCCCTCACCCCGGCTCCGGGGCGAGGACCGCGTAGGGTTGTCACCAGGAACAAGGCATCCGGATGGAGCGTTGGCTCCGGTGGATCCTCACGGCTCTCGTCAGGAGGGCCGCCGCAGGACCTTCGGCGGCGCCACACTGAGCGCCGCGGATACACGTAGGCATACCAGACCAGGAGATGACCATGGCAGAGACCACCCTGACCGACACCACTGACATCGAGGCCCCCGAGCACGAGGTCATCCTCACCGAGACCGCCGCCGCGAAGGTCGCCAGCCTCCTGGCCCAGGAGGGGCGTGACGACCTGCGCCTGCGCGTGGCCGTCCAGCCCGGCGGCTGCTCCGGTCTGGTCTACCAGCTCTACTTCGACGAGCGGCTCCTGGACGGCGACGCCGTGCGCGCCTTCCCCACCGGCAGTGACGAGATGGCCAGCGTTGAGGTGGTCGTCGACCGCATGAGCGTGCCTTACCTGTCGGGCGCCACCATCGACTTCGCCGACACCATCGAGAAGCAGGGCTTCACCATCGACAACCCCAACGCCGCCGGAAGCTGCGCCTGCGGCGAGTCCTTCCACTGATCCCTCCCGCGCAGGCCCTCCCTCACGCAAGGAGCTCATGTGCGCCGCACATCCCTGACCCTGACTGCCCTGGCCACGGCCGCCTGCCTCGCGCTGGCCGGCTGCTCGGGGTCGTCCTCCTCCTCAGCATCGGCGTCCAAGGCCGCTGCCTCCGAGACCCCGGTGCCGGCGGCCACGGCGCCCGTGGACTGCTCCACCCTGACGATCGACTCCGACTCCGAGTCGTTGCCGGCCGTCGGTGGTGACGCGGGCAAACAGCCCACTGTGACCTGGAAGAAGGATGCGCAGGCACCTAAGAACCTCACCGTCAAGACGTTGACGAAGGGGAACGGGGCCGAGATCGACGCCGCCGGTGTGGTCAAGGCCAACTACACGGGCTGGCAGTGGGACGGCACCGACCCCTTCGACACCTCCTTCAAGAGCGGCGCACCGGTGACCTTCCCGCTGGGGAACGTGATCCAGGGATGGAAGTGCGGTCTGGCCGGGCACCACGTGGGTGACCGGGTCGTCATGTCGATTCCCCCGGAGCTGGCCTACGGCAACAAGGCGGCCCAGGATGCTCAGGCCGGCGGCGCCCAGCAGCAGGGGCAGCAGAACCCGGCCGGGACGCTCGTGTTCGTCGTCGAGATCGTCGACGGCGTCAGCGGCAAGATCTCCGGCGGCTCGGCCTCGGCCACGATGGAGGGAGAGGAAGCCGTCAGTCAGCGCGGCATCACGGTCAGCGGTGAGCTCGGCCAGCCGGCGAAGCTCTCCATCGGGGCCGATGCCGCCCAGCCGGCCAAGTCCGAGGTCATCGTGCTGGCGCGCGGCTCCGGTCCGGCCATCAAGGAGAGCTCCACGGCCGTGATGAACATTGCCGGAAACTACTGGGACGGATCCCAGCCGTCCAACACCTGGGAGCAGCACGCCGCCGAGTCGATCAACATGGCGCAGGCACAGCAGTCCGTTCCGGGACTGATCGGTGTGCCGGAAGGCTCCCGAATCGTGGTGCTCATGCCGCCGGTGCAGGCTACGGGCCAGCAGCAGGGGATCCCGGCGTCGGCTTACGTCATGGACGTTGAGAAGGTTTTCTAGCAAGAGCTGTTTAGCAGCGCCAGACATGGCTGTGGCCGCGCCCCTTGAGGGGCGCGGCCACAGCCTTCGCTACGCTGCCGGGGCTCGGCGTCAGCGGACGATGAGACCCTGGGCCTTGGCGACGGCGTCGGCCAGGCGCTCGGAGACGTCCTGCCAGTTGGCGATGTTCCAGACGGCCTTGACGTAGTCGGCCTTGACGTTGAGGTAGTCGAGGTAGAAGGCGTGCTCCCACATGTCCACCATGAACAGCGGGATGGTGCCCACGGGCACGTTGCCCTGCTGGTCGAAGAGCTGGAAGGTGACGAGCTTTCCGGAGATGGAGTCGTAGGCGAGCACGGCCCAGCCCGAGCCCTGGATGCCCATGGCGGTGGCGGTGAACTGCGCCTGGAACTTCTCGAAGGAGCCGAAGGAGTCCTTGATGGCCTCCGCGAGCTCGCCCTCGGGCTGACCTCCGCCATTGGGGGAGAGGTTCTTCCAGAAGATGGAGTGGTTGGTGTGGCCGCCCAGGTTGAAGGCGAGGTTCTTCTCCCACAGGTTGATGGCGGCCAGGTCGCCGGCCTCGCGGGCGGCAGCCAGGGCCTCCAGGGCGGCGTTCGCGCCGGTGACGTAGGCGGCGTGGTGCTTGTCGTGGTGGAGCTCCATGATCTTGCCGGAGATGTGGGGCTCCAGGGCGGCGTAGTCGTAGGGGAGCTCGGGAAGGGTGTACACGGCCATCAAGGACTGCCTTTCGGTGAGTGAGGTGGCTTCAGTCCCGTCTCAGCAGGGCTCGTTAGGACTGAAGTCCTGAACATGACTCATGCTAGACGGGGGGCCGGAAGAGGGATAGTGAGCCTCCATGTGATTACACTGACCGCGGAAACACTGCCGTCCGTACCCGTCCACGAAGGATCCGATATGACCGACCAGGCTGCTTCCGCCCGCCTCGAGCTTCTCGTCTTCTCCGACGACGCCACCGTGCGTCAGGAGGTCATTGACGGTGTCGGGCGCCGACCGGCCAAGGGCCTGCCACTGGTGACCTGGACCGAGGCGGCCACCGCCGAAGGCGTGCGCATGGCCATCAAGGACCGTGAGAAGGAGGACCGGCCGCCCTTCGACGCACTGGTCCTGGACGCCGAGGCCAAGAAGCTCGGCGGCATGGGCCTGGCCCACGAGCTGTTCACCGAGCTCGACGAGCGTCCCGCCGTCGTCCTGCTGACCGCCCGCCCCCAGGACGACTGGCTGGCCGCCTGGGCCAAGGCGGAGGTCGTCGTGCCCCGGCCCCTGGACCCGCTGAGCCTCCAGGAGGGCGTCACCAAGGCCCTCACCGCCCGCCGCGGCACCGTCACCCCGCCGGCTGAGCTCGGCTCCGCCCCGACTGTCCGACGTCGAAGCCGGCCTGACCCATCTGGCCGTAACCGCGTCGCCTTCGTTCCGCGTGCGCTGAAGCGGCCTTCTAAACCGCGCGGCAGGAGATGCTGCCGTGGTCGCGTGCGCCGGCGACCTTGCGACGCTCCGCGTCCAGGACATCGAACCCGCTGCGCTCCAGAAGCGAGCCCAGGTCCTGCAGGGGCCAGTAGTAGGCCGGGACGACCGCGTGCGGGAACGCCTCGACCCGGTCCCCGGCGAAGAACCCGATGAGCAGGCTCCCTCGCGGCTGGAGACTGTCTCTCAAGGACGCCAGCGTTCCGGGCAGCTCCTGAGGCGGGATGTGAATGAGGGAGTACCAGGCCAGGACGGCACCATAGGAGCTCGCGGGCAGACAGCCGGAGGAGCCCTGCCGATAGGTCACGTGCGGGTGCTGGGCGCGGGCGATCTCGATGAAGCCCTCGACCGGGTCCACTCCTTCGACCTCCAGGCCCAGGCCATGAAGATAAGCGGTCCAGTGCCCCGGCCCGCACCCCAGATCAACGATCCGTCCTTGCACCCCTCGCGCCCATCGGGCGATGAGCTGCCGATCCTCCTGCGCCGTCGCCGCCATATGGCCAAGCGCCTCCGCGTACTCCTCAGCGCGAGCGCTGTAGGCCGACCACACATGACTGGAGCTCATCGCGCCGAGCCTACAAGGAGCCGAGCCCTCATTCCTCCGAGGCCAGGACCTTGCGATGGCGGGCGGCCGCACCGATCGGCCACGTGAGCACGGCTGGGTCTCCGTCGATCTCCACGATGCGGGCGCCCTCCTCCAGGACCCAGTCGGCCAGCAGGCTCGTCTCCTCAATGCTCGCCACCTCACCGACCCGGCCGGGCCTCTCAACGACCCGGGCGCTGGCGCGCAGCAGCTCGACGGCGGGACGCGGGTCGGCACCCGGCGCGGTCGTCATGGATCCGGCCAGCACGCCCCAGCGCACCACCACCAGCTCCCAGCCTCCGACCTCGCGCCGGCGGGCCGCCATGAGATGAGGGCAGGCCAGCAGGGGCCGCACCCGCTCGGCCCGGTCCACCGCCCGCAGCAGGCAGCGCAGACGGGCCGTCCAGGTCCTGGCCTCCTCATAACGCTCGGCCCGGGACAGTGCCGCGATGCGCTCCAGCAGGGGAGCGGCCACCCGGTCGACCTCGCCCGACAGGCAGGCCAGCACCTCGGCCGGCTCAGCCGGGACGTCGTCGCGGCGCACCTGGCGCAGCGCGCGCCCGTCCCAGCGGCCCAGACGCAGCACCGACTCGGCGGCGCGCAGGGGCATCCTGGCCCCCTGCCGCGTGAGGCGAAGGGCCCACCGCATGGCCGACCTCCTCCGTGGGCAGCACGGTGGTGAGCGTCAACCGCGGCTCGGCCCCCGGGCCTGAGTCCCTGGGTCCAGGTGGAGCCAGGGCCGGCGCCGCGGGGCCCGGGAACGGCGGTTGACCGGCGGGTCGAGCTCAGCGATCATCCGCAGCTCGCGCACCCGCGCCTCAATGAGCGTGGGGTGTGGCGATGTGCCGCACGCTCACGGTGGTGTCCAGCATCTGCGCCACCTTGCGGCGCTTCTCCGCGGCGGTGAAGTAGGAGCGCACCCGACGCTTGAGGTCCACGGCGCTGCCCACGTAGAGCACCTGGTCGGCCGCCGAGCGGAACTGGTAGACGCCGGGGCCGCTGGGAAGGGTGTCGGCCAGGCGGCTCTTGGTGCGGCGCCTGGCCGGGACCGGGTCGGAGGCGGTGGCCAGGTCCTCCAGGTGCGTGACGCCGAGCGGCGCCATGACCTCCAGGGCCGCGTGCAGCACGTCCACGGTGGCGCGAGCGTCATCCAGGGCCCGGTGCGAGGGACGGGGCCGGGATCCCACGAAGGCGGCCAACGTCCCCAGCTTGTGGTTGGGCACCTCGCTGCGGGTCCAGGCCTTGCGGGCCAGCGCCAGCGTGTCCAGCACGCGGGGCTCGGGCCACTCCAGGCCCAGGGCCGCCGCAGCGCCTCGCAGGTGACCGACGTCGAAGCGGGCGTTGTGGGCCACGAGGACGGCGTCGTCGGCCAGCAGGTCCGCCCAGGACATGAAGGCCTCCACGCAGGTGCTCACGCCGGGGGCGCCGGCCACCATGGCGTTCGTGATGCCGGTGAGCATGGTGATCTGGGCGGGGATGGCGACGCCGGGGTTGACCAGGGTGGAGAAGTCCGCCAGCACCTGCCCGCCGCGCACCTTGACGGCCCCGATCTCGGTGAGGGAGCGAGCGCCCGGCGCCCCGCCGGTGGTCTCCAGGTCCACCACGACGAAGGTCGCCCGTTCCAGGGGCGTGCCCATGTCTGCGAAGGACACCTGGGTCCCGACGGTGCTCACCGTCGCAGGCTAGAGGATGGCAGTGACACGCATCCTCTCTGGCAGTCGGGAAGTCGGTGCGAGCAGGGTGGGAAGCACCCTAGAATCATCCCCATACCCGAGCGGCACCGCCGGCTCCGGTGCCGTCCGTCTCCGATGGTGCAGGACCGTGTGGTGGCCGCCCAGCCAGCAGTTCACAGGGAGGCCCCGCGTGGGATACGGACCCATCAAGGCAACAGTCGGCCCGGCCCTGGAGATGCTCTATCAGCCCTGGATCCGCGGTGAGGAGAACATTCCCGCCGAGGGTGCGGCGATCCTGGCCTCCAACCACCTGGCGGTCATCGACTCCTTCTTCCTGCCGCTGCTGGTGGACCGCGAGGTCGCCTTCATCGGCAAGGCCGACTACTTCACCGGCAAGGGCGTCAAGGGCTGGGCGGTGAAGAACTTCATGAAGACCGTGGGCACCATCCCCGTGGACCGCTCCGGCGGCAAGGCATCCCAGGCGGCGCTCCAGGCCGGCATCGACCGCCTGCGCTCGGGGCAGCTCTTCGGCATCTACCCCGAGGGCACGCGCAGCCCCGACGGGCGCCTCTACCGCGGCAAGACCGGCGTGGCCCGTATCGCCCTGGCCACCGGTGCCCCCGTGGTGCCCGTGGCGATGATCGGCTCCAACCTGGCCCAGCCGATCGGCAAGTCCATCCCCTCCACCCGTCACCGCGTGGGCATCGTCATCGGCGAGCCGCTGGACTTCTCCCGCTACAAGGGCCTGGAGAACGACCGTTTCGTGCTGCGCTCCATCACCGACGAGATCATGTACGCCCTCATGGCCCTCTCCGGTCAGGAGTACGTGGACCTCTACGCCGCCGACGTCAAGAAGGCCATGGACACGGACAAGAAGACCGCCGACGAGGTCGTCACCGAGATGCTCGCCGCGCAGGCGCAGGCTCGCCCTCGGCCGCCCCCGTGGCCGCGCCCGGTGGCCGCCCCGCCCCCGAGGTCTCCGTGCCCGAGCCGCCCGAGGACAAGAGCGGCAAGGACAAGAAGAAGGACAAGGCCTCCGACGACGAGGCCGACCCCGGCGCCGAGTAGGGACTTGAGGGACGGGCAGCTATCCCGGCCTCCTGATTCTGTCCGGTGGGTCCCTGTCAGCGGCTACCAATGGCACGTAGACTGACGCCCGGTGCGGCCCGTGCCGCCCGATCCGGCCGGGGCACTGACCCCGAGTACCCACAACCCGAAAGGTTCCCTGATGTCGATTCGTCGCGTCGCCCTGCTCACCGCTGGCGGTTTCGCCCCCTGTCTGTCCGCCGCCGTCGGCGACCCTCATCGAGCGCTACACGCAGGTCGCTCCCGAGGTCGAGATCATCGCCTACCAGTACGGCTACCACGGCCTGCTCACCGGCAACTACATCGTCATCGACGACGAGGCCCGCAAGAACGCCGGCATCCTGCGCGACTTCGGCGGTTCCCCGATCGGCAACTCCCGCGTCAAGCTCACCAACGCCAAGAACCTCGTCGAGCGCGGCCTCGTCGAGGAGGCGTCAACCCCCTGGAGTTCGCCGCCGAGCAGCTGCGCAAGGACGGCGTCGACGTCCTGCACACCATCGGTGGCGACGACACCAACACCACCGCCGCCGACCTGGCCGCCTACCTCCATGAGAACGACTACGAGCTCACGGTCGTCGGCCTGCCCAAGACCATCGACAACGACGTGGTCCCGATCCGCCAGTCCCTGGGCGCCTGGACCGCGGCCGACGAGGGCGCCGGCTTCGCCTTCAACGTCATCGGTGAGCACCGCTCCAACCCCCGCATGCTCATCGTCCACGAGTGCATGGGCCGCAACTGCGGCTACCTCACCGCCGAGACCGCCCGCCGCTACCACGACCTGCTCCAGACCAAGCAGTGGGCCCCCTCCCTCGGCCTGACCAAGGAGCGCTGGGACGTCCACGCCGTCTTCCTCCCCGAGATGAAGCTCGACATCGCCGCCGAGGCCGAGCGCCTCAAGGCCATCATGGACGAGCAGGGCAACGTCAACATCTTCCTGTCCGAGGGCGCCGGCGTCCCCGAGATCATCGCGGAGATGGAGGCCGCCGGCCAGGAGGTCCAGCGCGACCCCTTCGGCCACGTCAAGCTCGACACCATCAACCCCCGGCCAGTGGTTCGCCAAGCAGTTCGCCGGACTCATCGGCGCTGAGAAGGTCATGGTCCAGAAGTCCGGCTACTACTCGCGCGCCGCCCACGCCAACGCCGAGGACCTCGCCCTCATCAAGAAGATGTGCGACCTGGCCGTCGACTGCGCCCTGCGCGGCGAGTCCGGCGTCATCGGCCAGGACGAGGAGAACAACGACGAGCTCACCGCGATCGCCTTCCCGCGCATCGCCGGCGCCAAGCCCTTCGACATCACCCAGCAGTGGTTCACCGACCTCATGGCCGACCTGGGCCAGAAGGTCGAGCCGGCCGAGGTCGCCCCCGAGCACTGAGGCTGAGTCCCGCACCCTGCCGCGGCCGGTGCCGTCCTCGTGACGACGCCGGCCGCTCTGTTCCGCGATGCGGCGCCGATCCCGGGCAATATCCCGACTGGCCTATGCTGACGGGCGTGATGAACGAGCTCTCCGTCGCCCGCACGGACGTCCCAGGTCCCCCGCATGGCGCCACCTGCCCGCCCTCCAGCAGCCGACCTACCCCGATGAGGCCGCGCTGGCCGACGTGGTGGCGGACCTGCGCCGCCGGCCCCCGCTCGTCTTCGCCGGAGAGGTCGACTCCCTGCGCGACCTCATCGCCCAGGCCAGTGCCGGGGAGGCCTTCGTCCTCATGGGTGGGGACTGCGCCGAGTCCTTCACTCACAACACGGCCGACAACATCCGCCTCAAGGTTCAGACCATCCTCCAAATGGCCGCGGTCCTCACCCTATGGCGCCTCCACGCCCGTGGTCAAGATCGGCCGCATGGCCGGCCAGTACGCCAAGCCCCGCAGCTCGGACACCGAGACCCGCGGCGAGGTCACCCTGCCCGCCTTCCGCGGCGACTCCGTCAACGGCCACGAGTTCACCCCGAGGCCCGCATCCCCGACCCCACCCGCATGCTGGACGCCTACCTGCGCTCGGGCACCACCCTCAACCCTCATCCGCGCCTTCACGATGGGCGGCTACGCGGACCTGCGCGAGGTCCACTCCTGGAACCGCGGTTTCACCGCCAACCCCGCCTACAAGCGCTTCGAGTCCTTCGCCGACGAGCTCGACCGGGCCATGCGGTTCATGGAGGCCGCCGGCGTCGACTTCGAGGCCCTGCGCCAGGTCGACTTCTACGCGGCCCACGAGGCCCTCCTTCTGGAGTACGAGGATGCCATGATCCGCGAGGACTCCCGCACCGGGCGCCTCTACGACACCTCCGCCCACATGCTCTGGGTGGGGGAGCGCACCCGCGAGGCCGACGGCGCCCACGTCGCCATCCTCGCCGGCGTCCACAACCCCGTGGGCGTCAAGGTCGGCCCCTCCACGTCCCCCGACGACGTCACCCGGCTCATGGAGCGCCTCAACCCCGACGGTCTTCCCGGACGCCTGTCCCTCATCACCCGCATGGGCGCCGACCGCATCCGCGATGCCCTCCCGGCACTGGTGGAGGCGGTGCGAGCCGACGGGCGTCCCGTCACCTGGATCGCCGACCCCATGCACGGCAACACCATCACCTCGGACAACGGCTACAAGACCCGCCGCTTCGAGACGATCCTCGACGAGATCCGAGGCTTCTTCGAGGTGCACCGCTCCCTGGGCACCGCCCCGGGCGGCATCCACGTCGAGCTCACCGGCGACGACGTCACCGAGGTCCTCGGTGGGGGCGAGCACATCGACGAGGCCGGCCTGGCTGAGCACTACGAGACCCTCGTCGACCCGCGCCTCAATCACCAGCAGTCCCTCGAGGTCGCCTTCGAGATCGCCGAGATGCTCAAGGGCTGAAAACCTCCGCCGAGAACCCGCCCGCGCTGCGGGGGCCGGCGAAACGTGGCCCGGTCCGCCTCGGCGAAACCGGGCCACAGCCGTCAGAAGATGTTGATGGTGACCCTGGAGTCCGGCTTGACGCTGGAGCCCGGTGCGGGGTCGGTGGAACGCACCGTCCCGAAGAGGCCTCCCAGGCGCTTGTTGACCTCCACCTTCAGCCCGGCCTCCTCGAGGATCTTCTTGGCCTCATCCTGGCTCTTGCCGGTCACGTCGGGGATCGTCACCTTCTCCGGCCCCTTGGAGACGGTCAGGTCCACTGAGTCGCCCTTGTAGTAGCCCGACGCCCCGGCGATGGGGAGGAGGAGATGACGTTCCCCTTGGCCACGGAGTCGGAGTAGCCCTTGCCGACCTTGCCCTTCTTCAGGCCGGCGTCCTCCAGCGCCTTCTTGGCCTCGTCCTCGCTCAGACCGGTCACGTCGGGGATCGTGGCCGGCTCCTTGCCCTGGAGACGACGAGCGCGACCTTCTCAGTGTGTTTGATGACCTTGCCGGCCTTGGGGTCGGAGGAGATGACTTTGCCCGAGTCAACGCTGGCGGAGTACTCCTCGGTGACGTCCCCCGGGGTCAGGCCGGCGGCCTTGATCGCGGCCGTGGCCTGGTCCTTGGTCTTCCCGACGACGTCGGGAACGGTCTTAGTCTCCACGCCTCGGGAGACAGCGGTGGTGACGACCTGGCCGAGTCCCACCTTCTGTCCCGCCTTCGGGCGGCAGGAGACAATGCTGCCGGCCGGTACCGTGTCGGAGTAGACGCGCTCAGGGCGTACCCCAGTCGAGCCCCTGCTTCTCCAGGGCGAGCTGCGCCTGGTCCTCAGACATGCCGACAATGTCGGGTACGGCAACTCTCCTGCCCGGACCGGCCGTCAGGTACCAGGTTGCGCTCGCCCCGGTCCCGGCCATGGCCAGCAGCCCGATGATGACGGCGCGACGGCGACTGAGGCCGCCGGTGCCCTTCCTCCGGGTGGGGACGGCGGTGGTCTTCTGGGCATCGGCCGCCACGGCCTTGCGCGAGAGCGCACGTGTTCTCCCCTGGAGTCCGGGCCGATGGAACCGATAGGAAGGGAGACGGTCACGCATACCGGCGTGCGACGAGGAGTCCTCAGCTGAGGAGTCGTCGGCATCGTCCTGGGACTCGTCACCGATGGCGGAGCGTGCGGCCTGGGCGTTGGCCGTCATGACCTCCTGGGTGCGGATTGAGCCGGTTCCGCCTCCGCGGCGCACGGAGAGCTCGGAGTCGGTGAGCTCGTCGACGACGTTCCGCAGCAGCGCCAGTGCCTCGTCGGCGTCGGCCGGGCGCTCCCTGCGGCTCACGGCGCGTCATGGTGGCCACGAGCTCATCGACGTCGGCCGGCATCTCGGGCACCAGCTTGGAGGGCAGGGGCACGTCCTCGTGGACATTGCGGAAGGCGATCTGGATGGGGGAGTCCGCGGTGAAGGGCTGCTCGCCGGTGAGGAGCTCGTAGAGGACCACTCCGGCGGAGAAGACGTCGGCGCGAGAGGTGGACTCTCCCGGAGGTGATGAGCTCGGGCGCCAGGTAGGCGACCGTGCCCAGCACGTTGCCCGTCGTTGTCTGCGTCACTTCCGTGACCGCTCGGGCCAGGCCGAAGTCGGCAACCTTGGCCACAGAGCCGTCCGAGGGCAGCAGGACGTTCTCCGGCTTGATGTCGCGGTGGACCAGGCCGGCCCGATGGGCGGCGCCGAGCGGGCGCAGCAGCTGGGCCACCAGGCCCAGGGCCTCCTTGACCGACAACGGTCCTGCTGCGATGAGGTCGCGCAGCGTGGGCCCCTCGACATACTCCATGACGAGGTAGGCCACCCCGTCGAGGCTGCCCTGGTCGAAGACTGCCACCACGCCGGGGTTGGACAGGCGTGCCGCGGCCCGGGCCTCACGGCGGAAGCGCGAGACGAAGTCGGGGAGTCGGCCAGGTGGGCGTGCATGAGCTTGAGCGCCACGGTCCGGTCCAGGCGACGGTCATGGGCGCGGTAGACGGTGGCCATCCCGCCGCGCGCAAGGCGATCGACGATCTCGTAGCGAGAGTCGACCAGCCGACCAATGAGGGGATCTGTGACCACGGGCGCGATTCTACGATGCCGGTAGTGAGGTGACAGCCGCACGCCGGATCAGGCGCGTAGTCGGGTAGTACTGCCCACCCGGTGGGCTGTCCTCGTTTCCTCTGCCGGATCAGGAGACTCGGTGTGTCAGCAGGTCCGCCAGGACCGTCAGGTCCTCCAGGGATGCGGTGCTCACCACGCCCTCGCTCCGGAGCTGTTCCAGCGCCCGGCTTCCGGCATTGCGGTGCGTGGTGATGATCTCCTCGTGCGCGGCGCGCGCACCGCAGTCCTCGATGAGAGCGGCGACCTCACCGATCTGCTCCGGCGTGGCCTCGGGATTGGCCAGGACGCTGCCGAGCAGCCGCCGGCCTGCGTCGCCGCAGCGCCCCCAGGTCAGGGCCAGCAGCACCGTGCGCTTGCCCTCGCGCAGGTCGTCTCCGGCCGGCTTTTCCAGTCGCCTGCGGCGAGCCGAAGACGCCCAGCTCGTCGTCGCGCAGCTGGAAGGCGATACCGACGTCCTCTCCGAAGGCGGCCAGGTGCTCGGCGGTGGGCCCGCTCGGGTCCAGGCCGGCTAAGAGGGCGCCGATGAGCAGCGGGTGGCGCACCGAGTACCGGGCCGCCTTGTGACGCACGACCGACAGGGCGTCGTCGTGCATGCGCCTGGCCGCGGCGCCCGGCTCCCGGTCCCACGGCAGGGGCAGGTTCTCGCTGCGCACATCGAGGAACTGGCCCAGGGCCACCTCGGTGGTCATGGCGTCGAAGGCCGTCCGGGCGTACTGGACCGCTCTGCTTCCGGTCTCACAGGAGACGCGCGACTGCGACAGCGCACTCATCTCCTCGCCGGCCAGGGACAGCAGGAGATCGCCGAGCAGGATGGCGCCATTGGCCCCGAAGGTCTGCGGGCGTCCCAGCCAGCCTCGGGCCTCATGGTCCCGGGTGAAGGCGCGGTGCGCCGCGGGCATACCCCGCCGAGTGTCGGCGCCGTCCATGAGATCGTCGTGAACCAGGGCGCTGGCCTGGTAGAGCTCCAGCGCCGCACCCAGATGGACGGCGTCGGAACCCGTCAGGCACTCGGCTCGCTGCTCCGGGGCGCTCAGGATCGCGCAGCCGATGGCTCCCCAGGACGGCCCTCATGCGCTTGCCCCCGCTCAGGACGCTGCTGGCGGCCCCGAGCAGCTCCGGCGCGGCCTGTCCCAGGTCCTCCCAACGCCGGCGGCAGTCCTCCAGGACCTCTGTCAGACGGTGCTCGACGGCGGGACGGATACGGCCCAGGGCCGCAGGCAGCGCACTCATGACCGCCAGGGTAGACCCAGGGCAGACGTCAGGAGGGGCGGTGACTCTTCCGGCAGTGGTTTTGCCGCAGCGCGACGCCGACTGCGAACAAGATGAGGTCGCACTAAGTCATCGGTGCGGAGATCCTGGGGAATAAACGCTACAATTCTGGGGTTGCCTGCTGTGCCGGATCGGGTTCCCATACCCCGTCACCGGCTGTCCGCCCGCCCACGCGAAAGGAACTCCGTGGCTTCTTCCACAGTGACGCGCTCCAGCACCGAGCTCACTGACGACGTCGACGAGACCCCGCTCGACGACGAGGACTTCGACCTCGACGACGAAGGAGACGACACCGACTACGACGACGAGGACTACGAGGACGACGAGGACTCCTCTGATGAGGACGAGGACCAGGATGATGACTCCGAGGGCGCAGACCGTCCAGGAGGATGACGGCCCGGCTCCCGAGCTGCGCGACTACTACCTGGATGTGAGCCTGGAGGAGAACGGCGACGGTTCCAAGCGCAGCCCCTTCAACAACCCCGCCTCGCTCAAAGGCGTCCGCCTGGCTCCGGGGGCGACTCTCTTCGTGCGCTCGCGCACGGTCGTGGAGAACCTGGAGATCGCCGGCCACGGCACCCTCGAGGAGCCCATCACGCTGGCTCCCTACGGCCATGGCCCGGTGCCCCGGTTCGTCATGGGAGACTCCGCCCCGATGGTGGCGCGAGACTACCTCGCGCAGAACGGCTACATCTTCCGCGGCTGGGTCATCAAGGGCATCAAGATGCAGCCCTCCATCGCGGCCCTGACCGGTGAGCTCGAGCGCATGCGCCGGGAGGAGGCGGAGAGGGCCGCCTCCAAGAAGTCCGGTAAGCGCAGCAAGTCCCAGGACAAGGACGGCTCCTTCACCGTCTCCGACTCCGACGAGGGCGACGAGCCCGCCCAGCGGGTCGTCACCGCCGGTGCCACCGCGGACCCGGTCAAGGACTACCTCAAGCAGATCGGTAAGGTCGCGCTGCTGAACGCCGAGCAGGAGGTCGAGCTCGCCAAGCGCATCGAGGCCGGTCTCTACGCCGAGCACCGCCTGGCTGAGAAGGGCAACGACCTGCCGGCCAAGCTGCGTCGCGAGCTGCACTGGGTGGCCCAGGACGGCCAGAGGGCCAAGAACCACCTGCTGGAGGCCAACCTGCGACTGGTGGTCTCCCTGGCCAAGCGCTACACGGGGCGTGGCATGCTTTTCCTGGACCTCATCCAGGAGGGCAACCTGGGCCTCATCCGCGCCGTGGAGAAGTTCGACTACACCAAGGGCTTCAAGTTCTCCACCTACGCCACCTGGTGGATCCGCCAGGCCATCACCCGCGCGATGGCGGACCAGGCCCGCACCATCCGCATCCCGGTGCACATGGTCGAGGTCATCAACAAGCTCGCCCGCGTGCAGCGCCAGATGCTCCAGGACCTGGGACGTGAGCCCACCCCGGAGGAGCTGGCCGTCGAGCTGGATATGACCCCGGAGAAGGTGGTCGAGGTTCAGAAGTACGGACGCGAGCCGATCTCCCTGCACACGCCGCTGGGTGAGGACGGGGACTCCGAGTTCGGCGACCTCATTGAGGACTCCGAGGCCGTGGTTCCGGCCGACGCGGTGAGCTTCACCCTTCTGCAGGAGCAGCTCCACGCCGTGCTGGACACCCTCTCGGAGCGTGAGGCCGGTGTGGTCTCCATGCGTTTCGGTCTGACCGATGGTCAGCCCAAGACCCTCGATGAGATCGGCAAGGTCTACGGGGTCACCCGGGAGCGCATCCGCCAGATCGAGTCCAAGACCATGTCCAAGCTGCGTCACCCCTCGCGCAGCCAGGTCCTGCGCGACTACCTGGACTGAGTGGACTCACCGGGCGAAGGAGCGTCCGGCTCACACGTGTCAACGACGGCGTCGGCCCCGGAACCGCATGGGTTCCGGGGCCGACGCCGCTGACTATGAGTGACGCGGCCGGGCAGAAGGTTGTGGTGCCCGCCCGGTCTGGCCCTGACGTCAGCCGGTGACGACCTTGGCGCCGGTGGTCTTCTTGGCGGCGTCGAGGGTCCCCAGCTCGGTGACGCCGGCGAAGCCGGCGTTGCGCATGACGGCGCTGGCCATCTTGGGCTGGTCGGCGGAGCCGTAGAGCTGGTACTGGGAGCTGCGGTCCAGGCTCGAGATCTGGCTGGAGAAATCACCCGAGGAGAAGTCGTGGTTAACGGCACCCTCCAGGTGCCCCTTCTTGAACTCCTCGGCCGAACGCAGGTCGATGATAACGACAGGGCCGGTGGCCTTCGCGTCCGCCGGGGCGGTGTGTGCTGAGGGGGAGGCGCTGGAGCCGGTGGATCCGGAGCATCCGGAAAGCGCTAGCGCGCCGCAGAAGACGAGCAGGGCAGAGGCGGTCATGACGCGGAGGGGGCGTTTCACAGACAGTTCCTTTGGGGTATCACGCGGCTTCGTCGAGCCTGGATGAGGGGCAGAATGCTTCAATCAGCGTAAGGCTCTGTGCCGGGGGACTCGGGGCGGGAACAGGAGCAGGGCCTCAGGAACGAGGATATGCGGCATCCGGTAGAAAAGGGCTGTGATACTCAGTGAACCGCAGTGCCGACGTCAGTGAAAAAGTCCACGTCGGCCGGGGCTGCCGGCGGCATCAGCTGCCGGCGGTCAGGCTCGCGGTCTCGTCCTGGAACAGCAGGGCGACCTCCTTGAGGTTCTCTCCGTGCTTGCGGGCGTGGTGGCCGCAGAAGAAGAGCTCGCCGGTCAGCATGACGACTCGGACATAGGCCTGCGCGTCGCAGACGTCGCAGCGGTCGGCGGTGGTCAGCGGGCGCTCGGCGGAGTCGGCGGCAGGGGTGGTCTGCTCGTCCAGGGGGGTCACCGCCTGGGTGGCGGTCGAGGTTCCGGTTGTGCTCATGGAACGCATTGCATCATGACGCAGCCGCTCCCACCCGTCCGAGACGGCCGTTTCCGCCTGAGGCGCACGCGCTTTCGCCCACGGCGCACCCCTGCCATGGGGCACGTCACCGTGAAGTCGACCGATCGGGTGAATGCTGGAAGGCGGTAGCGGTCGTAGCGGCGAGTCAATGCGCAGGAATCGGGAGGGGAAACGCAGGATGTCGGTGGTGCAGGAGTTCCGCGATCGTGAGATCGCACGCCTGGAGCGCTCGGGCTGGGTGACCAACAAGGCCCTTCGCCGGCGGCTGGAGGCGGTGGGGTTGCGGCCGCCCGCCGAGGTCGTCGCCCAGTGCCTGGATGAGGGCACGGGAATCGGAGGTGAGGTCGGTGCTCGCTGGGCGCGGGCCGAGCGCGCGGTGGCCCGTTTAAGGGAGTGCTTCGCCCCCTTCCGTTTCTCCGACGACGTCGACTACGGGCTCCTGGCCATCCCGACCGTCGACCGGCTCGACACCCGCGGCGCCATGGACCTCCGCGTCCGCCGCGGTCAGCAGCCCGATCTGATCGACGACCTCGTCGACCCGGCCCTGGGGGAAGGGGCTGACCTCGCCGCCTCCACCGGCACTGCCGGGACCACCCTGGGCAAGGACGGCTGGATGGTGGTGGCCGGCGTCGTCGGCCTGTACGGAATCTCGGCGGGGAGCCATGAGGGACGTCACCGCCGCTCCCGCGGAGCTCTTCGAAGTCGACGGCGTCGATACCCGAGCCCCTCATGACCCGTCAGATCTGGGGAGCCCGCCTCCTGCAGTGCCCGCCCGGACTCGTCCCCGATTCCGACTACGCCGAGCGGTGGACCTTCACGCTCTTCCCCGCCGAGGGGCTGGTCGATGGGCGGGCCGTCTCCGGCACCGTGCTCAAGAAGCGCGTACGCTTCCGGCTGGGCAAGGCGAACCGAGGGATCGGCAGCGCGCGGGTGAGCCCCGCCCTCCCGCTTGAATAGAGGTCCCAAGGGCCCCGGACATCGGCTGCATGACGTTTGACGCCACACGCCTGCCGCGGCGGGGCACAAGGCGCCGACGGCGCTGATCGGCTAGATTCCCAGCGTGCCCTCATCCGAGAACAAGACCAGCCGGGGCGACTACTCCGCCCGTCACCTCTCCGTCCTAGAGGGCTCGAGGCCGTGCGCAAGCGCCCGGGAATGTACATCGGCTCCACTGACCAGCGCGGTCTCATGCACTGCGTGTGGGAGATCGTCGACAATGCCGTCGACGAGGCCCTCGAGGGGCACGGCGACGACATCTCGGTGACCGTCCACGACGATGGCTCCATCGAGGTGCGCGACAACGGGCGCGGCGTGCCCGTGGACATCGAGCCCTCCTCCGGCCTGACCGGCGTTGAGCTCGTCTACACCAAGCTGCACGCCGGCGGGAAGTTCGGCGGTGGCTCCTACGAGCGCCGCCGGCGCCTGCACGGGTGGGGGCGTCCGTCGTCAACGCCCTGGCCGAGCGCATGGACGTCGAGGTCGACCGCGGTGGCAAGACCTACGCCATGAGCTTCCACCGCGGCGAGCCCGGCATCTTCGACGACTCCGCCGGGCGCAGCCCCTCCTCACCCTTCACCGAGTTCACGAAGGCCTCCGAGCTGCGCGTCGTCGGCAAGGTGCGTCGCGGTGTGACCGGCACCCGGGTGCGCTACTGGGCCGACCCCCAGATCTTCCCCAAGCCCACCGAGTACGACGCCGCCGCCCTGCGCGCCCGGCTGCGGCAGACCAGCTTCCTCGTCCCGGGCCTCACTCTGCGCTTGGAGGACAAGCGCCCCCGAGGCCGAAGCCATCGCCGCCTCCACCACGCCCGCCGCCGACGCCGGCGAGACCGACGACGCCGTCCACGAGGTCACCCTGCGGGCGGCCGCCAAGAACACCACCGAGAACCGCGGCGACCTGTTCGACACCGGTACTGACGACGGCGTCGAGGTCTTCCAGGCCCTGGGCGGAACCGCCGACTTCGTCGACTTCCTGGCCTCCGACGGCTCGGTCACCGACACCTTCCGTCTGACCGGTGAGGGGCTCCTACACCGAGACCGTCCAGCAGCTCGACCGCGCCAGCGGGCACCTGCGGCCCGTCGAGGTCGAGCGCATCTGCATGGTCGATGTCGCGCTGCGGTGGGGGATCGGCTACGACACCACGGAGCGCTCCTTCGTCAACATCATTGCCACCCCCATGGGCGGCACCCACCTGACCGGATTCGAGCAGGCACTCACCAAGGTGCTGCGCAAGCGCATCGAGGCCGACTCCCGGGCCCTGAAGCTCACCTCCAAGGACGGACGCGTCGAGAAGGACGACATCATGGCGGGACTGACCGCCGTCATCACCGTGCGCGTGCCCGAGCCCCAGTTCGAGGGCCAGACCAGGAGGTCCTGGGCACCGGGCCCGTGCGCCAGATCGTCTCCAAGGTGGTTGAGCGCGAGCTCACCGCCCTGCTGTCATCCTCCAAGCGGGACCTCAAGGCCCAGGCACGCGCCCTGGAGGAGAAGATCGTCGGCGAGATGCGCGCCCGCGTCTCAGCGCGCCTGCACAAGGAGATTACCCGCCGCAAGACGGCCCTGGAGACCTCCTCCCTGCCGGCCAAGCTCGCCGACTGCCGCAGCGACGACGTCGGCGCCTCCGAGCTGTTCATCGTCGAGGGCGACTCCGCCCTGGGAACCGCCAAGAACGCCCGCGACTCCGAGTTCCAGGCGCTCCTGCCGATCCGCGGCAAGATCCTCAACGTGCAGAAGGCCTCCCAGGCCGACATGCTGCGTAACGTCGAGTGCTCGGCCATCATCCAGGTGGTCGGTGCCGGCAGCGGACGCACCTTTGACCTGGAGGCCGCACGCTACGGCAAGGTCATTCTCATGACCGACGCCGACGTCGACGGCGCCCATATCCGCACCCTTCTGCTGACCCTCTTCTTCCGCTACATGCGCCCCATGATCGAGGCGGGTCGGGTATTCGCGGCCGTCCCGCCCCTGCACCGCATCGAGGTCTCCGGATCGGGGCGGCGCAAGAAAGAGATCATCTACACCTACTCGGACGAGGAGCTCGTCACCACCCTGCGCCGCCTGGAGCGCGCGGGCCGCAGCTTCAAGGAGCCCCAGCGTTACAAGGGCCTGGGGGAGATGGACGCCCATCAGCTCGCCGAGACCACCATGGAGCCCCAGCACCGCACCCTGCGGCGCATCACACTGGAGGATGAGGCCCAGGTCATGGAGGCCGAGTCCGTGTTCGAGCTCCTCATGGGCTCGTCGGTCGAGCCCCGCCGCGACTTCATCGTCGAGGGCGCCCGTGATGTTGATCGCGAGCGCATCGACGCCTGACCAACGCGCCAGGTATCGGCCGCTCCTTCAGGTAGTGTCAGTAACCTTCGTGTCACGGCCCGCCAGAGGTCGAGGCGCGCTGTTCGCTGACTGATCGTCATTCTTCGTCCTCATGAGGGAGGTGCGCTTTGGCACCCGGTTACGGTACCCGCCGGGCGGGATCCTCGCCGTGGCCCATTCTGCGCCCGGGGCCCCACTCGTCCTTGTCGCGGGAGCTGGCCTGGCGGCCTCTGGGCCCGGAGGACAACCACGAGCTGGCCGCGCTCATCGCCCGGGCCGAGGAGGTTGACAACCCTCCCTACCGCACCAGTGAGCAGGAGACGGCTGAGTACTTCCCTTGACCCCCACCTACTCCGGGGTCGCCGGGCCGCGACGTTGACGGTGTCATGCGGGCCTTCGGCCTGGTGCGGCTGCGTCCGGCCGGCGAGATCTACGCCTCCATGACCGGCACCGTTGATCCTGCCATGCGTAAGCGCGGCATCGGACGCGCCCTTCTGCACTGGCAGGCCGAGCGGGCCCGCCATCTCGTAGGTGCTGAACGGGCCGGCTCCGTGCCGGGAAGGGAATCGACCCAGGTCCCCGCCCATGTGGTCACCACCGTCCTGGAGGACGACAAGCGCATGCAGGGGCATCTTACGGACATGGGGTTTAAGCCGATGCGCTGGTACCGGGAGGTGCGCCGTTTCCTCGGTGACGAGATCCCCGAGGTGGACCTGGACGGCTTCATCACCATCGACCCGTGGACGCCCGAGATCGACGACGACGTCCGCCGTGCCTACAACCAGGCCATGGCCGAGACCTGGAAGACGGAGAACGTCACTCCTGAGGACTGGACCGCGGGCAGTGCCTACTTCGCCCCCCAGTGGAGCTTCGTGGCCATGGACCGATCCGGGGACCGGGCCCGCGTTGCCGGTTACCTGCGTTCGGGCCGCTATGAGCAGGACTGGGAGGCCCTGGGCTGGCGCGAGGGCTATACCGACGTGCTTGGGGTCCTGAGCGACTACCGCCATCGCCGGATCGGGCCCGCGCTGCTGGTGGCCGCCATGCGCGCCTACGCCGCCGACGGCATGGAGTACGCCGCCGCCGGTGTCGACACCGACAACCCCAGCGGCGCCGTGGACCTGTACGAGTCCCTGGGCTACGTGCCCACCCGCGGCACCATCCTCTACGCCCTCGACGTCTGAGCGGGGTACTTTCCGCTCGGGCGGTTCACCCTCGTAGGTGGGCCACGGCACCGGCCACCATGGTGGCCACGGGCTGCACACCCGCCAGCTCCTCAGCCCCGAGGCGCAGGGGGTCCTCGGCCAGGAGCACCAGGTCGGCCGGGGATCCCACCGCCACCGGGCCCGGCCCCGTTGACGCTGGCCGCCAGCGCCTCCTCGGCTGTCAGCCGCTGGTCCGGCGACCACACCGAGCCATCCGGCGTCCGGCGCCCCACTGCTGCCGACATGGCCAGCCATGGGTCCAGGGGCGCCACCGGCGCATCCGAGCCCAGCTGGAGCAGGGCCCCGGCGGACACCATGTCCCCGAAGGCGTAGGTGCGTTCCTCCAGACCCGGCCACACCCGGCTCACGGCCGCCCAGTCATCAATGAGGTGGGCCGGCTGAACCGACAGCTCGACGCCGCAGCCCACGAGGCGCCTGAGCGCCCCGTCGGGCTCGTCGAGGGCGTTGGCCGGCAGCAGCTGGGCGTGCTCCAGGCGCCCGGTGGCTCCCGAGTGCGCGAAGGCGGCGGCGACGTCGTCGACCGCCGCGTCCCCGATGGCGTGGATGGCCATCTCGTAACCCTGCCGGGCGGCATGGGCCATGAGGTCGGTGAGCTCGGCCCGGTCGATATTGACCACGCCGTGGGAGTGCTCCAGGCCCAGCTCAGTCGGGTAGGGCTCGCACATGTGCGCGCTGCCCGAGCCCATCGAGCCGTCGGCGATCACTTTGAGTGGCCCCTGAACCAGCACCGGGGAGCCGTCGGGCAGGTACGGGGAGCCGGCCAGCGCGGTCCCGGTGCGCAGGCCGCCGGCGATCCACCGCTCCAGCTTATCGCGGTAGACCCCGATACGGATACGGGGCAGCACCTCAGGAAGAACGCCCTGGGCCGTCATGGCCCGCATGCGCCGCGGCCAGTCATCGGGATCCTCCGACCAGCTCATGTCCACCACGCCGGTGATGCCCCGAGCCAGCATGTCGGCCAGGACTTGCCGGTAGCCGGACTCCCGCAGCTCGCGTGTCCCCGGCACCTCGTCGAGCCGGTCCAGCAGAGCGAACCACGGGTCCTCCTTCATCGGTGCCCCAGGGTCCTGGGCACTGGCCCCCGGCAGGCCGAGAGCCCGCAGCGCCGCTGAGTTCAGCCACCCGGAGTGCACGTCCCCGGAGATGAGGAGCGTGGGAGTCTCCCCGGTGACCTCGTCGAGCTCAGCAACCGTGGGCACCCTGGGCCAGTTGGACAGACGGTGCCCGAATCCCTGGATCGTGGCCGGTTGCGAACCGGCCGGACGATCCCGTAGCGCCTGGACCACCAGCTCCAGAGCCTCTTCGGCACTGTGTGTGGCCAGCGTGTTGATGCGTGCCGAGCGCGCCGCCTCCATGTCCAGGTGGGCGTGAGCATCCCACAGACCGGGAATGAGGAAGGAACCATCGGCCTGAAGGACCCGTACCCCAGGAGCACTCAGCCCCCGCCCCACCTCGACGACCCGGCCGGCCTCGATACGCACATCAACGGGCTCAGGCGAGGGTGGCGGCGCGGCCAGGGCGCCGGGGACCGAGCGACCCCGGCGCAGCGCCCCCAGCTCGGTGCGGAACCGGAAGGGGACGACGCGGACGTCCCTGATGAGCAGGTCTGCGGAGGGGTCATCGGCCATGGGCCACTTTAGGGCACATCCTCCCTGCTCGCAGTGGATCTCCGGGCACTCCTACCAGAGGAGGCCCTGTCAGCCGATTCCGACGATGGGGAGCCGGCAGCGGTGAGCCGGAGCCGTCGCGCCGCTCATCAGGCTCCGGCAGCGTGACCGGCTGACCGCCCTCGCGCAGGGCCCGCGGCGGGGCCACACCCACCCAGGCCACCATCAGCTCGTCCTCACCGCGCAGGAAACGGTGAGAACGAACTCCGCCCGTGGCCCGGCCCTTAGCCGGGTAGCGATCCAACGGGGTGACCTTGACGCTGCCTCCGCCAGTGCCCGGAAGCGAGCCCTCGGAGCCCGTCACCGTCACCACCACCGCCTCGGCCAGCAGCTCCTCAGGGAATCGCCGCACCGGCGATGACCCGGGCGCCCTCGTGCAGCGAGATCCCCGCCATACCGCCGGCACCACGGCCCTGCGGACGCACCTTGGCGGCCTGGAACCGCAGCAGCTGGGCGTCAGAGGTCACCATTGTCAGGAAGTCCGTGTCCGCCGCGGTGCCCGCGAAGACCACCCGGTCGCCCTCGGACAGGGAGATGACCTCCCAGCTCTCGGCGTTCCGAGGCTCGTCTCCGGGCTTGACCCGCTTGATGACACCATCCGCCGTGGCCAGGACGATCGGCGGGTTGTCGGCCGATCCCACCGGAACCAGACCCACCACCTTCTCCTCCGGCTCGATGTCCACCAGCTGGCGAACCTGAGTCGCGCCGGCCAGCCCCGGGGCTCCCTCGGTGCGTGGCACCTCCGTGGTGGAGACGACGTCGAGCAGTACCAGCCGGCCGGTGTCGGTGACCGCGCCGATCCGTCCACGCGCCGTGGTGGACACCTGGGAGGTCAGTGCGTCGTGGGGCTGGCGCCGGCCGGTGCGGGCCACCGGCTCGGCGCCGGGAATACGCGCCACCAGCCCGGTGGCAGACAACACCACCCGGCACGGGTCGTCGGGGACAGTGAGCGGTACCGGGGAGGCGCTCGGGCATGAGCGTCATCGGCTGAGCGGAGGCGCCGGTACGCTTCTCACCTCCACCTGAGGCGGTGGAGGCATCGTCCGGAGTCGCTGCGCTGCCGGCCGACGACGTCACCGGCTCACCGGAGGCCTCCAGCAGCACCGTGCGCCGCGGGGTGCCGAACTGCTCGGCCACGTCCGCCAGCTCACGGGAGACCACGCGCCGCAGCAGGACGTCATCGGCCGGGATCGCCTCGAGGGGCCTCGATCTCCCGGGCCAGCTCGTCGCGCTCCTTCTCCAGCTCGATGACCGAGAACTTCGTGAGCCGGCGCAGCTGGAGCTCAAGGATGTAGCCGGCCTGCGGCTCGGTGAGGTCGAAGACCTGCATGAGCCTGGTGCGCGCCGTGGCGGCGTCGTCGGAGGAGCGGATGACGGCGATGACCTCGTCGATGTCGAGGATGGCGATGAGCAGGCCGTCCACCAGGTGGGCGCGCTCGCGACGCTTGCCCAGGCGGAACCGAGTGCGCCGGGTGACCACCGTGAGGCGGTGACGCACGAATACATCCAGAAGCTCCCGCAGCCCCAGGGTGTGGGGCTGGCCGTCCACGAGGGAGACGTTGTTGATGCCGAAGGAGTCCTCCAACGGTGTGTGCTTGTAGAGCTGGGCCAGGACCGCCTCGGGGTTGTAGCCGTTCTTGACGCTGATGACCAGGCGGGTGCCGTGCCTGCGGTCAGTGAGGTCAGCGACGTCGGTGATGCCCTGGAGCTTCTTGGATCCCACTGCCTCCTTGATACGGGTAATGATCTTCTCCGGTCCCACCATGTAGGGCAGCTCCGTGACCACGATGCCCTTGCGGCGCGGGGAGACGGACTCCACGTGAGCGGTTGCCCGCGTGAGGAACTTCCCCCGTCCCGTGCGATAGGCCTCTCGGATCCCGTCCAGGCCCACGATCATGCCGCCGGCGGGCAGATCCGGCCCCGGCACGAAGGCCATGAGGTCCTCCAGGCTCGCCTCGGGGTGAGTCAGCAGGTGCCGGGCGGCGGCCACCACCTCCACGAGGTTGTGTGGCGGCATGTTCGTGGCCATACCCACCGCGATACCTGCCGCGCCGTTGACCAGCAGGTTCGGGAAGGCCGCCGGCAGCACCTCGGGCTCGGTGAGCGTGTAGTCGTAGTTGGGGGCGAAGTCGACCGTGTCCTCATCCAGGTCCGCCGTCAGCGCCAGGGCCGATGCGGCCAGGCGCGCCTCGGTGTAGCGGGGGGCCGCCGGGCCGTCGTCCAGGGAGCCGAAGTTGCCATGACCGTCGATGAGCGGCAGCCGCATCGTGAAGGGCTGGGCCAGGCGCACCAGCGCCTCGTAGATCGCGGTGTCGCCGTGGGGGTGGAGCCGCCCCATGACATCGCCCACGACCCGGGAGGACTTCACGTGCGGACGATCAGGACGCAGTCCCATCCGATCCATCTGGAACAGGGATGCGACGCTGAACCGGCTTGAGCCCGTCACGGGCATCGGGCAGGGCACGCGCGTAGATGACGGAGTAGGCGTACTCCAGGAAGCTGGTGCGCATCTCCGTGGACAGGTCGAGATCGACGATCTCCCCGTCTGTCGGGGGAGGAGTCCGGGTGGTGGCAGACTTCGGCATGGGCGCATTCTCCGAGGAATCGGGCCGAAAACAAACCACGACACCCGGGCGTGACAGGGTCAGACGCTTCTGCCCGGAGCGGCCGGCCGACCTTGAGCGAGGGATACCGGCGCTCGACGATGAAGGGGCGGACGATGGCACAATGGCGACCATGACGACCCACTCTGGCCAGAACTCGGCCGCCGGTACCCGCCTCGTGCGAGGCGTCGCAGGAGGCCTTCGCCGACCTGGTGCAGCAGGTGGAGCTCGCCGGCTACTATCCCCGAGCTGGTGCTCGACACCCTCCGCCTGGCCGCGGGAGAGGAGGAGATCCTCTCCGGCATGGTCCAGGCCGAGACCACCTTCGCCGAGGCGGTCCACCGCCACCTGACCGTCCTGGCCCTGACCCCCACCCGTCTCATCATCGTCCACGTTGACGACACCCCCCGCGATGACGGCAGCCCCGGCGCCCTGGCCACCAGCGAGGCCGTTCCGCTCAGCCGTATCCGCTCCATGGCCCTGACCCGTGGCGTCTCCGACCCGGCCCAGGGCGGCGGCACCCTCACCGAGATGACGATCGCGGTCTCCTGGGGCTCGGTGCGCCGTCTCGACATGGAGCCGGCCACCTGCGGCGACCCCGACTGCCAGGCCGACCACGGCATGACCGGCGTGTCCGTGCCCGACGACGTCGTCATCCGCGTGGCCGCGGGTGTGGAGGGCGCCGCCGCCCTGGCCCGCGCAGAGACCTTCGCCGGCCGGCTCTCCCAGATGGCGGCCCGCGCCGCCTCCCTGTGACGGGGACCGGTGATGGGACCCCGGACCGTCAGCGGGCAACCCGCATCGGTTCCCGCCCTGGACTCCCCACAGGATCCGGCGCTCCGCTACGTCCTGGCGGTCGGTGCCGTCAGCGCCGGGTTGCCCCTGTCCGACGCCGGGCACGATGGCGATACCGACCTCAGCCTCGACGTTGAACCTGTCGTCTCCGACGCCCGGGCCCGCATGGTTGCCCGCGGCTGGGGGATCGAGCCGGTCGGCGAACCCGGGAAAGCCGGTGGCTGCCCGGGAACCGTCGTCGTCCTCGTGGACGGGCTGGGCCTGGAGATGCTCCGCCGGCGCCGCGGACACACCCCCACCCTGCGCCGGTGGCTGGGCCAGTGCGAGGCCGGCGCTGCCGGTGGCGGCAACGCGATCCGTACCTGCCGGCCCTCGACGACGGCTGCGGCCCTGACCATGCTGGGGACCTCCGCCCTGCCCGGCACCACCGGCATGGTCGGCTACTCGGTGCTCAACCCCCTCCTGGGGCCCGCTCTTGAGGCCTCCGCCGTCCCCGGCCCCGACCAGGTCCTCAGCCTCATCACCTGGAAGGGCGACAACGTCCCCAGCCCCAGGTCCTGGCAGGACGTGCCCACGATCTTCGAACGGCTCCCGGCCGGGAGCGCGGTGAGCATCGGACCAACCCGCTTCGCCGGTTCCGGTCTGACCGAGGCCGCTCTACGAGGTGCCACACACCTGGGAGCCGACCGGCTGGAGGACCGGCCCGGCCTGGCCGCCGGCGCTCTGCGCCGCGGCACGCCACTGGTCTACCTCTACGTCGGCGAGCTGGACAAAACCGGTCACAAGCATGGATGGCTCAGTGAACAGTGGCTTACCCAGCTCGAGCGCCTCGACGCCGCCATGGCTGAGCTGGTCCGCCGTGTCCCCGGCCGGAACCAGGATCATCCTCAGCGCCGACCACGGCATGGTCGACACTGATCCTGACCACCGCATCGACCTGAGCGCCCACCGCGAGCTCGTTCGCGACGTCGTCGCCGTGGCCGGCGAGCCCAGGCTGACGCACCTGCATGTCGCTGACGGCGACGCGGACCTCGCCGCCGAGGTCGCCCAGCGGTACCGCCGCGTCCTGGGAGAGCGCGCGATGTGGATCGGGACCAGGGAGCAGACGGGTGAGCACCTGGGCGCCCTCGGCCCCCGAGCACGAGGCGTCGTCGGCGACGTCGTCGTGGCCATGGCCGACACCTGGGTCCTCGTGGACCCCCGGGTCCACTCCGAGTCCGCCATCGCCATGCCCGGTGTCCACGGATCCTTCACTCCCGGCCGAGACCGAGGTGCCGCTGCTCATCACCGAGACCTGAGGGGCCCGAGAGCTCTACGAGCCCTGCAGGGCTCGTAGAGCCTCGGGAGCTTCCTGGCCTCCGGCTACTCGGGCCTGGCGCCGAAGACGATCTCGTCCCAGGAGGGTACGGAGCGCCGTGAGCGACGGCGGGACTTCTTCTTGGCCGGAGATGTCCGGGGCATATCGGGCAGGGGGCTCCTGCGTGCCCGCCTCCGAGGCGGCCGACGGGCCGGGGAGGCCTTGGCCAGGGACCTCGAGGCGAGAGGGCATGGGGATCTCCGGCACCGGCTCGGTGGGACTGTCCGCCGCCAGCGGAGCCCGACGCCCCACGGGGACTCGCTCCACAGTGGGACTCGGGGCCGACGGTGCTGCCGAGGGCGCGCTGGAGGCCGTCACCAGCCTGGTGCCGGCCGGGTGGTTGCCGGTGTGCAGACGCCTGCGCTCTGACATCGAGTGAGACCTGTGCACTCAGGCCCGCGGCCTGCTCCAAGAGCTCGTCGTTGGCTCCGGCGCCGGCCTCGGCGCAGCGCTCCTCGATGCCCCGGGCCGGGGGTGAGGGGACCTCAGGGCTCTCGGGACTGCTGGTGTGGTCGATGCCGTGAGGATCGGTGAAGGCGTCCTCATCGTCGTTGCCCTCGCCGGCAAAACCGTTCAGGTCGTTGTCACGGGGCATCTCGACCTCGACGCGCCGGCCCCGGCTGGAGGCCAGGTCGGCCAGCAGCGCGTCGGTGTCGTCCGCCGACATGGCGCCGCTGATGGGGCGTCCGTACTCCCGAACCGGCAGCATCCCGGCGGGCATCTCGACGGCCAGGCCGGAGGGCTCGCCGGAGGCCGCGGCCGGGGCGGAGACGGCTGAGACCGCACCACTGGCCGCTGAATCCGCGGCCGCGGGGGAGTGGCCCGACTGGGCCGACGGCGCTGAGGCTGACGCTCCGGGGGCCTTCGAGTCCTGGTCGAAGACGGCCGGGCGCTTGGCTCCCGCACCGGCCTCCGTGAGCCAGCGCGCCTCATCGTCCAGGGCATGAACCGCGCGGGCCGTCAGGTCCAGTGACCAACGTGCCTGCTTCTCCTCGGCGGACTGTACGAAGGTCACCATGATGAGCCAGGGGTCGCGGCCCTCGCGCAGCGCGTCCCACTCCAGGCTGGAAGGGTCGACGCCGCGCGTGGCCAGTCGGTCCACCACCAGCTCGCCGAGCAGGGGTGAGTCCTTCTCCCAACCGATTCGGCAGGACTGGGCCTGCGAGACGGCCCACTGACGCTCCGCGAGCACCGGCCCCTCGAACGGCGCACGTGCTCCACGTCCATGCCCGTGCTGATCGCGACCTCGGCCGCGGTCGCACCGGCACGCATGTAGGCCTGGAGCTGCCGGGGGCGCAGGGGTGCCGGCGCCTCGGAGACCGTCCCCGACGGGGGCAGGATCGCTCCGCGGTCACGGCGCACCGCGGCCCTGAGGGCGTCGTCGACGACGATGCTGTAACGCTCGCCGTCCTCGTCTGTCATGACAATCGTGTCACCGTTGGCACCCAGCAGCTCGAGTTCGACCATGGGCGGGGCCTCCTTCATCCCGTGTCAGCACGATATGCTCCACTGTGGCCCACAGCCTGCCATCCGCAGGCGTCGAGCCGTGGGAGGCGCAGCGGTGTGCCACATGTGAAGCACGTGTGAATACCCTCGTGAAAACCCTCGGGTCGGGCGCACTGCAAGCGAATCGTGTTCTTTCGTCGGGCGATTTGGCTTGACGGGCCACGTGGCGGTGCTATTGTGCGCGTGCCTTCCGGGACGGGGATGCCGAATCGTCGGCACGACGCCTGTGCGCGTGCACGGATCGGCTCCCGTCTTCCGAGGGGCACCCGAGAGCCGTCGACAGAAAGAGTGACGAGGCCATGGCGACCGACTACGACGCCCCGCGCAAGAATGATGACGAGCCTGAGGCCGATTCCATCGAAGAGCTGACCTCGCGGCAGAAGGACCAGTCCTCCGCCGCGATCGAGGAGGATGAGAACGAGGCCGCCGAGGGCTTCGAGCTTCCCGGGGCGGACCTGTCCCGTGAGGAGCTGAGCGTTCACGTCGTGCCTCAGCTCGAGGACGAGTTCACCTGCTCAGAGTGCTTCCTCGTCCATCACCGCAGCCAGCTGGCCTTCGTCGACGAGGGCGACCGGTCTTCCGGTGTGCGCCGACTGCGCCGGCTGACGCTCCCACCCAACTCAGGAGATCCCCATGGGACTGTTCTCGCGCCGTCGTGACGACGCAACCACCGATTCCGACGTGTCCACACTCAAGCGCGACCCCGTCAAGGACGACCTCGGCGAAGCCGCCGCCTCCGGTCCGTGGGACCTCAGTGAGCTGCCCGAGGACCAGGAGGAGGTGCCCCGTATCGACCTGGGCGCGCTGCAGGTCCCGGCCGTTGACGGGATGCAGCTGCGCCTGGAGCAGGCGCCCGACGGCACCGTCACCGCCGTCGTCCTGGCGCTGGGCGGCTCGGCGCTCGAGCTGCGGGCCTTCGCCGCGCCGCGCACCGCTGGCATCTGGGACGAGCTCCGCGGCGACATCGCCAACGAGCTCGCCGGAAACGGTGCCCGTTACGAGGAGAGCCTCGGGGAGCACGGCACCGAGCTGGTCGCTCACCTGCCCATGCGCGGTCCCGACGGCACGATGACGACCGGCACGATCCGCTTCCTGGGGATCGACGGCCCCCGCTGGTTCCTGCGCGGCGTCCTCCAGGGACCTGCTGCCTCCTCCGAGCACTCCGCCCAGGCACTGCGGGAAGTGCTGCGCGGAATCGTCGTCGTCCGTGACGGCCAGGCCCGTCCACCGCGGGAGATCCTGCCCCTGCACGCGCCCGGAGCCGTGACCGGCCCCGAGGCCGAGGACCTGCCCGGCATCGACCCGCTGGCGCCCGGCCCGACCATCGCCGAAGTGCGCTAGATGGGGGCGTTGTCGGCCCGTGTGAAGCGGCTCTACGAATCGCTGCGCACCAGCCGTGAGCACCTCAAGGCCGAGGAGGAGGGCGCTCCGCCAGCCGGCGGGGCACCGATCCGATCGGGGCACTGACCTCGCGACAGCGGGCCCGCGTCTCAGGTGTGCTGCAGGCGGTCACCTACCGCTCGAGCCAGGACAAGCCCATCCTCGTCGGACAGCTCTACGACGGCACCGGCAGCATCGACCTGGTGTGGTGGGGCCGGCGACGCATCCCCGGAATCAAGCCTGGAGCCCATCTCCTCGCTGAGGGGCGGGTCGCCGACGGCACCCACCGCCAGCAGATCCACAACCCCGCCTATCGCCTGCTGGGGCCGGGGCAGTAGCAACCGGCAGCCACCTGCGGGAAGGACCTATGAATGAGCAGCCGTTCCACTGGAACCGCCCGTACGGGCCTGGGGGCCATCGACTCCGAGCGCTTCGACGCCCTGGCCGCCGTGGGCGGGTGGCGCGGCATCCTCGAGTCCGTCGTGCCCACCCTCATGTTCGTCCTGGTCATGGCGGTGCGGCCCACCGCACTGGTGGCGGCCCTGGTCGCCTCCTGGCCATCAGCGCCATCGGCCTCATGACCCGCCTGATGCAGCGCCAGTCCCCGGCCCAGGTCATCGGCGGGATCGTGCTGGTCCTCGTCTCGGCACTGTGGGCCTGGCGCAGCGGCGACGCCACCAACTTCTACGCCACCGGCCTCATGATCAACGCGGCCTGGCTGGTCGCCTGCCTGGTCTCGCTGCTCATCGGCTGGCCGATCGTGGGCGCCTTCATGACTCTGTGGCATCGCGTCACCGACGAGTCGGACCGTAGTGGGGGCGACGACGCGAGCGAGCGCTCGGACAGCACCGAGGAGCCGCAGGTCGACGACGATCCTGCCGCGCGTCCCTCGGCCTGGCGCACCGAGCCGGCCCTGCGCCATGTCAGGCGCCGCTACCACGCCGGCACCTGGGTCCTGACGCTCATGTTCGCCCTGCGGCTCGTCGTCGAGGTACCCCTCTACCTGGCCGGCGCTCAGGCCGTGTCCTACCTCGGGGCGGCCCGCCTCATCCTGGGCGTGCCGCTGTACGCCGTGACCCTGTGGTTCATCTGGCTGCTGGTAGCTCCCAGCCGGATCGCCCAGGCCCAGGCTCTCGCCGAGCGGTAGCGCCGCCGCCCACCGTCACGTGAAGATGAGGGGCAGCTCCTCCAGGCTGGACTCTCCCTCGCGCGCCGTGAGGAAGATGAGCTCGTCGCCACGCTCGAAGCGTTCGTCACGGTCCGGTGTGATGGGGCGGTAGTCGCGCAGTATCGCAGCCAGCACCGTGTGGGGCGGCAGCTCGATGTCGGTGACGAGCTCGCCGATGACCGGTGAGTCCTCCGGCAGGGTCAGCTCGTGCATGGAGGCACCCGACTGGTGGAAGTGGAAGATGCTCACCAGGCTGCCGACACTGACGGCCTCCTCCACCAGGGCCGTCATGAAGCGCGGAGTCGACACAGCCACGTCCACGCCCCAGGTCTCATCGAAGAGCCATTCGCTCTTGGGATTGTTGATGCGCGCAACCGTGCGGGGCACCCCGTACTCGGTCTTGGCCAGCAGAGAGATGACCAGGTTGGCTTTGTCGTCCCCGGTGGCGGCCACAATGACGTCGCAGGTCTCGGCCCCGGCGCGCTCCAGGGCGTCGATGTCGCAGGCGTCCGCCAGCTGCCAGTCGGCCTCCGGGACCGAGGCGATGCGCATGGCCTCGGCGGAACGGTCGACGAGGGTGACCTCGTGGCCGTGGCTGATGAGCTCGCGGGCGATGGAACGGCCCACGGATCCGGCTCCGGCGATCACGATCTGCATGGCTCAGGCCTCCTGGGTCGGGGCGAGTGACAGGGGCACGGCGGACCTGGCCGATACGGTCGGTGCTCACCGCCAGGTGCAGCCGGTCGTGCTCCTGGATGACGGTGGCGGCCTCGGGCAGCATCGCCGTGGCATCGCGTGAGATCCAGGCCACCCGCACCCTCAGGCGGTCCTCCAGCACCCCGATCGTCGTACCGACCCACTGCGGGGAGGCGTTGGGCTGGATGAGAGCAACCGTGCCCGAGGGGTCCTCGAGCTCGCGGGCGCTGGATCCCGGCAGGATACGGCGCATCATCTGGTCGGCCGTCTGGCGCACGGTGGCCACCGTGGGGATGCCCAGGCGCTCGTAGACGTCGGCGCGCCGCGAGTCGTAGATCCTGGCGACGACGTTGTCCACGCCGAAGCTCTCCCTGGCCACGCGCGCAGCCACGATGTTCGAGTTGTCCCCGTTGGACACCGCGACGAAGGCGTAGGCCTCGTCGATGCCCGCCTGCTCCAGGGCGTCGCGGTCGAAGCCGACCCCCTTGACCTTGCGACCGTTGAAGTCCGAGGGCAGGCGGCGGAAGGAGTCCGAGGAGCGGTCGATGACGGACACCGAGTGCCCCATACGATCGAGCTGAACAGCCATGGACGCTCCGACGCGGCCACAGCCCATGATGACGAAGTGCACGAGGAGGACGGTACTCCGTTGTCGGGCCGCGGACGTAACATCTGGAGACGTGCGTGACTTCGCAGACCGCATCAAGCGGCTTCTCGTCGGCCGTCCCTGTCCCCAGCGGTGCTCTGGGGGAGACGCTCCTGCCCAAGAGGATCGCCCTTCCAGTCTTCGCCTCCGACGCCCTGTCCTCCGTGGGCTACGCCCCTGATGAGGTGCTCATCACTCTGGCCGTGGCCGGCGTCGTCGCCACCTCACTGTCCCCGTGGGTCGCTCTGGCCGTCGTCGGTGTCCTGGCCGTTGTCGTGGCCTCCTACCGTCAGACCGTCCACGCCTACCCCTCGGGCGGCGGCGACTACGAGGTGGTCTCGGCCAATCTCGGCTCCCACGCCGGCCTCCTGGTGGCCTCGGCCCTGCTGAGCGACTATGTCCTGACCGTTGCGGTCTCGGTGTCCTCGGGCACCTCCTACCTCGCGGCCGCCCTACCCGCCCTGGTCCCCTACAAGGTGGAGATCGCCGTCGCGGTCGTCACCGTCCTGGCCGTGCTCAACATGCGCGGCTCGCGCGAGTCGGGTCGGGCCTTCGCCATTCCCACCTACCTGTACATGGGCGTCATCGGCATCATGGCCGTCGTCGGCCTCGTCCAGGAGCTGACCGGGACCCTCGGGCGGGCTGAGTCCGCCGGCTTCGACGTCCTCACCCACGCCGGCTGGGAGCAGGGCCTGACCGGCCTGGCCGGAGGCTTCCTGGTCCTGCGGGCCTTCTCCTCGGGGTGCGCGGCCCTGACCGGCGTGGAGGCGATCTCCAACGGCGTTCCCAGCTTCCAGCGCCCCAAGTCCCGTAACGCCGCCACCACGCTGCTGCTCCTGGGCGGAATCGCCGCGCTGATGCTCATGAGCGTCATCCACCTGGCCGGCGCCGTCGGCGTGCGCATGGTGGAGGACCCTGCCCACCAGCTCCTGCGCAACGGCGCCCCGGTCGGGGGCAGCTACCACCAGGACCCCGCGATCGGACAGATCGCCGCCACCGTCTTCTCCGGTTTCCGCCCGATGTTCTACCTGGTCGCCACCGTCACCGGGCTGATCCTGGTCCTGGCCGCCAACACTGCCTTCAACGGGTTCCCGGTCCTGGCCAGCGTCCTGGCCCGTGACGAGTTCCTGCCCCGCCAGCTCTCCCAGCGCGGCGACCGCCTGGCCTTCTCCAACGGCATCATCGTCCTGTGGCTGGGGGCCGTGGCCTTCCTCATCGGATTCGAGGCCAATACGACCCGTCTCATTCAACTCTACATCGTGGGCGTGTTCATCTCCTTCACTCTCTCCCAGGTGGGCATGGTGCGTCACTGGACGCGCGAGCTCACCATCGCCACCGAGCCCAAGGCCCGCTCACGCATGCACCGCGCCCGCATCATCAACTCCATCGGTGTGCTGGGCACCGGGACGGTCCTCGTCATCGTCCTGCTCACCAAGCTCACCCGGGGAGCCTGGATCACCCTGACGATCATGGCGCTGCTCTACCTGGTGATGAACCGGATCCGCCGCCACTACCGCAGAGTCAGTGAGGAGGTGGCCATCTCCGACCTCCACGACGCCCGCGTCCTGCCGGCCCACGTCCACGCCATCGTCCTGGCGTCCCGCCTCCACCAACCCACGCTGCGGGCCCTGACCTACGCCCAGTCGACCCACCCGACCGCCCTGGAGGCCCTGACGGTGGACACCGGCGACGGCGGCGCCGAACGCCTCCTGGACGCCTGGGAGGAGGCTGACATCGCCGTGCCCCTGACGGTCCTGGACTCTCCCTACCGGGACATCACCCGCCCGGTCATCAACTATGTCCGCTCGGTGCGCCGCGAGTCCCCTCGCGACCTCGTCGTCGTCTTCCTGCCCGAGTACATCGTGCGCCACTGGTGGGAGCAGATCCTCCACAACCAGACCGCCCTGCGCCTCAAGACCGTCCTGCTGTTCACCCCGGTGTCGTCGTGGCCTCCGTGCCCTGGCAGCTGGGGCTTCCCGGTCAACGGCACTTCCACCACGGCGTGCGCGCCCGCACCGCCGAGGGCATCATCGACGCCGACGTCGCCATGCGCCGTCACGTCGACCAGCACAGCCGCTCCACTACCGGCGGCGTCGATGCAGACCCCCAGGAGATTCGATGAGCCCCCAGCCCAGCCGGACCGGAGAACCGCCCGTCCAGAGTCGCGGCGAGCCGCGCGAGCTGACTCTGGCAGTGGGGGCGCCTGCGCACGGCGGGCACTGCGTGGCCCGCCCCGTGGACGATCCGGGCGGTCGCGTCATCTTCGTGCGTCACGCCCCTGCCTGGTGAGACGGTGCGGGCTCGCCTGACCGAGATGACCTCGCGGACCTGGCGCGCTGACGCCGTTGAGATCCTCCAGGCATCCCCGGACCGCGTCGCGTCCGTCTGGCCCGACGCCGGCCCAGCGGGCGTGGGTGGGGAGAGCTCGCCCACGTGGCCCTGGACGCCCAGCGCACCTGGAAGCGCTGGGTCCTGGCCGACTGCCTGCGTCGAATCGGTGGGCAGGAGGTGGCCGACGCCGTCGCCTCCCTGCCCGAGGCCTCCGCCGCAGCCGCCGTGCCGATCGAGCCCATGCCCACTGACGCCGCGGCCCAGGCCTCCACCAGCGCTCGACGGCGCGCCCTGGCCGGGACCGCCACCCGCACCCGCATCAGCCTGACGGTGAGTGAGGACGGCAGGCCCGGCATGCACGCCTTCCGCTCCGGGACGGTCCTGCCTCTGCACCGCCTGCCCCTGGCCGTTCCCGCCATCACCGAGATCGGACTGCTGGAGCGCTCCCGCTGGCGCGCCCACTACCGGCCCGGTATGCGCATCGAGGCCATCGCCCCCAGCGGCGGTGAGCCCGTCGTCCTGCTCGACGAGCGGCTCCTGACCGCACAGGCCCGCAGCACCGGGCGGCGCCGCGTCCGGGAGGTTGTGAACGCGTCCGCCCTGGGGCTGGGGGAGCTGACCTACTCCGTCCATGCCGAGGGCTTCTGGCAGGTGCACGTCGACGCCCCCCGGGTGCTGGTCGAGCGCGTCGTGCGGGGCGTCCTGGGGGAGAACCTTGAACGTGCCGCCGGCCGCCGCGTCCTGGAACTCTACTCGGGGGCCGGCCTGTTCACCCCTGCCGCTGGCCTCTCTTGTGGGGGCCGGCGGTCAGGTCCTGTCCCTGGAGGGCAATGAGCAGGCCGTTCGCGACGCCCGCCGCACACTGCACGACCACCCCGCCGCACGCCTGGCTTCGGGACGCGTGAGCGCCCGCTCGGTGCGCGAGCTCGCCGGCTCCTTCACCGGTGGTCGCCCCGACGTCGTCGTCCTCGACCCACCGAGGCAGGGGGCCGGGCGCGAGGTCATCGAGGCCGTCAGCGCCCTGGGAGCCCGAGCGGATCGTCCTGGTGGCCTGTGACCCGGCGGCCTTGGCTCGGGACCTGGGAACCCTTCTGCGGGCCGGCTATGTGCTGGGGTCCATGAGTGCCCTGGACATGTTCCCGCACACGCACCACTTCGAGACGATCGCGGTGCTTGACAGATCCTGAGCCAATCGACGGCAAAGGCGATGGGCCCCAGTCCTTCACGGACTGGGGCCCATCTCATGCTCCGGGAAGGAGCCTAGTCAGCAGATGGTCGGTCACGATGCGCGACGACGGACGGCCAGGATCACATATCCCGTCACCAGGAATGCGGCCATGGCTGCGATGACTGGCATGGCGTTGGAGCCGGTGCTCGCCAGGTTGCTGCCGCTATTGCTTGGTGGCGTGCTGGCCGAGGTGCCGGGCGTGGGGACCTCGGTGGGAGTGGGCGTCGGCAGGGGACCTCGGTGGGGGTCGGCGTCGGCGTGGGCTCCTCGGTGGGAGTGGGCGTCGGCGTGGGCTCCTCGGTGGGGGTCGGCGTCGGCGTGGGCTCCTCGGTGGGGGTCGGCGTCGGCGTGGGCTCCTCGGTGGGGAGTCGGCGTCGGCGTGGGCTCTCGGTGGGCGTCGGCGTCGGCGCGGGGCCCTCGGTGGGGTGGGCGTCGGCGTGGGCTCCTCGGTGGGGGTCGGCGTCGGCGTGGGCTCCTCGGTGGGGGTCGGCGTCGGCGTGGGCTCCTCGGTGGGAGTGGGCGTCGGCGTGGGCTTCGGGACCTCCGTGTAGGTGTTGGTCACCGTGACAAGGGTGGCGCTGGCATCGCCCTCCTTGATCGTGAAGGCTCCGTTGTCGATCTTGGTGTCGACCGTGTAGCCCTCGCGCTCAGCGCCGCCGTCAGCCTGCTTCTCCTTCTCGGTGACCTCGCAGTTGGTACCCACCGGTACGGACGGGCCGTCGACGGGCGTGCCGTCGCCCTTCACCTCAAGGGTGCCCTCGGAGCCGTTCTCACACGTGTAGGAGATCTGGAAAGTCTCCTTGGAGAAGGCCTCCTTGTTGCTTCCCTCGACCTTCTTCACGACGGAGAAGGAACCGGTCTTCTCAATGACCTCGTTGTACAGGCCCACAGCCTGCACAGAGGAATCGACCGAGAACGTCACGGTCTCCGGCGTCTCAGTGCCGTTGACGGAGAAGGTCTTGCCTCCCCAGCCAAGGGCCCCGGGAAGGGCCGCTGCGGACGTGTCCTCCGTCAGCGTGATCTTGGTTCCCTTGGGGAACTCGCGCAGGGTGTCCCCGGCCTGCTGCTGGCCTGCAGCCACCTCAACGGTGTAGGGGTTCGATGCCGGCTTGTTGGCCCAGGTCGGGTAGTTGGCCTCGGTCGTGCCGTTGGGGAGCTCGTAGGCGACGTTCACGCGGATCTTGGTGTCCGCAGGGACGTCGTTCTGGTGAGCGCCGGTGATGTACTTCTTGACCCCGAATGAGCCGAAGCCCTGAGTCAGCTGTACGTCGTAGGAGATCGGGTCCTGTAGGCCATCTGTGCGGACACCAGTGGTGTTCTTACCGCCGTTCAGGGTGGCGCTGTTGGTGTAGACCTTGCCCGGGACGATCTTGCCGCCCTCGGCCAGGACTGGTAGACGATCTCGTAGTTCGCGTTCTTGGCGGGAGTTGCCGTCCGTACGGGACAGGGGTGATGGACGCAGTGATCCCGTCGGCGCCGATGGTCGGCTTCAGAGTGAACTTTCCGTGGTCGGTGTTCATGGCTGTGCCATCGGCCTTGGCGACGTCGAAGTAGCCGTCGGCGCCACCGCCGAATTCCTCGGGTTGACCCGCACGTACCAGGAGCCGAGATCCCGGGTTGAGCTTCTGCCCGCCCCCGGAGACGTCGTTGAAGGTGACGCTGTTGACGCTACCCGCCTCCGCTTCCAGGTGGTTGGCGATGGTGGTACCACTGAACTGGATGTGCCAGTTCAGGACTGCTGGAGTCGCGCTTGAGGGAGTTGGCGTACTTGCCAAGGTCCTTCTCAACCCAGGCGATAGGCAGAATCCGCTCGTTGTTGGGGTGGAAGACCTCGGTGCCGGTGCCGTTGGCGTCGAAGGTGGTCTTGTTGACCTGGGTCACCTTCTGGGCCACGATCATCTGGTTGCCCGACCCCTTGAGGTCGCTGGCCGCGCTGATCGCGGCGTTGAAGGTGCAGGTGAGGGTCTCGGTGGTCGTGACGCAGTCACCCACCTTAGTGCCGTTCCCGAGAACAAGATCGTCGTGTCGACCGATCTCGCGGTACCGGTACTCCTCCGGAAGGCCGATGCTGAAGGACTGGCCCGGCTGCGGATCGCGTCAGAGGCGTCCCAGGCGAACTTCCTGCGAACCCGGGTCCTCGAGATGCGCAGGCTTGCCCCGGAAACTCAGTTCCATCCTTTGTCTGCGAGGATGGGGGACTGAAGGAGACCTTCACTCCGGTATTCTGGTCTCGCGCTCGCATGAGGTGCTAATAGCGCGACAAAGCTACCCAGTGCGACCAGCAGTACGCTGGCGAGCAGAGTCGCCACGTACTTTGCGGTGCACAGAGAGGTGCTGTAGGTGCATTCGTTATCTCCATCTTCATGGGTTGACATTCCTGTGTTATGGGGAAATTACAGGAATCCGTCAAGATACTATGGGGTGAGTCTTAACGGAGGGCGCGCAAATAACGTTTTTGTAACCATTGCTGTTGCCGTATTGGTATATTTGTTGATCGGATGATTGCGCGTGCGCGGTCTCTTGTGGGTGTGCGGCCCTCGACGGGTGCCGTCTCCCTATGTGTGCGGCGGGCCTTGCCTAATTGCCGTGTTGGCAACCACTCCGACCTTCAGGTTTGGCGGGGCATCCCTACGTGTTGACAACGGATGACATGCCGTGGGCTACGGTCCACACCGGAGTATCCGCGCAGCCGCCCGCCTGGCTGTCACTGCACGTCAGCGTGACAGACCTGCGATGGCGCAGCAGGCCGGATCGGTACGACAACTGGAAGTGAGCCCCGGTGACCAGCCTCAACACCTTTGCCTCGCGCAGCACCCTCGACGTCGAAGGCCGCAACTACGAGATCTACCGCCTGGACGCCGTCCCCGGCCTGGAGCGTCTGCCCTACAGCCTCAAGGTGCTGGCCGAGAACCTGCTGCGCACCGAGGACGGTGCCAACATCACAGCCGACCACGTGCGCGCCCTGGCCGCCTGGGACCCGGCCGCCGAGCCCGACACAGAGATCCAGTTCACCCCCGCCCGCGTCGTCATGCAGGACTTCACGGGTGTGCCGTGCATCGTCGATCTGGCCACCATGCGAGAGGCGGTCTCCGACCTCGGCGGTGACCCCGAGGTCATCAACCCCCTCAACCCCGCCGAGATGGTCATCGACCACTCTGTGCAGATCGACTCCTTCGGTCTGCCCGGATCCCTGGAGCGCAACAAGGAGCGCGAGTACGAGCGCAACGCCGAGCGCTACCAGTTCCTGCGCTGGGGGCAGGGGGCGCTGTCCAACTTCCGCGTCGTCCCGCCGGGCACTGGCATCGTCCATCAGGTCAACATCGAGTACCTGGCGCGCATCGTCTTCACCCATGAGGCCGACGGCGTCACCCAGGCCTACCCCGACACCTGCGTGGGCACCGACTCCCACACCACCATGGTCAACGGTCTGGGCGTCCTGGGCTGGGGCGTGGGCGGCATCGAGGCCGAGGCCGCCATGCTGGGCCAGCCCGTCTCCATGCTCATCCCCAAGGTGGTGGGTTTCAAGCTCTCCGGCGCCATCCCCGCCGGCGCCACCGCCACCGACGTGGTCCTGACCATCACCGAGATGCTGCGCGCCCACGGGGTGGTGGGCAAGTTCGTCGAGTTCTACGGGGAGGGCGTCGCCGAGGTGCCGTTGGCCAACCGCGCCACCATCGGCAACATGAGCCCCGAGTTCGGCTCCACCGCTGCGATCTTCCCGATCGACGAGGTCACCCTGGACTACCTGCGCCTGACCGGCCGCTCCGAGGAGCGCGTGCGCCTCGTGGAGGCCTACACCAAGGCCCAGGGCATGTGGCACGACCCGGCCCGCGAGCCCGTCTACTCCGAGTACCTCGAGCTGGACCTGTCCACGGTGGTGCCCTCGATCGCCGGCCCCAAGCGCCCCCAGGACCGCATCGTCCTGTCACGGGCCAAGGAGTCCTTCCAGGAGGTCCTGCCCACCTACGCGGCCCAGCCCTCCGAGCCGACGCCGGTGACCATGGCCGACGGCACCGCCACCGAGCTTGACCACGGGCACGTCGCCATCGCCTCGATCACCTCGTGCACCAACACCTCCAACCCCTCGGTGATGATGGCCGCCGGCCTGCTGGCCCGCAACGCCGTGGCCCGGGGCCTGCGCTCCAAGCCCTGGGTGAAGACCTCCACCGCCCCGGGCAGCCAGGTCGTCACCGACTACTACGAGAAGGCCGGGCTGTGGCCCGCCCTCAATGAGCTGGGCTTCAATGTTGTCGGCTACGGCTGCGCCACCTGCATCGGCAACTCCGGGCCCCTGCCGGCTGAGGTCTCCCAGGCGGTCAACGACGCCGACCTCGCCGTGGTCTCGGTGCTCTCGGGCAACCGCAACTTCGAGGGGCGCATCAACCCCGACGTCAAGATGAACTACCTGGCCTCCCCGCCCCTGGTCATCGCCTACGCCCTGGCCGGGACCATGGACATCGACTTCGCCACCGAGCCGCTGGGCCAGGACCCCGAGGGCCGCGACGTCTTCCTGTCCGACATCTGGCCCGACCCGACCGGAGGTCCAGGCCGTCATCGACGCCACCATCGACCGCGAGATGTACACGCGCGACTACGCCGACGTCTTTCGCCGGTGACGAGCGCTGGCAGGGCCTGGACACCCCCGAGGGGACACCTTCGCCTGGGACGAGGAGTCCACCTACGTGCGCAAGGCCCCCTTCTTCGAGGGGCTGACCATGGAGCTCACCCCGGTCACCGACATCGAGGACGCCCGGGTGCTCGCCCTGCTGGGAGACTCGGTGACCACCGACCACATCTCCCCGGCCGGCGCCATCAAGGCCGACTCCCCGGCCGGGCGCTACCTGGCCGAGCACGGCGTGGCCCGCGCGGACTTCAACTCCTACGGCTCGCGCCGCGGCAACCACGAGGTCATGATCCGCGGCACCTTCGCCAACATCCGCCTGCGCAACCGGCTGCTCGACGGCGTCGAGGGCGGCTACACCCGCAACTTCCTCACCGGCGAGCAGGAGTCGATCTTCGACGCCTCCCAGGCCTACCAGGCCGCCGGCATCCCGCTGGTGGTCCTGGGCGGCAAGGAGTACGGCTCGGGATCCTCGCGCGACTGGGCGGCCAAGGGCACGGCCCTGCTGGGCGTCAAGGCCGTCATCGCCGAGTCCTTCGAGCGCATCCACCGCTCCAACCTCATCGGCATGGGCGTGGTGCCCCTCCAGTTCCCGGCCGGCCAGAGCGCCGAGTCGCTCGGTCTGGACGGTACCGAGATCTTCTCCGTCACGGGCCTGACGGCGCTCAATGAGGGCACCACCCCGCGCACCGTCGCGGTCAAGGCGCAGAGGGCCGACGGCTCGGAGACCTCCTTCGACGCCGTCGTGCGCATCGACACCCCCGGCGAGGCCGACTACTTCCGCCACGGCGGCATCCTGCAGTACGTGCTGCGCCAGCTCGCCAGCTCCTGAGCGGGGCGACGGGACTACTTGGTCTCGTTGGGATGAGCGGTGTGAACCTGCTCCAGGTAGACGGTATTGCCATCGATATAGAACCAGATGCGGGCAGTACCCTTGGCAGTAGGTTTGTGCTGCCATCGCTGAAAAAGTGCGACCACCTCGGGTTACCGCACGTAGCGACCCCTCGAGCGGGTAATTGGTCGGGGTCATCGCGGAGGTGAGTGAGTCAGGAAGTCCCAGGTGTCGCTCATGGGATTCCTCATGGTGGCTACCAGGTCCGCCACCCTTTCTCGGACTGTTTCGTGGCGAACTTCAGCAGGAACTCCGATTTCTTCGTCGGCCGTGGAACGAGGCTCTCCTTGGACATGGTCAGGGTCGGTTGACGACTGCTTCGTCATCGTCGTCGAGCCACTCGACCGGATGTGGGCTCAGACCCTGCAGCGATTGCCGCGGCTGTCTCACGCCAGCTGGTCAACTTGGCGATCGCCAGGTGCGGCTGGAGTGTTGAGAAGGAGGCTCGCGCTGCGTCGATGAGGTCGCGGGCGCACTGTTCTTGATCCTGAGGCGTCAGTGCATACATCCACGGGTATCGGCTGGCCATCCGGTCAGTGAGTGGGCCATCCTCAAGGGACACCGTGATGAGGGTGGCGGCGATGTTCAAGAGCTCATTTCGAGCATCTGCCTCGCGCTGAGACATGAGGACAAGGGATTCCCCATCGCGGCGGGTCACAGTGACGGGGTGGTTCTCCGCCTCGGCGAAGACCTCAGCTGAATGCTTGCTCAGGTCGGATGAGCGGCGCACAGCTAGTGGGGAATCAACGGTGAGTGCCATACGAACATGCTATTCGGATCGTGTTCGGAAGTCCAGTGGTCGATTCCACTGTGTTGGTCGGCCGCCGTCCACGGGGGCTTTGCCATGGCCGCACCCATTGACGTGAGTTTCGACACGCTCGTCGACTCGCTGGACGCCGCCCTGGTTGCTCTCGGCGAGCAGTAGGGCTGCCAGGTATCAGTGAGGACGAAAGGATAAGTCGCCCCAATGACCGGTTGGGAGGGGAGAGCTGCGTGAGGCCTTCCCGGCTGCTGTCGGTGATCCGCTGAGACCTTGCGCAGTCGCCCCGGAATAGCGGCCCTTCGCTTCCCGTTGCCCTGGCGTTCAGATCATGCCGAGCGGCGACCGCCGAAGGAGATGCGCACTCATGTCCCAGTCCACCGTCAACAGCGACGCGACCAGCCCAGACAGACGTCCCGGTCGAGGAGGTCGACCTTCTCGTCGTCGGAGGCGGCAAGGCAGGCAAGTCCCTGGCGATGCTGCGCGCCAAGGTCGGTGACAAGGTCGTCATGGTGGAGCGGGACAAGGTGGGTGGCACCTGCATCAACGTCGCCTGCATCCCCACCAAGACCCTCATCTCCGCCGCCCGCGTCCTCCGTGAGGTTCAGGGATCAAAGGCCTACGGCGTCACCCTGCCCGAACAGGACGGCGGCGCCGACGCCCTGGCCCAGGCCCGCATCGAGCTGGCCTCCTTCCGCGCCCGCAAGGAGGCCGTCGTAGGAGGCATGGTGGCCGCTCACGAGAAGATGTTCCCCGCCTCCGGCATGGACTTCGTCAAGGGCACCGCCCGCTTTCGTGGGGGAGCGCACCGTCGAGATCGCCCTGAACGACGGCGGCCTGCGGCGCGTGCGCGGCGCCAAGGTCCTCATCAACACCGGTACCACGCCGTCCGTTCCCCCGATCGAGGGCCTGCCTGACGTGCGCTACTGGACCAGCGAGGACCTGCTCACCCCTGCCCGAGCTGCCCAGTGGCCTCATCGTCCTGGGCGGCGGTGTTATCGGCGTCGAGATGGCCTCCCTCATGGGGCTCCTCGGGTCCCGGTCACCATCGTCCACGCTGGGCCGCACATCCTGGACCGCGAGGACGAGGACGTCGCCGCTGAGGTGACCGCCGGCCTGGAGGCCCTGGGGGTCACGGTCCTGGCCGGTGCACTCGCCTCGAAGGTCGCCGCCGCGGCTGACGGGAACGGCGTCGTCGTCACCACCGCTGACGGGCACGAGGTGAGCGGATCCCACCTGCTCGTCGCCCTGGGACGCACCCCCTGTCACCGCCGGCCTCGGCATGGAGACCGCGGGCGTGGGAGCTGACCGAGCGCGGCTTCGTGCGTGTCGACGACCACCTGCGCACTACCGCCGAGAACGTCTACGCCGCCGGTGACGTGGCCGGCACGCCCCAGTTCACGCACGCCTCTTGGAACGACTTCCGCGTCCTGCGCGACCTCTTCGCCGACAAGGAGGCATCCACCACCGGACGCCTCATCCCGTGGGCCGTCTTCACCACGCCCGAGCTCGGGCACGTGGGCCTGACCGAGACCGAGGCCCGCGAGGCCGGCTACGAGGTACGCGTCGCCAAGACCCCGACGGCGGCCGTCCCGCGCGCCAAGACCCTGGGCCGCACCGAGGGCTTCTTCAAGGTCATCATCGACGCCCGCACCGACCTCATCCTGGGCGCCGCCATCATCGGTGCCGAGGCCAGCGAGGTCGTCACCAGTATCCAGATGGCGATGCTGGGTGGCCTGACGTGGCAGCAGGTGCGTGACGCCGTCATCACTCACCCCACCATGAGCGAGGGACTCAACATCGTCCTGGACTCCCTGGGCTGAGAGCCTGAGGCCGGGCCCCGCCTGAACGGTCTGACCGACCCGCTCAGGCGGGGCGCACCCCCAGGTTCTCGACGCGCTCGGCCCCCGGCAGTGCTGCCAGCAGTGCTCCGGGCACCAGTAGCTTGGAGTGGCGCACACCCGAGCCGATGAGCACCGTGGTCCGGTCCGCCACGGCGCCGTCGATGAAGAGCCTCCAGTCCTCTGGCAGACCGACCGGTGTGATCCCGCCGTACTCCATGCCGCTCATCTCCACTGCCCGCTCCACCGGCAGGAATGAGGCCTTACGCACGTCAATGCGCTTCTTGACGACGTGGTTGACGTCAGCGAAGTCGGTGGCGCGCACGACGCAGGCGGCGATGCGCTCCTGGCCGGTGCGCTTACCGGCCACGAGCACGCAGTTCCCGGTCGCCTCGGGGTCCAGGTCATAGTGCGCGTTGAGGGCGTCGGTGTCGGAGTGGGCCGGGTCAATGGGAACCACCTGCGCCTGACGGACCAGGTCCGCGCCCTCGGGCGAGGCCGCCTCCAGCGCCCGCAGCGCGGCGGCCACCGGCTCAGCGAGCAGATCGGTACGCTCCAGAGCCGGCTGCCAGCCGATCTCCGCGGCGAAGACCTCAGCCGGGTCGCGCAGAACACTCATTCCTCTCATCCTTTCGACGACGTCGAGCGCCTCTCGATGCGCTCCACCAGACGGGTCCTGACCCCGGGCCACTGCTGCGGGGTGATGGCGAACATGGCCGTGTCGCGCGTGCGCCCCTCCTCGCCGGGAGCCAGGGAGGGCTGCCAGGCGCGCAGGATCCCCTCGAAGGTCGCGCCCAGCGCCGCGATCGCACCGCGAGCCAGCTCGTTGCGCGCATCGGTCTTGATGTCCACGCGGTCCACGCCCCACTCCTCAAAAGCCTGTGTGAGCAGCAGGAGCTTGGCGGCCGGGTTGACGGCGGTGCCGCGAACAGCCGGCGAGAGCCAGGAGGAGCCGACCTCGACGGCGAAGAGCCGCCCGTCCGGCATCCATCGGGGTGTCAGGTAGGCGGTGTGCCCGACGACGCGGCCGGTGGCGACCTCCACCTGGGCGAACGGCGCGTAGGTACCTGTGTCCCGGCGGGCCAGGCTATGAGCCACATAGTCTTCGACCGTCTCCGGTGCCGGCACCGTGGCGAAAGGGCTGGTCGCGGCTGCCTCGGCGGCCTGCTGCAGCCCCGGCACGTGCTGGGGCTGCAGTGGCTCCAGGCGCACGATGTCGCCCTTCAGCACGCCACAGGTCAGAACGGGGAGGGGTGTGCGACTCGGTAGTGCTCATGCCTCAAGCATGGCAGCCGTGGCGCAGTCGCC
>BNJV01003102.1_pt1 | contig 66167 bp, 107 predicted proteins | sample 8540591 | NCBI WGS metagenome assembly BNJV01 (sample SAMD00202457, study PRJDB9452) | human saliva metagenome | host: Homo sapiens
CGGTTGCGTCCACAAGCGTTTCGGTGAAGCTGTTTGCGGCTGCTTGCCGGGACAAGCACAACCGAAGCTCCAACGCTTAACTGGCCAGCATACAGCCTCAGCGACGAACATTATTTCCGCAATTTGACCTCCTGAGAAACAAATTTTCCTTTACATCTAGTTAGTATGCTTCCCAGAAAAAAATAGTTACAGCAGGTTGCTTTTAAAGGTGTTGCAACGCTAAAAGTGTTTCATTTTCAATAGCGAAATAAGCTATTACTGTATCCAATTTGCCATGCAAAAATTTAGCTAACATTTTTGTTGCGGCCCTCGTCCTGCTGAATCGATGCAAGTACCAGCAAACGAGGGGTAGTTAATTCTGGTGCGCCGCCGCGTCCCAGCATTTAGCCCATACCCTGCAGATACTTCGGTGGAACGGTCAGGTGATAGCGTTGTCATTTCGTTCTGCGATCTCCCTGGACGTGGCTGAGTTCGCCGGGGGCAATTTCGTAACAAGTTCGTCGTGGACTTGCAGGCGCGAGATGTGAATGCCTGCCTTTTGGGGCGGTGTCGACACGCAGCGTAGCCACCTTGATGATGTCGGCGGCGGTGCTGGATGGGTGCGTTGAGCGCGGCGCGCTCGGCGTTTTCGCGGGCGACGACGCATTGTCATCGGAAAAGAAGTTCCGGCAGGCGGGCTGGCGTCGTCCGAAAAGCGTGGCGGTGGCATGGCCTTCATTGCGAGCTTCGGCAACGACGTCATCGAGGTAGCGTCGTTCACGCCGCAAAACGCTCAAAATAGTTTTCCGCCCGATGCATTCGCCTCGCCCTACGCGGAGATACCGGTTGCTGCGCAAGACAAAGGCAGACAAACCATACACAAGACCGTAAGGACGCGAAGCTTTGACGCGACGTCGTCAGTCAGGAGTGACCTGGTCAACCGGGACGTCAGCTTGCGGGAACCAACATGGTTGTGCAAAGAGTCTTCCGCCGCGTTTGTAGAGCGTCGAATCGAGCCGAGCATCACCAGAAGGTGTGCCATCACGCGCATTTCAATCTGGGAATAGTCGGCGATCGCCAGGGTCCTCGTGGACGGCACAAAAGCCAGAACGGGTCTGCTAGCCGGTGCGGACGGGAATATTCACGCAGATTCGGATCCGTCGAGGATAAACGCGCCCAGTGGATGCGACGGTTTGGTTGAATGTGGTGTGAATGCGACCGTCGGCACCAACGGCTCTAATCAGCCTTGCGATCCGGGAGTTGTTTTCCATTACATGGTATTCGCGGTGCGCAGGCGACTGATCCAGGACTGGGTGAGGATTAGTTACCGCCAGCGCCTCGATTTCGCCTTAGCCGCCATGTGGAATAGCCGCCTGTCTTTGTTTTCTTGGTCTTCCAGCGCCATGCTGAGCGTTTCTAAACAACACAATACCTGTAGCTGCTGGGCTAGAAAGGTTCAAATTCGGATCGCCTGCAGGAGTTTCGCCTTGGGCAGCGGCTTCCTCATTGCCACCATATCCACGAAATTGGTCGCGTTGTTCCTCCAACGTGGCCACGTCTAACTTCTGTGCCGCAGCTATCCCGTACGCGCGGAACGCTGACTCGGTGGAACTTCCAGATCTCGATACAGCTCAAAGCTCGTTGATTTTCTGTAGTTCGTGGTCAACTCCTGCAAGATTTCATAGATTGCAGCGCCGAGTCTATATGAGACAGGGTCATCTGGGGGCGTCGAGCAGCGACAACTGACCAGTGCTTTCTTCCCGTCGGACGATTGCCGCTGCAAATGCCCGCTGATACACGTAGCGTCACAATTCGTAGGTACGCTGGCCTGGACGTCGCTAAATGCGCGGCTTGTCGCGGTGTCCTGTGCAGCCACCATTCAGCTCGAGGCACGCGGCCAGCATATGCAAACGCAGGCGCTTCGCATGATGCAGGTGCTTCGGGTTTCGAAGCCAACCCTCCGCCAGCACCCGCTCCTCTTGCTCCGTGCGTCGCCGCGGGTCAAACTAGCAACGGCGCGGGACTGGAATCGAGGCGCCAGCAGGCACGCGTCACCCGCGGGCTGAGGATTCCCGAGCAACCGCAGCGCCAAACCCTGCCCGCGCGGGCCGCTAACCCGCTGCTGATTTTGTATCGACGATGACTACCTCCGCGCCATTTCCTCTGGCAAAGTAAGCGCCGCGCCGTCACCTCAGCCGCGGTACGCGCCCGCTCCGCAAATTCGTGCTGATTCAGTTCATCAGAGGAAACAACGCCTCAGCCACTGTTGGGCTGCAGCTCAGCTGATCGTGACAGGAAAGCATCTGCCGCGTGAGATCGCGATTCAACTGCCTGTTCAAGGCGCTCGCAGGAAACATTGCCTTGCCTTTCACCTCATCAGCATGATCAGCAAGTTGTGAGATCCGTACTGCACGATAAAGCTTCGCGTCTTCCACCACCCCGGGCCAGCAGGTTATCCAAAGGATACTCGCAGCGCGGCGAAATCCGGATACTGCTGCGGTGGTGGCCTTCTTCTCTCACACGTAGGGTAAACCGGTTACGCGTGCCTGCGCTGGGTAAAAGCACCGTGGTTGTACCATTCACCAACTGGGCAGTCATGATGCTGAATAGAGTTCGGCCGGGCGCTCGGCGGCTGTCTGGCTGTCATCGTCGGCCTCGTAATTCTCTTCTCCAGGTGGTGATTCCCAGGCTCGAGCACCTGTAATCAACTCGACCTGGCCTTAAACTCCTCGGGCGTGGCGTCGCGCTGGGCTATCTCAGGAAGCATCTGGTGGCGCTGACGTAAACGCCACTGCATCAGCTCCTCGCCGATGCGGTTGACGTTGGCGAAACCCTGCCGCGTTCTGCGACATTGCTGTACCGTCATTGGCGAAATTCTCCACCGGGCAGGGGCGTAAACGCGCGAAAAGCCATCGAATGCCGTCGATGAGCATCAGGCAGCGCGAACTATCTGAAATTGCAGGCTGGGAGTTTGCCAACGATACTGCTGGAGATGTTGATCACGCACTATTTTCTTCAAAACCCGGACGACCATGATGGATTCTCAGTGAGTTGCTACAAAGTTGCTGCTGAACAAGGCAGGCGATGCGGATACAAGCGCAGATTTCCCGCACGGCTGGTGCTAACATCTCTTCGCGCCCCCAATGGCCAATTGGCGAAGGCGGATTCAAAACCCGTCGGTAAGCGGTTCGGTCTGCACAGACAACAAAACGCCCGCCACCGTTTTGCGGTGGGCGGGATCCCTAGTGTTGCTCAGGACTCGGTCTACGTTTGGGTAGGCCATGTGATGGCCCTCCTCACGCCTTCTCGCAACAACTAAGCTCAGGAACCACACCAGTAACAATACTGTCTGGTTTCAGATTGGTTTGTACCACAGGACAACATGTTGTCCTGTCAGGTTTGAAAATAGGTGTTGTTGCACCCCGGACGTGCCTGAATGTTTTCCGTTGCTGACAATGACATTTCTTTTGCATAAAATACGCCGCTCAATGGCACCTTCGCTACGTCGGGTGCAAATATTAATCAATGAGTTTTGCATCAAATTTTATCTATCCACACACTGCTTAAAATGCAAGCCTCCCACCATCCTCTGCTAAACCAATTTTGCCATCAAGATAAACTTTTCCAAACATCAGCAACTATGAAATAATCCCAAATTTTAGATACAGCAACCCCTTACTCATCCCCACTAGTCCGACCTGCTATTTTCAATAATTATAAGCGCCTCTCACCCGTTAAGGTAAACCCATATTCAATAAAGTAAAATTTTTATAAAATGTGTAAACAACCAATGCAGCTACACATATCTAGTCAGAAAATTATCACAACCAATAACAGCAAACCTACTATACTGGGGTGGCATCTTGCGCGATCAAGATAAAAATTTTTCTGCATACATTTTTGGAGCATAGTGATAGCGTGCAAAGCACAGTCGATAGACGTTTAATAAAACATCCATCATCAGCCATATCAAACACCTCAGGAGGTTCACTACGAAATTTGCACTTTTGGTCTATTCCAGCCTCCATTGGAGCAGCAGCCATTCTTGCCCTTGCCAATGACGGCAATGGCAGTTCCGGAGGTCAGACTAAAGAGACTGAAACCACCACCCAAGTCACAACCACTCGAAGAAAAACCTCGGAATCTGACATCAAGAAAAATAGTGATATTGATGATCAGGCTACTGTCCTTCAACAGTTCGTCACAGAGAAGGATGGGCAAAAGAGGTTTAATGAACAAGCTGCCAAAGACGCTGGCGCATCAGACCTCATTCTGGAATCAGGCAGGAAATACACTATTTCCGAGAGACAGGGAATGGGGCCGATGAGTTCAAAGTTCATGGAAAGTATTGCAGGCCCCAAATCATAGCGGCCCTGGCGCACCAATTGACACCCTCGATCAGCTATGTCAGGAGCATGATAAATGCTATGGACAAAAAGGACATCACGCATGCTCATGTGACTCAAATCTAATAAATGGAATCACACGAAATTTGGGAAAGTTTAGGGGACCAGAGGAACAACAGGCAGCTATTTCAATAGCTATAGCTTTTGCCGCGTACACACCTAACTGTAATCCCAATTAAATTGATTGCGGTAAAATTGATCCCTAATGCCCACACAACGCTTTTCCCCGCTTAACAGGTACGAGTATGCGTCAATCCTGTGCTCGCTGCTGATCATCGTGTTTCCCTTTGTGGATCAATACATGTTTCAGCTTTATTCCGAAGGGTTTGTCTCGTATATAATTCTGACGATTCCTCTGGGAATCATCCCGTTCATACTGGCATGGCTGGGGAAAAGCGTTCGCTGTGGTGTGCTCGCGTCTATGGCGGCTTTCTTCCCGTATCTTGCTGATGTGCGCCATGTTCATGGGTGCTTTTATCTTGTACGTGGTCTCGGGCGGTCGGATCAATCCTGTATAGCCTGTCTAGCCGCGTACAGTATCACGTGTGATTACACGCTTCATTACTCAGACTCACAACGCCCACAAAGATAGTGCCGCCGCCCACATCAACGCCTGTGGGAATACGTTTCCGTTCATTTCTATCGCCCGGATTGACGCGGACTACAGCGAAATCTTCTGCGATATGACGAACCTGCCGCTTGATCTTGCTGACGCATCGGCAAAGGTCAAGCGGTTTTTCGATGATTACAGTGAGTTTTTCCTGCTGCCTGGGTTTGTCACGGCGTCGTATAGCGATAACGCTCTCCCCTACCCACGTGTTTTTCCAGTTCGGCGGGGCATGCGGAGCTGTTGGCGGCGCAGCTGTTTGACTATATCTGCGCCCTCGGGACCTCTAGAGCGCAACCACCCTCAACTGGCTTTTTAAAGAAAGTACCAACAACAACGGAGGTGTGACCATGCGTTAGAATCCCACGCATGGCAATTGATCAATGCCGGGCATTGCGCGCAAACTCAACCGGCTCACTGCACTCCAACCGGCTCAGCAGCCCACTAGCTTCACTGGGACTCGCCCGCAGCTGTTGGTTGTGCGACATATGTGCCAGCGATGCGTGACCAACGACGGGCTGGCTTACCCTGACGGCTGGGAGCCTGGTTCGGTGTCGGTTGACGCCGAGGCGCAGGCTTTGGTTCCGCCGAGCGTGGCCAAGCGTGGGACGTTGATCGATTGGCTCGAATCCGCCGTTTGCCCCGGCCGAGTTCAAAGTTCCCAGGGCACCGTGATCGGTTTTGATATTGACCTGGCCCGTGCCGTCGCGGAAACCCTGGGGTTGAAGCTTGAGGTTCGGGAGATGGATTTCAATTTTGATTCTTCCCGCTGTGGCTGCCGGTTCGCTTGATTTCGGGAGCTGGTGGCTTCACGGATAATGAGGAACGACGCAAAAACTACGTTCGTCAGTTACCTGACCGCCGGAATCCGGTGGGCTGCCCGCCGGATAATCCTCATCATCCGGATGATGCGTGCGGGAGGACGGTTGCGGTGCAGCGCGGCACGTGTGTCGGACACGGACGACGTCGTGAAGCGGTCCGAGAGTGTGTGGCACGGGCAAGCCGCCGATCACCAAGCTGGCGTTTGAATCCTCCGATGCCGCCGCACGCGCTCATTCTTGGTCGCGCCGATGGTTATCTGCGGACTCCTGTCACCGCCTACGCCGTTGCACGCTCCGACGGCGAGATCGAGACGAGTTGGCCCGCTTTCCGACGCCGCGTCCTACAGCGGCCCGTTCCAAAACTCTGAACTCACCCCGCACTGGTTGCGGCCTGGATTCGTTAGTCCGCAGCGGCGGTAGAACGCATTGTAAACGAGTGGGGTCATCGAAGGGGCCTGGCTGATCAAGCGCTCAGTCAACGGTGAACCACCGACAACACCATAGGTAGTACTATGTCTGATCTTTCAGCAGCACACGGCAGCGCGCTAAAGCCGATTCAGGGGCGGAAACCGCTGAAGCATCAGGTAGGTCGTTTCCGCCACCATCCTGCTGGCTTTGTTTGTCTGTTCATCTATTCTTCCGCCGTCAATGAGGCATTCGGGTGGCCACGTATCGTGCGTACCTGTTTGATACACGTATCGCCAGCAGCTGCCTTGCATGCGCTGGCGCTTACGTGCTCGCTATGCTCGATCGGCGTCATTTTGGGAGCAATTCTGGCGGTGCTGCGATGTCTCCCAATCCGGTGCTACGCAGGGTGAGCTGGGTGTATCTGTGGATTTTCCGGGGACCCCCATCTACGTGCAGCTGGTGTGCTGAGGGTTTGCTCGGCCACATTTACCGCAGCATCAATCTCGGATTCAGAGATCAGCCTGGAAGAAACCTGAAAAACGCGTTCCTCCTCGCGGTGGTCGGTCTCGCCTCAACGAGATCGCCTACATGGCGACGATTGCGCGCTGGTGTCCGAGCTGTCCCGGAGGGACAGATTGAGGCATCAAAAAGCCCTGGGTATGAGCTGGTGGCAAACCATGCGCCGCACGGTACTCCCCAGGAACGTGCGCATTATTATTCCACCGACAAGCAACGAGCTTATCTCCATGCTGAAAACCACATCACTGGTGGTTGCCGTGCCGTACTCGCTGGAACTGTTCCGGGCGGTCCATGGATACTTTCTACCAGCCTGTTCGAACCCATCCACTGCTGATGGTCGCCCGCACCTGGTGCCTGGTAATCACCTCGATATTGATGGTCGGCCAGTTCCTGGAAATACTATGAGCGCGGGGCCACCCCTCAACCTCACCTCCCGGCAGCTCGCCTCCTTGCCGACGCCGAGGGCAAACTCCCCGGCAACGTCTCCGTCCACCCGTTCCCCCACAGGAGTAGGCCATGTCAGACATCATGATTGACGCACAGCAGGTGTGCAAAAACTTCGGCCAGCTTCAGGTACTCAAAGGTATTGACCTGCACGTTCCCAAAGGAAATGTCACCTGCCTGCTCGGGCCGTCCGGCTCCGGGAAGTCCACCTTCCTGCGGTGCGTGAACCACGGAAAATCACCGCCGGGCGGCTGTACGTGGACGGTGATCTGATCGGCTACCGTGAGCGCAACGGCACACTGTGCGAAATTTCCGAACACGAGGCCGCACTTCAGCGCGCCAACATTGGCGCGGTGTTCCAGCGGTTCAACCTGTTTTCACCGCACGGTGCGGGAACATCATCGGGCCCCGACTCAGGTGAAAAAGGTCCCCGCCAGGGAGGCGAAACGCGCCATGGAGCTGCTAGGCGTGTGGGTTTTGGCGCACAAGACGACAACTACCCCATCCAGCTGTCCGGCGGCCAGCAACAGCGCGTAGCCATTGCGAGCCGTGGCCATGGAGCCCAAGCTCATGCTTTCGACGAGGCCCACTTCCGCGCTTGACCCGGAACTCGTCGGAGAGGTCTTAGGGGTTATGCGTTCCCTCGCCGAGGATGGCATGACCATGATGGTGGTCACCACAGTTGGCTTCGCCGCAGAGTCGCCGACCAGGTGGTATTCATGGACGGCGGCGTGGTGGTGGGTCAGGAACCCCGAGCAGGTTGATTAATAACCCGCACGCACGCCCGCACTCAGGGATTTCCTGTCAGCATCCTGTGAGGGTTTCTAGAATTTCGCGCAGGTGCCTGCGCCACCACATCGGGCAGTAGGCCCTGAACGTCGCTCAGCGGGCGACTTCTTTTACATAGTGTGGAGAAATGTAGGCGTAGCGGGGGTCGGTGAGCAGGAAGAACGTATCCACCTTGGAGGTGCTGGTTCATCTGTGCCATGGGCAGCTCGTATTCGTAGTCGAGGCTGCTGCGATCCTTTCACCATGGCGGTGATGCCGTGCTGCGTAGTGTGGTCACCAACGGCCCAGACCCGGTGTCCACATCCACGTTGGTCAGGTGCGCGAGTGGCCTGCTCAATCAAAAGACACCCGCTCGTCCACGCTGACATGGCCCGGTTTTGTTGGGGTTGTGCGTGATAACACAGTCACCTGGTCGAATTGCCGCGCGGCTATCAATATCAATGTGCCCCCATGGTCACGGGTCGAAGGAACCTGGGCAAACCACGCGCATGCTGGTCCTCTCACCCTACTAAATCAGCATAGTGAACGGCCATGTCCAGGCCGTGCGATACCGTAGGTGCGTTTCTTCAACTTCTGCGTCGTGGGAATGAAACACTCGGGCCAGTCGGTTTCGGGCGAGTTGACGTTGCGTTCCACAACGACTGCCGCGCCGTCGACAAGCGTGAGAATGAGTGCCTCCAGCATTTCGGACGGATTCATCAATGAAGTTCGTACGGAGGGTCCGCCAGCACCATATCGAAGTACTCGCGCGGGGGCGTGGGCGAGGTGAGTTGAGGCTTTCATCTCCCTCCACCCGCACGTTCGGATGCTTAACCACCTCGATGTTGCGGCGAATCACCTCTGCCGCGGCGAGGTCGTTCTCCACCGGCACCACTTCTTTGGCGCCTCTCGACGCCGCCTCCAGCAGCGCGCGAACCGCAAACAGATCAGGTACACGGGCACCCGTAAATCCAAACCGTACCTGCGAGAGACGATAGCCCTTCCCGCGCCCGATCAGAGGTGGGCCGAGTACCTTCCGGCGGCGGTAATCATCTTCCTGCCGCGCCTCACCTGCAATAATTCGGGTTTGCCCCATCTCGGGTTAGCCCTCCCCAATTCCAACAGCACATCGCCGCCAACAACATCGGCGTAGTCGACATCAGGCATGCTTATCGACGACCCGGACCTGGCGCGATCACGGGAGCTAAGTTTGACCGTCTCAGCGATGGCTACCACGTCTCCTGTGGTTACGGTGGAGCCTTCTGGCACGGTGTAGTGCTGATGCTCCAGCAAAGGGTGCGCAGATTTTCATGGTTGACGAGCTTAACTCAGACTACGAATCTTTTTGGTGCTAAGACTTGTCCAAATACTCTTGGCGTTCTGAGGCGACGTCGCTGACCAGCTGTTCGGCGAGTTGTTTTGTTGCGTGCGACAAGTTTTTCTGCGTCTTCGGTGGCGCGTTCGATGATGGCCGCGTCATCAAGGAAGTTCAGGAATTTGACTCGCCGGTATGCACCGGATTGTGCTGTTCCGGGGACGTCTCCTTCTTGCCGGGAGCGGAGGTCAATGTCGGCGAGTTGGAATCCGTCGGTGGTGTTGGCGATGGCGACGAGCCGTTGGTGAGGAAGGTGTGTCTTTAGGTTGGTCGGTGTAGGAGACACACAGTCGAACCCGCCGCGCCGACGCGTCCGCAACTGGTGGGTTGGGAACCCCAAAAGTTATCGGCTTCTCGGATGTACTAGCTGTGGCGTTGGGGACGTCAATGCCAACTTCGATGACGGTGGTGGAGCGAGAATATCGATTCCCCCGGCCGCGAAGTCGACATGACGCGGTCTTTTCTTCGCCGCGCATCCGTCCGTGTAGGGGTCACCGTTGAGGTCTGGGTATTCCAGCCTGCTGAGTTGGTCGAACATGTCCGCACTCCCCGTCTCCGTCAATGCGGGGGCAGACGACGTAGACTTGCCGCCCGGCTTCTGCTTCTTCCTGATGCGTTGCCAGGCACGCATCAGCCCAGGAGTTTCCAGCCGGGGACCACGGTTGTGCTGATGGGTCGGCGTCCCCCGGGGAGTTCTGTCAGGGTGGATACTGCGAGGTCGCCGAAGGTGGTCATGGCGATGGTGCGGGGAATGGGGGTGGCCGTCATAACAAGGAGGTGCGGGTGACGCCGTTGCGGCATGGTTGCGGAGGTGGTCGCGTTGTTCTACACCGAAACGGTGTTGTTCATCCACCACTACCAGGCCGAGGTCGAAAAATTCCACGCCTTCCTGGATGAGGGCGTGGGTACCCTACGATGTCGGCGGCCTGACACGATGTCAGCAGTGCGCGTTTCTTGGCGGATTGGCTCATGGAGCCGGTGAGCTCAACCACGGTGGCGGGGACGGCGGCGTCGCTCAGCGGTGCGTGAGGGGCGCGGGCGTGTTGGACGGCCAACACTTCGGTGGGGGCAAAGTGGTGCGCACTGCCTGCCTGCGTCCACCACTTGCAGCATGGCCAGCAGCGACACGATGGTTTGCCCGAGCCCACTTCGCCTTGTAGGGAGCGACTCGCATGGGAGTTGCTGTGCTGAGGTCGGCTTCTATCTCAGAGCACGTCCACCTGGCCGTCGGTAAGTGCGAACGGCGGCCAGGGAAAGCAGCGAGGTTCGGTATCCTTCCGCAACGGCGGGCAGGTGGGTGCCACACGCGCCGAAACACATCTGCCCTCCGCAGCGCCATGACCAGCGCCAAGGATAGTGCTTCGTTGTATTTCAGTCGTTCAATCAGCGGCTCGGCGCCGCGCAGAATCGGACGGTGTATACCTCGCACTGCCTCATCGAGACGACACCAGCCCTCGGGCACCATCCAGCGGTTCGGGCACGGGGTCAGTGTGGTTGAGCACTTCATTGATCGCGCCAGGACACGCCACGAGGCACCGCCTTGGTGCCGGGATAGACAGGAAGAAACTCCATGCTGGAGAAGTTCCTGCATGGAGGCATCCCGCAGGCGCTCAGCGAACGCAAACCGCCGCTCCGGCACCAGTGCGGGGCGATTTCCTGTCTCCCTTCAACAGCACATAGGTGGGTGCGACAGCTGCGGATTACCCCGGTAGAAGGTCAATTTTCCGGAAAACATGGCGCGCGCGCCTGCAACAACTGCCGGGCGGGAAGTTTCGCCTGGAAAAACGTGGCACCGAGTTTGCCCGCCGGAGCCATCAGAAATGACCACCTTGTGCATCATTTTTCCGCTGGAGGTAAAAGCTAGTGTGTTCCCACAATCTCCCCGACGCAGGTGACAATATCCCCTCATTCACCGTGTCCAGGTTCACACCTGTACCGTGGTGGGACCAGGTGCGTGGGTAATGTTCCAGCAAATCCTGGACAGTCCGATAACCGAACGCTTTGGCCAACGCCTTTTGCTTCTTTGTCAGGCAGCAGGTCGCTGGGCGGTCGGTTATCTACCCACCAACACAGTTTCTCTCACCCCAATCTCCACGCTGTACTTCATTCCTTCCGCAGGGTACATGGCAATATCCATCGCCCCACGGTTCTAGGGAACCGTTGCTAGTACATCTAAGTCAATATCGGCACGGGCATCGTCGGTGGCCCAGGATGATCTGCCATTTCGCCACGAGATTGAAGAAGCGGGTCACAGGTGCGATTAACGGCGTCTTGAATATTTTCCTCCACCAGAACAATTTGGCCACCTGACTCGACGAGGATGTCGCCTTTCGAACACGCTCCCGCTTGAGTCAGCGCCGCGAGGTCGCCAGGTGCATATCTGCGGTGCGCATGTTGTTTGCCGCTTCCGTCATGGCGTAGGCGTCCACTGCGACAGGCTGGGTCGGATCATGCACTGCCAACGCCAAGCCGTTGACAAGCTTTGATGTAGACAAGATGGTCATGGATCGCTCGGAAGCATGGCTCGCGAGTTCTGCGGATACCAATTCCCGCTTGGACAGCATGTGCCGTTGGGCAGGGAAAAATCACCTCGGATGCCGAATACCTGCGCACAGCGGCGACGATGCGGAGACGATTTCGACCTCATCCATGTCCTCGTCCCGCGCTGGTGGTCACCACCACGGCACCGGCGTCCTGGAACAAAGCGCGCCAACGTGCCTTCCGGTGCCACCGCCAACGCAATGCGTGTGGGCGCGTCCACGCTTGGTGGGATCGGGCGGCACCTCCAGCCGGGCCCAGTCACCTCGCCGAGGGCAAGGCCGTTTCGATCACCTTGCCGGCCTCGGCGCTGTGAATATGCCAACGCAAATGTTTTCGAGTCTCCCGAGCGATGGCCAGGCTGTTTTCCCAGTTCAGACGGGCGCGACTCCAGCAGCTGTTCTGCCATCTGTTCTGAGACGTGGAAGAAGAGCATCACCTCCGGTTCACTGCTTGCCGTGGGAACTGGGACGATCAGATGATGGGTGCCGTGGCTCGGGCGCGGATCCGGGCTGCCTGCGATGCCTGCCCGGCGAATGTGACAGCCGCCGCCATAGCGTGCCCAGGTGTCCAAAAACGTGGGACGCAGCCCAGCACTGGAACGGGATGATTCGACGCCTTCGCACCAATGTGCTGCACGCTGCAGTCGGACATGCCCGCAGATACTCCTGCGGCACCGCCATCAGTGGCTCAGGAATGCGCTCATCCTCGCGGCCTTCGTTCATCAGCAGCGTTTCCATCAAGGAACGGACAAACCCTTGGCCACCAGCATGTACGACACCGGCATCGCGCAACACATCAAGTTGGGATGGGGTGTAGCCAACGCCGTGCGCGCTGCGTCCACTGCCGCTTTCGCCACGGCATGCAGGGATCATCGTCTGCTCATTTCGCGGCTGCCGGCTCGCCCACCGTAGCACTGTCAGCATGCGGTCCCTCTACTGGGTCCGTAATGGCACGATCTACCATATCCAACGCAGTGGCGGGCTAGCGCGCACCGCCCTCCGTTGATGTTTCCGTGATGCCGCGACCTGAGCGATGCCGCGCGCAACGCCGGTATTGCGCTTCACACCGGGTTACCGCGCGCACCGCGCACCGGAGCCGCAGCAGATGCTGCGGCAGCATTGTGCACACTGGAGACCTCGGGCCGGATTCTTCGGAAGCGGCGAAGCTGATTTGTCAGCTTCCGCCAAGGCGGATTCCATAGTGTGCGAGCCATATTGGAACCCGTGTCCGCGTCCGGCACGGGAAACGCGATGAGGGCGTTGAGCTCGGCGCGCCTAGCAGATGGGCATGCCACCGCCCCGCAGCCCAGCTGTGCAAAGGCAGCACCATCGGACGTCGGATGTACCGCAGCAAACAAGTTTACAACTGCCAGTTCACGGGCTCCGCACCCTGTTGCACTAAAAGTTCATTCGCGTGGCTGAACGGCGGAACCGAAAATCCCCGCGCGCTGACAATGGTGAGGGTGCGGCGAGCAAATGCACGCAGTATCTCCTAAGAACTTTTGCGTGTTCTGCGCGTCACGGCCCCACAAATTGCCACCAAAAGGTTTCCCGCGCTCCAGCGAGGCTGAAGAGCGTGTTCAGTCACCTCTTCAGCCTTTGCCACGGTGTGAACTGCCTTGCTGGCTGTACACTTAGGACGCGAGTTGAACAGCGCCACGCCTTGTTCCGACCACGGGGTGAGGTCCCCGTCTTCCGGCATGGGCAGGCCAAGGTCGCTGGAATATTCTTTAAATATATTCACCCAAGCTGCGCGGCGGTGGCCCGCACCCGGCACCAGTGAAAACGATAGCCCCATGGCGTGCCCGGGCGTGGGATACAGGTCTTGCCCCACGATAATGACCTTGACCTCGTCGAATGGATGAGGTGAATGCGCGTAGGACGTCATTTGCCTGCGGGAGGTATCCCCTGCCGGAAGCGTTTTTCTTCCGTAGGAAGTCTCCCATGCTGTGGATGCGGTCTGCGACCGGTTCGAGGACTGTGTTGACCTTCCTCTACAGGGAGTGGGCGTGAGTTCATGATTATGCTCCTTTTTGCCAGCAAAGTTCTGTTACTAAACTAGCGTGCTGCTGAGGTAAAAGCTCTCCCAACCCGCTGTGTATGTGGGGTGGTAGCCGTCCATGGTCACGTGTGCGGCGGCGTGGGTGCGGTGGACCCGTCCGATGGTGCGGAATCCCGAGGTGCATCGCTGGTGGTAGGGTGGCTAGAAGGTGTGGTCTTCCCCACCGGTGAGAACCCATGACCGGGGGTCAATGCCTAAGTGGTCGCCTGCTTTGCGGAGGCTGCTCTGGAGTAATGGCAGCGCTGTCGAGGGTCTATTCGCACGTTGGGCGGCGCGCCACCATGGTGAGTGAGGTCCGATCAGGCCGTCAGGTTGTCGGTCATGGCGGTGGCACCAGTTGCCTAGCAATAACACCTCGCCCAGGATGAGTGTGGGGGCACAGTGGGCGTCGATCAGCGGGGCGAAACCTGCAGGGGATACCGGTGCGCCCGTGGTGGCGAAAGGGCGAGCCCGGCAGCGGAGGTAGCTCAATGGGGCCGCTGGCCACGAGAGCGCTGACCGGCACGCGCACGGTCAAGGGTGAGTGCTGGACTGGAACCGCCGAGGATTCCGTGCTGTAATGGACACAATCAGTGTGTCCCGCCCGTGAGTCGCCACCCACGAGTTCAGGTGTGCTGGAGGTTTTTATCCACATTCCGGCGATAGGCGTTGGACGAAGTTGAGCGGAGTGTGGCCGGGCATGGTCAGGCCGAGCAACGCGGCAACAGGGCGCGCACCCATGGCTTCAATATCAGCGAAGTTTTTGGACTATTGCTTTCCGCCCGACTTCCTCCGCTGAGGGACCAGTTGAGGAAAAATGCCGCCCCTCCGCCAGCATCAGTGCGCTGACAACGGTGCGTGTGTTGGGGAGCTGGCGTGGCAAGCACTGCGGCGTCGTCACCGTTGCGTGGGCTGGGTGCCATACGTTGAATGGCGAGGGTGACCGCGTTCACCGACATCGGCGACGGTAGGGGCCAGTGTAGCGGCTGGGAAAGTGCGGCGGCTTCGCGGTCACTTAGCACGCCCTTTCGTGCGATGGGTGAAGCAAAGCGATATGACCGGCGATAGAACCAGCACCATGGACGCACTGATGTGAGTACCGACCAGTTCTTACCATTAAACCGTGCTCCGCTTGTTCTTGCTCCTGATGTTGGCGTTGACGATGGTCATTGCGGTGCTTGTTGGTTGCCCGCGTGTTCTACGACAGGGTGGCGCGGCGGCCCGTGGCCGCCAGGCGCGATCGACTCCCCCGATGCCTCCTCCCCCAGTGCTCAGCCCTGCATGATCGACACGTCTGCAGTTCGCTGCTGGGCCACCGCGCCACTGCGACATTGCTGAGCCGCCCGCGGGTACCGCCGCTGGTCCTCCAACTCGACGGAAAGCATCGCTCTGCGCTGCGGGGTCTCGCTGCTCGTTGCAGTACACCACTCTTTCTCACACCACCGAGTGCCGCCGGGAGTACCTGGCTTCGTGTGGTGAGACGCCACCAGGTGCCAACCTGAAACCTGGTATTCCGTGAACCGCCGCCTGCCGTGGCGAGTCACAACCACCCGCGCAGCTCTGGGCGAGTCACGCCAGCCCTGTTGATGACCTCAGGGGTCCATGTCTGACGCTGAGCACCGTGCCGTCAATCCCTCATCCCGCGCCTTGCCACCCTGGAATCTGCGGGCACGAGAGACCGTTGCGACGCCCTGCTCTCAGCGCTCCCAGGCAACCCTCTCGAGTTTCCTCGTCTCGACGCCGCGAGCATCACCGCCTCAGATTTGCCGCCTCTGCCGTGGACAGCGAGGGCCGAGGACCCGTAGGTGTTGCGCTGCGGCGTGCCCCGCCCCGGCTACGCGCCCGGCTAGCTCCAACAAGTCAACGACATCCCATGGTTCCGAGACTCACTCGCCAACGCTACCTCCAGCACCTGGTTTGCCTTGACCGCAGGCCGAGATGGGCCGTATCCATGCCACAGTCCGCAGGCAATGCGGTGATCTGTGCGGGATTAGTTCGGCGATTAGTAGACACTACTGCCGAGGCAGTCGGCTACCACTGTTTCATGGTGAAAACTGCTTGCCAATGTGTCCTGTGTCTGAGTTGCGGCGATACAGCGTGGAACGCCAGGGTGACGCGAGGCGTCGGTAAGCAGCGTGTAGCGGACCTGAATGATGGTGTGGCTGGGTGGGATAACCTCAACGTCATCCGTGCGGAAGCCATCAGCGGGGAATCCTCGTGTCGTGACCCGCCAGCCTGCCCAGGACGATGTCTTTTATGACCTGGCGTTCGTAGCAACTACCTGACGCGCCAATTTCACGAAAATCCGATGCGATTTCCGCATCGAAGGCTATCCGTCCCGGATCACCTCTGGGTTGTGAAAGATAGGTTCCCTGCATGGCAAAACGCAGCCAGATCATCTGAATCATTGGTCACTGGTGTGCGCTGAATCATGATGTCCAGAGTCTTCGTCGGCAGCACAGGGCGCAGGCTGCCAATGAGTACATGGAGATGGGGGTGAAACCGGGCATGGTGTTGACCTCGTTGATACAGGTCCATTGTCAGTGACGAAAAATCAACGCAGGCCAGACCCTCGCCATCAAATTGCGTGGAATGCCTCAATGGCAAGAAGAAGAAAATCAGTTCCGTGTTGGCATCGTCAAGCGGGGGCGGGTATCTGGGCAGTGACAATGTCGTCGGGTATTTGGTGTCAAAACCGTAGAATCCTCATCGCCGTCACCGGTGCCCATGAGCTGCGCGGGAACGGAGGCAACCACACTGCCGTCCGGGTATTGCAGCACACCGCACTCGACCTCAGCGCCAGCAACCTCAGACTCACCAGCACCTTCTCATCATGTTGGAGCGCCAACTCGGCGGCAGGGAAAATCATCCACGACGTCACCTTGGACACACGATGGAGGAACTCACCGCGGGCGGGTTTGACAAATACAGGGAGAGACCCAGCAGGTCTTTCTCCTGTTCGATGAGTTTGGCGCGGCGTCGTAAAATCTCGCGTGCCACCGGCGGGACCTTCGGCGGCCAGCGGTTTCTTAGTGAACTCATATCTTAACAGCATTGGCGGGCCAGCACACCCGCGCCGACGACAGACACTGGACAGCTCGAAGAAGCCTGAATGGTGCCGTCCTCACCGAAACGGCCATGCAGCACCGGGAACACCACATCAGCTGTCGCATACAACTCACCCGTGTGGGGGCAGAAATATGCGCGGAACTCACCCCTAGAGAAGGATCGATGGATAACGAACCTGATCCGCGAGCTCCACCTTTGGCAGCGTGCGATCAACGATAGTCGGCTTCTCTGGATCCGATTCCCCCACCATCCACGCCATCCAACGAAATGCCGACGAGATGACCTCGTACTGTTGGTGTCGGGCGCCATCACCGCCCCAGCCGACACACGACACAGAATGCTCCAGAACTCCGGCCGCCATAAATGACGGCGACGCGAATACGATCAGTGGGGCTACCAGTGGTGCTCATGAAGAAAATCCTGACCCTGTCCTACCTAACTCGGCTTTTCTTACCTCAGCTTTCTTGGAACGCCCCATCAATGCCGTAATCATGTCATCGCTCATCCCCTTGTGGCACACCATGTACAGCCTGGGGTCAGCGGCATATCGACGCCCGTCTTGGTTGCCAAATCAAAAATCGACTGCGACGACACCGCCCTCCGCCACCTGTCCATGGGTAGCGTGACAGAGCCTGATCAAGATCACCCAGCCAAGCCGCTGACCAAAACTACGATTGCGCGACGGCGCGACGAACACCATGCCACCAAGTCACCATCCGTAGACCCGAAAACGTTCTCACGCGCCCCAGCGCCTCAGCAGGCACGAAATCTCACCAAACCGCGGGTGATCAGCGATGCCAACGTATTCTCGCCAGCCCCTTGCCCCGTCGCCATACCGCAGGTAGCGCAATGCACGTTCTTACGCGCCGCCAATCTCACAGCCAATCGCATCCACATTCGTATACGGCCTAGTAACCAGCGCAACTGCATGCACCTACTTCGCGCTCCTCATCCGTACGCATCACCAGTCGCGACGGCTGCTCAACGCCACCTCGCGGGCCAAAGTTCAGGCCAGACAACACTGCGATACAGGCTCTCGGATCCACTGGCAACCTCTGCGACCACCTGCGTCATGCGTAAAATGCGTATCCCGTTCAATGCCCTTCGGCCCGACTCACCAAAAGTTGCATCCGCCGGAATGTCGTCCTTCCAGCGGGCCAGGTTCTCACACGGCGTCTGCGATGGTACTGCCAGCACAACAATACTCCGCGTCCGACAACGCACAGCGCGGGTCCGAGCGGCGGCAATCCCCGAGGAAGAATCAGGCCCGGCAGATGCTCCCTCATTCTCCCGGCTGATCTGAATCTTCCTGGCTGCAACCTCCTTGCGCACCACGGCACAACCTCATTGCCCGCATCCGCGAAAACCTTGGCCAGGGTGGTCCCCACGAACCCGCACCCATCACGGCAACCTCTAACCATGAACACTCCACGTTTGTAGCAACATTTACCTCCCACTCTAATGTGCGGGTCGGATTGGTGGGGTTGGGTTAGCCCAGGAGTTGGGCTGCCTCATGTAGCAACTACTTATGTATTGTTGTGTGTCCTCGTACTGAATCGCTGTGCAATAGCGCACAACGACAATCCCAGCAATGGATAGCCGAGAAGCCATGGGGAGAAGATTACCGGGTCATTCGCTTCCTGCCTCATCATGTAGAAGCAGATCACCGATACCACAGCAGCTAGTGCCGCAAGTGGCACAAAAACACGACTGGGCACTTTGCTCAACAGAGGCGTCCACAGTGCCGCACATACCGATGAAAGAGCGATAATGAAGAGCACTTGCATTATTGGCGATACAAAATCGAGACCATTATTGCGCGCCAAGGCAGCCCCACCAAAGGCAACAACAATGCCAACCACACCCAAGAGGCCGAACATACCCATGCGCTTAGCAACAGACATTCTTTTCACTCCCTTCCAGGGATTTACCTACTTCGGTTGAACACTTCCCACATTTTTCATCGGAAGTAGTTTTTTGGATGAACAGCAACTACTGCCTTGTAGTACGTATCAGCTGTGTTTAAACAACCGGAAAGCCGCGGGTCTAAAGCCGATGTATATACAGCTTTGCAAACCGTTCTGAGGTTCTTCAGAAACGCAGTGTCACAAGCAACCATAGCATCAGCATTTCCATAATCCTTCTCATAGCACATGTCATGAATAGCGCAGGCCCCAGAGAAGTCCGCATTCACCCCAAGTGCCGGAAACTGGTCTGGAGAATTTGTGCAATAGTCGTGGAGCGCTCCACGGCTTGGATCGTACACGTACCCATCAGGTACTTCGACTCCTCCACGATCTTCTTCGATAGCGTTGGGGTCTTGTGTTACCGGCTTTTCCTTGAACTCCGCCTCCAAGTCCAGGTTGTTTTCTTGCGCATATTTTTGAGGTTTTTCTGCGACGTCACGGTCTACTTGCTTACCGTATAAATCGACAGTCTCATCGGAATCTTGCCCTGTCACCGCCTGATCCTGCTGTTCAGCCGGAGCCGCTACTGCTGTCGGCATAAAAGCAAAGGCAGCTACGGTAGAAGCAACCACAACCGCTACTTTTGCTAGGGAATTTCTTCTCTGTGCCATTATCATATCCGCTCACCTTTCCTCGTCACTTGTGCATGTCGTACGGATGGACACCACCCTCCCGGCAAACACGATATCAATGCGCACAGACAAAGAATAGGATTAGCACATTGCATACACATATACAATGGCGTGAGTTTGAAGAAACAGCCGTAACCCCTCTGCCATATAGCTACTAGGCTAACGCTGAAAGCTAGTCACCATAATCGCAGCGTACATTCGCCACAAAATTAGATACAACAATCTTATATCACTTGAAATACATGCACGTCTTCGACGCCAATGGAATATCATTCAGCCGACAAAACTTGTGCATAAAAATAGACCCACCGCCGAGTCCAGATTACAGCAGATTTTCGACCTGATGATGGACCCACATCGCACTTCCGGCGGTTTCTACCTTTCCAGCTTCGGGCCCACGGTAGCCCCACCAAAGGCAACGATAATGCCGAGCACGAGTTACCGGGATGAGCGGAAACTACCGCGTTATAGTACTTATCAAAGAGTTCTTCAGGAAACTATGTCTTCCTCCGCAGAAAGCAGGTCTGCCGATTCATGGATCACCTCAGTGGCATCTTCCAGAAACTTAATAGGCTGGTCGATATGGGTTTCCGGCCAGTCCTCAACCAAGGCGATCAGTTTTTTTGTTAACGGACAGGAATATCTGGGCAAGACGATCGATGCTTGTAGCGTGGATGGTGAAGGATCTCAGGTCAGTCTCACTGGGACGACGCTCAATCCAGCCATCGCGAATAAGTCGCCGTAGAACACTCGTCATCGTTGTTGTACCCATCCGAGTTCGGCGAGCAAGGGAAGTGGGGGTCTGCGGACCATCGCGATGCAGGGCGTCAAGCACAGCCAGATCACTGTCATTGAGTCCTGTTCGTGCCGCCACAGCACGGTTGCTGGCGGTGAGTTCACTGTTCATGGCGCGCAACGCCCGGATGAGACGCTGATCGTGAATCTGTCTGCTCAAGCAATCCTCCTGATCCGACTAAACATGGATGAGTGTCAGGATAGATTGACGACGAGCTTGCCGCGAACATGCCCCTTTGCCAACTCGGCGTAGGCGGTACGAATCTGCTCCAACGTGAATGGGTAGGTGTGAGCAATCTCGACCTTGATAGCGTCATCTGCCATCAGCTGTGCCACCTCCTCAAGATCGCCACGCCCACTACTGTGTCGTGATCCAGTGAACTGCACCCCTGAGCATCGCCGAAGGTGAGGGAACCAACGTGCCGATAGAACGCCCGGGCAGACCTAGCTCGTCCCAGTTTCACATAGTCACGCCCATAACAATCAAGAAGCTTAGTGACGGGCGACGAAGCCGCTTCGCAAACCCGACTCATCAAGTTCTCACCATGGGCGACTGGAATGACACCCAAGGAACGGAGATAGCCGGTATTGTGAGCGCCTGCGATTCCAATCACAGTGGCACCTCGACTCAAGGCAAGTTGAGCGGCAACAGACCCCACACCGCGCTGCAGCACTGATGACAATGACATCACCCTCGCGCAGGTTCAGCTGTCTGAATGCGCCACATGCAGTCTGCGAGGCGACGCCCAAGCAGGCCGCCTGCGTGAACGACAACGACGTCGGCTTCTTGACGACGTCGTTGGCGGGTGCCACCAATTCGGTGGCTAATGCTCCACAGTGTCGGCCTGGCCAGGGTGCGCTTCGCAACGTACCCAGCACAGCGTCACCCACGGTGAAGCCCGTGACGTTCGCGCCGACTGCATCAATGGCACCTGCGAAATCTCGGGCCACGCGCCGGGGAAAGTTGGCAGATGCACCCTCGAACCAGCGTCGAGGATGAATGAGACGCTGAACCCGCTCAACCTGTCGCAGCTGGCCCTCGAAGGTCTTGAAATCAAGGGGATTGAGTCCGACGGCACGCACCGCGATGCGCACCTCTCCGTCGCCTGGCACCCGCTCTGGGCGTTCGACCTCCTCCAGGACCTCTGGTCCGCCGAATCTCAGTACTCGATCGCTCGACTCACGGTTACCTCCTTGGTTTACTCGACAGCGCTTCCTGCCACTGCCTCAAATTAGTACGTAAAACGTATGGTACGATATTCGTACTATATCGGACAAGGGGGGGCTTGTGGGGGGCGATACGCACCCCACCGCAACCCGCCATGCCATCGTCACCACAACGCGGCGTCGAAAAGTAACAGGTGGCTTAAAATGTAGGGAATTCGTTGTCACAGGAGAAAGGTCGCATCATGGTGCATACTCAGGCCATTACGCGGGAGAGTTCTGGAGGGGTTTTGTGCGCCCCACGTTCGCGGCGGGGGCGGTGCTGTGGCGCAGGTCAGGTGAACACCATGAGATTGCTGTGGCGCACCGCCCGTTCTATGATGACTGGTCTTTGCCGAAAGGCAAGCTGGATCCGGGTGAGTCACTCCCGGTGACTGCGGCGCGGGAAATCTTGGAGGAAACCGGCTACACGGCGCAGTTGGGCGCGCTGTTGGGGCACATCAGTTATCCGGTGAAAGATCGCACCAAGGTGGTGTTTTATTGGACTGCTGAGGTCCTAGAAGGCACGTTTACCCCGAATGAGGAGGTGGATGAGCTGCGCTGGGTGAGTGCTGACGATGCGAAGGACCTGCTTACCTATGACATAGATCAAGAGGTGGTGACTCAGGCGGCGGAACGGATCGCTGCGGAGATCACCCGGGAGTCAACCGCCCGAATTCTTTACGTTCGACACGCGCATGCCCATAGCGCCGCCACGTGGTCCGGTGCACCCGGTGCTGATGACACTCGGCCACTGGATAAGAAGGGCCGCAAGCAGGCCGAGGCGCTGGCACCAATGCTCGCCGCGTATCACCCAGACAAGGTATATTCGGCGCTTCCTGACCGCTGCCGGTCCACTGCGCAGCCGCTTGCCGACGCCCTGGGCGTCACCGTTCAGGTCAACCCTCTGCTGGGGGATGCCGCCTGGGTGGATTCGCCACGCACGGCGCGGGAGGCCCTGATGGAACTGCTGAAACCCGGTGAAACCGTAGTTGTCGTTGCGCAAGGCACCATCATTCCGGGGATGCTTGCCTCGCTGGCCGGTGCTGAGGACGCAGAGCATGACGCGGCGTCGTTTCCCAGCAAAAAAGCCTCCACCTGGGTGCTGACCTTTGACAAAAGCGAACTCATCGGCGCGGACTACCTGGAGAGCCCGCTGCCGGTGAAGTAGTACCTACATGGTGGTGGGCATGAAGCTCGGGCGCTTCTCCTCAAATTCCTTGATGGCGTCCTCGTTGCGGAGAGTGAGGCTAATATCGTCCAAGCCCTCCATGAGGCGCCAGCGGGTGTAATCATCCACTTCAAAAGGCAGGATGTACTCGCCCGCAGAGACGGTGCGCTTTTCCAGGTCAACCGTGAGTTCCAGGCCGGGTGTTTCCTCCATCAGCTTCCACAGAAGCTCAATGTCGGATTCCTCCATGAGTGCTGCAAGCAGTCCCGACTTACCGAGTTGCCTCGGAAAATGTCGGCGAACCGTGAGGAGAACACCACGCGGAAACCGTAGTCCATGAGTGCCCAAACGGCGTGTTCACGGGAGGAGCCGGTACCAAAGTCGGGGCCCGCCACCAAAATGGAGCCGTTTTTTGAAGGCGTCTTGGTTGAGCACAAAATCGGGGTCTTGGCGCCAGCCGAGAATAAAGCCATCCTCGAAGCCGGTGCGGGTCACACGCTTGAGGTGAGACGGCGGGAATAATCTGGTCAGTGTCCACGTTGGAGCGCTTCAGCGGCACACCAACGCCCTCGTGGGTAGTGAACTTATCCATCAGTGCTTGTCCTTTACTCTCAAAATCCACTCTAAAGATCTGCAGGCGATGCCAGGCGTCCGACAACGGCGGTGGCTGCCGCGACGTGCGGTGACACCAGGTGCGTGCGCCCACCTTTTCCCTTGACGGCCCTCAAAGTTGCGGTTGGAGGTAGAGGCGCTGCGCTCCCCGGTTTCAGCTGGTCCGGGTTCATTCCCAGGCACATGGAACATCCGGGCTGGCGCCATTCTGCTCCTGCGGCGGTGAAGATGTCGTCCAGCCCTCAGACTCTGCTTGTTCGCGCACGCCCGAGCGGAGCCGGGAACCACGAGCATCCGTACGGAATCGGCGATGGTACGGCCTTTGAGGACTTCGGCAGCGGCGCGCATATCTTCGATGCGGCCGTTGGTGCAGGAACCGACGAACACAGTGTCAATCGGAATCTCCCGCAGGGGAGTTCCCGGCGTGAGACCCATGTGGTCCAGGGCTTTTTCTGCGGCGGCGCGTGCGGATTCTTCGGCGAACTCGTCGGGGTACGGTACTGATGCGCCGAGCGGCACACCCTGGCCGGGGTTAGTTCCCCAGGTAACAAACGGGGTGAGGGCGGATCCGTCAATGTCTACCACGGTGTCGAACACTGCGCCGTCGTCGGTACGCAGGCTCTTCCAATACTCCACTGCGGCATCCCAGTCGGCACCCTGCGGCGCGTGCGGACGGTCTTTGAGGTAGTTGAAGGTCACCTCGTCGGGGGCGATCATACCGGCACGGGCGCCCGCCTCAATGGACATGTTGCAGATGGTCATGCGGGCTTCCATGGACAGTTTTTCGATGGCTTCGCCACGGTACTCAATAATGTGCCCCTGGCCGCCGCCGGTACCAATCTTGGCGATAATGGCCAAAATCAGATCCTTCGCTGTGACTCCGTCAGGCAGCTCGCCGGACACGTTGATGGCCATAGTTTTGAACGGTTTCAGCGGCAGCGTTTGGGTGGCCATCACATGCTCCACCTCGGAGGTGCCAATACCGAAGGCAATGGCACCGAACGCGCCGTGGGTGGCGGTGTGGGAATCGCCACAGACCACGGTCATGCCAGGCTGGGTCAGCCCCAGCTGCGGGCCGACAACATGCACAATGCCTTGTTCAACATCGCCCATGGGATGGATACGGACACCAAATTCTTCAGCATTTTTGCGCAGGGTTTCCACTTGGGTGCGGGAAATGAGGTCATTAATCTCCGTGATGGCACCAGTTTTGATACCTTCAGTGGGGACGTTGTGGTCTTCTGTGGCCAGGGTGAGGTCGGGGCGTCGTAAAGCGCGTCCTGCCAACCGCAGTCCGTCAAACGCCTGAGGCGAGGTGACTTCGTGCAGAAGCTGCAGGTCAATGTAGATCAAATCCGGTTCGCCGTTGTCTCCTTTGAGAACAATGTGGTTGTTCCACACCTTCTCGGCCATTGTCAGATGATCCATGGGGCTGGTCATGGGAAGTCACCTCGGTATCTGGGTTAAAAAGTGAGTCCATCTCAAGAGCAAAAATTGTTCTGGAAATATTCTAGAATTCTCATTCCATGAGATGTTAGTATCGTGTCATGGGACAGTATAACGCACCGGACGCGGCCTCAGGAAGCGGCATCAAAGTTCTCGATAGAGCAGTGCTCATCCTCACCACCATCGCCGACCAGCCACGCTCCCTCGCCGAACTCTGCCAGGCCACTAAACTGCCCCGCGCGACCGCACACAGACTGGCCACAGCCTCGGAAACGCACCGCATGCTGAGCCGCACCGCCGACGGGCGCTGGAGCGATTGGCAGCGCACTCACCTCACTCGGATCCGGCAGCTCTGACACGCTTATCGACGCCGCCACCCCCATCATGAATGCACTCATGCAGCGCACCGGGGAGTCCGTGCAGCTCTACCGCCTCACCGGAACGTCCCGTACCTGCATCGCGAGCAAAGAACCCCCGTCCGGGCTGCAAAACACCGTCCCCGTCGGATCCCGCATGCCGCTCACCGCAGGTTCCTCCGCGCACGTTTTCATGGCTTACGCACCGCCCACTCTTCGAGACTCCATTCTTGCCGACGCCGCATTCACCCCTGCCACCCTCCAACGTGTTCGCAGCACCGGTTACGCCGAATCCGTCAGCGAACGCGAACCCGGGCTTGCTAGCCTTTCCGCCCCCGTTTTTGACCACACCGGAAGCATCGTCGCCGTACTCTCCATATCCGGCCCCGCCGAACGACTCCGCCCCCACCCTGGTGCACGCTGGGCGACCGAGCTTATCGACGCCGCGAAAAATCTTGGGGCCGCGCTATAAAATGCTATAAAAATACTGTGGTTACATGGAATTGCCATGAGGACAGCGCGGCGGGTAGAGCAGGCTCTATGCCCAAAAGGGGAGATAAGCTCCCTAACAGAGAATCAATTAAACACATATCATAGGCATCAAAATTTTTAACAAAAATTATAAGGATATAGCGATGCATAAGATAGTGGCAGTTGTAAAAAGAATTATATACAGCCCCTGGCCCTATATTGTGGTCGTCCCACCCCTTGCATTCTACGTTGAATTCTTCTCAGCAATGGGCTCTGGAACGGCTGGGCGGGATTTGTGGTGGCACTCACTGACCACAGTAGCGATTGCATGGCTAGGCATGCGCAAACGGGACATAAAAAGCATTCGTACCGTCATCCTTATTGTTATGGCACTAATTCCTATTGGGTTCAGCGGATACTTGTGCATTCCGAACGCGCCAACAACAGTGGCAGCCAGTGAGACTTTCCTGAAAACACCCACACGTCACTGGAACCTACCCACTGGAAGTAACATCGCCTACTACCACCTCAACGGCGGTGAGGCCGCCAAAGAAAAACCCGCACTACTCTTCCTTCACGGCGGACCTGGCGGTTCTGTTTCCCACTCTGACGTGACTTTCTTCAACCAATTCACCTCACTCGGATACGATACCTACCTTTACGACCAGGTAGGTAGTGGCCGCAACGACTTCATCCCTGCCCAACAATATTCCCATCAACGCAACATCGACGATCTCGCCGCCGTGCTGAGAAGATCCCCAACGACAAAGAGTGATTATGGTCGGGCAATCCTACGGCAGCACCCTTTTAGCCTCAGCATTAGCCGATCCCCGTATTTCACCCCGCGTTGCCAAAGCTGTGTTTGCTGAACCGGGAGGATTACCACTTGACCTTGAGCAAAGTGAAAAATACCTGAACGAACACATTCCCCAAGCAGGGAAAGATAATGCTATAAAGCAAAGCGTCAACGCAAAGCAACAGGGAAAGCAACATGTCATTGCTGACAAAACCGCGAGTCTTACTGAGGGTTCTTCCTTATGCCGACAGCAACAACTTCATAACCCAGGAAGAGGCAAGCAACCTTATGGGCATAAAGGAACTTAATATGCATTCGCAGCAGCGTATGCCCCGATGATCGAGATTCACTGCGGCCGATAACTGAAAAAGATGAGCTTCGCATGAACTTAAAAGCAAATGTTCAGGTAAATAGTTACAAAAATTATAATTTCGATATGAATGCTTTTAGTAACAACCCCACGCCTGGAATGTTACTTATGGGAGAATGCACCTACGTTAATCGCCGCACGCAACTAGCCTTTGAAACAGCCTATCCGGCAATGGAACGCGTCCTACTTCACCGGTTTAGGGCACCACGTTCTCGAAACAGCATCTGCTGGGAAACCGAGCCGCGCATTTGAGGCTATCCGCTCCTTCATTGAGGAAACGCCAGCCCCCATGCCCAACTACCCGCGCGAGCAAGACTTCAAAGACTTCATGAGCGAGAATAAATAGACAACCAGCGGTGAGTACGATGCGTGTAATCGTCATACTCACTGCCAAACCCTATGGCGCAGAATGCGTTCCTCTGCAGGGATGACCACAACGTTCATGACTATGAAGTAGATGATGGGAGCAACAAACGCACTGACGCTACCCAGCGCAAACGCCACAGCGCCCAGCAGGAGTAGGCACACCAGGTAGTACGGGTTCCGCGAACGCGAATAATACCCAGTAGTGATCAGAACACGAGGAGCATCACCCACATTGGTTGTCGCTCCCGCCGACCGAAGATTCCGTAACATGCCCACACCCAGGACGATCAGCACGGCGATCACACCTGAAGCCAGCACCTTTAGCCACATCGCAGAATACAAGATCACCAATGGAATGAATACGTCGAAAGCAACCGCAGCCAGCACAGAGCAAACGAGAGTAATGTCCGGCAGTGCTGTCAACAATCGTCTACGGGGCATAGCGCCATAATAGTTGACACCGGCACCAGAATGCCGAGATATAAGCACATTTACTAGCCCGCCCATACGTTCCAGGTTTTCACTATAGAATCAGCCAAATCCGCAAGCCTTTGGTACTGTTCAGCCCACGTCCCACTCTTCACACCGGCTAATACGACGATCAGCCACTAGTTCAATAATCTCATCAGTGTTCTCTCGCATGGCCTGAGGCGTGCCAATCCAGCCATTCATGAACTGATAGATCAAGCATCCACCATCCCGAAGCCTAGCGATGGTCATGTCGCTTCCATAAGGACCAAATGGTCCAAGTGTGACACAGTGAGCATTCCGAAAAATATCAATTACCCCCTCATCACCCCAGATATGAGCGTTAGTGTCAATATAGGCATCACCATAAATTCTCCCCTCACCCATTATCCGCGCGCTGCCGCCAACGCGTGCCCAATCTGTTACCTCTATAGTCCCCCATACCATTGCGCCTTTTTCAACCACCGCACAGCGCGAAACACGAACGCTACCAGCGACAACGGCGTTGTCTTTTACGCAAGCATTACCCTCAACTCGCGCGTTTTCTTTCACTATGGCATCGCCCGCAACCCACGCTTCCCCACTAATCCGAAGGGTGCCATCATTCAAATATTTCGAGCTCACCCATCCACCAAGATCGCCTTTTCTAACACCTTGATCGGGAATATCACGAACCGCCCTGATGCGGTGCAATCCACCGCGAGGTTCCCCAACAATCTCAAAACTTGGTGACTCTGCCTCACCCGCTATCTGTGACCACATGCGCATTTCCTGGGCACACATCTTCTGGATCTGAAGGGCACGTTCCATCCATTCTGATTGTGAGCACTGCGCATGCATGCCGTTGCCAGCACAAGAACAATTGATCAACAACAGAACCAATGTCACCTATCCACGTTCCAATTCGCACCTGCGCACCATACTCACCATTGGGAAGAGCCGTGCGGATAAGCTCGACACTATCTTCAAAGGTCTCAAGTGTCTCAAATACTTGGAAATGTGCATCCTCAGCAATAGCGGCATTGCCCGCAATAACAGCACGCCCACATAAATAAGCCGACCCGGATATGCGCGCCTGACCACCAACACATACGCGGTCATAAAGCGAAGCCTCTCCTGCCACGCATGCTTCTCTCGTACCTGGACGTGATCGCTGAATATGGGCCGCTCCGACACGCGAGCGTTACCACCCACTCTCGCATTGCCATCCACCACCGCTATCTCAAAGACGTGTGCGCGGCCATACACTCGCGACCAGCCGTCCACTCTGGCATATCCAGAAATCAGTGTGCGACCGCAAACCCGCGCGTGCCCACCCACACGCGCACTATCAGTAACGCATGCATCTTCGAATATTTCAGCCTCATGCGACACCCAGCATCCTTGGCAATGCGGAGTTCCCCGTCGTCGTATGCGTAGAACGGACCCATCCACCGAGGTCGCCCGCACGAACACCACGAGCAGCAATGTCCCGTGTTGCCGAATACGATAAAGACGGACCCCTGCTTGATTGATTTTCCTTTCCCCAGTAAGCTCAAAAGTAGCACACATGCTTATACGGTATCCCTGTGCCAACTTTGCAGCAAAACGTGCGGTAGGCGCGACGTCGATAAGCAGCGACACAGCCATCAGCCGCGTCGGTGTACAGAATTCATCAAACTTCAACCTGCTCCTTAAACTCGAATCAATGCCTGAAAACACTCGTACTTTCCGTTCCTCGATGATGAACTTGCTAGCCCTGCGCTCCGTCATCGAGCTACCTGTTAATGCAACGCCACGTCCTAGACCCTGAGGTCCTGCGGACAGTGGCGGAAGTCGATAGGGTTGGCGACCTGACACGTTTCAATGTCGCCGATGTCCCCGAACTTGCCCACGTCTCCAACTCCAAGGAACTACTGACCCCCGACGAGCATGGCTGGGCACTGGGACACGCGCTGTCCTTAGCCGTAGAACACGGGCAACACCTGTGGCTGGTGAAGTGACCCCGAGCAGCTCGCCCAGCTGCGAGAGATCCTGGGCAGGAACTTGTTCATATCGCTTCCGTGCACGATAGCGAGGACTGTTACGACTTACTGTTGTGGTCGCCGTCAGCCCGCGGCAACTCCTGTACGAGTCGGGCCGACGGCACCCTGAGCAGATCGGTTATCTACGCACCGTTCTGGAAGGTACAGACCCGTTGCGGGTCTCCCAACACACCTGAGCGCTCTACGTGAAGCCGGAGTGAGCCTGGTGCCTCGGGCCGACATAGTCCGTCTTCTGCACAACCCGAAATTCCTTGCCTACTCGGTGGTGTTCATCTACTCCTCGTTACGGGCACTGCCAGGACTTTCGCCCCAGGATTTCGTGGCAACCTTCGTGCTGTGGACCATCGACATTGTCACCGCTGTGCCCTACACCTGGGGGCATCATGGCGATGGTGGCGGGCCAACGACGCCGCACCCGCTTCGCCGGCCTACTGGTCACCCTCATCACCTTCATAGCGCCGTATGTGTACTTCTTCTTCGCAGGTAGCCATGGGGACGGCAATAAGTACCCCGGCTGGGTCATCATGGTAGTAATCGCCCTCATCCTTGCAACATTTCTGCTTGAGGGCGGGCGCTGGCTGCGGGATGTCGCCGTCGCTCAGGGCCTGCACGCCCCCACGGACAGGTTGAGCTAGCACCCCTATAAAGAGATAGAGCGGCCACCCGACTTTTGCATGATCGGTGGCCGCTTTGATTGTGCTGTGTTGTTCGGAGTGAATGGATGCTTGACGGTCTATTCGACAATGCTCTCAGCCAGGCAGTTAGAATCGTCTGAGCTGGCTGGCTCTGTAGTCTGGCGTCGTGAGGGTTCCGTGACCAACTCTGCACCACGAATCGAACGCAGACACCCTGCGAGGCAAGACCCACCCACCACAGACAACAATGACGGCAACCGTACCAGAGGGCGCTCGGGGTAGATAGCCACCAGCCAACAGGGTAGCCAGGAACCACAAGGCCACTGCGGCGATATTGAGAGTGCGGAAACGCTTCACACGCGCCGGATGAACGTGGTAAGTCGGGCACCAACGTAAGCACCGCAAGCACAAGGGGTGACGATGATATTGACAATCGCTGGAGTGCTCAGCACGTAGAACATCAACGCCACGATGTTCCACGCTGCCGGAAACCCACAAAATAATGGTCGGTGGACTTCCACTGCTTGTTGGCATAGCAGAACATTGACGAGGTCAGAATAAGCGCCATCAGCAGACCAGCCACCGGCTTGGAAGCCCATATCCAGACCCACGTACACAAAAGACAGCCGGAATGAAGGTCCAGGTGAGATAGTCGACAACAATGTCCACAATGCTGCCATCAAACCAAGGAATAACCTCGGACACTTTAGCGCGCCGAGCCAAGGTGCCGTCCACACCATCGACGACAAGGGCAACGAGAAGCCAGACCCACATCCAGGTGAACTCTCGGTGGATAGTGGCCAGCATGGCCAGGCTGGCCACACCAGTCCCGACATGGTCAAAATGTGCACTGCCCAGGCGGCAGCGCGGATCCGTGCCGGATATTGCGCGGACGACTACAAACATCTCCTCTCAGTGGATGAAGCTCGCTATGGAAGTCTATGCGGTTCACAGCCTCAGCACATATCTACGCGAGGAACAGCCCCACAGAAGTAGTCAGATCCCGCAGGCCGACTGCCCAGCCTGAACTGAGTCTGTTCCACACCGCACGCTATAGCAAATGTGCGGCGAACGCGGCATCGATAAGCGGCAGCACACACCCTTGTAGCATGTTTAATAATATAGGTTTGAAGCGCTTTTACCCTTTTAACTACATGTTTGTGAATAAAAATATTCTTCCTTCGCTGCACTCTGTACAGCCTTCTTTTCAGCCTGCACCTCATTGAAGATCGACAACATCATGACGAGTGCTTGACGACGCCGCGACCCTGCACTCCGTCCACGACCTCCGTGAAGCGGTCGTCAGCGCAACTTCGACAATAAAAACGGGTAGCCTTGAGCCTAGTCACGACACAACCCAGGAGGAACAATATGGCTGAACACACTGTAACCTCTAAAGAAGAACTAGCAAACAACATTCCGCTTTCGACCCTGGCTCGCAAACGAAGCATATACAGTATTTCTCTGGAGAGCTTCATGACTCCATTGATCAGCTGATGCCCGACATTCCAGTACACGTGCTCACGTATCGCTTTGAACCGGGTGCCGCAATAATTGGCACATCCACACTGAATGGTTTCCAGATTCTTTGGTTAGTAGCGCAGGTGAAGGCTGGTACCAGAGGAAGGAAAACCAGCCAACAGATTAGCAAAGGTATGTGCTAGTCGGCCATAGCGGCGTTAAACACTGGCATGGTGCACTGAAGACAGCTGGCTCTCACACATCGCCATCACATCCGGTGAAAACAAAATGGCTCGAGCCAGTATCAGATGACTACTGCGTCGTTGGAAAATGTTTAAGGCAGGATGATACGCCACAGACACATAATGCCCATCTACATAATGAGAGGTGGGCTTTACATGTGGTCTACGGCATGTTCCGTGTCTGCACATCCTTCCAGTCGCTATTGTGAGCCAGCTCAGCATCAGGACCCGCAAACACTTTTCGGCTTCTTTATCATCGCTGAGCGTCCAGAGGAACCAGGCCGTCATATACGGATCACGCAAATTCGAGAACGTCTTTATGATCAGCTCCCTTTCGACGCGCCATAACGCCAGGTTTACCAGCATTTGGCGCTTCAAAGTTCTGCGTCAAATCCTAAGTGGACTAATAGTAAAGCTATCACTTGCTTCCGTACCAGCCATCTTGAAATACTGCGCCTTCAATGAGGAAGCATCATAAGAACATCCGAGACGTTTTTGCATTTCCATTCTCAATCGCGCTAGCAGTGTATAGCGCAGCATACCGACCACTATTAGGATAGTTGGTCGTCCGCATTAATCGCCCGCACCACCCCTGTGAATGACCAGAAACGCCAATTTTATTGGTATTCACGATATTGTGGGGACTCCTTCCGTTCCATCTCATCTGCGAGTACCGCATCAACATGGCTGATGTTGACGCCCCAGATCCACTATTCGGATCCTCATTCCCGCTACAACAACATCCCCAACTAGCTAGATGCTCCAGAATAGGCGCGTACGTCGTTGAGGAGTCTTCGTACCGTTGGCATCAAGACCAGTGGGAATGTTTTCCAGCACTATCTGCACCTAGTCGATAAATGGATATTCCTTGGTGGTCACCGCCACCATCCTGCGTACTTTCCACCACCTGATACGGACTGGTTTAGAATAACGCTGCTCAATTGACCACTGAAACTAATCTCAGCATACCCAGCAGCAACACCCATCATCACCCTGTGGTGCTTTTATTCAAATACATCATCGTCTGCCACTGAAACCAATTAAACATACGACAAGTATCGCGACGATAGTGAGAAGAATTTTCCATATCTTCCTCATAAATAAGACCCCTTCAAGAGGCGGGACCGCACTACCCTACTGCACATCCAACAGGTATTTTAGCGCGCATAATTTTGCATCCAAGCGCGTCAACAACCTCCACACACAAAAGTACGAAACCTTTTACCCCAATCATCGATCCACACGTACAATTATTACACGCAGTGACATAGCACCCTCAGAAACTTCACATATTTCGATTCAGAAAAGCACGACCATATTACTGTAACGATTCAATTCAGATTGCATCACACCTACCCCACCGCTTATCCCCACCTAGTGCCCCCGCCAACGCACCCACTTCTCAACAGTAAACCGCCCAGCGCACGCACGCATGCGCAGGCTGGCGGTATGTGGTACCCCGTACGGGATTTGAACCCGTGTTACCGGCGTGAAGGTCGGCGTCCTAGGGCCGCTAGACGAACGGGCGTAGCAACGCGACATAACACTACAGCACAGTTGCAGAAGTTAAAAATCGCACGCGCTATCCCCCATCGTTGATGATCATTGACGCCACAAGCTCACACCGCGAGCCACTACCACGGTGCCGGTACTAGGGCGTCAACAGACGCGACGTCGATACCCAACACGCCCAACCATCAACACAACAGTCCCAATCCCTGCATAGTGAGATTTACTGCCTCCTACAGGCACCCATTCGGCAGCACATTGTTGAAAGGACTACGTTATGGCCTCTAACCTTCCCTTGCACACGGCGGCGACATCCCTGAGCTGGATGTTCTTCAGATTCCCCATTCGATCCGCCACGGTGCAATCCATGGCGCATTGAGCACACGGGACGTCGGCGATGCGCTGATTCTCATTGCACCGCATAATCCGTTGCCACTACTTCGCGAGGTTGGGGCCCGCGATGACACTTTTTGCGCTGAGTATCTGCAAGAAGGCCCTGATGTGTGGCGGATCAAGTTTCCACCCGCACGGCCTAAAACTGCCACACGCCACGTTGATTTGTTTCAGCTTCGCCCGGGTTGCCGAAAAATATCGGATAGCAGCGGGCCAATCACGGTGATGGTGCTCAGTGATGCCGTCAACACATCCCGCGCTATTAACAACCAGTGGATGTGTCATTCCTTCCTGTCACACCAACCAGCCCGCGCGCAAGCCCCGCGTGGGAATCCATTTTATGCCTTCAAGCGAAAAACTTGTGTAGCAATGCCGGGCAGTTCCGCATCGAGAAAAGGCCGTGTGGCTTTCGGGAGTAAGATTATTGGGTTTCAAGCCGACCCGCCGCGGTAATAATAATGTCGTAGCCCTGCTCAATCGTGGTTTTAAGCGCCACGCTAATGGCCTTTATTTTCGGGGATGGCTATGGGTTCACCCAACGTCCACGCCAAAAGTGCGGCAGCAGCTCGACCGCCGCAGGACTACTTCGTCCAGGCGCACACCATCAATAACAATATGTCAGATAACGATGATGCTGTCAGGGGCTTTCGCTAAGCGGCATGGTTCACCCCGTCGGCGCCGTGCTCGGACTGTGCAACAGCATTTGTTTTGTTGAGGAACTTTACCCGAAGAGTTCCATACATGCCTACCTGCCATGCACTGCACACACTGCCGATACCTAGCAACTCACCGCAACTACCGTCTATCGCTTATCGACGCCCGGCACCATTGACAATACAGCCACGATTTACAGCTATTCACACCAACGATATAAAAAGAGCAGTATTCCAATTATGTCTCTACACTCTGCTTATGCGGCTTATGCGGCGCACCAATCATACCTGCAGTGCGAGAGCACAATACCACCGCAATAATTCCTGACATGGCGCGCGCGTGCCGTCGGAAAGCAGGGCGAGTAGCGCGGAAGAAACAATGCCGCTGCCGTATTGCAGGGACCTAAGAGCGCAGCGGCAGCGCCCGTCATCGCGACTGAACTTAGTGCGGCAGCATTAGTGCAGGCTGCAATGATTCCGTTTGTGCTGAAAAATGAAGAACATGGGGGCAACAACACCATAATCCACCAACCTCGTAAACGACAACGCTGCAGGATAATAGCCGCCGTGACAGCCACAGCTAGCGACCTCCGAATAAGCACGTCAGGGTATATGTGCGCAGCAGGCGACGGTTCAGAGCACTGACCATGGTCACGCCAGGATATTGATGCCAAAACAACAGTCCAAAGTACTGTTCGGGAACCCCAAAATGCGTGATGTGACCGCTGGAGACCCACTAACAAAAGCGTAGACAGCAACGTAAAAGGCAGTAACACCAGAGCGTGTACCGCATGTAACGCCGTTTTCAGCAAGTTACCATAGTTACCGAATGTGTGAAGGCTGACTGCAGTACACGGGTTTCTGGCGGTGTTTCCGGCAGGAAAACAACGCTGCAAACAGCATGACACCGACGATTGCCATGGCCCAGAAAATCAGTTTGCCATGTTCCACGGCCAGTAATCGCCAACAAAAAGGTCCGGCAATGGGAGCAACGGCCATAATCATCATCAGTATGGACATCGTTTGCGCAGCTTTGGTCGCGCCACACATGTCGCGAATCATTGCTCCGACAAATCATCGGCCCTACGCACGCCCCGATGCCTGAAAATCCGCCGCAACACCACTTCCGTCATGTTTGTCGAAAGAGCACAACCGATGGAGCCAATAATAAACAGAACCATGCCAATGAAAAAGAGTATTTTCCGCTCCGACGCGGTCACTGATTGGCCCCCACAATAGCTGCGCAACAGCAAACCCCAGCAGGAAAACCAGTGATGGCCATTCGGCGTCACCGACCAAGCTTTTTCCTCCATCACAGGCATCGCAGGCAGGTAAATATCGATAGCAATGGAGTCATAGCCATCAGTGCGCCGAGGATAGCCAAGAGCGATACGCTGGTTTTCGTTGAAGACATGGCGGTTTTTAAGCCTTGTTGGTTGGGGTTGCATGTGAACGCCGCGGGGTCACACACAAAATATATCCTTATCGACGCCGCGCCGGTTCAGGTGTCCGCTCAATCACCCTGCACCATTCCTACTTGAGACGTTTTATTCAGCCTCATAGTCCTTGGCGCGACCATGCTCCCACCAGCGTTTTCGCCATATAAACCACGCAAAAGCAGCACACGTGATGATATTACCTATCAAAGCGCTGCTGCTACGGTGCTGCTCTGTAAAGCCCCGCCCACAGCAGGACTCTGTGGCGCTGTCACACGTTTTCATCACAACAAGGAGTTCTCATGATTCGTCGTAGAGTCGTCACCGAGCTATTGCCCTAGCAACCGCCACCGTCATTGCAGCCAACGGCACCGCCAACGTCAAGAAATTGGGACTCCCCGAGAAGATTGGCAACATGCCATCAAGCTCTGATTGTCTCATGCAGGGTGTCCATGTAGTCTTCCAGCAATGACCCAGATCAGAGCGGCAGTCAGCTCCTGAAAATAAAATTCTACTTAGCTTTCAGCTGCTGCTTTACCACGGTGTTCTTAGCCTCTTGGTGCCTCTTGAGCTAACAGCACGATAATCACATTCCCGACTGGTAGCCCTATTTGATACACCATGTCAGTGGTTTCTTTTCGTTTCCTTTACCCGAAGAGCATATCACATTACTCCGACCATGCAGCAAGATTATTGCCAGCTGGATCTTGAAAATGAAAAACGCTACCGCCTGGAAAAATCAAAATCTCTTTGTGATCGTATCTAGCAATTTTCACTTTGTTATACGCCTCATGCAAGTCTGAGACATAAATAACGGTAAGAGGCGTTGGCGTTGGGTTTTCGGCATTGATGCTCGCTTCCCACTCATCTGACGTATCCGCATAGTCGTCGCCATACATCGCGTATGACCAGCCAAATACCAAAAAACTCTTTTACTTTTCCAATTCCAACATTTTTGGTGGAAATTTACGTAGATCATACTATGGTTATTACCCTACCATATGCGCTTTTATATATAAAAATAGACGATATGGTTTTTCATCAGGTAGAGAGGAAACAAGTCACTACCTGCCTCCCCGCGCCCAGTCCCCTGCGCCCAGTGCATGTCTAGTACCTGCCCCCAGCAACCTCCAGCAGCCTCACCCGCATGCCCACTTCACCACCTCCCATTCCGTAACCTATATCATGGAAGCTGATGAGCGCTACGACATGACATTCTTTGGCCGCATGCCACACCGCTGCTCCTGTTAGAAGGATCGCTACGGGCGCATAGCCCAGACCTGCGGGTTTCTTTTGACTGACCGCTGCAATCTTCGGTGTACATATTGCATGCCCGCACAAGGTTTAGATTGACCCCTTCTGAGCAGCTTCTCACCGACGAGGAGATTATTCGCCTTGTAACAATTGGGGTCCGGCTGCTCGGCATCCGCCAGGTTCGTTTCACTGGCGGCGAACCGCTACTCAAGAAGTCGCTTGACCAGCTGATCCATACGGTAGAAGCAGCTTCATACAGACGAGGGCAAGCCGGTAAGCACCGCTCTGACAACCAACGGCATTGACTGCACCGCAAAGCAACACAGCTGAAAGACGCTGGGCTTCGATCGCGTGAATATTTCCTGGACACTTCAACCCTGAACATTTTTCGCTTCTGACTCGGCGGGATCGTTTCAAGGGACGTTATCGCAGGTATTGAGGCTGCCATCAACGCCAACCTTTCCCCCGCGAAGATCAACAGCGTGATCATGCCGGTGTCAATGAAGACGACATTCTTCCGCTCGCAGAATTCGGGCTATACGAAAATGTGAACTGCGCTTTATTGAACAGATGCCCCTGCCGCGCGACCAGTGGGATCGTTCGGCTATGGTCACAGCCCAGGACATTATTGACGTCATCTCGACCAAGTTTGACCTGGACCCCTGACACAACAGAGGAGAGCACACAGTGCAGCCCCGCAACCATGTGGAGGATTTCTGATGGGGACATGCACGGCAAGATTGGCATCATCGCTTCGGTGACCCGTCCTGTGGTGCGTGCGACCGTACGCGGCTGACATCTGACGGCGCTGTGCGGAGCTGCTTGTTTTCTCAAACTGAAACCTCGTTGCGGGATCTCCTTCGCCAAGGCCGATCAGACAATGAGATAGCCGAGGCATGGGCAGCAGTGATGTGGCTCAAACCCGCCGGTCACGGCATTGATGATCCTTCGTTTGTTCAGCCACACCGCCCCCATGTCAGCTATCGGTGGCTAAGCTCAACACCAACCTATGCTCAACAGCATCAACATCCTCTTTACACCACGGAGGTCTCATGGTGAACAGCATCGACGCACCATGGATGAACATCTGCAGGCTGCTCTTTGCACTTGTTAGCACCACTTCAGCACACCGCTCAGGTAAGCACCAGAGACTTGAATGATCATCATGGTATCGTAGTGGCCCGAGATGTTAGCGAGTACCGCAGCCATTCCACCATTTACCAATTCAGCCATGGATGGTTTTCGGTTCGCAGTGCGATCTTGCTGGCGATGGGCCGTGACATTCCCCGTCAGCGGTGAGATCCGGCAGGTAGTCACCCAATTCCAGTACCCGCGGGCCATGCCGTATGCATTATGACTGGCGCGCCGGTACCCGGAGGATCGACACCGAAAGACACCAAAGGGTGATGAACATGCGTCATCCCCATTGAAAACACTGATGCACGCAATGACGTGATGCCAACAACCGTCACAGTGAAGGACATACAGCACCGCGCGCACATCCGGTATGCCGTGAGCAGCGTCCAGCCGGGGGACGTCGTCACGCACGCAGGTACCGCGAATCGACGCCGGAGTGATAGCAACGCTTATTTCCGCTGGTGTTGAACAGGTGGAGCTGTATCCGCGCCCCACAGTGTGTGTGATTACCTCGGGTGATGAGGTGGAGATGCTCGCAACGCGTGGGGCATTCCCAACTCGGAACGGTCCGATGCTGGCTGTTGCAGCACACGCCAGCGGCGCTGTTCCAACCCACCGTCATGTGCGTGACGACGCCGCAGCCGTGCATGCCGCGATCATACCCGCCGCATCCGAGTTTGACCTGGTAGTCACGGTTGGTGGCGTGCGGCCGGTGCCTACGATGTTGTACGCGCCGTGGGCGAGACCGCCGATATGGGTTTGGCCCAGTTGACATCCAACCGGGGAAGCCAGGGTTTGGGGCACGTGAACGGTACGCCGGTGATGTGTCTTCCTGGCAAACCCGGTGGCGGCTTACGTGAGGTTTCTCTCTGTTTGTGGTTCCCGTGTTGCACACTCGCGGGTATGCCTGCGCCTCATTCTGTGTGTGGGACCGTCCTCGTGTGTCTGCATTCGTTTCGGATGATTTTCCGCAGCCTGGCTGTACGCGTTTTATTCCAGTCCAGTTAATCTCGGGCGAACGCGGGCAACCGCAACGCTGCCGCATGGGGGCACTGGCTCGCATATGGTCGCGACTCTCGCAGGCGTCATGGTTTTAGCTGTTTTACCTGCGGAATCAGAACCTCCGATCCCACATCCGTGGCTGTTCTGTTTGTGAGTAGCTCCCCTACCGAAGAAGGCATGATAGTTCATCACCCTCGATAACGCCGGGTCCGCCTCACATGGTGGATGTCACAGATAAGCAGCCAACGGTGCGTCTCGGCAACGGCGCAAGGAGAGGTTATCTGCTCACCGGAGATTCTGGCAGCACTGCGAGATGGCACGGTCCCAAGGGTGATGTGTTGGCGGTCGCTCGTGTTGCGGGGTATTTCGCAGCTAGGTTCCTGATCTAGCTTTCCTCTCGCGCACACCATTGGCGTGCATGGATGTTCAGTGGACCTGGTCATCCACGACGACCGCGTCGCCATTGAAGCCACAGTGCGCACCGCCGACCGCAGGGTGTTGAGATGGAAGCACTGACAGCAGTAACGGTAGCTGCCCTGACCCTCATTGACATGTCAAAGGCGTGGATCGTTCGGCTCATATCGGGGTCATGCGGCATCGTTGCAAAGTCGTGCCGTTCAGGTGACTGGTCCGCGACCTGCCACGATAATGCATGTCATCCATTCTGGCTACGCGGTGTAGGTTCGCGCTTAGGTGGTGTGTCCATGCCGAGGTTCGCGTGAATGGGACACGGCTTATCGACGCCCTCCTGCCACCCTCCCCACACATGTTTCCGTCAGCATTGTCACGCCATATCCGATTGAGCTAGACACACGCACAGACTATTCGCCGTGTGTGCGAGGATCCTCTTTTGGCGGCCCCGCCGCAGGCATAAAGTGCTGGACTTAATCCCGCCACCGAGATGACAGCCGTCTTGGCGGTTGATGCTCCCGCATCAGGGACCCCGCTCGAAGCGCTCACGAATGCACCGCCACCATCTCGGCGCAGATGCCGCTGCGATTATGTCAACGCAGGGCCATCTGGAACCGTTGTGTGTTGTCTGGCGTACAGCATCGTTAGTAGCGGCTTTTGATCAGCTTGGTGACCCTCGTATAAACCCGCCAGCATTGCTTCGTATCGCTGGTTCTGTAGTGCCGGTGCCGGGCACTGGTGCGGAGGTTGATTACGACACAGTGGCTGAGCTCAGCGAACTGGCGCTGTCGAGCTTCCTGCTCCCCGCCCAGCCACGCAGTAATACCCTCGAAGAGCGTAGTAGGCACCATGATGCCCATCTGCGTCAAGCATGGAGACAGCCCGCGCGGATCGGATGCCGCTGGCGCAGTAAAAGAACGACGCGGCGATCGGTAGCCAGGCGTCGATGTAGCGGATGGCAGAGCACCGCGCTGGAACTCTTCTACAGATGTTGAAGCGAACCGGGGATTGCGTGCTCTTCAGTTCCTCGCGGGTACGCACGTCAATGACCAGGTCCCCGTCGAAAGCGTTGTTGTGTCGCGGGGTTCTGCCATGTCACGGGTCCGGTGGCGAGGCGCTGGGTGACCGCCGGGTCCGTGGAGGGGAATATAGTCCCAGCGTGAGGCGAGGAGTCGTAGTAGCCAACGGTCCCCAGCAGAGGCGTGCCTAGGTCGGTGAGGAGTTTTATAGTCTCCATGCGCCATGGCTGATCCGATGATGCCCACAAGGGGCCCAGCACTCCCAGCTTGAGCACAATTGGGAATGGAACCGCGCGGGAGGTTCGGGGAAAATGTCTTCGTAAACAGGCCCCTTTCCTGCCCAGAACACAGACAGTTGAGCATCAAAACCCAGCACAGATGCTCAACACGAGGGTATCAGCCCGGCACACGCGGCCGAAATAATATGTCGAGTGGCAAAAGTTATCAGAGCCGTCGATAACCACGTCCACGTCCGCCATGAGGCGCAGTCGTTGTCGGTTCGTCTGTTCGGCAACATCGGAACGATATTGAGGGTTCAGGCTATGAAAGAGCCTCAGCGGCGGAACGGACTTTTGTTCTCCGCGTGGGCCGTGGTGTCACGACTTGTCGATGCTGATTGGATAGCGAACAACATCATCGATCCACAATGGTGATGCGCCCAACCCCGGCCCTGCGAGGTACAGCATCGCGGGTGAACCGGAGTCCGCCTCGCACCGACGATAAGCACGTGGGAGTTCTGGACGTCTGTTGTTACCTGGCCTCGCCAAAACCGGCAAGGGATGTCTGACGCTGGTAGCGCATCTGGCGTCAACCCCACCCACTGTGTGTCGCCCAGATTCTAGGGAGTTGTTCTTCCAGATGGGCACTCGGCTTTGACGAGTGTCCGCCATGTCCGAGCATGCCTCGAAAGGCGGCATCCCGGGTCGCTGATGCGACGCATAACGAAATGCCGCCTGCTGATTGCGATGCCGCTGATGCGGTGAGCCGCCCAGATGCGCACGTCCGGGTGCCTGTCCAGGACTTTATCCGCCACTGTCGCCATAATTGCTCTGCCGTGGGTGCGACGTGTAGCTGAGACTGCGCACGCGCTGACCTCCATCGTGATTACGGACGACGCCGTTGAAAGTAACGCACGCACCCATCGATGCCACCATTACGTCGTCGTAAAGCAGCCGCAGCAAGCGATTCCAAGGGCTGGTCGGTGATCAGCGTCCCAGAACAACTCCTGTGTCATCGGAAACGTAGGCTGGGTCATTGGTGTTAGTCATGAGTGTGCGTTCCTTCTAACATGTCGGTAATGGGCATGATAATAGGTGTGAGCACGGCAATCCATCTGCGACGGCACCGCGCGAGCCGGGAAGCGTCATGATAAAGGTACGCCCGACACACCCGCAACGGCCCCTGGACACAACGGGAGGTGTGGACTCCTCGCCTTTACGCCAGAACGCGTTGACCACCCAGGCAGTTCACGGTCCAGGTACGGGGGTAACAGCCTCCACGGTGCGATCATCATCTGATAATCCGGTACCGCCAGTGGTGATGAGCACATTGAGGTCAGGGGTAATGGCGGTGCGTAGTTCATCCGCAACGTCCGCATCGGCGACAACACGTGCCTCAGGCGTGGAAAAAGCCTAGTTTTACGCAGCCATTGCACGAGAATCGGTCCTGTCTGGTCTTCGTAGATTCCTTACGGCGCGTCGATACAACGACAACAAGGGCGGATTTTCACAGTAGTTCTCCCAACGGATAGATCTGCACCGCCGCACCAGGGTGATAGTGCGTGAGCAGTGATGTGGATTAAACAGGTCGCACCCACCGCTTGTTGCAGTAATAAATGCGATCCGGCACCGCAATAGGGGTTGCATGAAGCACTCCCTCCGCATCAACGGCGTAGGTACCCCTGCGCAGAAACTGATCACGCAGGTCAGGCAACCCAGTCACAGCGTGAGTCAAGCGCGCAGTGTACGCCCCCACATCGCAGCGGTTCAGGGTTGGCGCGACAAAAGTCGGAAGCTCACCAGCGTTGAGATGGGATTTCCCGGCAGGCATATCACTGGCGTTCCACGAAACGTTGCCAGCCCTTGCGCCCACCAGGTTGTTGGGCAACATGCCCAAACCATGCATCATGCTCGGCAAATGCTAGCCGCACCACCTCGTAACGCCCGTGGCTGATGCCACCGGACGTAATCACCGCATCCGGTTGATGCTTATCGACGCCCCGTGCCACATCCTCCACGAACCGCTCCACGTTGTCATCAGTTCGGATATGGTCAACCACCTCAATAGCTGCGCTGCGGCACAGTTGGTGAAAGCATCGGGCCATTAGCATCGGGTATTGAAGCCACCCTTCGTTTCCGTCGCCGTGAGAAATTTCAGCCCCACCAGTACAAATAATCACTCGTGGCCGTTGCCATACAGTGACGGTGGTGATGGATTGGCTGGCTAACGCAGCAATCGCCAGTGCATCAAGTCGGGTTCCTGCCTGGAGAAGAAGAGAACCAGCGGCGGAATCTGATCCAGCTTTGCGGACATACTGTTGCTGCGGTACTGACGGTATGTGGACCTCATCGTCGGTAAAGGTGTCGGGTTGGCACTCTTCGACGGGGACGATAGTCGTGGTACCGCGTGGGAGTTTCGCCCCTGTCATGATGGGCGCGACGCTGTCGCCTAAACCTTCTGGATAAAGCTCATCAGGGTCCGCACCTGCAGCCACGGTTGGCCCCACTGTGAACACTCCTGGCGTGCGTTGTTGCTGAGCAGACGAGCGCGTAGCCATCCATCTGGGAGTTATCAAATCGCGGTGAGTCAAAGGGCGCCGTGAGGTTCGTAGCTAAGGTGTAGTTGGCGGCGTCGAGAAGCGGCAGAGTTACTGTCGCACGCGGCGGGAGGCGCCTCAGTATGGCCTCGGCGTGCTCTTGTGGTGTCAGCATGGTGGTTTCTCTCACAATGCGGGTATGCAGTACATTATTTTGCTGCGGCGCGTGCGGCAGCCGGAGTGGCAGTTGAATCTCGGGAACTGGTACCAACACATTGGGTGAGTTGTTGAAGAGCTAGCAGCTGAGCATAGTGAGACAACAGCCGCTGGTATGACCCTGGCGGAGATTTTTGTGCAGTGTTCTTTTTCTTGCGGATGGTCATCATGTGCAGCCCTGATGCCTCCCTTTGTAGGTGTCGACCGTGTGGATGTGCTACCACCGTTTGCTGGCGGCTAATTTTTACTGGTTTTTGCCGTGCTTAATAATAGTACGTCGTTAGATATGCTTACCCAGCTGCTCGAAAATGCTGGGTAAAAGCGGACCAATGACAGTGATGGTGTCAGTGACACCGCCAACGGATCCAGGTGCATTGATAATCAGTGCTGCGGTCTCGTCACGGCTCGTCACACCGACAAGCCCGCGAGTCAAGCCAGCTCGTGGGCTATTTTTTACTCCTTCACAGAAGATATGCATCGCCAGCGCTGGTAGTTCAGTATCAATGAACGGACGGGTTACCTCGGGGGTGACGTTGTTAGGTTTCAGTCCTGTACCACCGGCGGTCAGGATAATGTCATGTCCCTGTTCTTGCACGGAGGTCAGTGCGTTGGTGATGGCTTCTTTGTTTTCTGGGATAACGACGGATTCCCGCACATCCACGTTATGACTTTCAAAGAGTTGAGCTGCGGCTGGGCCTGCAGCATCGGGACGTTCACCGCTATATGCGCGATCTGAAATGACGATGATAGCTGCGGTCAAACGCTCGTTGGATGGGGTGTTAGTGGTGGTTTTTGGTGCCAAGATGTTCCCCTAATGTTGTTTTTTCGGACCCAAATGGGTGGAGTTGTGGTGTCAGGTTACGCTCTTACCTGCGTTGATGATTTTGACAACACTAACGTTACCTAATTTAACACGATTTTTTCCGTGTTTATCTGGAACTCTGCAGGCCAGACCTGATAACTTGAAGATACTACAAACCATCATTCCCACCCTCCACTGGACAGGTGAACGAAATGACTACCCCCGACTCTGAAGCGAGACCAACAAAAGGGCATGTCCTGCACAACTGGGACCCAGAAGATGAAAAGAACTGGGATTCCGGCATCGCATGGCGCACCCTGTGGATCTCGACGTTTTCCCTCATTATTGGCTTTTTGCACGTGGTATCTCGTCTCTGCAATCGCCCCCTGCTTAACGACATAGGTTTCTCTCTGTCGAAGAGCCAACTGTACTGGTTGACAGCAATTCCGGGACTTGCTTGCGGATTCTTCCGCCTGATTTTCACGTTCCTTCCGCCCATCATGGGTACCCGCAAACTCGTGACCATGTCTTCGCTGCTGTTCATCATCCCCATGGTGGGATGGTTCTTTGCCGTCCAAAACACAAGCACCCCATACTGGGCCTTGCTCGCGTTGTCGTTTATCTGCGGCATTGGCGGCGGCGTCTTCTCTGGCTTCATGCCCTCTACCGGGTACTTCTTCCCCAAGCGCCTGTCTGGAACGGCGTTGGGCTTGCGCAAGCCAGATTGGCAACTTTGGTATTTCCTCATCCAATTCCTTGGTCCATGGATTATGGGATTTGGGTTGCTGGGCATCACCTTTATCGCGCCACAACGTACCCACGCAGGTAAGGAAATCTTTGTCCACAACGCTGCTACTCGTTTTGGTGCCGTGGGCACTCAGTGACAGCAGCCGTCGCATGGTTTGCTCTCAAAGACGTGCCTATCAAGGCGAAAATTTCCGCCAACAAATCGACATCTTTGGCAACAAAAACACCTGGATACTCACCATCGTTTACCTCACGACATTCGGTGCGTTCTCCGGCTTCGCCGCACAACTTGGCTTTGCTGATCAACCAGATCTATGGTCCAAGCTCTTCCTGGCCGAAACTCACGATGCGGCAAGCCTACCCACCGGTGCGGCATATGCTCTACCTTGGGCCGCTTGTCGGTGCTGGTGCACGTGCATTGTGGGGACCGCTGTGCGATAAATTCGGTGGTGCAATCTGGACATTCATCGGCGGCGTTGGCATGGCAGTCTCCCTCGGCTGGGCTGCGCTCTACTTGGAATCCTCAAAGACCCCTCTGAATTCACCTGGTTCCTCACCGCCATGCTCGTGTCTTCTTCTTCACGGGCCTTGGCAACGCAGGGACATTCAAGCAAATGCCCATGATTTTGCCCAGCGCCAAGCTGTGTGGTGTCATTGGTTGGACCGGCGCAGTTGGCGCTTTCGGACTATTCATTGTGGGCATCATGCTCTCCATGATGGCCGCATCAACTATTCTTCTGGGGTTGTGTGATCTTCTTCGTTATCACCAACGTGTTGATATGGGTCTACTACGCTCGACCCAATGCCCCGTACCCAGCTGATCTTAGCCCAGATGCTGCACTCATCCTGATAGGAACTCTGACAACATGGCTCATACCCATAACCCGCCCAATCCCTCTTTAACCCAGGGCAGTTTTTCTTCGCCGTGGTGAAACTGGCCCCGCTTACCAACAGTTGTTCTTGAAAGGTGGCCGTCAAGCGGATGTGTTTTTATCGCGACCGTTGGGCATTCGACAAGGTAGTGCGCTCGACCCACGGAGTGAACTGCACTGGTTCATGCCCTGGAAGGTCTACGATCAAAGACGGCGTGATCACCTGGGAATCCCAGGCGTTGACTACCCACCACTGGATCGAAATGCCAGACTACGAAACCCCGCGGCTGCTTCCCTCGCGGCGCGTCGTTTTCGTGGTACACCTCTACCCCCACACGCATCCGCAGCCCCTACGCGCGTGGCGTGCTAGTGGACATGTATCGGAGCAAAAAGGAACACGGCGATCCGGTACCGGCGTGGCGCAGCATTGTTGAAGATCCCGACAAGCGGCGCGCCTGACGTGAAAGAGCGCGGCAAAGGCGGACTCATTCGCATCCCCACGAGGAAGCCATTGAGATTGCTGCCGCCGCGCATGTTCACACCATCCGTCAGCACGGCCCTCGACCGCATCGCTGGCTTCACCGTCATTCCGGCCATGTCGCAGATCTCCTATGGCGCGGGAACGCGTTTTCTGGAGCTCATTGGCGGCGTAGCATTGAGCTTCTACGACTGGTACGCGGACTTGCCGCCCGCGTCTCCCTCAAACGTTTGGAGATCAAACGGACGTGCCCGAATCAGGCGACTGGTTTAATTCCAGTTACCTGATGATGTGGGGTTCTAACATTCCAGTCACCCGTACCCCAGACCTCACACTTCATGGTGGAAGCCCGCCACAAGGGCACAAAAGTCGTTGTGGTGTCCCCAGACTTCGCGGATTCCACAAAGTTTGCTGATGAATGGCTACGCATAGCCCCTGGCACCGACGGTGCTCTCGCCTTCGCCATGGGTCACGTCATTCTTTCGGAGTTCCATGTTGGCCAAAAGACCCGTTCTTCATGGACTACATGCGTGAGTACACCGACTCGCCGTTCCTTGTCTCACTCTAGACAAGCGCGAGGACGGGACCCACACGCCTGGTAAATTTGTCACCGCCGCTGACCTTGGCGATGCCGCCCCACATTATCCGGCACCCTCAACGCCACCCACCGTCTGCTCACCATTGAAGCCGACGGGACCATCGTGGACCCAGGCGGAACTCTCGCCGACAGGGTACGGTGACGAGGGCGTCGGCAAATGGAACTTGCGTCTCGACACCGCAGAACCGGTGATGTCTATCGCGGAAACCAATGGTTTTGGTACCGCCGAGGTTCTCTTCCCCTGCTTCGACCCTTCCTGCAAGTGGTGCGATACCGAAGGACCAGTAGGCGCAGGTGTTGTGAATCGTGCGTCCCGGTACGAGAGATTGCGGGCGACTGTTCACCACCGTCTACGACCTCATCGCTGGCACATTACGGTGTTAACCGCCCTGACTTGCATCTGCCTGGTCAGTGGCCAGTCGATTTCAACGACGCATCTTCCGTTGGCACCCCAGCCTGGCAGGAAGAACTCACCGGAGTACCTGCCGCAGGTGCAATCCGCATTGCCCGCGAGTTCGCACAAAATGCCGTTGATTCCGGCGGCCGGTCGCAGATCATCGCGGGCGCTGGTGTCAACCACTACTTCCACGCTGATGCCATCTACCGCACATTCTTGGCCTTGACCTCCATGTGTGGCACCCAAGGCGTCAATGGTGGAGGCTGGGCGCACTACGTTGGCCAGGAGAAGCTCCGCCCGATGAACGGCTGGTCCCAGTATGCGTTTGCTCTGGACTGGAACCGCCCGCCACGCCAGATGATTTCCACTGGTTCTATTATTTGACCACCAGCCAGTGGCGTTACGACAACACCAAGGCGTCACGTCTTGCATCACCGTTGGCAAATCGTGGAACCGTGGGCGACAAGATGACGGCCGACACCCTGATTGAGGCAATGAAGCGTGGGTGGATGCTCAGCTATCCCCAGTTCAACCGCAATCCGTTGCTGCTTACACCTGAAGCTGAAGAAAAGGGCATGTCGGTTCAGGATTACATCGTTGAGCAGCGATTCTGGCGAGCTGAAGTTTGCTGCGTGAAGACCCCGATAACCCCGTCAACTTCCCCGTATTCTTTTGAACTGGCGAACCAACCTGATGGGTTTCCTCGGCAAGGGGCACGGAGTTTTTCCTGAAGCACATGTGCTGGGCGTGGATTCTGATTCCACCGCCGAGGAATTGAAGCCGGGTGAGCGGCCTACATCGCTAACGTGGCAGGATGAGGCACCAGATGGCAAGTTGGACTTGATGTTGACCACCGATTTCCGTAGTACTCAACCACATTGGTGTCGGACATCGTCTTGCTGCAGCAGCAACGTGGTACGAGAAGCATGACCTCTCTACGACTGACATGCACCCCCTTTGTCCATTCCTTCAACGCGGCAATTAACCCACCGTGGGATGCGCGAACAGATTTTTGAGGTGTTCCGCGATCTGTCGGCGGTATTCACGCGAATGGCCGGGCGCTGGCTGGGAACTCAAACGGATGTGATCACTGCGCCTTTGGGCCACGATTCACCAGATGAGTTGAATATGCCAAGTGGCGTTGTTCCGAATGTTGAGCAGGAGGATACCGCCCAGGTAAGAAGAACATGGCCAAGTTGGTTCCAGTGACCTGGATTACACCAAGGTGTATGAGAAGTGGACTCATTTGGGTCCCCTGACGGGTGACCTTGGCACCGGTGTGCATGGCACGGCGTACAACGTGTCTAAGCAGGTGGAAGAGCTCTAGTTGATTAACGGCGTGAGCGAGACTGCATCTGCTTACGAGCGCCCCCTGACTCGACAGTGCTGTTAGAAGCCATTCAGGCCGTGCTGCATCTATCTGGTGTCACCAATGGTGAGGTAGCTGCTGAAGGGTTCAAGAATCAAGGTGCCCGTGTGGGCGCAGACATGATGGACTTGGTCTCTGATGCAAGCTACGCGCATCAACTGGGACCATATTAAAGAGCGCCCCACGGAAGTGCGATCACTTCCCCAGAGTGGACTGGGTCAAAAGAAGAATGGGCGGCGTTATACCGCGTTTTCCATCAACCTGGAGTATGACAAGCTGTGGCACACGTTGTCAGTCGCATGCATTACTACCTGGATCATGACTGGTTTATGGATTATGGCGAATCTTTCCCCATATTCCGTCCACCGTTTGACCACATCCATATCAACGGTGAAGTAGGACCCGGCAGAAGTTGGCACAAGTCAATATGGCGACACTGAGGTGACGGTGCGTTACTCACCACGCACAACAAGTGGTCCATTCACTCCCCAGTACTTTGACAACCTGCACACGCTGTCTATTTCGCGGTGGACAGGGTGATCTGGATGTCTACTAAAGACGCAGAAAAACTGGGAGTCAGCAGACAACGATTGGATTGAGGCATACAACAGAAACGGTATTGTTTCTGCCCGCGCGATCGTCGCACCGCTGTCCCCGAGGGCACGGTGTCATGAACCACGCACAGGAACGCACCGCTGGAACCCCGTTACGAGCACGGGGCGCTGCGGTGGTACCCACAATTCTCTGACTCGAATCATGATTAAGCCGATCTCACGTGGCTGGCGGCTGCGGACACCTCACTATGGGTTCAACTACATCGGCCCCACCGGAAACAACCGTATGAAGTAACCTGAATCCGTCGCCGCTCCCAGGAGGTGCAGTTCTAATGAAAGTAATGGCACAAATCGCTATGGTGATGAGCCCGATAAGGCATCGGCTGCCACATGTGTTCCGTCACATGTAAACAGGCATGGACCAACCGCGAAGGTACTGAGTACATATACTTCAACAACGTGGAAAACCAGGCCCGGGCGTGGCTATCCGCGTGGCTGGGAGTGACCAGGATAAGTGGGAAGGTGGCTGGTTCGCACCAGTTCCGGTGGGTTGAAGCCACGCGCCGGTGGTCGGTTGAAGAAGCTGATGACCATCTTCCACAACCCAAAGCTGCCCACTATTGATGATTACTACGAGCCGTGGACCTACGAGTATGATCGTCTTCTTTCCGCGCCTCGTGGGCAGGCTACCCAGCCGACCGCACGTCCGATTTCACAGCTGGATGGCCGCGAAATAAATAAGATCGAATGGTCTTCTAACTGGGACGATAACCTCGGCGGCTCAACAAGCCACGTTGGATAATGACCCCGTTTTGCAGCAGATGAACTCACGGTGCGCAAGGAGATCGAAGACTCATGTTCCCATCTGCCCTGCATCTGCGAGCATTGCCTGAACCCCACGTGTCTCCTCCTGTCCTTCAGGCGCAATGTACAACGAACCGAAGATTGCATTGTGCTGGTGGACCAGGATCGGTGCCGCGTGCGGCTGGCGGCGGTGCCGGGATGCCCGTACATGAAGGTGTATTTCAACCATAAGTCGGGCAAGGCAGAAAAATGCACGTTGTGCTACCCACGCCTTGAGGTTGGGCAGCCAACGGTGCTCCGAAAACGTGCGTCGGACGTCTGCGTTACCTGGGTGTGCTGTTTTACGACGCCGACCGGGTACCTGAAGCAGCCGCAACGAAAGATCCTCAGGACCTCTACGAGGCACAGCGTTCCATTCTGCTTGATCCCCATGACCCTCGTGTGGTGGAGGCAATTGCGGAGGGTATTCCACTCCTGGATTGGATGCTGCGCAACATTCCGATTTGGGATCTGATTTTCCACTTTCGACCTTGCTCCGCCGCTTCACCCGGAGCACCTGCACGCTGCGCATGGTGTGGTACGCCGCCGCTTTCTCCGGTGGTGGATTCGGTGACCGCCTCTGGTTTGATGGCGAGGACCACAAGGTGCTGCTGACAACCTTGTCCACCAGGTGCGCATTCCGCTGGAGTACTTGGCTGGTTTGTTCACCGTCGGCGACACGCGACCAGTGGATCACTGTCGACTTGCGGCAGTGGCCCTACATGATATCAATGAGCAATGAGCCCAACGAGATCGCACGTCAGTTGGCATGACCGGCAAGGAAATTGAGGCCATGTATCGTTTGCTCGCCATTGCCAAGTACGACGATCGCTATGTCATTCCAACCGCTTCCCAGAATCGCCCTCGTGCATCACCTCACTTTGATCCGTTTGGCGACGTGGACCCAACCAATCCGGTAAAGCTGCTCGACGTCTGGTATGGGCGCACCAGAGGCATGTTCGAGCGGATGTGGCAGCGGCGATTCACAGGCATCCAAGATTTCTCTGGTGTCGTGGTTCAACGGCGAACGCCCAGCAGGCATAAAACCGACCGGGGTGCTCAATGAAACGCACCCACACTGGTGTAGTACCAGATGACAGTATTCCTGCTGCAGATGACTGAACAGCAGCGGCAGGTACCGTACATGGCTGCATCAGTACTCTTGACTACCCGGACGAGCATCTTGCTGAAAAGATTGCTGCTGTAGAGTCACAACTCGATATGTTGTCGCTACCAGTCCAGGCGGAACGCACGGCGTTTCTCGACGCCGTCCGGCTCTCGCCCACGCGGCATTGAGGAACACTACGTAGAAACATTTGACCAGCGTCGACGCTGTTCTTTGTTTCTCAGTTACTACGCTGTCGGTGATACTCGGCAGCGTGGTGTGGCTATCGTGGCGTTCCGTCAGCAACTGGAGACACTGGGTTTGAGCGGGTACGCGATGAACCCCGACCACCTTTTGTGTTGTCCTCGAGGCTGCGGCACTGTCTAGTGGAGCAGCCCACGTCACCGGAACAGAAATACTGTCGGCACATCGCGACGGTCTCGAAGTGCTCGCGCTGCCTTGGAGGGACTGTCATCTGCCTTTTGCTCATCTCATCAGAGAGTATGCATGTCGCTTCATTGATCAGAAACCGCCGACCGCTACCTGATCTGATTACAAGCGGGCCACCACAGAACTTGTGGGTCTTGGTTCTCCGCTACCATTCCCAACAACCAACTGACCAATCCCTAGAAGGACTCGATATATCTCACATCGAAAATGTTTCTCGGGTCTTTTCCCTGGCTGGAGCATCGTCGCATTGTGGATTGGTGTTTTCTGGCGCTGGCGCACTGATCAGTTTGGCTGACAACCTCACTCCTCCCGCAGATTTATGAATCCCGCCTGCTCCGCTTGAGCTCACCGTTGTCCACTGGGGCATGATGTTTGTCATTATTGGCACATCATGGGTTTGGCCATCCCGGAGCCTTCACCCGTGCTGGTCGGCGTTTCTGACCACGCCTACCACCTTATTGCTACTATTCCCGGCACCATCGCGGACATCGCCGTGGTGTTGCAGAGACTAGTGGGCTGATTTACCGACGCGTGGTACACCGCTCTGTGTTCCCGTGTGTCACATCATCGTCAGACTTGCGGTGATGTATGTGCTGCTGGCTACGGCTATTGCCACCGGCGAGTGTCGCAACAGTGTCACTGCGTAGTGCTTTGGGTGAGCCCACGGTTACGACCACCGTGAAACACCTCATGGCTGGCGTGCCGCCACAACTGTTTATTCTCAACCCCAACCCAGAGTTGACGGCCGATGTTCCGTGGCAGGTTTAAACTGCACATTATCGCGGGCTTTCACCCCTGCTGGCTGTAGTGGCAGCCGTTTCACCCGACTGGTGCATGCATTCTCTGCACCGGTAGGGATCACAGCGACCCGATCCGTATGTGGTGTACGTCGCGCGGCCTCACCACCGCGGCGCGTCACAATCCAGCATGGGAGCCCATCCGCCTCATAATAAGAAGCAGCAGTTGGACAATGAAGCACGATGGTCTCGGTGCCTGAATCTCGTTGCCTATTGAAGGGATATCTGCAAGCCTCCGTTCCGTTTTACTCGCCACCGTCGTTGCATTGGGCGCTGCGATCGCGATCACTGCTGCTGCCTGCAGCGGTAACCCAATTCTGATTCAACCACGTCGTCCCGGTAGCGTAACACCACAGCGGAATCTGTAGAAGTTGACGGTGTGGGGCGCAGCCTCCATCAGCGTGTCGTCATCAGATGATTTGTCGAAACTGGCCGCTGATCTGGCTCGTCGCAAACCTTGGAGTAGTACGTCGTGGTGGTTCGTCGGCGAATCGGTGCGGCAGCCTGCAGACGGTGCCCCTGGTGGCTTGGTCTATTTCTGCGGACCAGAAGAACATGAAGAGAAGGCGGGTAGAGGCCGGTAACGCGAAGGATCACTAAGGCGTGGCCTACAAACTCTATGGTGATGAGTGGTTCCTGCCGACAATCCTGCTGGCAGCTGGAGTAGACGACACGCTGAAAAATGCGAAGGTAGTGCTGTACGCGATTCGCAGGTGCCATGCGGAGACATTTCTCAGACTCTGATGAAAGAGACACACACTGAGCCTTCGGATCCGGTGAGCCTGGGCAATCCGTGTCTGATGTTCTCGGCAAAGTCACTCCGGCAGAAGGTAGATGCTTACTAGTGTACCGTACCTGATGCCGCTGCGGCGGGTGATGCAGTGAAGGTTGGCTGAGATCTCCTCACGCCCGATAAGCGCAATGATCTGCGTAGCGGCTGTCCACCACCACGATCCGGTCACTCTCAGGCTGGGGCCACCCAGCTTCTGGATCTGCTGGCCAGCAAGGAAATGGCTGCTGTCTGGGAGAAACTTACGGTTTCTGCACCGCGCTGCAGTAATGCCTGAACTATCTAGTCGCTCAACACCACCGTCACTCTGCGTCCTGTGTTTCCAGCGAGTGCCGGTGGTTGTCTGCTTTGTTGCGATTGGTGCGCACTGCCTGGTGGTCGGACCACTGGCTGCCCTGCCTACGAACTACCTGTGGTCAACTGCGTGGTCCATCGCCTGTGAAGCAGACACCGTCACGATGGTGCATGCACTCACGCCAGGCGAGGCTGGGCTGCCGCAATTACCCACCGTGTTGGGTGTTGCCTATGGCGGTATGGCGGCAGCGATGCAACGCGGCATGCTGTGCACGGCTGGCTATGGTGTTTGCTGCCATTGGCACAGCACGCGTGGTGGGAGGTTTGGCCTTTTGCGGCTGGGGCGTCGTGACATTTCCTCGCCCCGCTGCTGAACGCTCGGGGCTTCAGTCGCTTTTCGCTTTTCCCGGTGTGGTGCTCTAGCTCATGCGTTTGCTGCTGGGTTGCCGTCTGCAGGTGGCGTCTCGTCGACTCGGCACTGCGGCAGATGAGACCGCGCGGTGATGGCTCAAGCAGCTGGAGTGCTGTCGCCGTCAAGGCTATTACATGGGAAAATTTTGCCTCCAGCGTTGTCTTCGTGCTGCGGGGAGCCGAGTTTGGCTTTTGCCCGTTCGCTGGGCGAGTTTGGCACGACCTCTCGTTTGCCGTGGTTCGCCGCCTCGTGACACGAACGATGCCGCTCAGCGTTTATGTGAGCGGGAGGTCAAACCAGCAGCGCGCATTATGCTGGCGCCGCAATCCCTCATTATGTTGGCGGTATTGTCGCCGATTGCAGCCGCATTGCCCACGTTCGCGGCGCGCCAGCCTCGCACAGTGTCCGCGTGCAATAGGAACGTTGGACGTAGACCGCTTTCGCGAACTCACTAGCCCTACCAGCGGTGGCGTGGACGTAACGGTGAGGTGCGGGGCGCTCGAGTACGCGCTTCCCCGCCAATAAACGCTCGCGATCATTGGACAACGGATGCTGGGAAAACCACCACCTAACGGCTACTTACGCGGGGCGGTTTGCGGGGCGCGACAGTCACACCCAAACGGGGCATCGTGTTGCTGACGCGAGGCCCTGGGCTCCCGCCCTACCGCGACGGTGTCACAAGCATCACTATGTAACCACCAGGTCAGCAAACTACTCACGGCGCAGCTTCTCGATGCCGCGGGTCTTGCTGAGGCCAGCCAATGTCCCGATTCCTGCCGCCTATCCGGTGGACAGGCCGCGCTCAGATGGCGCTTGTCAGTGGGCATTGGGGGCGCGTAAAGCAGTCCCTTGTCCTTGATGAACCGGTTAGCCGCAGTCGATGTGGAGTCGACATTTCGTTGAAAGCGTACGGCTTCTGGCATGCACACCGCCGGAGTGCGCAACAATCGTGGTCGCACGATCTCTGCAATTGACTCTTCTGCGGGTATGGCTGACCGTGTGGTGGTAATGGAGAATGGGGTGGTTGTGGCTGATGACGCAGCGGAAGAGATTGTGCAGCACGCCACCTACACAGCATTTGTGTTTGCTACACTCTTTGTCTGTCAGCTCGATTGCCAGGGTGACGTCAGCGCCGTTGAAAACAACGTTGTGACGGTACAAGCTGGTGACATCGCACCGTGTCGAATTTTATTCTCTGACGTGGCACTCGCAGGCAGGAGACCTACCACCACTCGTCACATTCCTTCCCAATGCGGTAACGCTGTACGAACTGTCAGCGCCGAAGCAGACGAGAGCATGGGTGAATCTGCACGCAACGTATGGAAAGGCACTGTCACCAGCATTGATGCCGTTAATCACGGATTGCGCAGCCTCACATGTTAGTAACTGTGTCTATCGGCCAGGTGTACGTGATGGCATCCGCAACGGCATAAATTCGGCGCTTACACTGGGACCAGAGGTTGGAAATGGACCGTAGAACGTGTAATTAGCTACAATATCAACGTTCCACAACGTTCATGCACAGAAGAAGTCATGATGAGTCGCAGCAGCGTACAACCTCATCGTTCATAAAGCACAACTGTTCGTGGAATCACCGCGGCTCAGCCCCAAACAGCGTGAAGTATTGATACTCGTCAAAAATTTGATAATGGCACGTGTCACCGACATCGCGAGCCAATTGAACATGCACGTCAACACGGTTCGCGCCATCTTGACGAGCTTATGAAACGTGAGGCAGTAGCAGGCGTACCAGCTCGCAAACAGGGACGTGGGTCGACCTTCGCTAGTGTTCCACGTCAGGATCAATAACAGCTCAATAGCGCAAGAATACGTCACTGGTGTCCACCCTGGTCGAACTAATAGGTGATCCTGACAATCCCAGCAATGACGAACCTCGCACACGCAGCGCTTGGCCGAAAATGGGCACGACATGAATGTGGGTACTGGCTGGGAGCAGTCATACGACTCACTCTCCCCGCCCTTGTTACCTCGATATGGGATTTGACCCGGCCCTGAGACCGATGACAACGACTCCCCTCACGCATCACCCTCAATAGCTGCCTTTGTCAGCAGTACCTCATCCTTCCAAAACTTATCTGTGCTCTTCACCAGGACTTGTCCAGGAACTATCAAGCGCCAGCGACAAAACTCACCTGGTTCTCATCCCGTATTCTGGCCCTGGGACTGGGACATGCAGCATCGCCATGAGAGCCTCTACATAAAAGTTTTCCCATGTTGAGGCATCTGTAACGCAAAACCGCCTTTAAAGCCACGCTACTCAAGGCGGTGGTTTTAGTTGATGTACCCTGCACGATTTGAACCCGTGTTACCGGCGCGAGAGGCTCGCTGTCCCAGGCCGCCGCTAGACGAACGGGCTTAGGACGCGAATTTTCGCTGCTGGCCTACCTGGACCTCGAACCAAGAATGACGGTACCAGAAACCGTAGTGTTGCCAATTACACTCACAGGGCCACTGTGCACATTGCTGTTGGAACCATGCGTGCAACGAGGAATATTATAGGTCCACAGTTGACCTTGACACAAACCTAAGGTCAACACGCTTCACCCGCCAGAGTACGGCGTTACTCTCCGTGCTGCACGCAGCCGCGCCAGCGTGGACCAGCGCCCCAGCACTCCATGGATTCAAGCAAACAACGGCGGCGAGATGGCCTGGCCTCGAGATACCAACCCGCAGCGCGCCGTGTAGGCTTTTGCGGGGCTTCAACCGTTGATCTTTCAATCAGTGCCTTCGCAGTGCCGGATTCACCGCTTGCAGTGTCCCAGTCCGGCACGTCGGATAGCACGGATATGGCTATCTCTAACGAAGGCTGAACAGCGTCTCTTTTCAGGCTGCGTGCGGATTTCTCGTCGAGCACCAGTTCTTCATCCGACACAATCAGGAATCGCACCAGGTCCCAGGCGATCAATCGAGTGATGCGGGTCTGCACCAGTTCCGCCACAAACCTGAACTTGTCATCTGGTAGGATGCCGGGAAGCCTTTATGTCTTCCAGGTAAGTCCGTAGGCAGTGCGGAGGAACCTCCTAGAGGCAGCAGGCGGATGTGGTCAGGCATTGATGGCTCGAGTTTTTCTGGTCAGCAGCGCAGGATTGCTCAGCACGTCGGCCACATCGAAGGCATCGATCAGCTCGGAGACGCTGAAATGTCGCGATCAGAGTCGAGGGACCGTTTGTGAGCGCCAGAGTTGTGGTAGTGGAGCTATTCTTCGGGGATGATTCCGGCACCGCGGTGGCTGAACAGGTTGGACTGCTCGCGCTTTGACAGTGTTGCCTTCCATCACGAACGGCAGGTGCCCGAATTCCGGCGTGTGGCGGCTGTCCCGATACGTTTCCCAGTGGCGTCGGCGATAGCGGCAAGCTGGCGGGCGCGGAGGGCAGCAGGTCCTTCACCGCGCAGGACACGGGTGATGCCCAGGCTGAGGGCATCATCGAGCAGGGTTGACCAGCGTGTACAGAGGTGCACCGCTGAGCGCGCCACCACGTAAGCGGGCTGGGTGCTGGCTTTTGAAGCCCAGATGTCGCCACGCACGAGGTCGAGTCCATTCCCCAATCGTGGTCGGGCATGCGCAGACGCCACGGGTTTAGCGCCCGTCGGCTCGAAGGCCGCAATCTGGTCGGCGGTAAGTTCGCGGTCGTAATTATCGTAGCCTGCTTAGGGTCGCGGCCTGCGGCTTGTGTGACGTTCCTCGACTTCCTCGCGGGTGTGGAGTAGGAGCACACCTCCCCGCGTCCTTCGAAGTTTTTCTAGTACGTCCAGGTAGATGTCCATGCGCTGGCTCTGCCGGTAGGGGTTCGTTGGGCCTCCGGTGACTGCTACACCTCATCCTGCAGTCCATACCCAGCCAGGTGAGGGAGTCAATAATGTCCTGATAGGACTCTTCGAGTCGCGCGCGGCATCGGGTATCTTTGACGATGCGAAGATGAGTTTTTCCACCTGCGTATGCGCGGTGCATACGCCCAGTTGAACAAGAGGCGGTGCGGACCATCCCTACGTGAGGAGTGCCGGTAGGTGACGGGCAGTAGCGACGCGAAACTATCAGACATGGCTATTTAGTTTAGTGCACACCCGTCTTCCCCGGTCATTCGCCGGGTGAAGTCTCTAAAACCCACCATGGGCAGACTGGCGCTGATTAGTCATGTGTCCCTCTCGCCCGTCTACCGCGCCTTTCGATCTTTACCGTCCCATGTCCATGGTTCGGTGCGCGCCCAGGGTCTGGCTGCTGCTACGTTCACGGACCTCGTGGGCCGCAGCCGCAGCTCTGAAGGCTGGCGGAGTGCGAGATCGTGGTGGGCGCCGCCGTTTTCGCTTGATTTCGACGCCGCCGCCTCACCGTCCCCGAGCGCCCTTTTGTGCGTGACGACGGCCCGCTGGAACCGCATTCCTATTATCGTCTGCTCTGGAAGCACCATCAACGCATTACTGATTGTCGGTTTCGGATCCGTCGCCCGAAAGAACACGAGGATCGCATTGCCGCCGGCTATTTCCACCATTCAGCGCAGCGTGCTGGAAAGATTGTGTTGGCACGCTCGGTGGATGCCCAGTTCAATCCACCGCTGACCCTTTAGCAATTGCCGCCCGGCTCATTGATCAATCGCACAACAAGCGATGGTCGGTGGTGGACGGAGCCCAGCAGGCGGACGCGTTACTGAGCGTCGAACGCTCGTGATCCTCTCGCCGAAGTGTTGATTAAACGCGGCGGCTCGACAAGTGAGCGCGTATCCATTGGCGTTCGGCTGGCCGGGTGAAGACCGCGATGTGGACTGCTTTTATCGGTCGTCGTAATTGCGCACCAACGCCAGCGGACCTTGATGAGCACACTTTCGTCGTCAAACTCATTTGGTAAATGTGTTGGTACCATTGTGCTCATCGCTGGATGTTCCGAACTCTCCACCCAGAATTGACCCGCACTCAATGAGATGTGGGCACCGCCACATTACAGGTGAACCCCTGCGTGACATATGTCCGCGCTGGAGCTGGTACCGAATTTGCACTCTCACTCCGCTGTGTGTGGCACCACCTCGCATGCGCGGCAGAGGATTTGATCAGCTCGGTGGAAACAGATCGCGGCTTTATTCTGGCGTGGCTCGGCTGGTGCACATTGGCAGCGATGGCGACGGTGAGTATGTGTTGCTATCCGCTGCGCGGAGATCGCAGCAGGCAGGGCGTCGGCACGCGCCTGGGCTGGTGGCGGCATTGTGGCAAGTTCCTCTGCCGACAAGGAGCTCGTGAAACCACCGCCGTTGCGGCACCATCATGCGCGCGCTGGGCCTACAGTGATCGGCGTGCCAGCAGCACCACGTCGGCGGTGTGCTCTACGCCAGCCCCGCCTGTGACTGATCGCGAGGTGGTGGTGAGTTTATCCACGCGAAGTCGCGAGCGCTCAGCCAGGTCGGTGGCTGGTGCAAGAACATTCCTTTGTGAGGCGCGTCTTTTGTGGTGCACAAACAGCAGAGTGCCACCGGTGCCACGGCGTCGCACAGCATCGTGAACAGTGCCGGGGGTCAGCGCACGTAGAAGGCACCACGGTGGTCATAGGTTCAGCTCCACACCGGCAAGTGCGTTTCCCGGCACGATAGTGACCTGCACTGCTGCTCTTCGTGGCCGCCTCTGCAATCCTTCCGCAGGCAATGGCCGAGGGTTCCACGGCTGTGGTGACCCAGCCTTGCTTGTTGCCAGCCACACGGCATCGGCACCTTCTTGCTCCCACATCCAGCGCATCGCCGACGGCCAGGCCCCGAACCTCCCCGATCAGGGCATCGTTAAAGGCTGCTCCAGAGCTGTTCCGATCTCAACAGGGACCGTCGGAGTGGTTATGCGCGTTCAACGGGCTTTCCTAGTGGGCCACTCCGGGATTTCAATCTCAATGTAGTCGCCGGGAACCATGGGCGCGGTACCCGCCGGGGAGCCGGTGGACACACAATGTCGCTGGAAGCAGGGTCATGGAGGCGGTGATGTCTCGATACTCGCCAACGCTCATGCGATCATTTGGGTGGAGTTGGAGTCCCGTTTGGTCTCGGTGGTGCCATCATGCGTGGCAGGCGCCTTGATGGGCAGATTGCCCAAGTCAATGGCATCCAGGTTGGTTTCAACCAGGGCCCAAAGGCGCAAAGGTGTCCATGCTCTCTGCGGGCCCATACGGCCCATCGGAGAATTGCAAGTCGCGGAGGACACATCACTGATGATGCAGGGAAGCCACGCACGACGGTTTTCCAGTCCTCTGCCTTGACGTGCAAGCCCGCCCAATAACCAAAGCGAGTTCGCCTCAAATTCCACGTTGGTGGCAAAGTCGGGGATTTTAATGGCAGCGCCGGGCCCAAATGGACAGCTGTGTTTGATAAAGAGGGTGGCGGCAGGATTCGGCGCTTTTCTTGAACACTTCTGCCACGCGGTCCGCGTAATTACGGCCAATCGCCACACTGGAGGCAGCATCGGCGCAAGCAGCCGAACATCGCCAGGGGCCATTGTTTGCCCGTGATTCGGGGTCCCCGAAGGTGGCCAACAATTTCTTTACACATAGTAAGTCTGCACCATCACCCCTCGATGACGCAGAAACACATTCCTTCAGTGGCAGCACCGTCCAAAACGCATAGGCACATCGCACAATGTGGGATCACATACGCCATAGGGTTAGCTGAGGCTGCATTGATGCCAGGGTTGTACCTCGCGATGCGGCAGCGAGGGCAAGATACAGTTCTGCGCAGGCAAGGGCATCAGTGAGTGCGATTGTGGTTGCGGTACCGAGGCGCCGTGGCGCTGGCGTACACGTGCAAGCCCCAGGTCTTCACCACGTGGATAGGTGCCCACGCGTTCCATGTGTCGACGTTCACAGCAAAAGATCCACGATGGGAACGCAGTTCAGCGCCGAAATGTTGAGCGCAGGCAGCGAGAAAAACCTTGCCCATGGTACCGAGCATCACCATCACGCGCCCTTGCAGCGCGTGCAGCAGTCCCGTCACCGCCTCAGTAGCGGTGCGCGCGCGTACTGCATCGTCGGCGACCGTGATGGTGGCCGACCCCCCACCGATGTTCCGTCCTGTCTGTTGAAGCACCATGTGCCCTGCACCGGCCAACGTACGGTACCCGTGTCCAGGGGTACCCACCCGATGCTCAGAAGCCGATCATCGCGCGGCGAAAGCCCAGTGGTTTCCACGTCCACCGCCAGCATGGGCAGGTCCGCCAGTGACGCGCGCGGCCGGGTGCGAACCGGAGAACTCTGCCAACGCACCAGTGGCCTTTTTGAGCGCGCGTCCCTTCTGACAACTCCAAACATCACATGCCCGCACTGGATACTGTAGACAGCGCGCTTTTGCATTCCCTTAATGATCTGGAATGCATCACGCAGGTGTTCGCGGTCGAGTTTGCCCAGTTCTCGGGTCAATGTGATAGTTGTTTCGCCCACGCCGCAGTTGCCCGCGGTGCTGCCGCAACGCAATGGTGGTGAGAAAAGTCGAAGGCATCAATCAGGTCCTCAGCGCTGCGTTCCGACACCACGCCTGCCGATGCCGCCGCCTGCAGCCGTCGGTCCCCACGGCATCGATACCTGCCGACAGCGCATACAGCCTGGGCCATCTGAACAATCGCCGCCGTGCCACCTTTTTCACGTCGAGAGCTGGCGTATCGCCGCTGGGTGGTCCACCACGAACCCCGGAAGAAACCCAGAGGCGGTTCCTGGCGCCGCCAGCGTGGCCAGGTGGGCGTGGAGTCTCCCGGAGGTGTGGCCAGTTGACAGCCGGTGGTGGACGTTGTCGGTTAGCTCCAACGCCCCATGAATGGCGCGCATGTCGAAGAAGGTTTGGCGTGCAGCAGCGCTCTGGCTCAGGTGCGGTGATCCATGTGAAAGGTGCTTTTGTCCATTGCGTAACGGTCATGCGCCAGTCAGGTTCATGGCTATCATGTCGCCCGGGCAGAGAACCTGACCTGCGGAGTCGAGGCTGGTGCACACATAGTCGGCGAGGTTTTTAAAGTAGTCACCGGAGGTCGGGGTCGTAGAATCGTCCAGGATGAGGGCGTGGTCTTGGTCAGATGCGAGTCCTACGCCGCGCCGCCCTTGGGAGCCCAGCGACCACAAAATGCGTATGGACGGGCGGAGGGGCTGAGTTGTTCTTCAGCGAGGGTGATGAGGCGTCTGGCCAGGGAGTCGGCGGCCACGGTGAGCAGTCCGGTGACTTCCTCTGCGGAGGCACCGCGTTCGATGAATCGCACGGCGACGTCGGCTCGCGATCTGCAGACTCGCGCGCATGTCCTCAGGGGGTGGTCTCGCCGGACAGGTCGGCGGTGAGGGGATGGGGTCGACGGAGGAGTCGCATAATGTCGGCGGAGGCGATGATGCCGCGACAGCGCCTCGTCAACCACGGGCAGGTGGTGGATGCGCATGTCCGCTATGATGAGCATCGCGTTTCAGCGCGAGGGCATCGGAGGTGACGGCGCGGGGGTTGGGAGTCATGATCTCTGTGACCGGCAGGGTCACGTCCATGTTGTTGGTTACCACGCGCCCGCGCATGTCGCGGTCGGTGACAATCCCTTCCAGTCCCCCGTCTCGTGAGACCAGGAGGAGGAGACGTCTGTTCTCCATGATGCGGGCGGCATCCTGAATGGTGGTGTCCAGGGTGACGGTGGCGGGGTTGGGGATTTTTGAAGTCCCGAGTTGTGCGCAGCACGTCGGAGGAGCTTTTCCTGCTCTTCAGTTGCCGCCGCTGCCCGCATGCGTGCGGATTGCCCGGAGAAGAATCGCGCGATTTCGTTGCGTTCGGCGAGTCTTCAACGAAGGGTTCGCGCGGCATCGTAAGCAGAAGCGTGTCTTCCACGGCGATCATGCTATAGCGGCAGATGTTGTCCCCCATCAGGGTGGAGAACCCGAGTGATCGCCCCGCGTCACGACGATCCAGCAGCGTCCCCTCACCGTCCAGCACATCCACCGCCCCGGAGCGAATGATGAAGAGCATATCGTTTGGTTGGCCTGCACGATGATGGTATTGCCGCGGCGCACATACCGCATGGACATGTGCCGGGCAGCCTGCTCAGCTCGTTGGTTGGGAGTTGGGCGAAAGGGTCGGACGCGGCGAGGAAGTCGCGGACCCTCGTCAAGTTCAACGGTCATCCCCTACTTTAGGTGCTTTCTACCCGGCCAGTGCTGTCGCGATCCTGTCCCCGACCTCTGCGGTGCGGATCGGGGCGTCGCCACGCGTTGCGACGTCGCGGGCAACAGCGGCTTCAATGCGCTCGGCGTTGTCCACGTCCCCCAGGTGGCGGAGGAGCATAGCGGCGGAGAATAGCGGCCGTTGGGTCCGCAAATACCCCGGCCAGCAACGCGGTGCCGAGCCGTGCACCGGCTCAAACATGGAGGGATTCTGATTGGTGGCGTCAATGTTCCCGGAGGCCGCGAGGCCGATGCCACCAGTGACGGCACCTGCAAGGTCGGCGAGAGAATGTCACCGAAAAGGTTGTCGGTGACAATCACGTCATAGCGGCCGGGGTCAGTGACCATGTAGATGGTGGCCGCATCAATATGGTTGTAGTCCACGGTCACCTCAGGGAATTCTGTGGCAACCTCATCCACGGTGCGCTGCCACAATCCACCAGCGTTGACCAGCACATTCTGTCTTGTGCACCAGGGTGAGGTGCTTACGACGGGCCTGCGCGCGGGCAAATGCGTCACGCACCACGCGCTCCACGCCGTAGCGGGTGTTCTGGCTCACTTCGAGGCGACTTCGTGGGGGTTCCTTCCCGCAGCGTGCCGCCATTTCCGCAGTACTAAGCTTCCGTGCCTTCGCGAACCACCACAAAGTCAATCTCGCCCGGATTGGCCAGCGGTGAGGTGGAGGTGGGGTACAGCTTGGCGGGGCGCAGGTTCACGTGATGATCCAGGGCAAAGCGCATTTTCAACAAAAGACCGCGCTCAAGTACGCCGGGCGGCACATCGCCGGGCGCGCCGATGGCCCCCAGCAGGATGGCATCGTGCTCGCGGAGGGAAGCAAGGTCTGCGTCGGTGAGGAGCTCGCCGTTTTTCAGGTAACGACGCGCCCCCAGGTCGACAGTCCGTTGTCTCAATGTCGTTGCGGACCGTGTTCAGAACCTTCAGGGCTTCTGCAGTTACTTCCGGGCCGATACCGTCGCCACCAATCACTGCGAGTTTCACTTTGCGGGATTCCTTTCTCACCACATGAACATTGTGGTTAGTGTAGCACTGCAGGAATGAACGGATGGGTGATTCTGGTGCTGTCACGGCATTGAACAACGTTAGCGCACATAGTTGCATGGAAATGTGCTTATGCCCAGGTCTGAAAATGGGATGTTTTTGCGCTTGGGCATAAGCATACTTTGCAGGGGGTAGGTTGCGATCTACCAAACTGCACGAAAACCCGCCCAAAACGCGAGTTTGATAGATCACGGCACTACCACATACAGCACAGTTGCTAAAATGCAAAACTCATGGACACACCAACCCCACAAGACCTCGAACGACTCATCACCGAAGAATGGCCCCTCTACCACTGGACCTTCAACAAGGAAAAGGAAACGTTCTTCACTGACACCGAAATCGTCTTCTGCCTCGAACACATCGGACCACACCAATACCGCGAATCCTGCACCTTTCTTTGACGGATACGAATCCGGGCCAGACGGCGAACCCGAGATATATGAGGGAGACATCAACAGTATTCGGCAGAAAATTATCAGCGACCACAACAGTGCAACCACCTTCATGGGTTACCCCATGGTGTGGACACACCTCAGCGTTGAGGTCGAGGAATAACCGGCACTGCCAACGACACTCCAACACTCCCAACCCTTTCACCACGATGCAATCGTTTGCATCACACCAAAAAGGCTTGCGTTTGGTCCCACCAAAACTGGTAATGTATACAAAGCAAATCGTGATGTAGCACAGATTCACCCTAAAAAGTGACCTGTACCTCACACTGCTTTTGTGTCATCCACTTACCAGCAGAAAGAGCAGAATTTTGACTACTGCAACTGCGCCCGAAAAGAAGGGCGGCATCCGCGTCGCCGTTCAGAAACTGGGCACATTCCTGTCGTCGATGATCATGCCCAACATCGGTGCGTTCATCGCTTGGGGCATCATCACAGCATTTTTCATTCCTAAGGGCTGGACTCCCAACGAGTACATTGGAACACTCGTCAGCCCAATGGTCACGTACCTCCCTGCCAATCCTTATCGCCTCACTCGGGTGGCCGCCTCATCTATGAGGTTCGCGGCGGCGTTGTCGGCGCCATTGCCACCATGGGTGTCATCATGGGCACCTCTCCCCGTGTTTATCGGCGAGGATGGCTCCGGCTCACCTATGTTCCTCGGCGCCATGATCTGCGGCCCCCTCGCAGCATGGTGGCATGAAGAAACTTGACGGGCTATGGGCAGGCAAGGTCCGCCCCGGCTTCGAGATGCTGGTGGATAACTACTCCGCTTAAGCATTTTTCGCAGCTTTGGGAGCCATCGGCTCCATGTTCCAGCTCACCCCGGTCATGAACGTCTTCATGACCATCGCAGGTAACGCTGTTGAATTCCTGGTCAATAACAATGTCCTGTTTCCTGACTTCGGTTCTTATCGAACCGGCTAAGGTCTTGTTCCTCAACAACGCCATCAACCACGGCGTGCTCACCCCCGCCAGCCACCGACCAGGCAGTGGAAACCGGAAAATCGGTCCTCTACCTGCTGGAAGCCAACCCCGGACCTGGTCTTGGTGTTCTGCTGGCCTACACTCTTTTGGTCGCGGCAGCGCACGGGCCACGGCACCGGGTGCATCGATCATCCACTTCTTCGGTGGTATCCACGAAATCTACTCCCGTACGTGCTGATGAAGCCTGCCCTCATTCTGGCTCGATCTGCGGCGGCATGACCGCCGTG
>BNJV01002021.1_pt1 | contig 66117 bp, 71 predicted proteins | sample 8540591 | NCBI WGS metagenome assembly BNJV01 (sample SAMD00202457, study PRJDB9452) | human saliva metagenome | host: Homo sapiens
CACAGCAAGACCGACCCTGATGCCACGTTTATGCACATGAAGGAGGATGCTATGCGGAACGGACAGACTAAGCTCTGGATATAATCTGCAGATAGCAACTGAGAACCAGTTTATCACCGACTTTGCACTCTATGCTAATCGTACAGACACGCTCACACTTTCTTCTTTCTTGGAGTCCTTCAAATCACGCTATCATCGTTATGCCAAGACAGTCGTAGCCGATTCGGGGTATGGCTCCGAGGAGAACTATCTGTTCATGGACGTACATAATATGGAAGCCTATGTGAAGTATAACTACTTCCCATAAAGAGCAGCGTCCACGCTACACACCTAACTCCATTCAGTCCCGCAAGCCTTTATTATAATAAGGAACAGGATTTCTACGTCTGCCCTATGGGACAGCATATGAAGCGTATAGGCATGAAGCGTTCCCTAACCTCTAATGGATTCGTTACTTACAGCGTACGTTATCAGGCAGAACGCTGTGATGGTTGTCCGTTGAGAGGCTCATGTTTTAAGGCAAGAGGGAACAGAATTATAGAAGTAAACCACCAACTACAGCACTATAAACAAAAGGCACGGGAACTACTAACCTCGGAAGAAGGCATCAAGCATCGAGGACGAAGGTGATAGAACCTGAAGCTGTTTTTGGACAAACAAAAATATAATAAAAGCCTACTAAAGAGGTTTAGGCATTTTGGAAAAAGACAAAGGTCAATATGGACTTTGCCTTCTTTGCTATAGCCTTTAACATGAGGAAAATGTGTAGAAAAACCAATCTCAAGGAACTAAAAGCCGTTATGGAGGTACTTTTTGTCACCTTCAGATGCTTTATAAAAGTTTATATAGGCTATTTAAGTCCCAATAAATCATTTTATATGAAATTAGCAGCATAGCTGCAGTAAATAATAATTATGTGGTGAGACAAGGGTAGAGGGGGAGTAAAAGAGGATGTGTCCATTTTGGCACACCCTCATGACACGACATGTGCAGGGGCACCAACACGAGTTTAAAAGATGGTATAAAAGCGATTTTTATACAGGTGATATTCATCGTATGGCATTGATAAAAAGAAGTTAGGTCAGTACAAATTTGCATTGACCCTAACTTCTTTTTATTGACAACAAAAACTACTGTCTACAGTCTTGTTGACAGAGATAATTCCTTACTTCATCAAGTTCGCAATCGTAGCAATGACGGCTGCGATGCTGGCAGCACTTGAACCGACGCTGAGGGTTTCGGCAAGGCTCATCTTACTTTGTATCTTTGTTGGAACAATGATTTTCGCAGCCTGGGCGCACCTTAGCATTGTGGCCTACCTTCGCTAACATACCGTTCATGTAGAGAATATAGGTGTTGCTCTTCTTTGCATCACTGGCGAAACCACCTGCCTGATCGATATAGTAAGCAACGCTCTTGCCCTCAACATAACCGACAGAGTTAGGGGAACATAACCGCACCATTAATCTTAACGGTTCCATTATATTGTGGGATGACGATGCGATCGCCCTCACGGAGAACGATGTCGGCATCACTTCCTGGATTAGCTATCGCCTTATCTAACTCGATACCAACAGGATATACGTCAGGAACTTTGAACTTTTCTTCTACTTTCTTGTTGTTCTGCTCTATCGCTTGAAGCACACCAGCATCCTTTGTTCTGATGGCTAAGTCCATCATGTTCTTACGTTGCTGGTCTAATTGCATCTTATAAGCGTTCTCCATTCGTATGCGTTCGGATGGAGTAGGGCGACGCTCTAAGCGTGCACCTTTGATATATCCAAGTTCTGTTGCACCACCTGCTGCCTTATAAATGTCGCTTAGGCGCATCTTTCTTGTTGTCAACGTGTAGTTTCCTGCAAATACAACCTCACCATCAATACTAACATTCTGCTGATTGGTTGTACCCGGACTCTTACGTACATACACCTCATCGTAAGGCTCAAGAACGAAACCCTGGCGCACCATCGATGACAAAGCCGTCACGTAGAGAGAGGAGTAGAGTGCGGGCGATGATAGAGTCTGGCGTCAGTGCTTGTGGGTTTGTGATACGACGTGACACATCTACTCTCACCGTAGAGGCACTCTGTTTCAGACCTCCAGCTTGCAGGATGAAGTCTTCTAACGACTCATTATCAGCGTATTGATAGATACCCGGATAGAGAACTTCACCATGAATGGTTATGGTTCGTTGCTCCTGTGCATCCGTACGTGTAGGGAATGAAGAGTACATCTTCATTTTTGTATAGGGATATCAGCCACACGACCCGTAAGGATTCCGTCTACATCTACCGAGATAACCTCCAGTGTACGGTCAGCCTTCTTACGGTGTAAGACAGCATGTGGAGCAAATGCCACCTCTGTCAATCCGTCTGCTGCTTCAATCAATCCACGTACACTATTGATACGTCCACCAACCTCATACATACCTGGACGGAACACGGCTCCCTTGATCTCAACCATGTTTTCGTATCTTGGAATAACCGAGTCAACACTGATTGAGTCCTCGTCAGCCACGCGGAAGTTGCGCATGTCAAACTCATTAACATTGAAGATAGAATACTGGCGACCCGTCTTTCTGCGTACACGTACCGAACGTGTATAGGCATCACCAGCAAATCCACCCGCATAACCGATGAGCGTTCCAAGGCTTTCGCCGCGTTTCATCTCATAGAACATTGGGCGTTTTACCTTACCGCTAATCTGTGCAAGCATCTCGTAAGGACCCACAACGATGACGTCGTTATCAGCCAAGCGCACATTACCACTCAGATGACCTCGACGAAGGAAGTCGTATACGTCAACCGTAGTGATGAGTGTTCCTCCTCTATATACCTTGATATTACGCAGTGTTCCTAAGTCACCAATACCGCCAGCCATGTAAAGTGCGTTGAAAACAGTGGCAAAAGCTGACAGTGTATAGGTTCCTGGGGTCTTCACTTCACCCACAACATTCACCATAATGGTATGGGTCTGACCAACAGAGAGGCGTATGTTCGAACTACTAAAAACGTTTACCAATCTTCTCACGGATGCGGTTGTTCGCCTGATCTACAGTCAATCCACTCACCTGAACGGGACCGAAAGCCCTCCAAAGTGACGTAACCATCAGGGGCAACCGTTGTCTGATAAGACTTTTGTGAAGCACCATATACATCGATAAACACAGCATCACCGGGGCCAATACGATAGTTGCGAGGGCAGTGCCATGTTCATGTTTGGTTCAAAAAGAAAGACTCTTATTATTAAAGATGTCACGTCCCCAAACCTTCTTTCGGTTACGACTCAGCTGCTTCAGTAGGTTTTCATACATCGCAGCAGTGTCCTGTGGCATCCAATCATTCATCTCAGCCTGCATCTTTAGGTACTCACCATCGTTCTCATCGTAGGTGTTTGTCCACGAACGATTAGCCGAGATACGTCCCTCAGAGTATCTGTTTATCTCCTGCTCGTTGTTGTTGTAATCATCGAGTGTCGCATCAGCGATTTGTCGTTTGCTCTTTCCCGGGGCAGTAGTAGGACTTGTCTGTCCGTTATTTGTACGACTACGATCCGTTGTCGTACCCTCTTTTGCGGCTCCAAAAGCAGCATTTCCCTTCTGCATCTTCTCGTATATGTTTCTCACACGGCGTATCTGCGAGATGTCTACACCACTCTGCATGAGCTTGGTGACAATCTGCGCCTGTGGAGTACCTTTCTTATGCTCCTTCTGCACGAAGTCCATTACCTGCGTATCCGTCATAGACGACTGTGCAAAACCGTTCAAAGGAACATAATGCGAGTAATACAAATAGAATATATTTCTTCATCTTTCTGTTTAGAATTTCTTTCCAGTAACAATTTTTAGAATCGTCTTAATGACGATGGTAAAGTCTAACCACAAGGTTCGATGTTCCAGTAATGGATGTCCATCTCCATTCGTCGAAGCATTTTCTCCATCGTATCGGTATAACCATTGTAGAGTGTTGCCTCAGAAGTAAGTCCCGGTCGCATCTGATAGATGAGCTGATAGCGGTCGGTCTGTTCGATAATCTTGTCGATAAAGAACTTACGTTCAGGGCGCGGACCCACGAACGACATGTCACCTCTGAGCACATTCCATAGTTGTGGTAGTTCGTCTAAGTGATGTCCACGCAGGAACTGTTCCAATCGAGTAGAGTTCGAACTGTCACATTTTGCAACAAGTTGCGGACCCTCTTCCTCCACGACACTGCTCATTGTACGAAACTTAAAGATAGCAAACGGACGTCCTTTATATCCGATACGTATCTGTCGGAAGATGATGGGTCCATTGCTTTGATAAGTAATAAGAATACTGATGAAGAGAAATAGAGGAGAGCAGATGATAAGTCCTATGAGCGCACCAACAATGTCAAAAAGCACGCTTCAAACAGCGTTGAAGCTTTCCATAGCATCATGACTCTCGTTTTCTCTCATTTGGTTATTCGTACTTTTGGTCCGTATAGTTATTATAACTCTATTTTTTTGTTATTTTTGTTGCAAAGATACGCTTTTTTTATTTATTTATTAATCAGAAATCCTTATCTTTCCACTTCTTAGCCGTATCTTTGCATAGAGAACAGGGTACTATCATGCGTAAAATTATTCACATTGACATGGATGCTTTCTTTGCTTCGGTTGAGCAAAGGGACAATCCAGAACTGAGAGGGAAGCCTATCGCTGTCGGTTTCGATGGTCCACGTGGCGTGGTGTCGACTGCCAGCTACGAGGCTCGTCCCTTTGGCGTTCATTCTGCCATGTCAATGGCGCAGGCGAAAAAGGCGTTGTCCGCAACTGATCGTTGTCTCTTCACATTTCGATAGATACAAAGAAGTGTCACGACAGATTCATGCTGTCTTTCATGAATACACCGATTTGGTTGAGCCAATCTCATTGGATGAGGCGTTCCTTGATGTTTCAGAGAATAAAAAAAGGAATAGAATTAGCTGTCGACATAGCGAAAGAAATCAAGCGAAAGATATTCGAGCGTACCTCGCTAACTGCCTCTGCAGGAATAAGCTACAACAAACTGTTGGCTAAGATAGCCTCTGATATGCGCAAAACCAAATGGGATTTTTACGGTACATCCCGACCGTGCGCTTGATTTTTATCGGTAAACTCCCCATTGAGAAGCTATGGGGCGTTGGGCTCAAAAGACGGCTGAGCGAATGCATAGTATGGGTGTCTTTACGGGTGAACAACTACGAGAAATATCGCGAGAACACCTTGTGCAGGTGTTTGGTAAGATGGGTAATGTCTACTATAATTTCTCACGTGGCATTGACAATCGTCCTGTCATCGTTTCCTATGAGCGTAAGTCTGTGGGCTGTGAGCGCACTTTTTCTTGAAGATTTACATGTCGAATCGAAGATTATCATCGAACTCTATCACATCACTTTGGAGTTAGTTGAACGAATCAAAGCGAAAGATTTTAAGGGTAGAACCCTCACACTAAAACTGAAGTGGGATGCTACAACGCAGATAACACGTAGTCTTACACAGGATAAAATCCTCCGAACGAAAGATGATATCCTTCCTCTTGCCAAGCAATTATTAAAAGATACGGACTATCACAACCGCCCCATCCGCTTGATGGGACTCTCTGTTTCTTCGCCCGAAACGAATGAAAAAGAAGGACAAAACCGGCCTCAATGGATAGAAGGATTGCTCCCTTTTGAAGAAAAAGACTTTGTTACGTAATCGTCTTGTGACATCTTAGGTTCTTTAGGGATTTCGATTGATACGGTTTATCCTTTGAGTTTAGCACTTTAAAGAAGTGTCACACAGAGGTACGGAGTGAATGGAGGAATATAAATACAACCCTATGATAGGCACGGAGGCACCGTCGGTGCATGGAGCAACGGAGATTATCTGCGAGTATTATTAGCACTTTTGTCTACTTCATTACATATCCATGGTTTGAAAAGAATTATTTAAAACATTTGTTACCATAGCTATTAGCAATACGTAGGCTACGGCTCTGTTGCTCTTTGTGCCATCGGCACCTCTGTGATATTGTCTTTATGCTCACCTCTCCGTCCACTCTTTTTCTCCGTGTGCCTTATGTTTAGTAGGCTTACTTTATGACTCTATATCTCAGAAGGCTCCTATCTTCTATTTATTATGACGAACTTAACGCTCCTTCTTCCTTATTTTTTTAAGTGGGGTAGAGGTACTCCGCACATCGTGTGCTGATGCTCCGCACATCATGTGCTAAGGCTAAACACAAATGGTGCTAAGCACTAAATGCTGAGTAAATAGTAGTTTCTTGTTGTAGAATCTTATATTATAAGTTTCTCATTTGTTCGTAAAATTGACCTTATATTATTGCTTAAAAACATTTCCAAATATGGAAGAAAAATTATTAATTTTTGCACAAGATAAACCGTGTTAGACTATTAGGGATGTTGTTAACCCTTTGTCCTCACTAATCATTGTTCTTAAGAAGTGGTAGCATATGCAGTATAATGTAACTTGTAATAAATGCAATCGCACGTTTATGATTACGGCCGATGGCGATGATAAAATACATTGCAATTGTCCTTATTGTGGACAGTCATTGCTTGTAAACTTGCCTACGTTGGCAAGTCCTGTTACCCCTTCTGTACAACAACCTATTATGGGTCAGGGTGAACAGAAAGGCTCTGGCTCTACGCTGAAAGTCTTGCTTACTATCTTGATAGTTCTCATCTTAGGAGGCTTGGCAGTCTTTGGTTTCATCTATTGGAACAACCAGAAGGAAGCTGCTCAGCAAGAACTACAAGCACAACGCAAGGCACATGCCGACTCTATGATGCAGGTTCGTGCGCAGATAGAGGCGCAAGAAGCTGAGGCACAGCGACAGGGATGAGAAGCGAAAGAGTATCTGCAGATTCTTAGAGTCATTCTATAAGAAAGCTGTTCTTACGGAGGATGCGGATGCGAGACTTCTACAGTCGTTACCCTCACAGATTACTGTCATCGAATGGTTTTTGGCACTCAAGGCTCTTATGACTATGATGTTGATGAGGCGACTGTATGGTGGGGTGCCTTCGGAAATACGGCTACAGAGCCAGATTTTAACCAACTTCAACGCAACCTAAAGGTTGATGCTATTGATGATAATTGGTATAAAGTGAGACTGTCGCAAGATGGTGAAACGGAGTATCGTCAGGTGAAGGTGCTGTCGCAAGATGGGCATATTCTCATTGACGACGTAAGATAATAACAGACGAAAGGAGGTTTAAATGCAATTTCAGATAGCCTGTAAACATTGTCATCGTCCCTTTGTAATAGAGTCGGAGGGTGGTAATACGCTAAGATGTAATTGCCCCTATTGTGGTGAGAGTATGACGGTTGCAACCCCGCAGATGGGTGCGCCAAGTGGTAGTGCTGCTGAGACAACTGCCACTGTGAACCATGTACAAGTGGAAAGGGATAACACGCAAGGACAAGTCAGACCTGCGATGGAGACAAAAACATCGAAGGGCGGACTGGGAAAAAAGTAACCATCATCTTTGTTGGCTTCTTGTTGTTCGTTATTCTCATGTCATCACTCTTATATATTATTTTTCTCAGCAATGTCAAATTAAACAATAACACACTCAATTTTTATGAAACAGACAAAAGATAGTATGTTCTATTAGCGACCGTCGCTGTGATGTTGACTTCTAGAAAAGCTTTTTCTTCTCAGGTATGAATGTCGTTCGTATGAATACGGCACATGCAAGTCCTGAAGGTATTAGGAGATTATTCGCAATACACGTACTGTGTCTCAGCATGTAGCTTTGCTGATTGATACCAAGGGACCAGAGGTGAGAACCACTGCAGTGGATGAGCCTATTCATTACAAGGTGGGCGACATGGTTAAGATTTTCGGTCGTCCTGATGTAGATTCAACAAAGGATATTGTCAATGTTTCTTACCCTGACTTTTGCTCGTGATGTGAAGGTTGGCGACCACGTTCTCTTTGATGACGGTGCATTGGATATGCTGATTGTTGAGAGTGCAGGTCCAATGTTAGTCGCACAGGTGCAGAATGAAGGTGAGCTTGGCTCACACAAGAGTGTGAATGTACCTGGTGAACATATTGAACTTCCTGCCTTAACAGAGAAGGATAAGGCTAATATTTTTGTTGGCAATAGAGGAGGATATCGACTTTATCGCTCACTCTTTTGTTCGTTCAGCAGCTGATGTTCTTGCTGTTCAGAAGATTCTTGACGAGCATAACTCTGATATTAAGATTATCTCAAAGATTGAGAATCAGGAGGGTGTAGACAATATCGACGAGATTATCGATGCTTCTTACGGTATCATGATTGCACGTGGTGACTTGGGTATCGAGGTGCCTATCGAGCAGATTCCTGGTATTCAGCGTAGCATTATCAATAAGTGTATCTTGAAGAAGAAGCCTGTTATCGTGGCTACTCAGATGTTCACACGATGATTAACAATCCTCGTCCTACGCGTGCTGAGGTTACTGACATTGCGAATGCTATCTATAGCCACACTGATGCGTTGATGTTGAGTGGTGAGACGGCAAGCGGTAAGTATCCTGTTGAGGCTGTACAGACAATGGCTCGTATTGCTGAAGCAGCTGAGCAGGATGCACATAAGCGTGGACATGTAACTGTTCCGATGGTCAACCAGAATGATCAGCGTGAGTTCTTGTCAAGAAGTGCTATCGAGGCTACTGAGCAGTTGGGTGTAAAGGGTATCATCACCGATAGCGAGACAGGTCAGACTGCTCGTAATCTTGCTGCTTTCCGTGGTCCACACCCAGTGTTGGCTATCTGCTACAAGGATAAGGTACAGCGCTGGTTGAATCTTAGCTACGGTGTTATTGCGGTTTATCAGCATCGCTATAAGTCAAATGAGGAGATGTTTACAGCTGCTTTGCGTATGCTTCGTCAGAAGGGTTACATTGAGTTAGAGGATAAGATTGCTTACCTTTCTGGTACGTTTGGCGAAGGTGGTGGCACTACCTTCCTTGAGATTAACAAGGTGGGTGATGTCTTTGCACGCAAGTATCGCTTCCATCTCCCTGAAGAAGTGAACACGGATGAGGACGGGGAATAACCCTGTTTCCTCACAGCGTGAATGTCACATGAAGTAAAATTGAAGGAGTGGGGGCTATTTAAGCCAAACTGATTAGTAGATTACAATACGCATTATTGCTACTATGTGTGGTATTGTCTCCCAACTTCTATCATCTTCTTATTGGCACTTTATCTCGCTTTTTTTAGCTTGATATAGTCTGCTATATCTTTGTTATTGAGACAAATAAGGTTTCTCCGAGATATGGAGTGATAAGCTAAAAGCTATCATATAATACAGCACACAGAGCAATTCCAAGTTTGCATAAGAAACTTAGAGTTGCTCTGTTTTTATCTCTTAAACTCAAATTGGTCTGTTGTGGGCTCAGTAGAAAAAGGTGGGGAAATTTTTCTTAATTAATATATTTTTCTTTCCTTTGTATCATGGAAGAAAAATATCTATATCAGTTAGCTGAATTCTGTTTTACCCAGTGATGTATTACATTATTTCTCTATTGTTAAGATAGAGTCTGATACTTCATTGTTACGTATTTATCTTGATGAGAAGATGGAGAAAAGAACTTTCCGATGATCTTCATTTTGAATCAAAAGGCTTTTATGGAAGCTGTCGAGGACGGACTTTCCTGATTCGTGATCATAAGGTTATTTTGGTTCTTCGTCGACGTCGCTGGATAGATATTCGTACAGGTAAGAGCTCTCTCCTTGCAGATAGATATTACAGCCTCCGGCACTCGTTATTCCAAAGAGTTCGGAGCTTTTTAAAAGAAACGCTATGGAGACATCCCCAGTGACCTGCCGTACGCTTGAGGAATTCTATCATATCAATGGACGTGGTTTTGAGAAACAATACAAGGAAACATTAAGTGGTTACAGGTCCTGGAATCTGTTGTCTCATGCTCGAAGTGGCTTCTCTTTGAGGATGATATTGGTAAGAATATGCAATAGACGAGACATCCTTGTCCAATGGTGAACTCTATACGATTATCACTAATAGGGACAAACACGGCAAGCAAGGATGTCTTGTAGCCATTGTTGCTGGAACCAAATCCTTGGATGTCTGCAAGGTATTGGATAAGATAGATGAAAAGAAACGGGAAGCCGTAGAAGAGTCACCTGGACTTGTCCGATAGTATGCGTAAGATTGTGAGCATTGTTTTCAAAGGCTAAACGAGTGATCGATCACTTTCGTATACAGAAACTTGCAAGTGATGCCGTGCAACAGATGAGAATAGAGTATCGCTGGGCAGCTTTACAGCAAGCAAATGACGAGAAAGAGAATGCAAAGTTAGAAAAGATAGCGTATCAACCACTGACTTTTGAAAATGGAGATACACGTAGTGAACTGCTGGTAAGAAGTAGGTACCTGTTGTTCAAATCATCAGAGAAATGGACTGATGAACAGAAACTAAGAGCCAAAATACTGTTCAGAGAATATCCTGACATTAAGAAGGCTCACGGTTTATCACATTCGCCAAGAATGATTTTTGCTAAGAATACTATCAAAGATGCAGCCAGACCATCATTGGCAATGAGATAATAATGTCGCAGAAGCTGGCTTTCATTCCTTTAATGTCATTGCTGCAACTTTTCTACGAGCACATGAAGACATACTTAACTTTTATATTAACAGATCTACAAACGCTGCTGGGAATCCTTCAATGCAAAAATAAAACTATTTAGGCTAACTTAAGAGGAGTTGTAGATAAAGTTTCTTTCTTTTTAGGCTTGCCAAACCATATGCCTATCCCCACTAAATATCTACTGTCCCCTGTTGTGGACTAATAACCGAATGGGATTAAAGTGCTAAACGTAAAGACAAACCCTATTCATTCAAACTCCGGACGAATCCTCTTTTGTCCAAATTTTTCACATGCTGATTTTTAAAAGACCACCAAATGGCTTGCAAATAACGCCTAATTGGCTTGCAAAAAGGTGCCCTTTTGAAGTCTTACTAACGCCCTTTTGAAGTCCAATTAAGCACCTTTTGAAAGCCTATTTTCACAACTGCTTGATAACAAAAGAGTTACAGCAGCATTAAAATTAACTCGCTTTTTAAGCTATTTCCTTACCTTTTCTTAGAAGGGTTTGTAAATATATTTCTTTGCTTGTGAGGGTAAATTTCACACAGAGGAACGGAGTTGAAGGAGGTTTTATCTACCTTGATATAGACTGATATGCCTGTTGTAAGGGCAAATATCATGTGCAACAATAAAATAAGAGAGGGTAGGAGCTAATGAATAATATGAATGAATGTGGCTGTGTGTAGGTTTCTTCCTACCGAATTGGCATGAATGATGATAAAAAGAAAGGTGTCCAGAATCCTCTGAACACCTTAACTGTTTATCTTTTTGTTTGTCTTATTCAATCAGACAAAGCTATGATTAGCCCTGTTGAACAGGAATCTTCTTTACACGACGTTCGTGTCTGCCACCCTCGAAGCTTGCTTTGAAGAACGCATCGAGAATCTTTTTCTGCTGTCTTATTATCGATAAATCTGCCAGGAAGTACAGCAACATTTGCATCATTATGTTGACGAGTCAACTCTGCAACGTCCTTGTTCCATACCAAACCTGCGCGTACACCTTGGTGCTTGTTAAGTGCAATTGCCATACCCTCACCACTCACAGATAGCGATACCAGGATAAACTTCACCACTCTCAATGGCTTCAGCCAATGGGTGAGCATAGTCAGGATAGTCGCAACTTAAATCGCTATTACAGCCAAAGTCCTTATATGCATACTTGTGCTCTTCCAAATACTGGATAACGAACTGCTTTTAATGGATAGCCCGCGTGGTCGTCAGGCAACTCCTACTGTCTTAATTTCCATAAGCTGTTTAGGTTTTTATGAGCCTCCGCCTTCGGTGATGAACTTAGAGACTCAGGTTAAACGTTTATGCTAAAAAAATGCTTTTTACTTGCTTATATACATTCTCTGGAGTGAAGCCTAACTTCTCATCCAAGACTGTGTAAGGTGCTGAGAAACCGAAGCTGTTAAGACCGAATACCTTTCCATTGGCACCAACTAAGCCCTCGATAGTCACTGGCAAACCTGCTGTTAGACCGAAAATCTTAGCGTCTCTTGGCAGAATCTGCTCCTGATACTCCTTACTCTGACGGCGGAAGAGACCCTCTGATGGTGCGCTTACAGCGCGTACCTTCACTCCGTCCTTACGTAACAACTCAGCTCCAGCAACGCAGGTGAAACCTCAGAACCGCTTGCAACGAGGATAACATCAAACTGCTCGTCAGAGCCTGTTACGATGTATGCACCCTTGCGAGTCTGCTGATAGTCTGTTCCCTGTGGTAGACTCTTCACATTCTGACGTGAGAAGATGAGTGCTGTTGGCGTATCCATGTTCTCCATAGCCATCTGCCAGCAAACGGTTGCAGCATCACTATCGGCAGGACGAAGCACACGAACAGAGTCTTGTCCAGCGTGGTTTTGCAACTTCTCCATCAATCGAATCTGTGCTTCCTGCTCTACTGGTTCGTGTGTAGGACCATCCTCACCAACGCGGAAAGCGTCATGACTCCATACAAACTTAACTGGAGTCTGCATGAGAGCAGCCATGCGAATAGCCGGTTTCATATAGTCTGAGAACACGAAGAAGGTTCCCATAGCAGTGATGACACCACCATGAAGCATCATACCGATACACATACATGCCATTGCCAACTCGCTAACACCAGCCTGGAAGAAGGCTCCGCTGAAGTCATTACGTGTGAGCGCGTGTGTCTTGTTAAGGAATCCATCTGTCTTATCAGAGTTGCTGAGGTCGGCTGATGATACGATCATGTTAGGAACTTGCTCTGCGATAACACCGAGACAAGCTGCAGAACCATTACGTGTAGGAATGTCGCGCTTCTGTACAAGGCCACTCCAGTCAATCTTTGGAGCCTTGCCAGAGAACCACTCACGCATCTGTGCTGCCTTCTCAGGGTTCTCTTTTTCCCATTGTGCTTCAGCTGCATGACGCTCAGCAACAATCTTTCTGAGTTCTGCTGCACGGTCATCATAAAGCTTCTGAACCTCTGGGAAAATCTTGAATGGATCTTCTAAGTCACCACCAAGATTCTTTACTGTATTTCTATAGGCATCACCACCCAATGGTGCGCCATGTGTTTTAATGCTGTTTTCGTAGCTACTACCGTCAGCCTGCAATGCTCCTTTCGCCATAATAGTCCTACCGATGATAAGCGTAGGGCGGCTTTCTTCCTTGTTAGCAGCTACAAGTGCTTCACGGATAGCGTCTGGATTATTGCCATCAATCTCCAATACATTCCATCCCCAAGCACGATATTTCATGCCAGTATCTTCGTTCATAACCGCTCCACACTCAGTAGAAAGCTGAATGTTATTAGCGTCATAGAACATAATAAGATTGTTGAGTCCTAAGTTTCCTGCCAATCGTCCTACCTCTGCACTAATACCTTCTTGGACACCACCGTCAGAGATAAAGGCATAAATTTTGTGTTGCATCATGGTATGACCAAGTCGTGCTTCAAGGAATTTCTCAGCAACTGCTGCACCGGCAGCGTAGGCATGGCCTTGTCCAAGTGGACCAGAAGAGTTCTCTATGCCATGTGCGATATCCCTCTCAGGATGACCTGGTGTGATTGAACCCCACTGACGGAATTGCTTTATATCGTCAATGGTGAACTTTCTCTGGAGTGTTAATGCTGCATAGAGCATTGGTGACATGTGACCCGGGTCGAGATAGAATCGGTCACGTCCTGCCCACTCAGGCTGATCTGGGTCAAAGACGAGAAATTCAGAGAAGAGAACGTTGATAAAGTCGGCACCGCCCATAGCGCCACCAGGGTGTCCTGATTTAGCTTTTTTTCAACCATTGACACTGCGAGAATTCTGATGTTATCCGCTGCTTGGTCCATCAAATGCTTGTCATTCATAAATAGATAGGATTTTTGAAAATTATAATGCAAATATAAAGATAAATATGGAGACATCAAAATAATAAACTTACTATTTTCCCCAAAATATTCAAAAATGCCTAAAGCATAGTATTTGCTTTGCTCCGATTTGTTGATGAGTGGTTGTTTTATGACTGTTTTATCGAAGTTCATCATCCTTTTGTAGTAGCTTGTTTCAGCGTTGAAGGATGTCGTTATCGTCACCTTTTATAGTTGTGCTAAGGCTTCGAACATAGTGTGCGGAGGCTTCGCACAACTGGTCGTGAGCGTTAATACGAATCATCTTGTGGGTAATCAGGTATACGGTCAGGCGTAAGAGAGACTGCAAAGGATGGATAGGAACACGATAAAAGGGTATATCAGAATGTTTGTCAGTGACCTTTTAACATTCGATATACCCTTTTTATCGTGTTATCTTAGCTAAACGCTTCTATCGTTAGCCTTCCTATGAAGGATTATAGTGAGGCATCTGAATAGGCTTGTTTGTTGATGCGATACAATGCGGCACCACGCTTGCTGGTTATCTTATCAATATACTTTGTCTTCTCAATGAAGTCGATTTGCTTGATACGCTTACGGAAGTTGCGTTTGTCAATCTCAACACCCATAATTGCTTCGTGGACATTCTGAAGCTGTGTGAGCGTGAAGAGTTCTGGGAGAAGATTGAAACCGAGTGGGTCTTTATTGATGAGTTTGCGGAGTTGGCTCAATGCTATCTGTACCATTTCGATGTGGTCACCAAATAGCTCTGGTAATTTGTTGATGTCAACCCACTGTAGGTCGTTCTCTTCCAATAACTTATTATCGTAGTCAGATACATTTATGAGGGCGCAATAAGCGATTGAGATAACGCGATCACCAGGGTCACGGTCGGTTTCACCGAAGGCTCCCTACCCTGACGCATATAGATGTCATTGATACCTGTGCATTGGAAAAGAACTCTGTTGGCAGCCTCTTTCAAACTCTCGTCTTCTCTAACGAATCCGCCATGAGAGATAGTTTTCCGCTGTACGGTTCAACCTTACGCTTACCAACGAGTAACTGTAGCTTCTTGTTTTTCGAACCCGAGTACGATGCAGTCGACCGAAACTAATAGTTTGGGTTCACCTTTGTAGTATTTATTCATGTTGTAGGTTTTTGATATGAGATGTAAACTTGTAAATATCTCTTGGTTAGGTAGTAATATCTTTTTTTGTTGTGTATTGGGATTTAAAGGTCTTCATCCGTTGGATTACTCCATGTGTTAATGGCGCTTATTTTTAGCTAAGGGGCTGAACTTCTTATGTTGAATCCAGCCCTTATACTAATTAAATATCGATGAAAATGGCACCTCGTTAGATACCATTATGTTCTTAGCAAACCTTGTGAGAACCTTCACTGATAACCACTGGATAGACTTCTGGGGCATGACCATACTTTGCTGTGAACTTCTCTGTTACGTCAGCAATGAACTTGTCATACAACTCATCCTTAACGAGGTTGATGGTACAACCACCAAAGCCACCACCCATGATGCGGGAACCAGTTACGCCATTCTCCTTAGCAACGTCGTTGAGGAAGTCGAGTTCTTCGCAGCTTACCTCATATTCCTTGCTAAGTCCGTGATGTGTTTCATACATTTTCTGACCAACTGTCTCATAGTCACCAGCAACAAGTGCGTCACAAACAGCGAGTACGCGCTCCTTCTCACCGAGAACGAAGTGTGCACGCTGGTAGTCTTCAGCACTAACCTTGTCCCTAACAGCCTCTAACTCGTTCCAGTTAGCATCACGCAATGTCTCATACTTCTTCTCTGGGAACTGCTTAGCGATAGCTGCAACAACGTTCTCACAGCTTCTGCGACGATCGTTATATGGGCTACCAACAAGTTCGTGCTTAACCTTTGAGTTGACAAGAACGAGCTTGTAACCCTGTGGATTGAATGGGAAATACTCGAATTCACGGCTGCGGCAGTCAAGGCGCATCAGTTTACCTTCCTGACCGAAGACGCTTGCAAACTGGTCCATGATACCACAGTTCACACCGATATACTTGTGTTCTGTAGCCTGACCAGCCAGTGCGATGTCCCACTTTTGATATCTTATTATCAGCAAACAAGTCGTTCAATGCGCATCCGAAACAGCTCTCCATAGCAGCAGATGAACTCATACCTGCACCGAGAGGAACGTCACCAGCAAAGGCAATGTTGAAACCCTTTACGTCAACACCAAGTGCCTTGAACTCCTGTACCATACCATAAATGAAGCGTGCCCATGTAGCGCGTGGACCCTCTGGGTCGTCAACTTTGAACTCTACACGGTCCTTAAGGTCGATAGAGTAGCACATAACAGTGTTTGTACCATTAGGACGAACCTCTGCCATAATACCCTTGTCTACTGCGCCTGGGAATACGAAACCACCATTATAATCAGTGTGTTCGCCAATAAGGTTAATACGTCCTGGTGAGAAATAAATGTTTCCAGTCTGGCCGTCGAAATGCTTAATAAAACGGCTTCTTACGAATTCTATGTCCATGTTAGTAATGTTTTAAATGATTGTTAGGGTTTTATGTATATATCTCTTTATAATGGCAAGTGTAATGCCTGCCATTATAAAGATGTATGTTTTAAGCCTTCTTTGAAGGATGTGAGCCTACTAATGCGTAGAAGAGCATGTAAGCCAACATACCAACGATGAGCCAGTAGCTCTGGATGTCGCCTACCTTTGTTGCCATAAGGTTCTGAATCAATGGCATTACACCACCACCAACAACCATGGTCATGAAGAGACCTGAAGCTGTCGCTGTGTATTTGCCAAGGCCTTCGGTAGCGAGGTTGAAGATTACACCCCACATAACTGATGTACAGATACCACAAAGGATGATGAACAATACCTTTGTTGGGACCTCTACTTGGTCGAATGTGCTCTCTGCAAGGTTAGGAATTGAAAGGCTCATCTTTACATCCTCTGGCATGAAGATAGCAACGAGCAAGAGGAGGAGGGCTACTGCTGAGGTTACGGTCAACTGCATACGAGATGATACCTTACCGCTGATGAAGGCACTAACGAAGCGACCTACGAGCATCAACATCCAATAAACACCTGCAATCAAACCTGCTGTTGCTGCACTACCAAGTACACCGCCCTTTGCAACTGGCTCACTGAGGTAGAACAAGAGCTGACCAGGAATACCAACCTCAACACCTACGTAGAAGAAGATAGCAATGATACCGAGCAACAACTGACGATAACGCAAAGCCTCCTTAACACCACCAACGACGTCTGTCTTCTCTGTTTCTGGCTCTGTCAACTGTGTAAACCAAACGATAACGAATGAAGCTGCAAAGATAACTAACGCAATTAACAACAATGGAGTTACTGCCTTGAGTGATGTTTCCTTTGTAATCTCACCAATCATAGAACCTGCGAGCATTGGGTCAGCGTTGCTGCGAGTGAGTTCAACGAACCACCTGTCTGAATCAGCTGGTTACCACGGTTACCACCACCGCCAAGAAGGTTCAACATTGGATTTACAACGGTGTTCAAGATACAAACGCAGAAACCGCAAACGAAGGCTCCGAGCAAGTAAACTACGTATGTACTGATGGCATTACCGTCCATTGTACTTGAGAAAATACTGGATGCCAATACCGAAGAAACCAAGTGCCAAAGCAACAAGAGCAGTCTTCTTATATCCGTATTTTGTAATCATCATACCTGCAGGAATACCCATGAAAAGGTAAGCTGCAAAGTTCATCATGTTACCCATCATACCAGCCCACTCATAGTGCTGCTTCCATATTGTACCAAATGGTGCCGCCATGTTGGTTACGAAAGAGATCATCGCAAATAAGAACATCATGGTGATAATAGCCACCAAGGTTCCTTTCTTGTTAGTTTGATTTTCCATTTTGATATTTCATTTTTTTATTTATTATTTCCTTTTTTTAGATGCTTATTTCTCTACACCGAACTTATAAATCGTTCTCTGTGTGTACTCCTTACATGGCTCTAAGATGACTGAAGGGAAATAAGGATGGTTTGGACTGTCTGGGAAGTGCTGTGCTTCGAAGCAGATAGCACTGCGACGTGGGAAGGTTGCACCATGCTGTCCCTTATAGCCGTCAGCCCAGTTATGGGTATATACCTGAACACCTGGCTCTGTTGTATACACCTCCATAGTTCTGCCACTCTTTGGTTCTTTGATGCGTGCAGCGAATGATAGCTCGCCTTCTTCCTTCTTATTCAGTACGAAGCAATGGTCATAACCCGCACCATTCTTAATCTGCTCGTGGTCAGCATCGATATCCTGACCTACGGTCTTTGGCTCACGGAAGTCGAATGGGGTACCAGCTACCTTCAAGATCTCACCTGTTGGAATTGATGTTTCGTCAATAGGGAGGTAGAAGTCAGCATTAATCTGGCACTCTAAGTCGTCAATCGTTGGTGTAGGATTAGCAATACCTGCCAAAGAGAAGAAACCATGACTGGTAAGATTGATAATCGTTTTTCTTGTTTGTCTTTGCAGAATACTTGATAATGAGTTCGTCGTTATCAGAGAATGAATAGGCTACCCAGACTTCAACTTCGCCTGTATAGCCTTCCTCTCCATAAGAAGAAATGTACTTCAAAACAACGGCGTGGTCGTTAACTTGTACTGCATCCCATACCTTTGCGTTAAAGCCCTCCTTACCTCCATGCAGAGAGTTAGGACCATTATTAATAGCAAGTTTATACTCCTTTCCGTTCAACTGGAAACGACCTTTAGCAATACGGTTGCCATAACGGCCAATAAGTGTTGAAAGATAAGGCTCTGGTGAGGCGATAACCTCTTGTATATTGTCATGTCCTTGAATGACATTTGCTAATTTACCTTCTTTGTCAGGAACCATAATAGCAACAATCGCACCACCGTAATTAGTGACTGCAACCTCATTGCCCTTGGCATTTCTGAGTACATAAAGATCGGTTTTCTTACCGCCTATTGTCGTCTGGAAGTCTTCTTTTTTCAGTCCACACGCGTAGTGTGTCTCTTCGGTATTTACCATGATGTTCTGTTTTTAGTTACTGTTTCAAGACCTGCAAAGTAAATAAAAATAAACGATAACTGCAAACTTAACTTTGAAAATAATAGGGTATGGTGTGTTAAAAACAATTAACATAACAGCTATTTAATCCAAATCGACCATTATGATTTTTATGGAGATTTAATCTCTTATGATCGATTTGGATTAAAAAAATGTCTTTATTCTTTAAGATTAATCTAAGTCTTTTAAACGAAGATAATACCTCGTTTTTTTATAAGGATTCGTGTGCAAATATTGGATTAAATAACCTCTACGTATCCTCTATTTCTTAGCGGGACAAGCCTTAAGCAAAGGATAGTTTGATGTCTCCTGAAACTTTGTTAGCTTATCATACATGTGTTCTAAATCGTCGAATTTCTTTTTGCTGAAGCATTTCTTTGGCAAAAAGGTGTTGTCGGGCTGTTAGGATATGTCTTTATAAATCGTTCCCATTCTTTCTTCACATCATTGTCTAAATGTACGTCATCGTAAGATATAGGGGTGTTATCAAGGCCAAACAAAAAAAGGCATACTGGAGAAATTTATAGTCATCTTGTAGTCTACAGAATAATTCTTTCTGCGTTGGATTTGCCTTTACATAAGCCCTCATATCGAGCAAGCAGATTACCCAACTCTCGCCAAGTTATTATCAGTCCAGCATCTGGGGCAATGTTCTCACTATCCTTCAATAGGTGCCAAAAGTCTTGGTAGTATTTCGGTAAGAGCTTGACATACTTAGTATAGAACTTGGCTGGAGGTGCAAGTTCTACTATTCCCTCTCCCAAATCTTCTACATCTATGCCGTACTTCTTATAATATTGTTCCTTCTGTATTATGGAATCATGTGGCTCTTTCTCATTACCTTCATCATCCATCCCTAAATTCGTAATAGTGGTCAAGGAAATAGCTTTCATGCTCGTTGATTTTAAGTAACTCTTTTTCCACTTGTGTATTAAAATCATCAAAGATTCTACAACGCTCCTCTGGTGTTGCAGCTTCAATTGTAAGGTCAATAACTTGCTCATGAAGTTGAATACGTTTCAGAGGGTCAGTAGTCTTTGCAAGAACCTGTTTTATGCTGTCGATATTAGCTGTTTGTTTTATACTGTCAGCCTTTTGTTTCCTGCTTTATGCTGTCAATATTTTTGTATGTCTTTATCTGATTGCTTAGAGGGATTGTTTTTGACACGCTGTCAATAGTGCAATTCCAGATAAGAGTAAATAAAGAAATCGTTTCATAAGATGATAAATAAGAGTTTTAATAATGATTCTATTTTTGTTCTCATAACTTTATTATGATTCGCAAAGATAGATAAAAAGGAGGAAGTTCCAAATATTTGTGTTTTTATTTCTTTTTCGTGTGATTTCTGTACGATAAAATGCTCTTCTTTATGGATGTGTACGCTCATAGATACTCCGTTTTAGCTTTTTTTCATAACTTTTTATCTAAGCATTCTTTAATGAATAGTATAATTTACGATAGATACATAGCGCACAAATAAGGGTCTTCAGTATTTTGGAGTGATAAGGTTTGCTACTTAGGGTTAGGTTTCTGAGAAAATGTCACACGGAGAAAAGGAGAGGACGGAGGATTATTAAAAACAAAGCAATGGAAGTCACGGAGGTGCCGACGGCACAAAAGAGCGACGGAGCTTGTTTGCCAATTCTATTAGCAATTTATATACAAAGCGTTTACCTCAAAATAGTTATCAAGAATCTGTATGCTACACCTCCGTCGCTCTTTTGTGCCGTCGGCACCTCCGTGACATTGCGTTTCCTCCGTCCTCTCCGTGACTCTGTGTGCCTATTATATAAGACTTTTTAGTTTATCACTCCATATTCGGAAAAACCATAAATAAGCGCTATCTCTGTATGAAATATTATGACAAAACAATGCGTTTGATGTCTTACTTTTAGGTTAAAAATGGCGTTTTCGATTACTCTTGTAACTATCAAGTAATCAGGTAGTTGAAGAATAACGTTGTGAAAAGGTGCTTAATTGGACTTCAAAAGGGCGTTAGTTAGACCTCAAAAGGGCACCTTTTGCAAGCCAATTAGCCTTAATTCAAGCGCAATTAAGCACCAATAAAATTTTGGGTTGTGATTTTTCTTTACAATATGGGTGTGGGGTTGGTTTCTTTCTTGGTTCTTCCGAGATATGGAGTAATCAACTAAAACTCTTATGTAATAAGTCACACAGAGTTACGGAGGGGACGGAGGTAAGGGTAATGTTACGGAGGGGCGAATGGCACAATGAGGGACAAAGGTGTAGTGTACAGCCTCCTGATGCCCTTTTGGGGTAAACGCTTTTACATATAAATTGCTAATAAAATTGGCAAACTATCTCCGTAGCTTCACACACCAGCGGTGTCTCCGTGACTTCCATTGCTTTGTATTTAATAATCCTCCGTCCCCTCCGTGACTCTGTGTGATACTTCGTCAGAGTCCCTAAATTTAGGCTACCCTCCTTATCTCTCTAAACTTCTGAAGCATAATCACAAAGGTAAATACCATGTGCATCGTCAGGCAACAAGGTTTACGCCTTACTTCTTTCTTGCCACATACCTATCATATAATGGTTTTGAAAAATAGGGGAACGGGGTGCGTTTTATATAGCTCTGTAAGATAATCCTTAGCTGTGTCGCTGTAGCTGTAATCTCCTTTCTGAGTGAGCAGTTTTTTAAGTATTTGGTAGCTCCAAGGGGCAGGGTAGGCACAAAGAAGTTGGAGGACCCTCATCAGCATCATAGTATTCTTGTTTGATGGTAGCTTGACAAGCAGCCTTAGCATACCACTCGAAGGCAGGGTCGTTCCAGTTGCTGATGGCTTCACATGCCTCATAGGAGCATTCACCTGCTTTCTTTAGATTGTCTTTCAACAACTTGTTGATACGCTGTCGGTCATTGGGATTCTTGTATTGAGCGAGGAGAGGGAGGATAGCATCATTCCCCTTGTCGGCTTCTTCGATGACTGTGGCATAATAAATCTTATGGGGTTTGAAGTCTATGGGCAGTCCATCTTCAAAGCCATAGTGCTTCATATAATCGAAGAAGATGAGGCTGTCAAGGGAGAAACGCAGCTGGTTGGATAGTTTAAGTTCGTAGCCATCGTACCTATAGACAGAGAGGGCAGCGCGATAATAAGGCTCTTCAAATCCACTACATCCAGACTCCAACTCTACGTGTGTCGTATCTTTTAATGCCTGTTTCAATACATCAAATACTTGATTGTCAGCCTTCTTCAGTAGAATTCTGTATGCCCAGAGCCTTGCTATGCGTGAAGTATCGGTATTAGCAATCTCCGCTAACTGTTCTACCGTTGTGTGACGGCTGAGCTGATCGGCATAATCTAATTGTTCAGACCGCCTTCCCTGCGTAACCGATACCCCTTGAAAGTGCCATATACTGACAGTGGTGGAAGGAATCGAGTGCCACCATAGCACTATCAGATAACCTGTCTGAAAACATTGTGCAAGAGCCGTAGCCACTGCCTAAAACTATCAGTGTGAGGACTGTTGCGATTAAAAGGTAAGCGCCTTGTTTGACTTTTTATTTTCATTCTTTTGGACCTTTTTATTCTTTGAACTTTGAGGTTCAGCCTTTGAACTTTGAGGTTTGAACTTTGAACTTTTATGATTTGAGTTTATAGCTTTGAATGGTTGGTGTTTTGAAATATTATTACAAAATAGATGAAGGAATGTCTGTAAAAAGGGTTAAAACGAGCTTTTAAACATCCTTGTAAGTGTTTTGTAATCAGTTGGTTGCAAAATCGCGCTTTCTAAAAGGTGCTTAATAGGACTTCAAAGGGCGTTAGTAAGACCTCAAAGGGCACCTTTGCAAAGCCAATTGGGCGTTAATTGAAAGCCAAAGACCATGTCTTGGTTGTTAAGGGTGTGAGTTTACAAAGTATACGTGTGATAGCTTAAAAGAAGAGTAATGTTTTTGTGGGAATAAGACTTCACTATATTTCTCAATCAGCGGTCGGAAGACTTGAGAAACGTTCCCTGTTTCGCTTGTTGTTCAAGAAAAAGCCTTTATATCTGAGAAGTTCTTGTATTTTTCTTCTTGAAATCATATCTTTAAGAATGTCATAGCTCCACGGTGCGAGGTAGCTCCAAAGGAGGCTGATGTAACGAGTTTCACCGTAAGTGTGTCTTCTTTTTGGCTGCTGTCTTGGCAGATGGTCTTTACATACCATTCAAAGTCTGGCTTCTCCCACGCCTTAAGGCCAATAAGATTCGTTGGTCATTTCCCCATTCTTCTTCAAATCGCGCTTCAGAAACTTATTGATTCGAGGCGATATCGTTCTTGTTCTTGTATCGAGCAAGGAACATTAATGCTTGTCATTGCCTTTGTCAGCCTCTTTGATGAGATGGTTGGGTAATAGGAGTTTGAGTGGTTGGAGGTCCTGAAGGAAGGCTTCTTCATATCCATATTTTTCATATAATCAAAAGAACACTAAGCTGTCAATGGCTGCATATGTTCAGGCAGGGTCCTCGTCTACGTTACTATAGTAGACGCTGCGAGAATAGAACGGTGGAAGGGAACTTTGAATTCTTCTTCAGAGCTTGGTATACAGTTTACTCTTGTTGCGTCGTTTATAGCCTCGTTTAAGAATGTTGAATATTTGCCCATTGGGTTTTCTCCAACAGGATTTTGAATGCCCAAAGGCGTGTGATGCGCTGAAGGACTTGTTTGGGCAAGCTCAGCCAACTGGTCGCTTGTAGCATTGTAGCGCAATGAGTCACGCATATCAAATTGCATTAAACGATATAACTATCGTGCCCTACAGTCTCATCCTCAGAAAAAGAAAGTCTCGCTTGTTTGAAAGGCGTCAAGAGCCATTCTAAGTGTTTTAAGCGACTCTTCCATTTGTGGTCTTCCACTCTGACAGTACGTCTTTCCTTTGAGATATCTGTCGTACAGTGGTTGGAAGATAGGAGGATGAGGTCCTTCCTTAGCATACTTTATAAAGTGTTCCTTTATTTCGTAGAATGTTACTATATCTGTCTTTGCCGGAAAGGATATCTTTCGAGAAGTTGATAGCTCCAAGGCGCAGGATATTGCCAAAGAAGAGGGAAATACTCTCTTACGCTAAAGTAATCTGGTTTACAATAACGGCTTGACAAACGCTTTTTGCGTATTCTTCAAAAGTCTGGTTTGCCCCATTCTTCGAGGATTTCACGGGTATCGTATGTCAGTCGCTTGTTCTCCTCAAAGTCAGCTTGCAGCAACACGGATGTGCTGTAAGTCGTTAGGATTCTTATATTTGATGAGCAATGGCAGGACTTCTACCTGTCCGTTGTTGGCAGCTTCGACTACAGCTGCATAGTATTTCTGTTTAGGTTTGAAAGTGTTCGAGTATTCCATAGGAATATCATAACGCTCTCATATAGTCGAAGAAAGCTAAACTGTCAATCGCCTCTTGCATTTCTTCTGTCTGACTATTCACTTGATCAAAATAGTAGAGAGAAAGCTCTGAGGTTATAAGGTTCCTTGGTATATAAACAATAACTCATCTGCTCAGTCTCTGTGGTGTCGTTGATAGTTGCTTTCAGGACATCATAGACTTGCTTGAGGTTTTTCTAACAAGATTCTTAACGCCCAAAAGACGTGTGGCAGGATTTAGAATTTGTCTTAGCTATCTCGGCTAACTGGTCTGGTGTGGCATGACGGCGCAGCCAAACAGCGTAGTCAAATTGTTTAGAGCGATGATGTTCTGGACCAGAGTACGTAGTAGCAGCAAAGATATTATACTTGTTTGTGGAGTCGATAGCCATCTGAATGCTGTCTGGCATCTCGTGCACATCAGTCTTTACGACTTTTGAAATCCTGCCAGAAGTGTTATAGAGAGAAAGCGTTGCGACAAGGCAAATCAGGTTGTTTAAAGTTGAACTTTTTAATTCTTTGAACGTTGAGCATAGAACTTTTCGAACTTTGAGGTTTGAACATTGAACTTTATGATTAGCGACTACAATTTCTCGAATAACTACGAATCATTTATTATACTTTTGAACTTTTGAACTTTATGATTTTAAACTTCGAAACAACTACGATAGCGCTAATGGCACGAATCCTTATTGATTCTTTGGGGTTTGATGTTTGAACATTGAACTTTATTATTTGGGTTTATAGCTTTTTCTTTCTCATAGTAAGTAATCATATTTATGAATTACTATTCTTGTTATTCAGTCAGTGTATAGCCGAGTCGGGCGTTAAGTCGGTGAGCAGTTGTTCTATCTTCTTCCTCCTTTCAGAATCTATTCCGTTGTCGCGAAGCTGTTCGATGACACGGACAGGGGGAATGGTGTCAGTGAGCCATGGGTCTCCTACTATCCTTGTAGGGCAATAGAAAGCGATGACATTCAATGAATCGTAAACCTTGATAGAGTCGGGACTGCCGTAACTATAGAATGATATTCTCTTTTCTGTTAGTCCGTTAACTTTATAAACACCTATCAAGTCGCTGTTAAAGAAGTCGTACTCTCGTCTTACGAGGTAATCACCGTCTTTGCAAAAAGCAGGTGGAGGGGAGAAAAATGTCGCCCCCAATGACTTGAAGGAAAATAGCAAGTAGCCAAAGCCCCTATGCCTATCACCCCACTGTAAAGGCGTATCACCAACTTTCTTTTGCTTTTTCGTGCTGCAATCATCAGTGCAATCGGTGACAGAAGAGCAGTCCAAATTGGTATGTAAGTCAGTCCCCAGCGCAGGTGTACGTCTTCGGGCAGTAGGATATAAATCAGCCCACAGAGGAATATTGCACCAAGGTGTAAGCCCATTGCAAGCGATAGTTCTTTGCGTTGAACAAAGTCTTTTATTCTATTCCATTGCGGTTTTTGCATATTGTTAAAGTTAGTTATGGGACAAATTTACGTTTTTCTACATTAATAAGCAAGTGTTTGTTATGTTTTTTTGTGGTTCTCACTATCTTTTCTTTTTCTCATTCTCCGATATAGAAGAGCCTTTTCTCATACTCCTTCGAAGTGGTGGATAACGCTTTGAAAAATCATTACATAAATTCAAGTAGAACCCCTATAAATAAGGATAAAAACACATATAAAAAGCGTGTTTATAACCAACAGGAAATCAGTTAGTTATAAAGTATCATCAGAAAAAGGTGCCTAATTGGACTTCAAAAGGGCGTTAGTTAGACCTCAAAAAGGGCACCTCTTGCAAGTCAATTAGGCATCTTTTAGAAGCCAAAAAGAGCATGTATTGGTTTTTGTGTTGTATGAAAATAGTTTACAAATAGCAATATATGAGAATTAGTTGTTTGCAGAAGACGGATAGGTTTAGTATCTATTTGCATTTTTATCTTGTAGTTTATCCTCCTTTGTAAGACCAAGTCATTTGAGATATTAATACCCTACAAGCGTATAAATCTTTACCCTATCTCTACTCTATGAATTTAACAGACGAACCCCTCTTGTTTATAAAGTGATTGCAGAATAACTACTAAGTAGTTTTTTTGTGTTAACTATGTTTAAAAATCGCAAAAAAATAAATAGGTTGTGGAGAAATACCTGCTGTTTTTTTCGTAATTTTACCCCCAAAATTCATTTAAGGCATGAGTAACAACTCTGTTACATGCCGCATAATTGGAAATAGATGAAGCAAAAGACAACGATAAAACTTATCTATGCGTGGACACTTCTTTTTTTGTGTTCACTTCTATGCTTTTGCTCAAAGATTTCCACTATCATAACACTTCTTATCACGGTTCAGACAAGGCTTCTGTAAGCCATAATGCTTCGTTGAAGCAGGTTTGTAGCACTTGTGACTTCACAATGCACGAGTCTGTCGAAGCTAAAGCAACAGTTTTTCCAGCCTGTTGTAGCGATAAGTTGGGTCCCAAAACGTATATTTACAGAACAAACTGTCTATCAGGCTGTTGTCTCAATCAATAGCCATTCGCCTCCGACAGTGGGCTAATCATCACCTTATTTATATGGGATTGGTGTGCACTAAGGTGTGCATACATGTCCGTAAGACAAACTTTTTCGTAGGTTCTTTGCCCATTTAAGGGGCGAAAGGACCGTCTATTGACATTTAATATTTAGTCTATGATGCTTAAATTAAAATTAGACAGGCATCAGTGGGCTGGTGTTTTATTCGCATTGCTGTGTTGGTGTATGCCGTTAGCTGCACAGCATGAGAATACCGCTAAGCCCACTCATGATTCCATTTGCCTAAGTGAAGTTGTGGTTTCTACTCGTCGCCAGATGATGAGTGTAAACCAAATAGGCAGTCAAATCAATCAAACCGCCATTACAAATGCTATGGGACGCTCCTTGGGTTCATTGCTTGAGGGGGTCAGTGGTATAAGTTCTATCCAGACAGGAACAATTGTTTCAAAGCCTGTGATACATGGAATGTATGGCAATCGCATACTCTTGGTGAGCAATGGTGCACGTTTGACGGGTCAGCAATGGGGTGCAGATCATGCCCCAGAAGTAGATAAAAACAGTTATAGTAACATTGAAGTGGTGAAGGGCGCAGATGCTGTAAGATATGGTTCAGAGGCACTTGGCGGTATTGTTCTTATGCAACCTTCCCCCTTACCTTATGACGTCAGTGGTCTTCATGGTATGGTAGCGGGACTTTATGGCACCAATGGCAGACGCTTTGGAGCCTCAGGTTATGTTGAAAAATAGCTTTAAGTGGCATGGCAACTGGGCGTGGCGTTTACATCTGAATACCGAGAATGGAGGCGACAGAAGTACGGCTCATTACCTGCTAAACAATACCGGAATGCGTGAAAACGACCTCTCCCTCGCCTTAGGTTATAGGCGTGGAGCGTGGCGATTAGAGACAGGTTATAGTCTGTTTGCACAGAAATTAGGGTGTTATGCAGAGTGCACAGATGGGTAACGAACAGCTGTTACAAGAGCGTATCCGCCTCGGTCAGCCTGTCGACTTCACACCTTTCAGTCGGCATATAGACTATCCTTTTCAGCAGATAACTCATCATAATGTCTATTTCAAGGCGTTTTTTGATCACGAAAAGATAGGACATTTTGCTTTTCAATCAACCTTCCAGCAGGACAATCGACGCGAAAACCGCATCCGACGTTTGAACCATTCGGACATTCCTACCGTCAGTTTGCACTTGAATTCGTTGCAGAACTCACTCGTATGGAACAAGGGTTATCAGCATTGGAAGAGTGAAGCGGGAGCGCAACTGCTGATAACTGATAACACGAATGAGCGTGGAACGGGCGTTGTTCCTATCATTCCGAATTACACGGAGGTAGCTTTCGGACTCTATGCGCTGCAGAAATACACTGCTGATCGATGGGGAATGGAGGCTGGAGTGCGCTTCGATGGACAGCAAACGAAGGCTGACGGCTATGATTGGACAGGGCGAAGATATGGCGGAAAGCGTGACTTTACGAACTTTACTTATAGTCTTGGTGGTCATTATCACATCAATAAACAACTGAAACTGACGTCACATTTCGGTGTAGCTTGGCGTGCCCCACACGTCTATGAGTTGTATAGTAATGGCAACGAACTTAGTTCTGGTATCTTTGTGAAGGGCGATTCAACCCTTCTTTCAGAGCAGAGTTACAAGTGGATTACCTCATTGAAATATGCAAGTAAGTACTTTGATGTTCAGCTCGATGGCTATCTTCAGTGGATTAATAACTACATCTTCGACCAGCCAACAGGGCGAAATATCACGGTCATATCGGGTGCTTATCCCTGTATTCCAGTACAGACAGACACGTGCTTTCTTCCAAGGTGTCGACTTAGATGCCCACGTTCGCCCCGTATCGTCGCTTGATTATCATCTTGTTACGGCAATGATTTGGGCACGTGAGATGCCTTCTCACGCCTATCTACCTTATATTCCGAGCTTCCGTCTGACCCATTCGCTGACGTGGTCGCTGCCTTTCTTCAAGGCTTTCTCACCTAAGTTAGGACTCACTCATCGCTTTGTGGCTAAGCAAACACGCTTCAATCCTGCCACAGACCTCATCGCAACGAGTCCTGATGCCTATCATCTCATGGGCTTTGATGTTAGCTTCTCGGTGCCAATGCGTGAGGGACAGTCACTTCGTGTGGGACTGATGGGCGACAATATCCTTAACCGTGAGTACAAGGAATACACTAACCGCAGCCGCTACTATGCCCATGATATGGGGCGTGATGTGCGCTGTATGATTACATGGAACTTCTAATTAAAAAATAAAAAATGATGAAAACAAAGAGATTTATAAATGGTCTTGTGCTTGCTTTCAGTGCAGTAATGACCATGCTGTTCGTGGGTTGTAACCCAGAACAGCCTGAGAATGAGAAAGAAAACAAACTCCATGAAGACCCTGTTCGTGCTGTCTTTACACTGCAGGAAGGAACACTCGACAATGCTTCTGCCTTCGACAATACGCCAAAGATGGCTAACTTCAAAGCCGCTTCAGTTCCTGCTCAAGTGATAGAGTGGGAGACAACGGCTGGTCAAGGCTGGCATGTGACGAGTGCAACGAAAGTCGTTCAACGTAAAGAATAGCGTGGACAATCCCTTCTGTCGTTTACCTTTTTGAAGATGGAGTATTATAATGCAAAGGGCGAAATGATGAACAGTCAGTTCTACAACCTTGGTCAGGACAAGATTCATCAGCACTTCTTCTCAATGTTTAAGCAGGTGATGTATGAAGGACAGATGAGCTCTGTGCGTGTCACAAACAAAGCAGAACTGCCTTACGACTACCGCTATATCGACGAGTTGAACGGCACTTTCATTGGCGACACGAACCCTATGGGCTTCCAAGGTCTTATCAAATTCGTGAAGCCTGGACGTGAGTTTACACTCTCTGTCGACCTGCTTCACGCTGCAGGAAGTAAGTTTGGTGACGACGGAAAGGCCTCTCCTTTCTACAATCCAGCTGGAAAGTTGCTTAGCACTGGACTTTGGGATATCAACGTTAAACTGCCTATCGTGATTGATGGACAGTCTACTGAGCAGAGTGAACTCGACCCTTCGCTTATCAATCCTGCAAAGGCGGTGATCGAAATCTATAATGGTCACTCCATGGTCCACATGCTTTTCATCAGAACCCAACACCAAAAAGAATTGAAGTATATCGGTCGTAACTATAAACTTACCTATACTTTGGAGAATGGAAAATGGGTGGCTGACCCACAGAATGGTAAGAGTGTGAATCTTATGGGTAGCAGTCAGGACCATTATGTGTCAGCTTTTTGTCATTCACTACTACGACAAGGCAGGTAACGAAATTACCTCTCAAATTGTCAATAATGGTGAAGACAGCCACTATCAGCACTTCTTTATGGTAGATGATATTCGCCCTTCTTATGGCGGAAAGAAGGAGACAACGGACGTTAACTCTACTGATTTCTTTTAAGTATGTCTACTGTGATACGGACCCATGGAATAAGACTAACAAGTTTGATGGTGCTAAATTCACTGGTCAGTCGAACCCTATCGGACACAAAGGCTACTTTAAGTTCTTGCGTACGCATAAGCAGTTTAACCTCGAAATTCGCCTGATGCGCGCTCATAACTCTAAGTTGATCAATGGCGAAGCAAGTCCTTTCTGTGCGCCAACCGCCCGTCAGTTGAAGGAGGAAGCATGGCTGCCAACCATCGTCGTACCGATGAATATCTATATGGACAGCGATGAGCGCGAACTGGATGAAAAGGTTTACGATACTGATTACGATAAGTTAAGCGACAATGCAAAGGATTATTCAGAGAGTAACTTGGTGTCAATCCGTTCACTGATGGATGCCTTTGGAATAACCGATATCAAGACTGCTGTCCTCGATTTCTGGTGGAATTTCCACGGAGATAGCAAGCACAGCGATGCTGGTTTCTGGTTCTAATCGCAAGAATTTAAAGACTTATTCCTTCCTCTCTTAATATCGAGAGAGAAGGAAATAATATGGGAGACAGAAAGTATTTACGCGCTTTTCTGTCTTCTGTATTTCTGTATTATTGTAAAAAAACCTTTCATATACTCGATTTAAAAAAACATCATCTTTTGCCTTTGAAAAAGACGCCCTTTTGGCTTGCAAAAGATGCTCTTTAAGCCCCTTACTAACGCCCTTTTTGAAGTCTTACTAACGCTCTTTTGAAAAACCGCTTTTTGCAACTATCTGAACACGAGAGGGTTATAGCGATGTTTAAAAATACTCGTTTTTAGTCTTTTATTCCACCTTTTTTTCTTGCTATTTTGTAACAATATTTCATAACGTTGTGCGGATGAATTTTTCTCACAGAGGGCACAGGTTTACGGTGATATGATTTTGTTTCCTAACAGCTTTTTATTTTTCTTATCGGCATCTTGTCTGTCTTTGTAACTTGACGTAGCCCACTACGTCTGCGCCTAAAAGACAAATAATCTGCTCAATGATAAAACAAAAATATGTTTAGGCTCTAATAATCGATTTGGGTTAAAAATACCTATTAGTAAGTATTGACAAGATGGAAATCTTCGCCTATCTTTGCAGCAAAAAAATCGACAGAATGGAGAAACGATTAGTATGCCATAGAACGTCAAGTGGAAGAAAGCGTATTGCAGGTTGAATGCAATACGCTTTTTTTATGAACAAAAACAAGACATTGTCCGTTAATAAGGCTATTATGAAAAACATTAAAAGAAGGGACAGTAGATATTTAGTGGGGATAGGCATATAGTTTGGCAAGCCTAAAAAGAAAGAAACTTTTATCTACAACTCCTCTTAAGTTAGCCCTAAATAGTTTTATTTTTGCATTGAAGGATTCCGCAGCAGCGTTTGTAGATCTGTTAATATAAAAGTTAAGTATGTCTTCGTAATGACTCGTAGAAAGTTGCAGCAATGACATTAAAGGAATGAAAGCCAGCTTCTGCGACATTATTATACCATTTGCCAATGATAGTCTGGCTGCATCTTTGATAGTATTCTTAGCAAAAATCATTCTTAGCGAATGTGATAAACCGTAAGCCTTCTTAATGTCAGGATATTCTCTGAACAGTATTTTGGCTCTTAGTTTCTGTTCATCAGTCCATTTCTCTGATGATTTGAACAACAGGTACCTACTTCTTACCAGCAGTTCACTACGTGTATCTCCATTTTCAAAAGTCAGTGGTTGATACGCTATCTTTTCTAACTTTGCATTCTCTTTCTCGTCATTTGCTTGCTGTAAAGCTGCCCAGCGATACTCTATTCTCATCTGTTGCACGGCATCACTTGCAAGTTTCTGTATATGAAAGCGATCAATCACTCGTTTAGCCTTTTGGAAAACAATGCCTTACAATCTTACGCATACTATCGGACAAGTCCAAGGTGACCTCTTCTACGGCTTCCCGTTTCTTTTCATCTATCTTATCCAATACCTTGCAGACATCCAAGGATTTGGTTCCAGCAACAATGGCTACAAGACATCCTTGCTTGCCGTGTTTGTCCCTAATAGTGATAATCGTATAGAGTTCACCATTGGACAAGGATGTCTCGTCTATTGCTATATTCTTACCAATATTATCCCTCAAAGAGAAGCCACTTCTGAGCATGAGACAACTGATTCCAGGACCTGTAACCACTTAATGTTTCCTGTATTGTTTCTCAAAACTACGTCCATTGATATGATAGAATTCCTCAAGCGTACGGCAGGGTCACTGGGGATGTCTCCATACGTCTCTTTTAAAAAAGCTCCGAACTCTTTGGAATAACGAGTGCCGGAGGCTGTAATATCAATCTGCAAGGGAAGAGAGAAACTCTTACCTGTACGGATATCTATCCAGCGACGTCGACGAAGAACCAAAATAACCTTATGATCACGAATCGGAAAGTCCGTCACCTCGACAGCTTCCATAAAGCCTTTTGATTCAAAATGAAGATCTTCGGAAAGTTCTTTCTCCATCTTCTCATCAAGATAAATACGTAACAATGAAGTATCAGACTCTATCTTAACAACAGAGAAATAATGTAATACATCACTGGGTAAAACGAATTCGGCTAACTGATATAGATATTTTTTTCTTCCATGATACAAAGGAAAGAAAAATATATTAATTAAGAAAATTTCCCCACCTTTTTCTACTGAGCCAAAAGAAGACGTGCGGAGTAGGATTGTCATGGCTGCCCGCAGTGAGTTTTATTAAGTGTGGTTATAGGAAGACATCGATGCGTACAATCTCGGCTAAAGTCTGGTGTTGTGCTGGGGAATATATACAACTATTTTTAAGACAAAGGACGATATCTTCTGTGCTGTCCTTCGTCCGCTGCTCTCTGTGATAGGCGAGTGTATGGCGGAGCACAGCAAAGGGTGAGCACGAGGAAAAAGCGTCTTGACTTCTCTCGACAACGGCAGAAGGAATTCTATCGAGTATGCTTCGCATTATCTTCTTATATAAGGAGGAGTTGAGGCTACTGCTCTTTGAGTCGCAGGGCACCTCCTTAGAGAATTTCCGTGAGACCTTTATCGACGAACAGGTGGCGATAAGTAGGACTTACATGGAGCAGGTGGAGACGAGTGTGTCGCCCTCTTCTTTCGTATCAGCGCCTCTACATGGCTGACGATTATCGGTGAGATTGTGTCAAGACCCGACCTTCAGCAAGAGGAGGTGAGGCAGGCTCTGACCGAATATATACGCTACAACACGGCTGGGTGGCTGGAACTCATAAAACAATAAGTAGGTATGAAGAGATTAATCCTTATCACGATCGTGTGTCTGTGTCCTCTGCTCGTGGCAGCCCAACGGCTGTTAAGGGTAAGATCATGGAGAAAGAGACGTCGACTCCCTATCTGTGGAGCATGCATAGCAGTCAAGGGAACGAAGCAGAAGACCCTCTGACAAGGCTGGCGACTATCAGCTGACGGTTCCCACAGCGGGTGCTTACACGATAGAGGTGTCGGCAGTAGGCTACAAACGGCTGAGGGAGGTCGTTGCGGTGGGTGGTGATGCGACAAGAGACTACTATCTTGAACCCTCATCAACCTCGTTGCGTGAGGTTGTCGTGCGGAGTTCGGCACAGAGTGCAGAGATAAACCAGATACGGCAAAGCCCCTATGGCCGTGACAGTTGTGGACGGTGCAAAACTGAGAGGACGGTCGAGTAGCATTGAGGAGATACTGACGAGGACATCAGGAATTAAGGTTCGGAAGGCAGGTGGACTGGGGTAGTGCGTCGCGCATCTCGGTACATGGCTTAGAAGGGAAGCGTGTGGCGGTATATATCGATGGGTTCCCACTGAACAGTCCCTGACGGTTCGTTCGATATTAACGACATCCCGATAGACGTCATCAAGTATATCGAGGTGTATAAAGGAATTGTCCCTGCGGAGTATGGCGGAGACGGTTTAGGAGGCGCCATCAACATCGTCACACGAGAAGACGAGTGCGACTTGGTGGGCTTCACACAGGAGTTAGCATCCTTTGGGACGGTGAAGACGCTCGTAAGTGGACAAAAAGCTCTTTCACCCGACCGGGGATATTATTTCAACGTGGCCTTCTTTTAAGAATAAGTCGAAAAACGACTATATGATGTCGTGGCCAGTGTTCGAGACCAATCTGCCAGCATCGGCCTATAGAAAAGGTGAGACGTCGGAACGACTATTACGAAGCCAATTTCTATCATGTGGGATAGGGTTTAGGAAGCTCTACTTTGATAAGTTCGACTTAGAATGTGCCTTTTATCAGAACAAGAAGGGGATACAGTCGCTAAATTTCGACGCTCGTCATGCCTATACAAAAGGGATAAATATCATGCCAAACCTCGTGTTGGAGAAACAAGACTTCCTCGTTAAAGGATTAGATATGAAGTACACTATCGTCACACCTATCATCCGCTCGAATATGACAGACACCGCCACTACGAGGAGACAATGGGACGGAACAGTCACGCAAGCCGTAGGAGAGACGGAGGACAACCTATTCAACGAGTCGCATGATCGGCAGTTTGAGGTGAGGAGTAAGTTTAACTTGAAATATACACGGGGTCGGCACACCCTTAATCTCAATGACCAATACGCCTACTCGGCTTATACTCCCTAAGGACGAACGCATGAAAGACTATCTTGGCTTTGACCCCAGTGCCTCATCCAAGTAGGATGACTGCTAAACAACATCGGGCTCAGTCATCTGTTTGTCTCGGCTAATCATCGGTTTCAAAAACGCATTGACACTCAGCATCTACTACCTTAACTCGAGGATTTACAGAACCAGTGACGCACTGTCGAAAGGGCAGGCAACAGACGAGTTAGCACCGAAGCAGACCCGTGTGGAACGGTCGTATTATGGCTTCAGTGAGGGCTTCAGCTATGAACTATGGAAGGATGTGCGGGTGAAGCTGTCGTTCTCGCATAACGTGAGGATACCCTGATACGGGCGAACTCTTTGGTAATGGGGTGAGCATCAAACCGTCGGTCAACCTGCAGCCAGAGGTGGGGAATAATCTGAACCTTGGTTTTATCGTCGATAGAAGAGGACTGTGCGGACTCGTGAGGGTGCAGTGGGAGACGAATTTCTACTATATGATGATGAAGAACATGATAAGACTCTTCCCTGCTGACACACGTTCTATCTATACGAACTTAGGGAAGACAAGGACCATCGGAATGGACACCGACGTGAAAGTGGACGTCACACGCAATGTCTATCTCTACTTTAATCTCACCTTACAGGATATCTCGAGACAGGCAAAGATGGTTTAATGACGAACAAGGAACGAGCAACCCTACCTATAATAAGCACGTCCCTAACATCCCTGCCTTTTTACTATAACTATGGCATGGAGTACCATGCAGAGGGCTTGATAGGGCGCCGAGAGCTGTCGAGAGTATATATCGACGTGTCGCATGTGGGCGAGTTTGACTGGGGATGGCAGATGAGTTCGCTCGCAGAGGAGCGTAGGAAATGGCGTATCCCATCCAATGATGTCTTCACGATAGGCCTCCAACAGTCTTTATGGCATAATAATATGTCACTGAGCCTTGAGTTAGAAAACGTCTTCAACAAGGAGAACTACATGGAATTTAAGATGCCTCTGCCCGGAAGAACATTAAAGGCAAAACTACGCTTCAACCTGTTCAGAGACAAACTGGCAGGTGGGGCAATGAGCTTATAATTATTAACTTCTTTAATCAAAACACAATGAAACATTATTTCTTAACCGCAGCTATAATGCTGCTCACGACTGTCGGACTACTATCTTGCGACAAAGACTCACCTGACACACCGCCTACACCGGCCAAGACGGAGATGGGCTTCGTCCATAGTGTTAACATCGGAGACAATACATACGTAAGTGTTTTTCAAAGACATGAACGTTGGTTCGCTCAATACCGATAATGCGCTGGTGATGCCGAAGGGTGCTTATACCTTCGTATATAAGGGGAAAGTGTATATAACCGACACCGAACACATCTATAAATATGCCCAGAAAGAGGGAAAGTTAGTGCAGGAGGGGAATACTATCCTACTCCCAAGTGGGGCTGCAGCAATGTACATCACCTTTGCTTCCGACCATAAGGCATACGTCTCTTGTTCTGGTTTAGGAAAGGTAATCATCATCAATCCTACCACAATGGAGAAGGTTGGAGAGATTGACTTGGCGGAGTACTCCTTGGGGAAAGCCGCTGGTGACAATAATCCTGAGCCTGCCGCATCTGTCATAAGAGACGGAATACTCTACGTGGCACTTAGCCAGATGAAATCTACATACGTCTGTGAAGCAGGGGCTTACGTGGCTTTGATTGACACAAAAACCGATAAACCTATCAAAGTCGTTAGTGATCCTCGTGTCTCAATGGCCTCTGGTGAGTCGCCAGCTGGCGACCCTTTCATCGATGAGAAGGGTGATATCTATTTTTTTATTGTGTAGCGATGTTCGGCTATCAGCCTGGTATCAAGGAGGATTTCTGCGTATTAAGAAAGGAGAAACAGACTTTGATAAATCTTACTGCTTTCACCCTTGCGGATGTTAACTTAGTAGGGTGTCAAAGGCAATAAAGACGTCGTATGCGTACATGAAGGTCTATGGCGGCAACGGAAAGGTGTATGCTTACCTGAACATTCCAGGTGCTGCAAGCAATCCACCAGACTATGTTCACGATAAATGCTTCCAACCTTTCGAGATTAATCTCTACAGTAAGAGCTGTACAAAGTTAGACCTCTCTGCCACAACTGGGTGGGCTGCAACCCTCTGTAAGTCGGGTAATGATATCATCTTCGGTATGTCCACCGATCAAGGCATGGGCTATTCCGTCTATCATCCAGCCACTGCCACCTACGAGATTCTCAAGGTAAAAACCTCTGGTGCACCATATTTTGTGCATGAGTTGAGGTAGTTTGTGTACATATCGAATCTACAGAAAGAGTAGTAGTCCTTCCCTTGAGGGTGTCTCAATTTTGATATACCCTCAAGGGAAGGGACTCGCTTGGTGGTTGCTGGTGGCTCTTTGTGTGATTGGGGGGAGATATTCCTTCTTCCCCTTTTCTGATTTAACCCAAATCGGTTGTTAGGAAACAATACCATAGTAATAAGAACGATATATATAGTGGTTTAATGACCGATTTGTGTTTAATTCCATTTTTTTTCTTATCAACTTTGCTTTTGTGCCATTTATTTGTTATCTTTGCGCTTAGATTTAAATAAAAAGGAGTTCTAAGACTATATATGGGCAAAATAAAGACAATAGGTATTCTGACCTCTGGCGGTGACGCCCCTGGAATGAACGCAGCAATACGTGCTGTGACCAGAGCCGGCATCTATAATGGTTTTGAAATCAAAGGTGTCTATCGTGGTTATGAGGGATTGATTACGGATGACATTAAGCCTTTTACCACTGAGAATGTTAGCGGTATTATCGGTCAGGGCGGTACGATTCTCAAGACGGCACGCTCAAAAGGTTTTAAAACGATGGAAGGACGTCAGCAGGCATACGATAACCTTGTTAAGGAGGGTATTGATGCGCTGGTTGTCATTGGTGGTAATGGCTCGTTGACGGGTGCGATGATGTTTGCACAGGAGTTTGATTTCTGTTGCATCGGTCTGCCAGGGTACGATAGATAATGACCTCTATGGTACGGATAGCACCATCGGTTATGACACGACGATGAACACAATTATGGAGTGTGTCGACCGTATTCGTGATACCGCTCAGAGTCATGAACGCATCTTCTTTGTAGAGGTGATGGGACGTGATGCTGGTTTCCTTGCACAGAACTCGGCTATTGCCAGCGGTGCAGAGGCAGCGATTATTCCAGAAGACTCTACTAACGTCGACCAGTTGGGTCGCTTCATGGAACGTGGTATTCGTAAGTCTAAGAGAAGTTGTATCGTCATTGTCTCTGAGAGCCCTAAGTGTGGAGCTATGTATTATGCTGACCGTGTACGCAAGGAGTTCCCTGATTATGACGTACGTGTGTCAATTCTTGGTCACTTGCAGCGTGGTGGTCGTCCCTTCTGCACGTGACCGTATCCCTTGCAAGTAGTACGGGTGTTGGTGCTATTGAGGCCATTATGCAGGGACAACGTAATATTATGGTAGGTGTTAGAAACAATGAGGTGGTTTATGTTCCATTGTCTGAGGCAATCCGTTCAGATAAGCCTTTCGACAAGAAACTTATTAAGGTGCTCGACGAGTTGAGCATCTAAGAAGGGTCTTTCCACCTTATTTATATATAGAGGAAATAATAATAAAAAAACAACAAAGATATTTATGTCACAGATTAATGGGCGCATCTCCCAGATTATCGGTCCAGTTATCGATGTCTACTTTGATACCAAGGAGAGAATCCTGAGAAGGTTCTGCCAAAGATTCATGATGCCCTACGCGTAAAACGTGCGAATGGGCAGGATTTGATTATCGAGGTACAGCAGCATATTGGTGAAGACACCGTGCGCTGTGTGGCTATGGATAATACGGATGGTCTGCAGCGTAACCTTGAGGTTGTGCCAACAGGCAGTCCTATCGTTATGCCAGCTGGTGACCAGATTAAGGGTCGTATGATGAACGTTATCGGTCAGCCTATCGACGGTATGGAGGCACTGAGTATGGAAGGTGCTTATCCTATCCACCGTGAGGCGCCAAAGTTTGAAGACCTCTCTACGCATAAGGAGATGCTTCAGACCGGTATTAAGGTCATCGACTTGCTTGAGCCTTATATGAAGGGTGGTAAGATTGGTCTCTTTGGTGGTGCCGGTGTAGGTAAGACGGTGCTTATCATGGAGTTGATTAACAACATCGCTAAGGGTCACAATGGTTACTCTGTATTTGCCGGTGTAGGTGAACGTACACGTGAGGGTAACGACTTGATTCGCGATATGTTGGAGTCAGGTGTTATCCGTTATGGTGAGAAGTTCCGCAAGGCAATGGATGAAGGCAAGTGGGACCTTTCGCTTGTTGATCAGGAAGAATTGCAGAAGTCGCAGGCAACACTTGTCTATGGACAGATGAATGAGCCACCAGGGGCACGTGCATCAGTGGCACTCTCTGGTCTGACCGTTGCTGAGGAGTTCCGCGATCACGGAGGTAAGAATGGTGAGGCAGCAGATATCATGTTCTTCATCGATAATATCTTCCGTTTCACGCAGGCTGGTTCTGAGGTATCAGCGTTGTTGGGTCGTATGCCATCAGCCGTAGGTTATCAGCCTACTTTGGCAAGTGAGATGGGTACGATGCAGGAGCGTATTACTTCTACAAAGCATGGTTCAATTACTTCAGTACAGGCGGTTTACGTGCCTGCTGATGACTTGACTGACCCTGCTCCAGCTACTACCTTTACCCACTTGGATGCAACAACAGAGTTGAGCCGTAAAGATTACCGAGCTTGGTATCTATCCTGCGGTAGACCCATTGGGTAGTACCTCACGTATTCTTGACCCACTGATTGTTGGTAAGGACCACTATGAGTGTGCGCAAAGAGTAAAGCAGTTGCTTCAGCACTATAATGAATTGCAGGATATCATTGCCATCTTGGGTATGGACGAGTTGTCAGACGAGGATAAGTTGGTTGTGAACCGCGCTCGTCGTGTACAGCGTTTCCTCTCTCAGCCATTTACTGTTGCTGAGCAGTTCACTGGTGTTAAGGGTGTTATGGTGCCAATCGAGGAAACCATCAAGGGCTTCAATGCTATCTTGAATGGTGAGGTTGACGACCTCCCAGAGCAGGCGTTCTTGAACGTTGGTACGATAGAGGATGTCAAGGAGAAGGCTAAGCGTCTTTTGGAGGCTACTAAGTAATCATCTTCTTGCACAAACTGAATAATAATTGAATTGTCTATGTTGACACTTAGAATAGTTTCTCCCGAAAGGATTGTCTTTACAGGCGAGGTGGATAGTGTGCTGGTTCCTGGTACAGTGGGACCATTTGAGATTCTCAATAATCACGCGCCTATCATCTCTACACTCGTTGAAGGCAAGGTAGCTTACAGCGTAAAAGGTGATACTAAGGAACTTCATATCGTTGGCGGATTCGTTGAGGTGAAGAAGAATTTGGTCAGTCTTTGCGTAGAAATCTAAAAAGATATAACCGACAGACAGCTGAATACGGATGATGGATGTTAACAAAGTGTATAAGAAGTACTATAAGAATAACTTGTGGATTATCGCAGGTCTTTATCTTATTGGCTTACTCGTTGTGCAGCTAACGCAGCAAACGGCTTATATCAATTTGCTGACTATCAGTGCTGTTTACTCACTTATCACCTCTTCCATCTATGGAGGAGCATGGAAAGCGATAGCCAGTCAGTCGCCCACGGTTATGAATAACTTCTATCTTGCGGGCTCTGGTTTTCGTATGCTGTTGGCATTCTTGACTGTTGTCGTTTATGCAATGGTGGTGAAAGAACGCGCAATGGTAATCGGCTTTGTCGTTATCTTTATGATATTCTATCTTGTGCTGTTGGCATTCGATACCGTCTATTTTTTTACAAAGTGGAAAAAGAACAATAAAAATTAATAATTAACGAATGAAATATCTCAAGCATCTGATTTGTATGGTGATGATGCTCTTCCTGCTTTCTGCCTGGTGCTGCCGCATCAGAGAGTAAAGGGAGGGTGTTAACCTGCAGGAGATATTGTGGGGACATATCAAGGACTCATACGAGTGGCATGTAACCAATATCGGTGATAAGCCAATCATCATCAACCTGCCAGTCATTGTGAAGACATCAAATGGTTGGTACACGGGTTGTGCTGAGGACTTTGCTGAAGAGCCGTTAGAAGAAGGTCCACATGCAGGCTATCGTCCTTGTAAAAAAACAATCCCAGACCTATTCATTGCAACGAAGGGAAACTACGAACGTCGCATCGTTGAGTTGCAGAAGGACGGCACAGAAGTGCGCCCTCTTGACCTCTCTATCACGAAGTCGGTGTGCGTACTCTTCATTGATGCCATCATTCTCTTGCTGTGTATCTTGATTCCAGCACGCTGGTGTCGTCGCCATAAGGTTACCGATAAGGCACCAAAAAGGCTTCACTGGGTCTGATGCATATGTTTGTGATGTATGTCTATGATGAGGTTATTAAACCGACATTAGGTAAGGACTCAGAGAAGTATGCACCTTATCTTCTGACGTGTTTCTTCTTTCATCTTCGTGGCTAATGTCATGGGTATTGTGCCATTCCCACCAGGAGGTGGTAACCTTACGGGTAATATAACCATCACTTTCTTCTTGGCTATTTGTACGTTCTTAGTGACCAACTTCTCAGGAACAAAGCATTATTGGAAAGATATCTTTTGGCCAGACGTACCCGCATGGTTGAAAGTTCCAGTGCCTTTGATGCCTGTGATAGAGATATTTGGTATCTTCACAAAACCTTTCGCATTGATGGTTCGTCTTTTTGCTAATATGATGGCAGGACATGCTATTGCGTTGGCTTTAACCTGTATCATCTTCATCATGGCAACGATGGGTGTTGTCCTAAGTTCTTCCATGACGATTGTGAGTGTGGGTATGAGTATCTTCATGATGCTTTTTGGAGATCTTTGGTTAGCTTTATTCAAGCTTTGGTATTCACGATGTTGAGTGCTGTGTTTATCTCTTTGGCACGTGTTCATGAGGCAGAAGGATAAGAAGGAGTGAAGGAGATAAACGCTTCTCATCTCCCCTATTAATCGACAAGAAAACAAAAAACAATTAATAATTAAAAAGAAAAAAACTATGTTGACATCATTGTTATTAGCAGCAGAAACTGCAAAGTTAGGCGCCGCTATCGGTGCAGGTATCGCAGCCGTAGGCGCAGGTCTTGGTATTGGTCGTATCGGTGGTCAGGCTATGGACGCTATGGCTCGCCAGCCAGAGAAGATCGGTGAGCTTCGTTCTGCTATGATTATTGCAGCCGCATTTGGTTGAGGGTGTTGCCTTCTTCGCTGCAATTATCGCTCTCCTCTGTGTATTCTAAACTACTCAGAGAATTATTAAACAAATTGGTAAGAAAAAGTAATTTAGCAGCTTATGTCATTATTATTGCCAGATAGTGGCTTACTCTTTTGGATGACCCTCGTCTTCTTAGTGGTCTTCTTCATCTTATGGAAGTGGGGATTCCTTCTATCATCAAGATGGTGAACGAGCGCAAGGAGTACATCGACGAGAGTCTTGCAAAGGCAGAAGAAGCCAACTTGAGGCTTGCCAACATTCAGAAACAAGGTGAGGAGCTGCTTATGGAGGCACGTGAGAAACAGGCGCAAATCCTTAGAGAGGCGTCTGAGACACGTGACACCATAGTCGGACAGGCACAGGAGAAGGCACGCGACGAGAGTGCTCGTATCCTTTCTGAAGCCAAGGCAGAGATTGAAAGTCAGAAGCAGGCTGCCATCCGCGACATCCGTTCGCAGGTTGCAGAGCTTTCTGTGCAGATTGCTGAGAAGATTCTGCATAAGGAACTGTCTGGTTCAGCCGAGCAAACTCAGCTTATCAACAGCTTATTGGATGAAGTTGCTTCTTCTAACGGAACAGAAAGTAAATAATCGCTTATGAATACAGGTGTAATATCGGTTCGCTATGCTCGTGCGCTGTTGAAGGCTGCCTGTGAGCAAGGTATCGAGGACAAGGTGTATGCTATCATGCAAACACTTGCCCAGAATTACCTTCAGGTGCCCGAACTCCGCATGACGATTGAAAGCCCGATGCTTCCGAAGGACAAGAAGCGCAAGCTATTGGAAGTAGCCTGTGGCGACGACTGTCCTGAGCTTGTTGGTAACTTCCTTTCCCTTGTCTTGAAGGGAGATAGAGAGGAATTGCTACAGCTTATGGCGAATGACTATGTCGCTCTGTATCGTAAGCAGAAGAACATCATTCGCGGAAAGGTCATCACAGCCTCGCCTGTCTCTTCCCAGACGGAAGACAAGATGAAAGCACTGGTACAATCCAGAGCACAGGGAACCGTTGAGTTCAACACTGAGGTTGACCCTTCACTCATAGGTGGCTTTTATTCTTGAGTACGATACTTACAGAATGGACGCCAGCGTGAAGAGCAAACTGAATGCTATCCTCACACAATTAAAAAAGTAATTAGATTAATAACATGTCAGATAAAATTAAACCAAGTGAGGTGTCTGAGATTCTTTTGAAAGAACTTCAAGGCATCAACTCTGAGGAGAAGTTTGATGAAGTCGGTAGCGTACTGACCGTCGGCGACGGTGTAGCACGTGTCTATGGTCTTCGCAATGCTGAAGCCAACGAGTTGCTTGAATTTGAGAATGGCACCATGGCTATTGTCATGAACTTGGAGGAAGACAATGTAGGTTGTGTCCTTCTTGGTCCTACTGAAGGTATCAAGGAAGGTCAGAGCGTGAAGCGTACACACCGTATTGCCTCTATCCGTGTCAATGACAACTTCTTGGGACGTGTAGTCAATCCGCTTGGAGAGGCTATCGATGGTAAGGGTGAAATCGACTTGACTGACTCTTTCGAGATGCCATTGGACCGTAAGGCGCCAGGTGTTATCTATCGTCAGCCAGTGAAGGAACCACTCCAGACGGGTCTGAAGGCTGTTGACTCAATGATTCCTATCGGTCGTGGTCAGCGTGAGCTTATCATTGGTGACCGCCAGACAGGTAAGACAGCCATTGCCGTTGATGCTATCATCAATCAGAAGAGCTTCTACGAGCAGGGTAATCCTGTTTATTGTATCTATGTTGCCATCGGTCAGAAAGCTTCTACCGTTGCTACATTGGTGCAGAACCTCAAGGAGCGTGGCGCATTACCTTATACAATTATCGTAAGTGCTACGGCGGCTGATCCTGCTGCTATGCAGTATTATGCTCCATTTGCCGGTGCTGCCATTGGTGAGTACTTCCGCGATCGTGGCTACTCAGCCCTCGTTATCTACGATGACTTGTCAAAAGCAGGCTGTTGCCTATCGTGAGGTATCATTGATTCTCCGTCGTCCTTCAGGTCGTGAGGCTTACCCTGGTGACGTCTTCTATCTTCACTCTCGTCTGCTTGAGCGTGCTGCACGTATCAACAACCAGCAGGAGATTGCAGAGAAGATGAACGACCTCCCAGAGTGTATGAAAGGTCATGTACGTGGTGGTGGTTCACTCACTGCACTGCCTATCATTGAGACACAGGCAGGTGACGTGTCAGCCTACATCCCTACTAACGTGATTTCCATCACTGACGGTCAGATTTATCTTGAGTCAGACCTCTTCAATCAGGGCTTCCGTCCAGCTATTAACGTTGGTATCTCCGTATCTCGTGTAGGTGGTTCAGCACAGGTTAAGAGTATGAAGAAGGTAGCTGGTACGTTGAAGATTGATATGGCACAGTATCGTGAGTTGGAGGCATTCTCTAAGTTCTCATCAGATATGGATAAGGTTACAGCGATGACCCTCGACCGTGGACGTAAGAACAACCAGTTACTTATCCAGCCACAGTACAGTCCAATGCCAGTGGGTGAGCAGATTGCTATCCTCTACTGCGGTGTACACGGCTTGATGCGCGACGTACCTGTTGATCAGGTTCGCCAGTGTCAGGACCAGTTCCTCGAGACCATGCGCACTACTCACGCCGACGTCATCAGCGATTTGGCTGCTGGTAACCTTGAAGAAACTTCTATCAAGGTAATCGAAGAAGTCATGGGCAATATTGCCGGACAATATAAATAAAGACAATACAGAATGGCATCCTTAAAGGAAATCAAGACTCGTATAGCCAGTGTTCAGAGTACTCGTAAGATTACGAGTGCGATGAAGATGGTTGCGTCGAGTAAGTTACACCATGCTCAGAATGCCATCGAGAGTATGCTACCATACGCGGCTATGCTCGAACACATTCTCAAGGCTTTCCTTGTCTCTACGCCCGATACGGATACTCCGTTCGACGAGCAGAGACCGGTGAAACGTGTTGCCTTACTCGTGTTCTCCTCAAACAGTTCTCTCTCTGTGGTGGATTCAATGCGAATGTCATCAAGCTGATGCAGCATACGATAGACGAATATCATGCGCAGGGCTTGACCGACAAGGATATTGTCATCTATCCTGTAGGACGTAAGGTGTATGAATCAGCAAAAAAGCGTGGGTATACCTGTGTATATCCTTATCCGCAGCTTGCTGATAAACCAAATTTTGAGGAGTGCCGCAATATTGCCATGGAGTTAAGCCAGAAATGGTTGAAGGGCGAGTTTGACAAGGTGGAGATTATCTACCATCATTTCAAGAGTGCAGGAAGCCAGATTCTCCAACGTAAGAATTTCCTTCCAATTGACCTTGAGGAAGAAGTCAATGCCGACTCTACGCGCGATCTTTCATCAAATATCGCAACAAAGGCTGCACAGGAATATCTCAAGAGGAAAGGACAGTCTGGAACACAGAAGTCTAATAATGAGGCTGTTGTTCCTCTGAATGATAACTTTATCATTGAGCCAGACCTGCGCACAGTCTTGAAAGCATTGGTACCGAAACTGCTGAATAACATGGTTTATACTGCCCTTCTTGACAGTAATGCCTCTGAGCATGCAGCACGAATGGTTGCCATGCAGACCGCAACAGATAATGCTGACGACCTGCTTCGTGGACTCAACTTGCAGTATAACAAGTCACGTCAGGCAGCCATCACATCTGAGTTGCTCGATATTGTTGGCGGTACGGTAAATAACTAACTTCCTGCTTGCCCTCGTGCAGGCAGCGAAAAGAATCTAATAGACAGGGATAAGCTCTTAGCTTGTCCCTGTTTTTTTGATTAATTGGGCTAATTAGGCTTATTAGCCCAATTAGCCCTAATAGTTAATTAGCCTTATTAGCCCAATTAGCCTTATAAGCCCAATAATTATACTCTCATGAATCACGCCCCTCCCTTCGGGGAGGGGATGGGGAGGGGCCACTTCTTCTTCTTTCTTCCCTTTTGTCCTAACTTTTCATCCCACCCCTTCCCAATCAATGCTTAATTGCTTTTCTAAAAGACGCCCAACAGGCTTGCAAAAGGTGCTTTTTAAATGCTTCAATAGATGCCCTTTTAGAGGCTTAAAGGGCACCTTTTGAAATGCTAACTAATAACAAATTGATACTCAATATGTTGCAAACTTACTTATAGCCCTCCTATTTCTACATTTTTTTAGGTGTAATAGTTCGAAACTTTTGTAATGAATTTTTCGTAGTCGTAAAAACACCAAACCCGTGATGGTTTGGTATTTTTACTCTTGCATAATACTACTATTATGGTAAAATAATTAATTCAAAGGCTGTCGGATTTTACTTTCACTTTAAGCCAGTCATATAGCTGTTTTCTGTTGTCTTTGGCAAGAGGCTTGTTTGTTTTGACTATAGCCACGATATGATTTTTTATTGAAGCAGAATCAACGAAAGACTCAGATGCTTTTGAAAGCATAATACTCTTTGCCGAGGGGCATACGACTTTAAGTTCTTCTTTCATGTCGTTAGCAAGTACTGGATAACGTGTATAAGAAGTTAGTTCCTTCTTTAGCACATCGTTGTTATACGCAAGTTCTTGCCATTCAGCCGTATTTTTTTCTCCTACCATCAACTGACCTTTATTCTTGTGCTGTAGGAGTAATAAGCTATCAGAGTTAGATCCTTGTATCACCTTTAGTGCGTAGCCATCAAGCTGATAATTAGTCATCGCTTTTTGTGCTTTAGCTATCGAATCAGTTGATATCGGATTGCCCACCGCTACCACATGGAGGGTTTTGGTTTTTAGGTCGTATTGGTGTGAGAGAATGTTTGTTCCGCTATAATTAAGTTCCTTTGTAACGAAATTCTCTATGTTATTTTCAAATACACTTTGCTTAATGATGTTCCATGTCATGTAGCTTGCAGGGATAATTGTGATAATGATAATGCTAACGATGTAAAAATTTACTCGTCTCATTTGTTCACGATTGATAAACTGCTTTCTATGAAAATGCAGAAAGCGTACACCAAGACAGGTTGTAAAAGCAATGAAAACAGTATTGATGAAATAAAGGTAAAATGCCCCAAAGAAGTAGGATGTGTTTTGTACGGCCAGTCCATAACCTGCTGTACAAAGTGGTGGCATTAAGGCTGTGGCAATGGCAACACCCGGCACCACGTTGTTTCTTCCTTTTGTTGACATAGCTAAGAATCCAGCAGCACCACCAAAAAGAGCTATCAATACGTCATAAAGGGTAGGCGATGTGCGTGCTAAGAGTTCGGATTGAGCATCCGTGATAGGTGAAAGTGTAAAGTAGATTGTTGCAGTAATAACGCTAATGAATGTACTTACCAAATAGTTTTTTATGGACTGTTTGAACAAGTCCAAGTCAGCAATTCCAAGAGCTAATCCCATACCGATGATTGGTCCCATCAGTGGAGAGATGAGCATAGCACCAATAATTACTGCTGTTGAATTGACATTTAAGCCTAAGGATGCAATAAATACGGCAAAGATAAGTATCCAGAGATTAGAACCTTGAAAGTTGATGCCATTAGTTATTTGTTTAATAACATATTTTTCGCCGTCTTTGTAAGGTAAGACATTGAAATAACGCTTAATTATCTGCCATAAAGTTTGATTGTTATTTTCCTGCATTTCTTTTTTTTGCAAAGATACTAAATTTAATGGAAAGTTTCAAGTAGTTTCTTGATTAACCATTAGGGAGTGGGCTGGTATTTGTGAGCGTACATTCTTTTCGTTTCACATAAGAACAAGATTGGTAAAGATAAGGCTCCGTTGTAGTGCACAGCCGATATGCAATTACGATAGTCCTATATATGAATAGGTGTTCTGATCAACAAAGAGCTAAGAGAATAAAAAAAGAGTACCAAGAAAACTTGATACTCTTTTTATTTATGTTAGATTTTAGAGTGCAAATTACTTGCCACCCTCCATCTTCTTCTTCAAGTCAGCGAGAACACCGAGGTCACCGAGAGATGTACCTGCTGCAACGTTGTTGATAGCAGCTGCATCATTCTTTGGCTTGCTCTGAGCTGCTGGACGCTGGCGACGTGGCTCTTCCTTAACCTCCCTCGAATGTACGAGAGTGAGAAAGGATGATACGCTTAGTGTCCTTAACGAACTCGATTACCATGAATGGGAGAACCTCACCAAGCTGTGCCTGTGTGCCGTCCTGCTTAACAAGGTGCTTTGGAGTAGCGAAGCCCTCACCACCCTCGCTGAGCGTGATAACAGCACCCTTGTCCATAGACCTCGGTAATCTTACCCTCGTGGATTGAACCTGGAGTGTAGATTGCCTCGTACTCATCCCAAGGATTAGTCTCGAGCTGCTTGTGACCGAGGCTCAAGCGACGATTCTCCTTATCGATTTTCGAGAACAACAACCTCAATCTCAGAACCCTGTGAAGTGAACTCAGATGGGTGCTTAACCTTCTTAGTCCAAGAGAGGTCGCTGATGTGGATAAGGCCGTCAACACCTTCCTCGAGCTCTACGAAGATACCGAAGTTAGTGAAGTTGCGAACCTTTGCGATGTGCTTAGAGCCTACTGGATACTTAACCTCGATAGCCTCCCATGGGTCTTCCTTGAGCTGCTTGATACCGAGAGACATCTTACGCTCGTCGCGGTCGAGTGTGAGGATAACTGCCTCAACCTCGTCACCAACCTTCATGAACTCCTGTGCAGAACGCAAGTGCTGGCTCCAGCTCATCTCTGAAACGTGGATCAAGCTCTCTACGCCTGGCTGAATCTCTACGAATGCACCGTAGTCAGCCATAACAACTACCTTACCCTTAACGTGGTCGCCAACCTTAAGGTTAGGATCCAAAGAATCCCAAGGGTGCTGAGTGAGCTGCTTGAGACCAAGAGCGATACGCTTCTTCTCCTCATCGAAGTCGAGGATAACAACGTTAATCTTCTGGTCGAGAGCAACAACCTCGTGTGGATCGCTTACGCGGCCCCAAGAGAGGTCAGTGATATGTACGAGTCCGTCAACACCACCGAGGTCAACGAATACACCGTAAGATGTGATGTTCTTAACAGTACCCTCGAGGATCTGACCCTTCTCAAGGTGAGAGATAATCTCCTTGCGCTGTGCCTCGAGCTCAGCCTCGATGAGTGCCTTGTGTGAAACGACTACGTTACGGAACTCCTGATTGATCTTAACAACCTTGAACTCCATTGTCTTACCAACGAATACGTCGTAGTCGCGTATAGGGTGAACGTCAATCTGGCTGCCTGGAAGGAATGCCTCGATACCGAATACGTCAACAATCATACCACCCTTAGTGCGGCTCTTGATGTAACCCCTGGATAACCCTCGTCGTTCTCCAGTGCCTTGTTGATATTCTCCCAGCTCTTCTGGAGGCGAGCCTTCTTGTGAGAAAGAACGAGCTGACCGCGCTTGTCCTCCTGGTTCTCAACGTAAACCTCTACCTTGTCACCAGCCTTGAGCTCTGGGTTGTAACGGAATTCAGAAGCAGGGATGATACCATCGCTCTTGTAGCCGATGTTAACAACTACTTCCTTCTTGTCAACTGAAATAACAGTACCTTCAACTACCTGGTGCTCCTGGATCTTGTTAAGAGTTTCGTCATAAGCCTTAGTAAAGATCGTTCTTACTTGCCTCAGCGTGTGCGCCGTTCTCGAACTCATCCCAGTTGAAGTCAGCTAAAGGCTGTACATTCTGGACGTCTTTGAAATTTGTCATAAAGTGTTTAAAAAATAATTTAATTAATAAAGTTCGACTTTATATTACCTGTAATATGGGCGTAGTTCGCCCAAATCGGGTGCAAAGTTACGAATAATATTCTGTATATTAGTGCTTTTGCTTCTGTTTTTGTTTTTCTTTCTACTTCCGAAAATATCACTCAATCTGTTGAAGTCTTTCTTCAGAATCAAACCCTATACCCTGAGTTGTCAGAGAGTTACGTGAAGTAACGGTCGTTGGTTTGGTTATAGACACGGAAGGCTACGTTACCGCTTGGGAAGAGGAGGTAACGGATGTCGAAGTCGCCTATGAAGGACGATTTATCCTTGGCTACATTGTCTCGATAACCAAACTGTCCGTTGAAGAGCAGACGGTTGTTAAGCATGCTTCCTGAGAGTAGTCCTTCGTATTCTGCATTGTCGAAACCTTCATTACCTGTTGCAATATTGGCACCGAAATTCCAGTTGTTATCCTTTACAACATTGGACAACACGGTGTTGATTTGTTGGGAAATCGTACCAGAGAGTAGACTCTGCATAGCAAGAGATGCACGACTTGGCGATTCACTGTCTCGTGCTGGATTGTTATTCTTACTCTGTGGATAGAAGCGTCCGACAGCTAAAAGATAGAGTACTTGCTGGTTAAGCTCTTGCTCAGAGTTGAGAATAGAGCGTATCATCTGTTGTGCATCAGGCGAGAGCGTTGGGAGGTCGAGACCGAAAGAGACGGTCGGTGTGCCTGGCGTTCCTTCGATGTTCAGCAAGCAGTTAACCTTTGTGTTATTGGATGTGAAGGACTTACCCATTCCAAGGTCGCCCAAAGGAACAGAGTTGATGATATAGTTAGCTTTTAGATTCAACGCCGCATTGAAATCGGATCGCCACCGAAGGCAATCGTTGAACCCGGCTGGAAGATAAACTGCTTCTTGATAATATTCTGAATCGTGAGGTTATACTGTCCGTAGTCTACGTTATAGTTTCCAAAGAGTTGGAAGGCTCCCTTATTATAATAGGACGCACGAATCATACCCGAACCATTCAGACGGATATTGTCGCCAGTGGCATCATCAAGTAAGACGCCAAGCGTAAGATTCGGATTTGAAATGTACGAGGAAGTTGATGTGTAGGTCGCTCGGTATGTCTCTGAATTTGACGATATCCGATGCCTTCTTAGGAGCTGGTTTTGCCGCAAAACTGAGCGTGTCTGCAGCTTCAGGGATTAAAACTCCGGTGCTATCCTTTGGTACGTTAATCCAGCGAATGAAATTACTTGTACTTGCATCATTGGTTGAAGAGGCATCATAAGTTATATAGGTGTTCTTTTCCGGTTCCATATCAATGTTCATTGCTGTTGAACCCGGTTCACCTTTTATATTACATTTGCCAGTTCCATATACCACACCCCAGAACGAGTCTTTCCCTTGTTTCTTAGGGAAGTTATAAGCTAAGAGGTTTCTTGCGAGGATATTGATGTCGAAAGTGAGGTGGCTAAGATTCTTGTGATGTAATCCACCTGTAACGATACCGATATGTCCTTGTGGGTCAGTAATGGTATCGTTTCCAAAGATAATTTCGTTTGGAATGATGCGAACACGTGCGTCGCGCATCTTATAGGTAACACCTGTTGGCTTTACATATACGCTTCCATGCACTTGCATGTCACCTTCAAGATTGATGGCACTAAGGGGTCCGACGACTTTACACCAGCCGTTTCCTTTGCACTTGAATCTTGTCCATGAAAGAGCCACAGAAGCTCTTTTAGGAAGTAGAGATGCGTGTTATTGGCAAAGATAGGGAGGTTGATATAGCTTTTCTTAATGTCCACATAGCCTTGGATGTCTGTTCGTGTGCCATCACCAGGGTCAGCATAGGCGTCGATATTAATCTTGCCTTCTTTGTCATTATAGTTTGCCTCCGCAAAGAGCGTACCCATATCTCCATTTTCAAATTGGAAGTCTTGCACCTCCAGTTTCGCTTGCATCTGTGGATGATGGAAGAACGACTTGACAGAAGCTGTACCAGAAGCCGTACCAGCAAACTTAACGCTGTGGAAGTCAACAAGGTTAAGAATGTATGGGACGTTGACATCCTTGAATCTTACAAGGATAGAATCGCTTTGATTTCCAGACGTCTGACCATTAGCAATGATATGCTCGATCGTGGTTTGAAAGCTCAAAGTGGTCGATGGTAAGATTGTTCCGATGATAAGAGATATCGGAAGGTTGCACTTGTAGCGCAATGGAATCAAAGTTGATTTTCGATGGGTTGAGGTGCAAGCGAGTCTCTAAGTCGCCATGACGACGAGAGAAAGAGGCAATGCTGTTGACATTTCCGTATATAGGAGAAAGTCCCGGTATACGGAAAGAAATGTTGGAATTAACTGTATTGTTTGCAATCAATCCCTGTGCATTGATGAGGATATGCGGTCCTGTTTCTCCCTTTCGTTCACCAGAAATAGTGGTCTGCAAGCCTTGTGGCTCACTCTTAATATTCAAGACGAGATTCTTTATCTGGTGCCCTGAGTAGATTACGTCAGGCGCATTGACGTGTAAGTCTATTTCGTTCTGGCGTTCCCTTACAAGTCCTGCGAGCCTTTATAGCATGTGAAGAAACAATATTAGTATTCAGCAAACTATTGATAAACTTTTGTGTCATTTAGGCGCAAAGTGAAAGCGTAGTTTGCCTTGCCAATACCCATGTTAAAGCGTGGAGTTGGTGGGAAAAGGCTTGGGATATAATGCCCTAAGATACGTCTTATGCTTTGTGGGAGTTGGTTATAATCGTACTGTCCAGCGAGGTGTAGCTCACCAAAGTCAGTCTCTGCGTCAAGCGACTTACCTAAGAGTCCGTTGTTTGTCTTGATAATTACCTGGTTAAGGATAATGTTCTGACCTTCTCCAGTCATAGCAAAGTTGCTGACATCAAGGTTCCCTATGATATCATTCAAGCTCGCACCCTGTCCTTTAATCTTAGAAGTAAAGGAGATAGTTCTGTTGCCCAATGCCTCTGTTAGCTGAAGTTTGTGTAAGTTGACGGCATCAGCAATGATTGAGATGTCGGTAGACAGTTTTCCATTGTGTTGCATGAAAGCCATTATGTTGGCAGCTTTTCCGTCAATATTCAGCTTTCCATTAGGGTCGTTAATCGCTGCCTTACCTGTGAAAATATCGTTCTTATAGATTCCGTCAAGATGGATATTCTTATAGGTATAGCCCTTATAATAGAAGGAGGAAACGTCACCCTTTGCGGCGATATAGGATAGGTCGGTGTTGCCTTCCACCTTGATATTCGTGCTTAACTTACCAAAGTCGTTAATGTCAAGTACTTTCGCAAGATTTAATTCGGTAGTGCTAACCGTTCCTTGGATGTTCTTTCCGTGAATAACAGTAGCCAACTGAACGTTACCAGCATCTGTGTTTAACAGTCCCTTTGCTGTATATTTCCCCATGTTATGGGCGAAGGTGCCACGATAGTAGATACTGCCAATGTTGCTCAATGGCTTAGGGAGGGGCTTATGCGTAACCTTGGTGATGGATTGAAGGGTGTTTTTGCTAACCTTCAGTGGACTGAAAGTAAAGTCCCAAACAGGATTCTTTTTGGATATTTCTGACCCATCCTTTCGCCTTAATTTGAGTCGAAAGAGTCTGGTCGGAGACGTTAAGATGTTTTACCAACACAGACTGACTTGTACCTTCTGCATCAACTGTAGCGGTATAGTTAGTTGTCAATGGTTTTAAATCGGGTAGGATAGGGGCAAAGTCGGAAGGCTTTATTGCGGCTTTGAAGTCCTTGATGGTGTAACGTAAAGTATTGAAGTCCAACTTCTGTTGTTGAACTTGTAGGTTGTAAATAACTCCTTTAGCGCAATCTTACTGTTAGTCCCATCGAAGATAAAGTCACGTAATGTGGCTTGCTGCTGATTAGCTTTTTTAATTCAAAAGCCAACTGCTTCACCTCTAAGCCTGAGGCTTCTTTGAAAGCCAATGCCCTGAGGTCAGCCCACACACTCGTGTCGTCCAACTTATTAAGAATGAGATAAGACGAGATGTCACTTACGTTGATATGGTTCAGATTCAGTCTGTTAGGCGTGGTAGGTGCATCTAAACAATCGTATTTGATGCTGCCATGTCGAATCACAAGACTATTAATAGACAAGTGTAAAGGGGTGTGACTTGTAGTGTCTTTTGATGCCAATGAATCCAATACAAATTGGAAGTTAGGCTTGGCTTCCTTGCTGGTTTTGTATAGTTCTGCCCGCAAACCAAAAAGCTGTGCAGAGGAAATATTAATCTCACCTGTACGTAAGAGATGCCAGATGTCGACCCTTGCTCCTACTCGTGATGCCGATAACATCTTCTTGTGACTTTGGTCATAGATGAGAATATCGTCTAATACGAAGCGATTGATAAAGCCTAAATCAATACGTCCTACGTGCACTTCTGTACCCAATTTGTTGCCCGCTACGTCGCCTACTTTTTGGGCAAGGAAACCCTGTACTGCTGGTATGTGCAGCAGTACGATTGTGGTTATATAAAGACCCGCAATGGTCCATATAACCCATCGTATAATTGTTCTAAGTTTCTTCAATGCGTCTACAAAACTACAAAAACCATTTTTATACTGAAATTATTATATCTAAATGTGCCAAATCTGCTTAAAATTTGCTACATTTGCAGAAAATAAGCTACGCTCGGCAAATCGAAAGTCACCTTTCTTTTGCTCTCGCTTGCATTATTTTTAGCAGAAAATAAGCTACGCTTGGCAAATAGAAAGTCTCCTTTCTTTGCTCTCGCTTGCATTATTTTTTTGGCAGAAAATAAGCTACGCTCGGCAAGCAAAGGATTGTTTACCTTATGTTTTGTGAAGCTTATTTAGGGTTGAAAATATTAAGATGAAATAATATAAAAATCGCTTTATCATTGTTATGGCAAATGTAATTAAGTTACGAAAGGGCTTAGACATTAACCTTACAGGACGCGCGCAGGAACAGATGTTGCCTGTGAAATCATCTACGGAATACGCATTGGTTCCAGATGATTTCCCAGGATTGACACCTAAGGTAACCGTTCGTGAAGGTGATCATGTCCGAGCTGGTGACCCATTGTTTGTTGACAAAGGGTGCACTGAGGTTAGCTTCGCTTCTCCTGTGAGTGGTACAATCACAGCTGTTGAGCGCGGAGAAAGACGTAAGGTGTTGCGTGTGAAGATTGCTGCCGATGCGCAGCAGGAATATGCTGACTTCGGCGTGAAGGACGTGGCGGGCTTATCCGCTGATGATGTCAAGGCTTCATTGCTGCAGGCGGGATTGTTTGGTTATATCAACCAGCTGCCTTATGCTGTTGCTACACGTCCAGACACAGAACCAAAGGCAATCTTTGTGTCTGCACTTCGTGATAAACCTTTGCAGGGTGACTTCGAGTTTGAGTTGAATGGTCAGGAGAAAGACTTCCAGACTGGTTTGACAGCTCTCGCCAAGATTGCAAAGGTTTATTTGGGTATTGGTGCTAAGCAGTCGGCTTCAGCGTTGACTGGTGCAAAGGATGTAGAAGTAACTGTTTTCGATGGTTCTTGCCCAGCAGGTAATGTTGGTGTACAGGTAAATCATATCGACCCAGTCAATAAGGGCGAAGTGGTATGGACTGTTGACCCAACAGCTGTTATCTTCTTTGGTCGCTTGTTCAATACAGGTAAGGTAAACCTCACTCGTCGTGTAGCCATTGCAGGTAGTATGGTAAAGCAGACTGGTTATGTTGATGCCCTCGTTGGTACTCCATTGAAGCAGATTCTTGCAGACAACATCGCTGATGATTGCCACGTTCGCATCCTTAATGGTAATCCTCTCACTGGTGTCATCGCTAATGAAGAGTCTGTGCTTGGTGCACATACTTCAGAGGTAACATTGATTCCAGAGGGTGATGATGTACATGAAATCTTCGGTTGGATGCTCCCTCGTTTCAAAGACTTCTCCACTTCTCGCAGCTACTTCACTTGGTTGCAGGGCAAGAAGGCGTATAATCTCGATGCACGTATCAAGGGTGGAGAGCGTCACATGATTATGAGTGGCGAGTACGACAGAGTGTTACCAATGGATATCTACAGTGAGTACCTCATCAAGTCAATTATCTCTGGCAATATTGATAGCCAAGAGCAGTTGGGCATCTATGAGGTAAGTCCAGAAGACTTTGCGCTCGCTGAGTTCGTTGATAGTTCTAAGTTACCTTTGCAGAAGATTGTGCGTGAGGGCTTGGATATCCTTAGAAAAGAGAATGCATAGGGGTCATGAGCCCACAATAACTTTAACTATAGTTTCAGAATAAGTTTCTCAGGATTTTATCAAGCTATGGTAATGATTCAAGAAACAGAAACTTTGGACTTTAAGAACCCTATAATAAAAGTATTATGAGTTTAAGAAATTATCTCGATAAGATACGCCCAAACTTTGAGGAGGGCGGAAAGCTTCACGCTTTCAAGAGTGTCTACGATGGTTTCGAGACGTTCCTTTATGTTCCTAATGAGACATCAAAGAGCGGAACTTCTATCCATGACGCTATTGACTCGAAGCGAATTATGAGTTTGGTGGTACTTTCATTGGTACCAGCTATGCTCTTCGGTATGTACAATATCGGCTATCAGAACGCTTTAGCAGCTGGTAAGTTGGCTGATGCTACCTGCTGGGGAATGTTCCTTTATGGTATGCTTGCCCTGTTGCCAAAGATTCTTGTGTCTTACATTGTCGGCTTAGGTATTGAGTTTGCTTGGGCACAGTGGAAAGGTGAGGAGATTCAGGAAGGTTATCTTGTGTCAGGTATTCTGATACCATTGATTATTCCTGTAACCACACCACTTTGGATTCTTGTGCTTGCAGTAGCCTTTGCTGTCATCTTCACGAAGGAAATCTTCGGTGGTACAGGTATGAATATCTTTAACGTTGCCTTGGCTGCACGTGCCTTCCTCTTCTTCTCTTATCCAAGTAAGATGACAGGTGATAGCATCTGGGTAGCAAAGGATTCTATCTTAGGTTTCGGCTATACCTTGCCTGACGGTTTCACTATGGCAACACCATTGGGTGAGATTGCACAGGAACAAGTGTGAACGCATCTGTATGTGATATGGTATTAGGTCTTATCCCAGGTTCTGTGGGTGAGACATCTGTTATCGCTATCGCTATCGGTGCTGTAATCCTTCTTTGGACAAACATCGCCAGCTGGAAGACAATGTTGAGCGTATTCCTTGGTGGAACCGTGATGGGACTTATTTTCCATTCAACTGGTGCAACACCAATTCAGTGGTATGAACACCTTGTCTTAGGTGGTTTCTGCTTCGGTGCAGTATTCATGGCAACCGACCCAGTAACCTCAGCACGTACAGAGACAGGTAAGTGGGTATATGGTTTCTTCATCGGTGCGATGGCTATCATCATCCGTGTGTTGAACCCAGGTTATCCAGAGGGTATGATGCTTGCCATCCTCTTTGGTAATATGTTCGCCCCACTCATCGACTACTGTGTAGTTCAGTCAAACATCAGCAAGCGCGCAAAGCGTGCTAAATAAATAAGGAGGACGAAGAAATGAAAACAAATAGTAATTCTTATACAATTATCTATTCTGTCATCCTCGTGTTGATTGTAGCCTTTTTGCTTGCATTCGTATTCCAAGCATTGAAGCCAATGCAGGATGCTAATGTACAGCTTGATCAGCAGAAGCAGATTCTCTTTGCACTCAATCAGAATCGTGATATGAGTAATGAGGAGGCTGTTAAGCTTTGGAAGCAGATTATCATAGCAGATGATATCATCAATGCAGATGGTAAGATCGTTGAGGCTGGAAAGCAGGGTGGCGTTGATGCCGGCTTTAAGTTGAATAGTAAGGATGCCAAGGAAGGCAAACTCGCTTTGTTCCGTTGCAAGGTGAATGGTGAGGATAAGTATGTTATCCCTGTTTATGGTAACGGTCTTTGGGGACCTATCAATGGTTTCATCGCTATCAATGGTGATAAGAGAACCGTCTTTGGTGCTTACTTCAACCACGAGAGCGAGACAGCTGGTCTCGGTGCTGAAATCAAAGACAATAAGGCATGGCAGGATTTGTTCAAGGGTAAGCACCTCTTTAGCGGAAACGATACTCAGAAGATAGCACTTGCTGTTGAAAAGAAGATCGAAGACCCATCTACGCAGGTAGATGCCGTAACAGGTGCAACGCTTACCAGTAATGGTGTAACAGAGATGTTCCATGCAGAAAAGGGTGGACTTCAGCCTTACGTTAAATTCCTGAACAGCAAATAATATTCTAATCTTTAGAACAATAAGAATATGGATTTATTCTCAAAACAAAATAGAGAGGTGTTCAGCAATCCGCTGAATCTGGACAACCCAATTATGGTCCAGGTGCTCGGTATCTGTTCTGCCCTTGCCGTAACTTCACAGCTGAAGCCGGCGATTGTTATGGGACTTGCCGTTACCATTATCACGGCATTCTCTAATGTTATTATTTCACTTATCCGTAACACAATCCCTAACCGTATTCGTATTATCGTACAGTTGGTGGTTGTTGCTGCTTTGGTAACAGTAGTTAGTCAGATTCTTAAGGCTGTAGCTTACGATGTGAGTGTGGAGCTTTCTGTCTACGTAGGACTTATCATTACCAACTGTATCCTTATGGGACGTCTTGAGGCTTTTGCTATGACAAACAAGCCTTGGCCAAGTTTCCTTGATGGTGTCGGCAATGGTTTGGGTTACGCTATGATACTTGTTGTTGTAGGTGCTGTTCGTGAGTTCTTTGGTCGTGGCTCATTGCTCGGTTTCAAGATTCTCCCACAAAGCCTCTATGATGCAGGTTATATGGACAACGGAATGATGTCAATGCCAGCGATGGCACTCATCCTTCTCGGTTGTGTTATTTGGGTTCATCGTGCATATTTCTATAAAGAAGACAAGAAGTAATTATGGAACATCTTATTAGTTTATTCTTCCGGTCCATCTTTGTGGACAATATGATATTTGCGTTCTTCCTCGGTATGTGTTCATACCTTGCGGTATCTAAGAGCGTAAAGACTTCATTGGGTCTTGGTGTAGCCGTAACATTCGTGTTGCTCGTTACTACACCAATCAACTATCTTTTGCTGACTAAGGTTCTCGGACCAGACTGTCTTGCTGAGGGTGTTGACCTTACTTATCTTAGTTTCATTCTCTTTATCGCTGTCATTGCTGGTATCGTACAGATTGTGGAGATGGCTGTTGAGAAGTTCTCACCTTCACTTTACGGTGCGTTGGGTATCTTCCTTCCGCTGATTGCCGTTAACTGTGCTATCATGGGTGCTTCACTCTTTATGCAGCAGCGTATCGGTCTTGACCCAGCAAGCACGCAGTATATCGGTACTGTATGGGATGCACTTGTCTATGGTACAGGTTCTGGTCTTGGCTGGACATTGGCTATCGTGGCAATGGGTGCTATTCGTGAGAAGATGGAATATTCTGATGTACCAAAGCCTTTGCAGGGTCTTGGCATCACATTTATTACAGTAGGACTGATGGCAATGGCAATGATGTGCTTCTCAGGTCTTAAAATCTAAGTAAACAATGGGACAATTCATAACAATAAGTATTGTGGTATTCCTTATCACCATCCTTGTGTTGGTGATTCTCCTGCTTGTGTCTAAGAAGTATCTCAGCCCAAGCGGAAAGGTAAAGATAACAATTAACGGTGATAAGGAGATGACCGTTGATCAGGGTAGCTCAGTTCTGTCTACGCTGAATGAGAACGGTGTCTTCCTCCCTTCTGCTTGTGGTGGTAAGGGCAGCTGTGGCCAGTGTAAGTTGCAGGTAGTAGAAGGTGGCGGTGAGATTCTCGATTCAGAGCGTCCTCACTTCAGCCGTAAGGATGTTAAAGATCATTGGCGTCTCGGATGTCAGTGTAAGGTGAAGGGTGATATGTCACTCAAGGTTCCTGAGTCTGTCATGGGCGTTAAGGAGTGGGAGTGTACTGTTATCTCTAACAAGAACGTGTCAAGCTTTATCAAGGAGTTCAAGGTTGCCTTGCCTCCTGGTGAGCACATGGACTTCGTTCCTGGTTCTTACGCACAGATTTCTATTCCAGCTTACGACTGTATCGACTATGATAAGGACTTCGATAAGAACGATATCGGGGAGGAATACCTCGGTCCTTGGAAGCAGTTTAACCTCCTTTCTTTGAAGGGAAAGAACCCTGAGCCAACTGTTCGTGCTTACTCTATGGCGAACTATCCAGCTGAGGGTGATATCATCACACTGACTGTTCGTATTGCAACACCTCCATTCCTGCCACGTCCGCAGGTTGGTTTCCAGAACGTACCAACTGGTATTGGTTCTACTTATATCTTCTCTCTTAAGGAGGGTGATAAGGTAATGATGAGCGGTCCTTACGGCGACTTCCATCCTAACTTCACTTCTGGTAAGGAGATGATTTGGATTGGTGGTGGTGCTGGTATGGCTCCTTTGCGTGCGCAGATTATGCACATGACAAAGACCCTCCACACTCGTGATCGTGAGATGCACTTCTTCTATGGTGCGCGTTCACTCAGTGAGGCATTCTTCCTTGAAGACTTCTGGGAACTTGAGAAGGAATATCCTAACTTCCATTTCCACCTCTCTCTCGACCGTCCAGACCCTAAGGCTGATGAGGCTGGCGTGAAGTATTACACTGGTTTTGCAGTAAACTGCATTCGTGATGAGTATCTAAAGAATCACGAGGCACCAGAGGATTGTGAGTACTACCTCTGTGGACCTCCAATGCTCATCAAGACTGTTACAGACTATCTTGACAGCATCGGTGTTGATCAGGATGCAATTATGTACGATAACTTTGGATAATTCAATATCCTACTTACATAAAGCGAGGAACCTCATCAGGCTCCTCGCTTTTTTGTTTATCCCTTAATTCCGCAGCATAAATTCTTGTGTTTCCCAGACTGATTTTGGATAATGCCTACAACTTATGGGAATGATATTATGTATTGCCTCAAGTCACATTGTGGGGTAAGGGGATATTGTAGGCAGAAGTGGGTGCTTCAAGTTCAAATTATCTGCAAATTCAGTAATGAGAGGACGTGTAAACACAATAAGGACGTTCAAGGGCTTAGTTGCGGATTTGAGGTTTTTCTATTTTTTTATTATATGAAACATCGCAATCTTTGCACTTGTAAGTGCCATTCTCATTTGTTATAGGTTTGCCACACCTATAGCAGAAAAACTCTTGTTTTTCCCAGTGCCCTAAGTCATTTTCAACAAACAATCTTAGCCTATCCGAAATATAGCCGCCAGTCATATGCAGATTACTTATTCTAAGACGAAAGTTCTCCGTAGAGCAGCATGCACCGCATTCTGGGCAGATATACTGCCCATTGGGACATTGCCTTGAATCACGGCTGTCAATAGTCGCATTACATTTTTGTTTATTGAAACAATGATTAAGATAAACAACGAATCCATTCTTAACGCAATTTTCATTAACACAAGCGAATTCGGTAACTGCCCGTGACGTGAAATTGGTTATCTCTTTTGGTTTCATTAGTTTACCACATTCACGACATTTTAAATGCTCATAGAATTTGGCAAAACTCTTTAAATAGGAAGACAAAATAATATAATGTCCAAACTTCGTTTTTTTGCCATTCTTATTTGTATAATCTGGTGATATACCGAGAATGCGCATAAAATCGAGGATAGTATAAGACTCCCATTCGCTGTCAATTCTATATCTAACTGGAGGTCGGAAGCAAGGTTTGTTTCCACACCAGTAAAAAAAGCAATACCATGAAAAATTGTCCACCTTGTCAGACAGACGACATTCGCAGAATTCTTCTTGATCTTCTTCTTTGGTTTCAAATCCGACAAAATTGTTCAGACCATTAAATTTAAAATTGAATGGTCTTGCTATAGCAAAAAGCTCTGCCTTGTAAGCTTCGTCAAAATAGTAGGAAACACCATTTGGTTCATTTACAATTTGGTATTCATCCTCCTTGTATGTTATTTGTATCTGCTGGATGGTGCGGGCATAGTGCTTATTATTGTATTCTTTTATATTGCCATATTCATCAACCATCTTCTGAGGAATGAAAACCTTCAGTCTGCCATCTTGTATCTTGCTTATAATGCCATTGAAATAACTGTTACGCCTCCAATTGCTTCTATCGTTAGGGAGTTCATTTGCCACCCATCTGCCAGAACATTGAGTAACAATACTTCTAATGCCAATCCACTCGTCTGTATCTTCTCTACCTTCAAGTAACTGAAGCATAATATTGTTATCCAGTGTCTTTGTCTGGTCATTCTCTCGCAATTTCAAATATGTAAAAGCAATTTCCAGAGGGAAACATATCGGTCTCTCTCCATTGGAAATAAGACTATAAAAGGATTCTGCCGTGTGATAGATTTTTTTCCTTCACTTATGGACTTGAAAAAGCTTCTTGACGATCTTTTATCTGGAGGTATGGTGGCAGAATTGCAAAGACTTCAGTCAAAGAAGCCTTTTGATGTAGTGGTCTTAGAATGAACAGCCCACCATATCACGGCAAGTCTTTGATCGATGCTATTTGTCTTCTTGAAATTCTGTATCTGACTTGTAAAACTTGTTTCCCAATTCCGACGTGTATAGTAATCACTATCGCTATCTGGCATGTTGGCTGTCATAAGTTCTGTCAAAAGAACAGCAAGCGCAACATTTTTCGTCAGTCATTTCCATTAATTGCAATCTCTGTGCAATCAATGGAAACAAGTTTGCATTGGTAGTTTCAGAACCTTGGAATGTGTTCTGGTTTTTGAGCATCGGCTTACTATACCATTGTTCCTTGTCTGCATACACTCCATTAAGGGAGATTGCGTTAATGATAATCTCTACAATATTCTCTGGTAATGACGTGATAACATCATGCTCAAATAAAACCAGTAGGTCGTCAACCGACCTGCTGTTGATATAGTTATCCCATTCTGAAGAATGTTGGCCATTAGGTATCAGCTTCTTCAAATCTTTTAGGAAAGCACAATTCTCCCTTTCTGGATAGCGATAGTAATACTCTTTCTTTCCTTTCTCCAAAGGAGTGCCGTCAAAGAAATGACTGAGCGGGATGGTCTTCACTATCTCTCTGGCTCTCGCAATTATAAGGTCAGCAATTTGGATGCTATGGTCAAACAAAATAGGCTCATCTTTTACAAATTCTTTTATTTCCGCATAGCCCCATTGCGAAACGATTTGTTTAGACAAGGCTATTGCTTCGTCTATCGTAAGCCATGTATGAAAACCTGTTGACACCTCAGAAAGCACACCTATAGACTGTGTTTCTCTCAATATTGGAATAAGTTCTTGTTTGATTCCCACTTTCTCTGTTTTTTCATAGATTGAACTATAATGCTCATACGCAGAAAAGAAATCTGACTTTATTCTGTAGGGAATATTCAAGTTGGTGCGCAACAAGTCTTTTAGAGTTTCTTTTATCAATGGCAGCAGCTGCTGCTTGTAAGGGTTAAGATATTCTTTACCCATAACCGAAAGTTGCCCAATGTCACCAAGCACTTGCCAGTATTTTTTCTCCTCGATAGCTTTATCAAGGATAGGCGAGATTGACGATGCTAAATCCTCTCTAATAGACTGGAATTCCTCTGTGGATAGGTTGTTGAGATAGGTAAAGAAATCGTTCCGACCATAGGCATTATGTTGTCTTTCAACGAATTCCGTCAGTTCTTTCTTGAAACGGTTTGCCTTCACCGAAGCCAAACATTTAGCTTTTTCCTCTTCATATTGCTTGGAAGTCAAGCAGAGATATGACCATAGTTTGCTGACGGCATTTTGTTTGTCGTAATCAACATACATCCCCATAGCCCTTCTCTGGCGGTAATCACTCGACACTTTTAAGTCATCTTCGGATATATCTGAACGTGTTGATAGTTCTTCAAACACTTTAAAAATTTTACCATCCACCAAAGTCTCGATACGCTGTTTGGCATACCCCGCACATTCTTTTGGAATATATTCAAAAATCCTCTCCACCTCTTGCCAGTCAGAAAGTTCACTATCATTATTCAGTTTCTGTCCCAGCCATGTCTGAATGAGGTCTGAATCGTCAAAATATCTAACAATGGTTGGATATCTTTTCAGTACAGCAATCCGTTCTTCATCTGTAAATATCGAGAGGAGTGATCGCCAGATAGATTTCTCTTCTGTTGAGAACTGTCGGTCAAAGATATATCGATCTTTGGAGTATTCGTTCTGTTTGTAATGACCTACAAAAAACTTAAAGTGTTCAGACGTTTTTTCAGGGGAACGCCCAGCATCCTCCTCAATTATACGTCTCACCTTATCTGCAACCATCCCTAAAGGTTTGAATGTATGCGTATAGAGGTTTATTTTTCGATTGTCTTTATATTCAATATACTCATGGTCTCCGTAATAGGACAATGCTAACTGTGAATCCTCTTCTGATTTGGTAATGCGCCTGACATTCACAGCTCGTTTTTTTGTCGTTGTTCTGCTTGGCTACCTGAAAAACAACAATCTGCCCTTCTTTCTTTGCTTCATTCTCAATGAAACTCGCAGAACTGACATAGAAGTCTTGGTTATACTTTGGTGTTGGCATATTGCAGTTGTTAGATGCAATGAAGCCGAAGTCCTTGTTTGTGTCAAAGAACTTCACCGCACCTATAAAGTATTTGTCTGCTCCGTATATCAGGTTCATTTTACCACTACTTATTTCTCTTTCAAATATTTCCTTAATTCCGCATCATAAATTCTTGTAAGAACTCCAAGTGTCTGAGAAACAAAGTTCTCAAAACACTTGGATATGTCAGAAATTTCACCTATCTTAGTGCTGTAAACATAACAAGTAAGCAAAAATCTGACATGACAAAGGTAGCAATTAAAAACGAGAATATCACTTCTTTCGGTGGAATTTATCATATTATGGGCGTTTTCTCAAAGTTGGGTTTTGAAAAACTTACCGAATCTGTATTGGGCAAACGTGGAAGTAGCGGCAAAGCATTCAGCCATGGAAGTATTTTCGGCTCTCTCTTCTTCAGCTACCTTTGTGGTGGAGAATGCCTTGAGGACATCAATGCGCTTATTGGGCAGTTCAAGCAGAGACCTGACACGTGTTACCCGGTGCCGACACTGTGGGGCGCGGACTAAAGGGGCTTGCCGAAAAGAATATTGTCTATAAGAGCGATACCTCCGACAAGTCGTATAGTTTCAACACAGCAGAAAAAGTTGAATACCTTACTTTTACGGATGATACGAAGAATGGGGCTTATAAAAGTACCTCACAAGGAATAATGCTGCGGAATTGAGATTATCTGTAAATAGGAAAGTAAAAGGGCTATTGTAGGGGTAAAAGGGTATAAGCGTAAAATGATTTTGTGAAGACAACTTTGTAAAGATGGTATATGGAGAGGATATGGTGTTCACTCCCTTTCCTTTCTGATAAGAGTGAGGGAGAAGATTGTTCTACATCTTCTATTGTAATAATTTTTCTTTCTCTTGTTTTGTGTTGATGCTCTTTTGGCTTTGAAAAGACGCCCTTTTGGCTTGCAGAAGATGCCCTTTTGAGGTCTAACTAACGCCCTTTTGCAGGCTAATTAAGCACCTTTTTGAAAAAGCATCTCAGTAATACGCTGATATCAAATAACTTACGAATGCGTAAAAAAATCGTAGGTTTTCTTGCTCTTTACCTGACCTTTATCTTCTTTTTTTGTAATTATATTTCTAAATGGCAAACATTAAGTTTTGAAGTGTAACCTCAAAGAGCAAGGTTAAAAAAATATCACACAGAGGAATGGAGTATAAGTCGGGATGTACCTCTATAGTAGAAAATCTCCATTAACTCCGTGACTCTGTGTGAGACTTAAATTAATTCATAATTCACAATTCACAATTTATAATTCACAATTCATAATTCACAATTTATAATTATGATTACCGATATAGTTCAAGGGTTAAACTCAAATCATAAAGTTCAAAGTTCAAAGTTCAAAGTTTAAAGTTTAATGTTCAAAGTTCAGCGTTTATACCTTTGGTGGAGTCTTACGCTCATGTTCGGTGAGGAAGCCACAGC